>WNFU01001709.1_pt1 | contig 32905 bp, 27 predicted proteins | sample 5400121 | NCBI WGS metagenome assembly WNFU01 (sample SAMN13153360, study PRJNA577476) | soil metagenome | isolation source: 100 cm soil or saprolite under grassland replicate 1 | place: USA:California | collected 2016-06-15
GGGCGTATAGCGTGCGGCGCACCTTCTTGGCCGGTTCGGCGATGCTCCTCCTCCTTGGGCTGCTGCTCGCGTCTACGGCTTCCGCCGACCCGCCTGCGATCAGGCTCAGCGAGAACGTCACCGTGGAAGCGACGAGCGCCGCGGGCGCGAGCGTGAGTTACCACGTCAAGGCATACGACCCTGTCTCGGGGAATCCCATTGTCGCGACCTGCACGCCCGGCGGCAGTGGCTCGGGCGACTTCGATCTCACGGCTGACTTCCCACTCGGTACGACCACAGTGCACTGTGACGCGACACAGGAGAACGGCGACCCGGCCAGCGCTGAGTCGACCGTAACGGTCCAGGACACGACGCCGCCGTCGCTTTCACAGCCGGCCAATGTCAGCACGTCGACCACGAACCCGGCCGGGGCGGCAGTCACCTGGGAGAACCCCACGGCGACCGACATCGTCGACGGTTCGATCACCGCTTCCTGTGTTCCAGCGTCCGGCAGCACGTTTGCAATCGGGTCGACCACGGTGGCGTGTACTGCAACCGATAGCCACGGAAATAGCGCCCAGACGCAGTTCACCGTCACGGTCACCTTGGACGACACACAGGCTCCGACGTTGAACACCCCCGGCGATCAGACAGTGGAGGCGACCGGGCCGAGCGGCGCCGCCGTGTCGTACTCCGTCACGGCGACAGACACCGAGGATCCCTCGCCGACAATCGCCTGTAACCATGCATCGGGAAGCATGTTCCCGCTCGGTACGACCGCGGTGACCTGCACCGCGACGGATGCTAACGGGAACGGAGCCACCGCCACCTTCAACGTCACCGTGAGAGACACCACGGCTCCCGTCCTCAACATTCCCTCGAACCAGGAAGTCGAGACGGAGAATCAACGCGGCAGGACTGTCGAGTATTCGGCAAGTGCGTCCGACATCGTGGCGGGCTCGATCTCACCCGGTTGCAATCCGGCCTCCGGCGCGCTGTTCCCGCTCGGCACGACGACGGTCAACTGCTCCGCCAACGATGGACACGGCAACACGTCGCAGAGCAGCTTCACCGTCAAGGTGGTCTTGGTCGACCACACGGCCCCGACTTTCGCCAATGTGCCTGGCACGATTCAGCGAGAAGCGAATGGACCGCTCGGTGCTGTCGTCACCTACACGCCGCCGACGGCCACCGACAACCTACGACTCCGACCGGGACCCCGAGGGACAACCCCGCGGTGATCGCGTTCCTCAACGGCGGCACAGCCACCGACATCGTCGACCAGAGCCTCTTCATCGGGAACGACGCGCCGGGCTTCCTTCCGGTCGGGACGACGATCGTCACCTTCGCGACCGCGGACGACTCCGGGAACAGAGCCGAGGGGACGGCTGTGCTGACCATCTTCCCCATGCCGGCGCCCGGCACGACGCCTGCCCCGCTGCCACAGCCGCCGGGCCGGACTCCTCCCGACGACGTCAAGGATCTGAAGGCGAAGGCCGGATCGGGCCAGGTCACCCTGAGCTGGACGAAACCGACAGCCGCGGACTTCGACCACGTCACCATCACGCGGACTCTCATCGACGGCGACGCGAGCACCCTCGTCTACACGGGTAACGCCACGAGCTACGTCGACAAGTCGGTGCAGAACGGGATCGAATACCGCTACACGGTCGTGAGCTTCAACAAGAGCGGCAACCGTTCGGCGGGCGCGGTGGTCGTCGCCCTACCGAAGCAGCCTCTCCTCCTGACCCCACGAGACGGCGCACGAGTGAAGAGAGCGAAGACCAAGACTCTGCGCCTGTCCTGGGCCCGGATGGAGGGCGCCGACTACTACAACGCGCAGCTCTATTTCGCCCCTCAAGGAGTGAAGGCGCTCAGCAGCATCGAGCTGACGAAGAGGCAAGCCGAAGTGAAGGTGCTCAGCGTGTGGCCCAAGAAGAGATTCTTCGTCCTGAAGAAGACCTGGAAGTTCTCGGGTGTCCGTTACAAGCTCAAGCCCGGTCTGTACCGCTGGTACATCTGGCCTGGATACGGGAACCGCAAGGAGGTGAACTACGGCCCGTTGATGGGCAGCAGCACCTTCGTCGTGGTGCCCTAGTTTCCCGAGCGAAAGCTGCGCTTTCGCTCGGAGATGGGTACGCCGCTTCGCGGGGAATGTGCGCGGGCCGAGCCCACGCACTCCTGTGGGGGCGCCGCTTGGTGAACGGGCGTGGTGCGCGCGCAGCGGCGCTTCGCGTCGCCGCACGCGAAAGTCCGGCCTCCGGTTAAGCGGCTTCGCTCGCTTAACCTCCGGCCCTTAGCGGGTCGGCAATTCGGAAAGGCTAAAGCCTCGACACACGCCGACCTTGCGCTCCGGCGTTTCGCCAAGCCCCCTATTCGCTGCGCGCCATCCACCCGAGTGTGCCCAGCAGGCTCACGAACGGGAGGACGGCGAGCGGGAGAGCGACCGCCATGGAGAGCATCAGTCGCTCCCCGCGCCCAAGATCGCGCCGTAGAGCGCGAGCAGGAGCGCCGCCAAGACGATCCCGGTTATGAGCAGTCGCTTGGCCGACGAGCGCCGTTCCGAGCTCGTTCAGCTCGAAGTAGTCACCGGGGAGACGACGGGCCGGAAGGAAGCCCTCGAAAACCTCGCCGAAGCGCACGAACAGGCCCGAGCCGATCATCCCGACGATCTCTCCGTCGAAAGGCTCCTCCCACCCACGCTCGAACAGCTCCTTGTCGAGCAGCCAGGCCAGACAGAGCTCGTCCGCGAGGTACTCGACCTGTGCGGCCTCGCGCTCACGGGTGGACGTGTGTTCGGCCAGCCCGGACAGGTCCCCGGGCGCTGGTTCGTGGGAGAGACCGAGCTCACGCAGGAGCGCGCGGTGGACAACGAGATCCGGGTAGCGGCGAATCGGCGAGGTGAAGTGGCAGTAGGCCGGGCTGGCGAGCCCGGAGTGGCCGAGATTCGCGGGGTCGTAGCGCGCCTGCTTCAGCGAGCGTAGAACGAGCGCCGGGAAGGCCTCGCGGCCCCTGCCCGAGCGTGCCACATAGTCCGTCACCCGCTCGCTCGCCTGGGCCACCACTGCGGCTGCAAGGGCGGGCGTAAGCTGCTCCGGCACCGGGGGCGTCGGCACGTCGAGATCCGCGAGCTTCTTCAGCAGGAGCTCGATCCCGTGCGGATCAGGCCGCTCGTGGACCCGGTAGAGCGCCTCGCGGCGGCGTGACGAGAGCAGCTGAGCGACCGCCTCGTTGGCGGCGATCATCAGCTCCTCCACCAGCCGGTGGGAGGTCGGCTCGGATTCTTTCCACGCGCGGGCCACGCCGCCAGTGCCGTCGAATTCGAACGAGATTTCGGGACTCTCGATGCGGAGGGCCCCGCGCGCGAAGCGCCGTTCACGGAAGGCGCCAGTGAGGCGGTCGGTCAGCTCGAGCGACGCGGCGACGTGGTGCTCGGCGTCACGCCGTTCGGCCTGGGCGTAGGTGAGGCGTGCGCGGCTTCGGATGATCGAGCGGTAGAACTGTGGCGGGCCGCTCGGCGGCAGCTCGACCGTGACGCACAGGCGATCCTCGTCCGGCCGCAGGCTGCACCGGTCGTCGGCGAGCTCCGGCGGCAACATCGGCGCGGCGAGCCCTGGGACGTAGGTGGTGAAGGCCCGCCCGGCGGCGCCGCGGTCGAGAGGTGAGCCCGCGGGGACGTAGGCGGAAACATCGGCGATGTGGACCCAGGCGCGGAAGCCGCCGTTCTCCTCCCTGACCGAGAGCGCATCGTCGAAGTCCTTCGCCGTCTCCGGGTCGATCGTGAAGGCGAGCAGATCGCGGAGGTCGACTCGATCCGCGACGTCCTGTGCAGGCTCGGAGTACGGCTCGAAATCCGCGCGTGCCCCGGCGTGCACGAGCAGCCCTTCCAGCACGGTCTCGATCTCGCTGGCCTCGCCGAGCACGCGTTCGAGCCGCGCCCGCCCCCGTCCCGAAAGCACGACCGCAAGATCACCCGGGCCTGCGTCGCCGAGCCCTTTACGATCGAGCACCAGCGGCGCACCAGGCACGAAGAAGGGCTCGCCGACGACGAGCTTGCCGCGCTTCGCGACCTCGACAACGACTCGGTCAGACAGTTGGTGCCCCTCCCGGGGGCGCTAAACCCGGAGGAAGCGCCTGATCGTCACGCCGGAGCCGGCGGCGCCGAGAAGAAGACCGACGCCGATCAGGGCAAGCGCGTTCAACTCGAACGCGAGCGCCTTGACGTCGTTGTTCGAGTGCAGTGGACCGTTGAGCAGCGTCGGGAGAATTACTTCCTTCCCGAGCACCAACAGAAAGACCGCCCCGAGCGCGCCTGCGAGGCCGCACAGGAGCCCTTCCAGCATGAACGGCCCGCGCACGAACCAGTTCGTGGCGCCGACGAGCTTCATCACCTCGATCTCACGCCGGCGCGCGAAGATGGAGAGGCGGATCGTGTTCGCGATCAACAGCGTCGAGGCAAGGATCAGCAAAACCGCCGCGGCCACGAAGAATCCCTCCAACACGCGTGTTACGTGCAGGACGCGCTTCGTCAGGTCCCCGCCCCACGTCACCCCGTCCTCGCCTGTCGGCACTCCGGGAAAGTGCGCCGCCCGGAGTTCCTGGCCGATCGTCGGTGTCAGCTCGCCGCGCGTGGGATAGATCTTCAGCGCGTCCGGGAACGGATTGGTGGGGAGCACGTCGACTGCGTCGGGCTGCTTCTCGCGCATGATCTCGAGCGCCTTCTCTCTCGAGACGACCTCCACGAGCCGCACGCGTGAATCGCCGTTGAGCCGTGCCGCGACCGCGTTTCTCTGCTCCTTCGTCGCTCGCCCCTCCGCCGGGCAGGTGTCCTTCGTGCAGAAGTAGACACGCACGACGAGCTGGTCCTTGAGCTGCTTGTCGTACGAATGGGCCCAGCTCCAGACCGCGATGAAGAGACCGAGCAGGAACATGCCAATGAGGACGGTCACTGCCGCCGCGAGCGTCGTGGAGATGTTCGCGCCGAGGGAGCGAAGGGACTCCGAAAAGATAAGGCGCACCCGTTCCATCGGCACTATGACTCGTAACCGCCGCGGCGCTCGTCGCGGGCCAGCCGCCCGTCCTCGAGCGCGATCACGCGGCGGCGCATCTTGTCCACCATCTCGCGGTCGTGCGTGACCATGAGGATCGTCGTCCCGGCGCGGTTGATGCGGTAGAGCAGCTGCATGATCCCGACGGACGTGTCGGGGTCGAGATTTCCGGTCGGCTCATCGCACACGAGCAACGGGGGATGGTTGACAAAGGCCCGCGCGATCGAGACGCGCTGCTGCTCTCCGCCGGACAGCTCGTCGGGAAGCGAGTTCATCTTGTGCGCAAGGCCGACCATGTTCATGACCTCCGGCACCTTGCGCCGGATGGAATTGGTGTTCTCGCCCTGCACCTTGAGGGCGTAAGCGACGTTCTCCGCGGCCGTTCGGCTCGGCAGGAGCTTGAAGTCCTGGAACACACAGCCGACGTTCCGCCGCAGGAGGGGTACCTGCGAGCGGCGGAGGCGGGTCAGGTCGCGCCCCCCGACGACGATCCGGCCGCGGGTCGGCTCGAGCTCCTTCAGGAGCAGCCGGACGATCGTCGACTTCCCCGAGCCGGACGCGCCGACCACGAAGACGAACTCCCCCTTTTCAATCACGAAGGAGACGTCGCGGAGGGCGGTGACGTCCGGCTCGTACACCTTGGCGACCGACTCGAACACGATCATCGCCCCCGAGCCGGCGACTGATGGCTCGATGGGCTCCGCCCCCGGCTCGCTAAGCGGCGCCGCCGGCGTTTCTTCTGTCTGGAGGGTCGCTTCCTGCACCGGGTTTGAGAGGGCCGCGGGTTCCTGGCGCGCACCGGCCTGGATCGCGCGGAAGTCTACAGAAAGGCCTAGACGACCTTTCCGGACGCCCTAGCCAGGAGGTAGGCGCGGACGAAGTCGTCAAGGTCCCCGTCGAGGACCCCTTGAGCGTTCCCGACCTCGTGCTCGGTCCGGTGATCCTTGACCAGCTGGTAGGGCTGGAGGACGTAGCTCCGGATCGGGTTCCCCCCGAAGCCCATGCTGACAACGCCCCGCTCCTTGGCGAGCTCCTGCTCCCGCTCCTCTTCCGCGAGCTCGGCGAGGCGGGATTTGAGGATGCGCATGGCGGTCTGCTTGTTAGCCGCCTGGGAGCGCTCGTTCTGACACTGGACAACGACGCCGGTCGGGAGGTGCGTGATCCGGACGGCGGAGTCCGTCTTGTTCACGTGCTGGCCACCGGCGCCCTGAGCCCGGTAGGTGTCGATGCGGAGGTCGCCCTCGTCGATCTCGATGTCGCCTTCTTGGGAGAGCAGCGGAGCAGGAATCACCTGGGCGAAGGAGGTGTGGCGGCGGTGCGCCTGGTCGAACGGGCTGAGGCGGACGAGGCGGTGTTTGCCGCGCTCGGCGCGGAGGATGCCGTACGCATTGTCGCCCTCGACAGTGAACGTCGCCGACTTCAGGCCCGCTTCTTCCCCCGGGCTCGCCTCGACCACTTCCGTCTTGAAACCGCGGTCGGCGGCCCAGCGCAGATACATCCGCAGCAGCATCTCGGTGAAGTCCTGCGCGTCCGTGCCCCCGACATCGGACTGGAGCGTGACGACCGCGTCGCCGCCGTCGTAGTCGCCGCTGAAGAGCGCTTCTTCCTGAAGTCGGTCGAGCTCTTGCCGGAGGGGTGTGATGGACGCCGCGATCTCCTGTTCCATGCCGCCGTCCATCGAGAAGAGCTCTTGCGCGTCCTCGTAGTCGCGCGTGAGCTGTTCGTAGCGCTCGAGCTTGCGCGTGACGCGGGACTGCTCGGTGGAGATCTTCGCCGCGCGCTCCTGGTCGTCCCAGAAGCCGGGCTCGCCCATCTGGGCCTCTAACTCTTGCCGGCGTGCCGCGAGCGCATCGGGGTCAAAGGTAATCACGGACCCAGGCGAGCTGGGCCCCGATTTCCTTCAACTGATCGTCGAGCGGTTGCGCACTCTCTTCGGCCACGCTTCGATGGTACCCGACGATGTTGGCCGGGCTGCTGCTGTCCGGATTGGTCGGGGTGTGGATGAAAATTCACACTCTCGGCACGAATTCCGTGTCTGTTCGAGGCAGCTTGGCCGCGTCCGCACCGGCCATGTCCAGGGACAGTCCCCGGACGCGGCCCGAAGGGCCGCGTCCGGCGCGGCCGGCAGGAGACAGGTTCGGAGAGCCGGTCAGACGAGTGGCGGTCGAGAACGCTCGACGGACTCTCGCGCACAGGGCCGGAGGCTAGAGCTGGCGAAGCCGCTCTAGGCGGAGGCCGAACTCACGCGGGCGGGGACGCGAAGCGCCACCGCCCGCGGACGCGACGCTTCGCCAAGCGCTAGTTCTGGAGCGCGCGGGCTCCGCCCGCGCGCGTTACGCCGCGAAGCGGCCGTACCTAGACCGCGCGAAAGCGTCAGCTTTCGCGCGGCGCGCTAAGCGCCGTGGCACTTCTTGAACTTCTTGCCGCTCCCGCACCAGCAGGGATCGTTGCGGCCGATGTTCTCCTTCTCCGACTTGATGATCTGGTGCGGGCCGCCGAGGGTCGACGTGGAGCCCCCACCCGACGTTGCCCGGGTGGCTGTCGCAGTGGACGTTGTGCCTCCCGCGGCAGCGATCGCCTCCGCACCCGCGAGCGCCTGGTGTTCGTACTGCAGACCGCTGCCGTTCACGGCCGCCGCCTGTTGCGCGCGTTGAAGGTCGTCCGCCTCTTCCGGTGCGAGCTGGGCGTGGAAGAGCGTTAGCACGACCTCCTCCCGGATCGCCGCGCCGAGCGCCTCGAACATCAGATGCCCCTCGTGGCGGTACTCGACGAGCGGGTCCTTCTGCGCCATCGCGCGGAGATGAACGCCCTCGCGGAGGTAGTCCATGGCGTCCAGGTGCTCACGCCAGCGCTGGTCGACCACCTGGAGGATCACGAACCGCTCGAGCTCCCGCATCAGGTCAGGGGTGAGCTCCTCTTCCTTTGCCTTGTACTCATCGCCCGCGTCCTCCTGGAACTCCTCCGCCAGCGAGTCGCGTGAGATCTCGCCGAGCTCCTCCCGCAGCTCGTCGACGGTGATCTCGGTCTCGTACAGCCCCGCCATCTGCTTCACCAGACCCTCGAGGTCCCACTCCTCCGAGTACTCCTCCTGCGTGAACTCGGCGACGGTGCGCTCGATCACCTCGTCGATCCACTCGCGCACCTGCTCGGACATGTCCTCGCCCTCGAGCACGGCGCGGCGCTGCTCGTAGATCACCGTGCGCTGGGAGTTCATGACATCGTCGTACTTGAGGACGTTCTTGCGCGCGACGAAGTTCTGCTCCTCGACCTTCTTCTGCGCGCCCTCGATCTGATTCGAGAGGATCTTCGCCTCCATGGGCTGATCCTCCGGGATCTTGAAGCGCTCCATGATCCGCTTGATCCGGTCGCCCGCGAACAGCCTCACGAGGTCGTCCTCGCCGGAGAGGTAGAAGCGCGTCTCGCCCGGGTCGCCCTGGCGGCCCGAGCGGCCGCGCAGCTGGTTGTCGATCCGGCGCGCCTCGTGACGCTCAGTGGCGAGCACGTAGAGGCCGCCCACCTCGCGGACCCCCTCGCCGAGCTTGATGTCGACGCCGCGGCCGGCCATGTTCGTCGCAATCGTGACCGAGCCCGGCTGACCGGCGTCCTTGATGATCTCCGCTTCCCGCGCGTGCTCCTTGGCGTTGAGGACACTATGCGGGATGCCTTGCCGTGTGAGCATCTCGGCTAGATACTCGGAGGTCTCCACGGCGATCGTGCCGACGAGCACCGGCTGGCCGTTCTGATGGCGCTCCTTGATGTCGCGGATGACAGCCTCGAACTTCCCGTCCTTCGACTTGAAGATGAGGTCGTTCTTGTCCGCGCGCGCGACGGGCACGTTCGTCGGGATCTCGACGACGTGGAGGTTGTAGATCTCGGTGAACTCCTTCTCCTCCGTCTTCGCGGTACCCGTCATGCCCGCAAGCTTCTCGTAGAGACGGAAGTAGTTCTGCAGCGTGATCGTCGCCAGGGTGACGTTCTCCTCCTGGATCTTCACGCCCTCCTTCGCCTCGATCGCCTGGTGGAGGCCCTCCGACCAGCGTCGCCCTTCCATGATGCGGCCGGTGAACTCGTCGACGATCTTGACCTCGCCGTCCTGGATCACGTAATCGATGTCGCGCTTGTAGAGCGACTCCGCCTTCAGCGCCTGATTCAGGTGGTTGACGAGTTGCGCGTTGCGCGGGTCGTACAGATTGTCAATTCGGAGCGCACGCTCCACGGCCTCGATCGAGGCGTGACCCGGGCCAACCGTCTTGTGCTTCTCGTCGTACTCATAGTCCGCGTCCGGATTGCCGCCCTTCAGCAGCGGGTCATGCGGCACGCCCTTCAGCTGGCGCGCGACGCGCGCGAAGTCGTGGTAGAGCTGGGCAGCGGTCTCCGGCTCGCCGGAGATGATCAGCGGTGTGCGCGCCTCGTCGATGAGGATCGAGTCGACCTCGTCCACGATCGCGTAGCTGTGGCTGCGCTGAACGGTGCCATCGAGCGACACGGCCATGTTGTCGCGTAGATAGTCGAAGCCGAACTCGGAGTTTGTCCCGTACGTGACATCCGCCTCGTAGGCGACCTTGCGCTCGGAGAAAGGCATCATGTTCTCGATGAAGGCGTCGCGCATCCCGAGCGCCTCGTAGACCGGTTTCGTCCACTCGCAGTCGCGCTTCGCGAGGTAGTCGTTGACCGTGACGAGGTGAACGCCCTTGCCTTCGAGCGCGTTCAGGTAGAGCGCCTGGACGGCGACGAAGGTCTTGCCCTCGCCCGTCTTCATCTCGGCCACGTCGCCCTCGTGCAGGACGATGCCGCCCATCAGCTGGACGTCGAACAGGCGCGCTCCGATCGTGCGCTTGAACGCCTCGCGGACGGCAGCGTAGGCCTCGAAGAGCAGCTGCTCCAGGGTCTCGCCGTTCTCGAGCCGCTGCTTGAACTCGGCGGTCTTCGCGGTGAGCTCGGCGTCCGAGAGCGCCTCGAACTCGGGCTCGATCGACGTGATGTAGGCCGCCTGCTGGGCCAGCCGCTTCATGCGGCGGCCCTCGCCCACGCGAAGGACCTTCTCCAGGGAGCCGAGTTGCTGGGCCATCGTACGACCTAGGGTAGCGGCTAAAGGTTCGCTCCTTTGGGGGGCGTGAGGGTTCGGATCCCTCTTCGGTATCTCTCGGAGAGCGGGCGCTGGACGTCGTTCGTCACAACCTGGACGGAGTCGCGGGCGAAGCCCGCGTCTCCTCTACTTCAGGGCATCGCAAGCGGCGCCCTGGCCCTAGAGAGGGTCTGCCGTGACCTCCCAGATCTCGCCCTCGAGCCGGCGGGCGCGGACGACGTAGGCCTCGCCCTGACGCCTCCCGATCGCCTCGAGCTCGGGCACACTGCCGAATCTGGACACTCCGTCGACCACCAGCGATCGCGCCCCGTCGCGCTCTGTCAGCTCGATCTCTTCGCCATCGGAGGTGAAGGAAGCCACCTGGATCTTGCGGGCGGCAACAGCCCAGACGTCGTTGCCGCGACGCACGCCGCGAGCGCGATAGGGCGCTGCTAGCCGCGTCTCGACCGCCTCGGCGAGCGGCGTCAGATCTCCTTCGCCTCGTTCCTCGTCGACGACCAGCGAGCCGTCGGGCATGGCGACAAATTCCACCTCGTGGCCGGCGACCTCTGGGGCTTCCGCCGACACGACGGCGTCCCACCGCCGCGGCCTGGCTGCGGTGACCTCCCCTGAGAGGCGTTCAAAGAGCGGTAGCGAGCGATCGCCGAACCACGACTCCTCGAGCTCGGCGCGGCCTGCTTCCGTGGTAGGCGGCAGTTCGACGGGCTCGCCTGAGAGACCCGCCTCGCGCATCAGCTTCTCGTTCAGCGTCTCCTTCCGGCGAAACGGCCAGAAGGGCATTAGGTTCGGACCTCTCGGGGTGACTTCACGCGTGTCGACCGGTCGTTTCAGACGGCCGCGCGAGCAGAGCCCGCACGGCCTGAGGGTAGGCGCCGCAAGCGGCGCCTACTCCTGTGGCTCGATCAGCCCGTAGCCGCCGTCCTTGCGGCGATAGATGACGTTCACGTCGCCCGACTCGTCGCTACGGAAGACGAAGAAGTCGTGTCCGATGAGGTCGAGCTGCAACGCAGCCTCCTCGGCGCTCATCGGTTTGACGGAAAACTGCTTCACCTTGACGATCGTCGGGCCTGTCTCCTCGTCGGGGATGCTCATCGAACCTCCGGGCGGGATGCCGTTTCCACGAACCTGCCTACGGCTGCGCTTGGCGCGGTAGTGCTCGATCTGCCGCAGGAGCTTTTCGGTCAACTGGTCGATCGAGGCCTTCATGTCGGTCGACGCCTCCCGGGCGCGAAGGGTCGGCCCCTTCGTCCAGACGGTTGCCTCCGCCACCTGGTTCGCCGAGATGGACGGGTTCTTCTCCACACGCAACTCGAGCTCGACCTGCGTGAGGGCATGAAGCATGCGGTCGAGCTTGTGCATCTTTTCCTCGGCGTACTGGCGAATCGAGTCGCTCACCTCGACGTTCTTGCCCTTCACCTGAAGTCGCATCGCGTCTCCTCGTGGCCCGGGAATCTGACCTTAGCGGAAGCGAATCGTGCGGGCGAACGTCACGACGACGACCCTGCGCGCCCCTCCTTTCCTCAGCAACGAAGCGGCCGCAGTAGCCGTGGCCCCGGTTGTGTAGACGTCGTCGATCAACGCGACGCCGCCCGGCACCTGGGCCGCCAGGCTGAACGCACCCGCCACGTTTCGGCGGCGGTCGGCCCGCGACAGTCCCCGCTGGCGCCGGGAGCTCCGAGCGCGCCTCAGGAGTGGCTCGACCGGTAGATCCCACGCCTCAGCGAGTGCCCGAGCAAGGCACTCGGAGGCATGGTGGCCGCGCTTCAGGCGCCGGTCTGGGTCAGCTGGGACCGGCGTGACACAGTCGGCGTCGGGCCGAGCCACGGTTTCGAGGACGACGTCCGCCGCCCACTCGGCGAGCCGACGCAATCCGTGCTCCTTCCAGGCGGCGACGACGCGCCGCACCGGCTCGTCGTATTCGACCGCCGCTCGGGCCCAGGCGAATGCGAGGCGCCGGCCGGCGCATTCCGCGCACCGCCGGACGGGCCATGCCGTCGGCGCGCCGCAGCGCTCGCAAAGCGGCGGAGCGATCCGCCGCAGGCTCGACCGGCAGCCACCGCAGACCTGGTCGCCAGGGAGGGAGCAGACCAGGCACCGCTGCGGCAACAGCAGGTCGAGCACTTCGACGAGCCTAGGAGGAACCGTCGCACCGAACCGTGCCGTCTTTGCGCCTAGTGTCCCTCTAGTCGGGCGAGTACGCGTCGCGCTCGGGTAGGCCCTGGCGACGCCGCATGCGGTTGTCCGCTTCGAGGAGCTGGTCGCGGTCGCCGATGTCGTACCACTCGCCCGGGAATCGATACGCATACACCGGTTCGCGCGCGTGAAGCCACGCGATGTAGTTCCCCGGTTGGTCGGGAGGATTCCCCTCCTCCAGGTACCCATCGACCATGCCGGCGTGCTCGCGTGTGAAGAAGTAGGTCGCAGTCGCCGCGAGGGTGCTGGGCGGATGCTCGGGCTTCTCGAGGAAGGCGAGGATCCGATCGTTCTCGTCCACATCGACGACGCCGTACTTGCGAGCGAGCTCGGGAGTTCCCACGTCGTAGACAGCGACGCAGCTCCCGTCCTTTCCACGCCAGTACGACTCGTAGTCTGCGAGCGAGTAGTCGAAGAGGTTGTCTCCCGCGATCACGAGCAGATCGTCGTCGAGGCCGACGAACTGGATGTCGCCGATCGCCCCGAGGCGATCCTCGTTCGACGTCGTCCCGTCGTCGTGAACGTAGACGTCCTTGCCGTCCGCCCAGCGCGCGAAGTCCGCCGCGAAGCGAGCGTTCGTGACGACGTGCACCTCGTCGGCGCTCGTCTCGGAGATCCGGTCGAGGATCCAGTCCACCATCGGCCGGTCGCCGACGGGCAGAAGCTGTTTCGGGATCGAGTCCGTCAGCGGGCGCAGCCGCGTGGCGTAGCCCGCGGCGAGGATGAGCGCCTTCATGCGAGCGCCGCGAGCGACTGGGCGTACGGCGCTCGGTGGACGCCGTGCTCGCTCACGATGGCCGCGATGAGTCGGGCAGGTGTCACGTCGAAGGCGGGATTGCGCGCGGGGAAGCGGCTCGTGATCTCCTTTGGAGCCCGCTCCTCGATCGGGATTCCTGCACCCGTCTGAGTCGACAGGTCGATCGTGGACGTGGGCGCGACGACATAGAGAGGGATGCCGTGGTGCGCAGCCAGCACGGCGAGTGAGTACGTGCCGATCTTGTTCGCGGTGTCCCCGTTCGCGGCGATGCGGTCCGCGCCGGTAACGACGCAGTCGACCTCGCCGGCGGCCATGAGCGAGGCAGCCGCCGAGTCGGCGATCACGGCGTGCGGGATTCCCGCTTCCTCGAGCTCCCACGCGGTGAGCCGCGCCCCCTGCAGGAGTGGCCTCGTCTCGTCGACCCAGACACGTTCCAGCAAGCCTCGTTCCCACGCCGTTCGCAGCGCTCCGACCGCACTGCCGTAGCCACCGGTGGCGAGGCCGCCGGCGTTGCAGTGGGTAAGCGCGCGGGTGCGCGGCCCGAAGAGCTCCGCGGCATGACCGGCCATCGCGCGGCACCGCTCGACCTCTTCGTCATGCAGACCGCGAGCGCGCGCCGGCGTCGGGTCGTTGCGCATCTGCTCCAGCGCCCAGACGAGGTTGACCGCGGTCGGTCGCGAGGCCGCCAGCGCGGCGGCCGCCTCGTCGAGGTCCTCCCCACGCTCGGCTGCAAGCGCGAGCCCGTAGGCCGCAGCGACGCCGATCGCGGGCGCGCCACGGATCGCGAGCTCACGGATCGCGGTGACCAGCTGGGCGACGGAACGGCACTCGAGCTCGACCACCTCGTCCGGAAGCCGGCGCTGGTCGAGGAGGAGGACCTTCGGGCCGTCCTCCTCGTACCGAATGATTCGCTCGGGCGTCAGATCGCTCAAAGACGGCTCTCGCTGACCAGAACGGCCAAGGCCGGAGCCTAACGCGGGCGAAGCGGCGTTAGGCGGAGGCGAACTGACGCGGGCGGGGACGGTTCACCGCCCCCGTCCGCGCGGCACGGAGAAGACGCCCAGATCGTTGTTGGGCGAGCACCGAAAGACGCGCGGAGGCGGGACCGCGCTCCCGCCGGAGCGCTACTCAAGATTCGCCTTGCCGAGCCCAGAAGGAGGGGGCTCGTGGGGGAACCATGGGTTCCCCCACGGACGCTAGGTTCCCTCGTCCCACGAAGCGAGGTACGTGGCCTGCTCCTCCGACAGCGTGTCGATCTCGACGCCCATGGTTTCGAGCTTGAGGCGGGCGATCTCCTTGTCGATCTCCTCCGGCACGGGATAGACCTTCCGCTCGAGCTCCGCGGCGTGCTGGATCGCGTACTCGGCCGACAGCGCCTGGTTCGCGAAGGACATGTCCATCACGAGCGCGGGATGACCCTCGGCGGCGGAGAGATTGACCAGCCGACCGTCTGCGATCAGGTAGAGGCGCCGGCCGTCCTCGAGCGTGTACTCGTCGACGAACGACCGTGCCTCGCGCGTCTCGGTCGCGAGATTCTTCAGCCCTGGGATGTCGATCTCGACGTTGAAGTGACCCGTGTTGGCAAGCAGCGCGCCGTCCTTCATCCGCTCCATGTGCTCCTTGCGGATCACGGACTTGTCGCCTGTCGCCGTGCAGAAGATGTCCCCGATCGGGGCGGCCTTCTCCATCGGCAGCACCTCGTAGCCGTCCATGCTGGCTTCGAGCGCACGCATCGGGTCCGTCTCCGTGACGATCACGTGCGAGCCCATTCCACGAGCCCGCGAGGCGACCCCGCGGCCGACCCAGCCGTAGCCGGCGATCACGAACCGCTTCCCCGCGAGCAGGACGTTCGTCGAACGGATGATCCCGTCGATCGTCGACTGCCCCGTCCCGTAACGATTGTCGAAGAGGTGCTTCGTGTCCGCGTCGTTGACCGCGATCACCGGAAAGCCGAGCGCGCCGTCACGCTCGAGTGCCTTGAGCCGGATCACGCCGGTCGTCGTCTCCTCCGTGCCGGCGATGATGTCGCCGAGCTGCTCGCGCCGTGCCGAGTGGAGAACACCAATCACGTCGGCGCCGTCGTCCATCGTCAGCTGCGGCTTGTGGTCGACGGCCGCCTCGATGTGCGAGTAGTACGTGTCGTTGTCCTCGCCCTTGATCGCGAAGACCGAGATGTCGTACTCGTCGACGAGCGCGGCGGCCACGTCGTCCTGCGTCGAGAGCGGGTTCGACGCACAGAGGACGACATCCGCTCCACCCGCCTTGAGGGTGCGCGCGAGGTTCGCCGTCTCGGTCGTTACGTGCAGGCACGCGGAGATCCGGTAACCCGCGAGCGGCTGCTCCCGTTCGAACCGCTCGCGGATCGTGGCGAGCACGGGCATCTGCCGGTCGGCCCACGCGATCCGGCGCACGCCCTCGGAGGCGAGCGCGAGGTCTTTCACGTCATGCCGTTTGGTCGTAGCCATCCAGTCCTCTCTTTGAGTGATAGAGCTATGCGGCGAGCAGCCGCTCGTGCTTGCGCTGCTCCCAGTCCAGTGCGGCCAGCTGCGTCCCTGCCAGCCACGTCTCCACGGCGGCCCGCAGCTCCGGCTCCCGCCCGAGCCTAGCGGCGAAGGCGACGTCCGTGAGCTCGACGTCGAAGCGGCGGCGTAGCTCGAGGAGCGAGCGCAGCTGGTTGAGCTCCAGCAGCCCGTAGAGGCGATAGCCCGCCCGGCTGCGCCGCGGCGCGACAAGCCCGGCCCGCTCGAGATATCGAAGCATTCGAGGCGACCAGCCCGTCTGGGCCGCGGCCTCGCCGACGGTCAGTTCATCCACGGGCCAACCCTATCACACTTGTGTCAGGGTTGAGTCGTGCCCGCCCGCCCATAGCGATCCTCGAGCCGGACAACGTCATCCAGTTCCGGCGTCGAGACCTCGAGGATGGTCGTGTCCTCGAGTGCCGTGACCCGGTGGACGGTGCCCGGCCGGAAGCGGAACGCCTCACCGGCGGCGACCACTTCCTCGAGCAGGACGGCGTTGCCGGCCGACCCGAGCTCGAGCTTTGCCCGGCCGGCGTGGACGAGCCAGGACTCGTCCTTGACCCGGTGGAACTGCAGGCTGAGCGACTCTCCAGCTTTCACGAACAGCACCTTGCCGACGTAGCTCTCGGTCTCCGCCCAGATCAACTCGTGCCCCCAGGGTTTCTCGACCTTTCGCGGCTGGGTCGCCCAGGCGTCAAGCCCGCCGAGGTTCGGGGAATCGGCCGGATCGCTCACCCGCCGACTTTACGCCGTCTGCTAGGACCCTTGCTTAGAGCTGGGGGAACCTCCCGGTTCCCCCGGACCCCCTCCACCGGTCCGCTGCGCGGACGGGACGCTGCGCGTCCGGTTCCGCGCGAGAGTCGGCCGGAGCTCGGGATGGGCGGCGTAGTACTCCTCCGCCCGCTGGAGATCCTTCGGCGTGTTGACCGTGATCCAGAGCCCTTCGTGACGGAAACCGAAGAGCTTTCCCTCGCGCGCGAGCTCCGGAAAGGTCGTCTGCTCGTGGTCACCGCGCTCGGGCAGACGCTCGAGCGCCTCGTCGTCCAAGACGTAGACGCCGGCGTTCACCCAATGGGGGAGGCGCGGCGCTTCGAGAAAGCCAGAGATGCGGTCGCCGTCGGCGAACTCCACGACGCCGAACTGGGACTGCAGCGGCGCCACGACGATCGTTGCCGCACCCCCGTGCCGCTCGTGCGCCTCGAGGAACGCGGCCAGGTCGACGTCGTGCAGCTCGTCGCCGTTGAAGGCGAAGAGTGGGCCGGACTCCTCCCGGCGCTCGGCGCCAAAGCGGAGGCCTCCCCCGCGCCCCAGTGGCTCCGGCTCCGCGACCGCCACGATCTCGGCACCCAATCCCGAGAGCTTTGCCTCGAACAGAGCCGCCTGCCCCGCAGCGCAGCTTACGATGACGCGGTCGACGCCCGCACGGACGAGCTGCGAGACCTGGTACTCGGCCAACGGATGCCCTGCAATCGGGACGAGCGCTTTGGGATGGCCGCGTGCAGCTTCGCCCAGACGGGTCGCCTGCCCGCCCGCCAGGATGATTGCCTCCACTAGCTGGTGATCCTGGGCTTCTCTTCGGGCTCCGCGGTCTGAGGCAGGGTCTCGAACGCCGAGCTCTGCCGGCCGATCCCCTCGTACGCGAAGCCGGCCCGGCGCGTCTCATCCGGGTCGAGCAGGTTGCGCCCGTCGATGATCAGCGGTCGGGCCATCGCCGCGCGGATCTCCGGGGAGGCAAGCCCTCGCAGCTCTTCCCACTCGGTCACGATCACGGCCGCGTCGACGCCGGCTACGGCCTCGAGCACCGTGTCGCAGAGGACCGCACCCTTCATGAGCTCGCCCGGCTCGGCGACGGGATCCCAGGCGCGGACCTCTGCACCCTCTGCGAGCAGCCGCGATGCCAGCACGAGCGAGGGGGCCTCGCGCAGATCGTCCGTCCCGGCCTTGAAGGCGAGACCGAGCAGCGCGACCTTCTTGCCGCGTAGCTTGCCGAGGTGCTTCTGCAGTTTCTGGATCACGCGGCGCTTCTGCAGCTCGTTCACCTCGATCACCGCCGCGAGCAGTTGGAAGTGGTAACCGGAGTTCGACGCGAGCTGCTTGAGCGCGAGCGAATCTTTTGGAAAACAGCTCCCACCGTAGCCAATACCCGCGCGCAAGAAGTGAGGCCCCAGCCGATGGTCGAGTCCAATGCCGCGCGCAACCTCGACCACGTCGGCGCCGACGGCCTCGCACACGTTCGCGATCTCGTTGATGAAGCTGATGCGCGTCATCAGGAACGCGTTCGCTGCCAGCTTGATCATCTCGGCGGAGGCGACGTCGGTCCTCACGACCGGCGCTTCGATCCCTGAGTAGAGCGCCTCGACGGCAGCCGCGTCCTCGGCGGCGAAGGCGCCGATGACGATCCGATCCGGTTGCATGAAGTCGCGTACCGCCCGGCCCTCGGAGAGAAACTCCGGATTCGACACGTAGCCGACGTTCGTCAGGCCCCGCGCCTCGAGCGCCGCGCGCACTTTCTCACCCGTTCCGACGGGCACCGTCGACTTCATCACGAGGATCTGGCGTCGCTCGACGCGTGGAAGATCGTCGAGCGCGGTCCAGACGTAGGAGAGATCGGCGTCGCCTGAGTACGTGGGCGGCGTTTGCACGCAGATGAAGAGGACATCGGCCTCGGCGACCTCGTCCGGGTCCAGGGTGTAGCGGATGCGCTCCCGGTTCCGGCCGAGCACCTCGGGCAGGTCCGCCTCGTGGAAGGGCATGCGACCGGCCTCGAGAGCGGCGATCCTCTCAGGCAGGACATCGCGCACGATCACCTCGTAGCCGAGTTCGGCGAAGCAGCCCCCGGTGACGAGCCCGACCCACCCTGCGCCGAAGATCCCGATCGTTCGCGATTCCCTCATGACGACCGCGAAGCCTACTTGTGCAGCGGCGTGAGCCCTCGCGCGATGGTGAGCATCGTCTCGTTGGAGAGCGAGTCGAGGACCGTGTTCACGACCCAGTACGTCGCGCCGTTCTCCCGCAGCACAACCATGTGCAGATGAGCACCCGAGTAGTAGAAGGAGAACTCGCGGCCTTGGAAGCGGTTGACGAAGCTCGCATCGGCCAGGGCGGGAGCCTCGTTCCAATCGGTCTGTTGGATTCCCCAGTACTCGTTCGGGCCGGTTCGGAAGGTCAGACGAACGGCCTTGTGACCTTTCTTGATCCAATAGACCCGGATCGGCGTCTCGAAGTCGAGTCGGGACGAGCTCTCGACGAGTCTGGGAACCTCGAGCCGGAAGGGCACCCGACGAGCGGCCCGCACGAGAAGCGAGCGGGTCATCGCCGCGTTCGAGGTGACCTGTGGGGTTTGCCGCGTCGGCGTCTTGTCCACCGGTGCAGGGGCGAGCGTTCCATGGAAGTTCTGGCCCACGACGACTGTCGCCATCGCCCCGTTCGAGAGCGTCGCCAACTGCCCCGTCGGCAACGGCTTCACCGCTGCATCGCCGAAGAGGTTGGCCAGCCGGGTCGCCGCGGCCTGCGCACGCGGCTGCGAGCGTTCGAAGTACACCGTCGTGCGGAAGTAGTCGAAGCGCGGAGCGTTCTGCGGCGTGCCTGTGGCCGGCAGGAGAATGTGGTAGCCGCGCTGCGCGAGCTCGTACGCCGCGTTGGCGGCGGAACCGGCAATGCCGTTTCCGTTCAGCACCGTCGTCGCGACGTTCGCTGGTCGCGGCGCCTTCGAGCGACGCCTGATCCCTAGTGTCACGTCACGCGCCTTCGACGGAGCCTCCACGTCCGGCTGAACGAAGTCGTGAACGGCGGCGGCGATGCTCGATGTCGGCGCGAACAGCTCAAACTGTCCCGTGAGCCCGTCGATCCGCGCCTGGAAGATGTGCCCGGGCGGCAACCTGCTTGCGAAGTACACGTAGTCCTTGATCGTCTGCAGGTCCAGCGGCTTGTTTCCGCCCCGTCCGATGACAACGTTCTTCTCGACCGCGTCGACGATGTCGAGCACGGTCCCGAAGTCGAGCGAATTCGTGATCTGCTGCTTCAGCGCCTTGAGGAAGAGCTGCTGACGCGCGACGCGAAAGAGATCGGAGTCGAAGTGGCGGAAGCGCACGTAGGCGAGAGCCTGACCGGCTGGGAGACGCTGATACCCCGGCTGGAGGTCGATCGGCGTCACACCCGGGCAGGTCGAGCTGTTACAGAGATAACGGTGGTCGACGTCGATCCAGACCCCGCCAAGATTGTTCACGAGTTGCATGAAGCCGCGGAAGTTGACCGTGACGAAGTAGTTGATCGGGATCCCGGTCAAACTGCGCACGGTCTGAAGGCTTCCGAGCGAGCCGCACTCGGAATACGCGGTGTTGATCCGGTCGTGCCGGTCGAGCTGCCCCGGGCACTTGATCGTGACGCCGAGATCGCGCGGGAACGAGAGCAGCGAGATGGTGTTCGAGTGGGGATCGGCACGGACGAGCAGGAGGGTGTCGGAGCGGCCTGTGTCTTCCGCCTCCGGCCCGACGCGCCTGTCCGTCCCGATCACGAGCGCGGTCGTGGGCTGGCCGGGAATCGCAACGTCGGCCGCCGCGGCCGCGGCGCGATCGAGGACCGATCTCGGCGCCGTCTTGGCGATGAACCGATGCGCACGCAGATAGGCCGCCCCGGCTGTTCCACCCGCCACGACGAGCGCTGCCAGAACTGTCCAGAGGGCGACGAGCCGGATCAGATGCCACGCACCGCGCGCCTCCGGCTCGGGCTGCCGATATCGCGTCATCGGGGTCCGGACCCCAGGAGGGAAGACCGCCCGGCCATTGCCGTTGGCGGACGCACTGCGCCCCATGCCTCTCTTCAGCGTGGTCTTCATACAGGCCTGAAACAGGACGGCGCCCGTTCCGGGGGCGCCAGCCGAGACCGAGGATAGCCGACCTCCCGGCTAGCTATCCCTGCGAACCGTCTCTTCCGCCAGCCAGTGGGCCACGGCCAACAGGCTTCCCTCGGTTGCGTGGGCGCGCCGCTGCTCGTCCGCGCCGGTACCCCGCTCCAGCAGCCCCTCGACCTGGGCGAGCTCGCTCTCGCAGCCCAGACGCGCGGCCGCCGGGCCGGCGAGCTCCAGTAGCTCCCGGACGGCCTGCCGCGCAGATCGCGAAGTGTCATGCGCGAGATCGACGAGCTCCGCGTCCAGGCCGTGTCTCGCAGCACGCCATTTGTTCTCTGCGATCAGCGTGCGTGGTTGGGCTTGGGTGGGCCGTCCCACCATCGTTGCGGCCAGGCTCTGTGTCAGAGCGGCCAGTCCGGCCACGCTTTCGACCCGAGTCTGAGCATCGCAGGCGCGCAGCTCGACCGTTCCGAGCTTGGGATGGGGCCGGACGTCCCACCAGATATAGGTGTATTCGGGGAAGAAGCCGGCCGCGACACCCCGGCTGACGAGTTCCTCGAACTCTGCGAAGGACCCCAGGCGCGGGGGAAGCCCGCTGCGCGGCATCGTGTCGAAGACCTGGCTCCGGGTCGAGGCCAGCCCGGTGTCGCGCCCTTGCCAGTACGGCGAGTTGGCGGAGAGCGCCAGCAGCTCCGGTACCCAGTTGCGCAAGCCGGTCGCGACGGAAACCGCCGTGTCAGGCGACTCGATCCCGATGTGGACGTGCAGCCCGAAGATAGCGACGCGCTCGGCGACCCAGCGGAGCTTGTCGACGACGCCCTGGTAGCGCGGGGAGTCCGTGATCTCCTGATGCTCCCAGCGCGAGAAGGGATGCGTTCCCGCCGAGGCGATCAGCGCCCCCCGCTTGGCAGCCGCATCACGCAGGCGGGCCCGGATCTCACGGATCTCCTCGACCGCCTCGCCGACCGTCGTCGCGACTCCGGTCGCCGTCTCGAGGACCGACGTCATCAGCTCGGGCCGCACGCGCTCATCGCCGGCGGCGTCCGCGACCTCGTCGAAGCGCGGCACGAGTTCGTAGCTCTCCGCAGAGACGAGCTGGAACTCCTCCTCGATGCCGAGGCTGAACGGAGCCCTCTTGCCGAAGGCGTGGTCTATCAGGGCGGCACTCTGGTCGTAGCCGGGGGAACCTCCCGGCCTTCCCGGACCCCCTCCACTGGTCCGCTGGCGCGGACGGGCGGCTGCGCCGCCCCCGTAACCTGATAGCCCAGATTCGGTCCGAGCCAGCGCTCGACCTCGGGCATCTCCATGCCCTTGCGCACCGCGTAGTCCTCAACCTGGTCATGGGCGACCCGGCCCACGGAGAAGTACCGCGCGAGCGGGTGGCCGAGATAGATCCCGCTGACCGCGGCAGCGGGGCTCATTGCGTACGACTCCGTGAGCTCGAGCCCGACGCGCTCCGCTCCGAGCAGGTCAAAGAGCTTTTGCTTCTCGCTATGGTCGGGACAGGCCGGGTACCCGAACGCGGGACGGATGCCGCGAAAGCGCTCTGCAATCAGCTCCTCTGTCGATAGACGCTCCTCCGGCTCGTACCATTCGCGTCGCGCCTGCCGGTGCAGGTACTCGGCGAAAGCCTCGGCGAATCGGTCGGCCAGCGCCTTGACCATGATCGCGTGGTAGTCGTCGAGCTCCGCCTCGTACCGCGCGGCAAGCGCGTCGGCACCATGCACGGCGACCGCGAACGCGCCCACGTGATCGCCTCCCGGAGCCACATAGTCGGCGAGGCACCGATTCGGTCGCGAATCGCCATACGCGGATTGCTGCCGCAGGAAGCAGAAGCGCGTCCCTCCCTCGAGCACGACGTCGTCGCCGTCCGCAGACGCAGGCCAGTAGCCGTAGACGCCGCGCGCCTGCAGCGAGCCTTCGCGGAGGATCTCGCCCAGAAGCCGCTGGGCGTCGTCGTAGAGCTCGCGTGCAGCGGGCTGGTCGAGGATGGCCGGAAACTTGCCCTTCAGCTCCCAGGCATGGAAGAAGAACTGCCAGTCGAAGTACTCGCGAATCGTCGCCAGGTCAGGCTCTACCTCCTGCGTGCCCGTGAAGGGCGGAGCGGACAGATGGTCGAATGGGACCCGCTCCTTGTTTGCGCGCGCCTCCGCGATCGGTAGGAGCGGCTTACGTTCCTTGTCTGCGTACTGGTCGCGCAGGCGTCCCTGCAGCTCCTGGTTCTCGCGCTCGAGGTTGGCCTTGCGCGACGGATCGAGCAGGCTCGAGACGACGCCGACGACCCGCGAGGCGTCGAGGACGTGGAGCGTGGGCTGCGAGTACTCGGGCGCGATCCGCACGGCGGTGTGCTGCTTGGAGGTCGTGGCGCCGCCGATCAGGAGCGGGTGCTCCATTCCCCGGCGCTCCATCTCCTTTGCCACGTTGACCATCTCGTCGAGCGAGGGTGTGATCAGCCCCGAGAGCCCGACGACGTCGCAGTCCTCCTCGAGCGCCGTATCGAGGACACGGTCGGCCGGAACCATCACGCCGAGATCGATCACCTCGTAGTTGTTGCAGCCCAGCACCACCCCGACGATGTTCTTGCCGATGTCGTGTACGTCGCCCTTGACGGTGGCGAGCACGACCTTGCCCTGCGCCTGTCGACCGCCGCCGTCGGCCGCCTTCTCCGCCTCCATGTACGGCTCCAGGTAGGCGACGGCCCGCTTCATCGCGCGCGCGCTCTTTACGACCTGCGGCAGGAACATCTTCCCCGAACCGAACAGATCACCGACGACCTGCATCCCGCCCATCAACGGCCCCTCGATCACGTCGAGCGGGCGCGCGTGCTTCTGTCGAGCTTCCTCGGTGTCCTCCTCGATGAAGTCGACGATCCCGTGGACGAGGGCGTGCGAGAGCCGCTCCTCCACCGGGGCTTCACGCCACGAGAGGTCACGCTCGCGTTTCGTCGCCTCGCCTTCGACGCGCGACGCGTACTCCACGAGCCGCTCCGTCGCATCGGGATGACGGTTGAAGATGACGTCCTCGACGCGCTCGAGCAGATCGGGCTCGATGTCCTCGTACACGGCGAGCTGGCCTGCGTTGACGATGCCCATGTCGAGCCCGGCGGTGATCGCGTGGTACAGGAAGGCAGCGTGCATGGCCTCCCGGACTGCGTCGTTGCCGCGGAAGGAGAAGCTGAGGTTCGAGATGCCCCCTGAGATCTTCGCGCCTGGGCAGCGCGCTTTGATCTGGCGCGCCCCTTCGATGAAGGCCTTGGCGAACTCGGCGTGCTCCTCGATCCCGGTCGCGACTGCAAGAACGTTCGGGTCGAAGATCACGTCCTCGGGCTCCCAGCCGTCCTCGGTCAGGATCCGGTACGCGCGCTCGCAGATCGCAACCTTGCGCTCGACGGTATCTGCCTGGCCCTTCTCGTCGAACGCCATCACGACGACAGCGGCGCCGTAATGCTTGATCCGCCGCGCCTGCTCGAGGAAGGCGTCCTCTCCCTCCTTGAGGCTGATCGAGTTGACGACGCCCTTTCCCTGCAGGCACTTCAGCCCGGCCTCGAGCACCGACCAGCGCGAGCTGTCGACCATGATCGGCAGCCGGGCCACCTCGGGCTCGGTCGCGAGCAGATTGAGAAAGGTCGTCATCGCCTGCACGGAATCGAGCAGGTCGGCGTCCATGTTCACGTCGAGGATGTTCGCGCCGCCCCGGACCTGCTCGAGCGCGACCTCGATCGCGCCCTGGTAATCGTCTGACTCGATCAGGCGGCGGAACCGCGCCGACCCCGTCACGTTCGTCCTCTCCCCAACCAGCACGAAGTTCGCGTCGGCGAAGATCCGGAACGGCTCGAGACCGCTGAGCCGCGTGACGGACTCGCTCTTGGGGACCCGTCTGGGGGTCTGATCCCGGGTCGCGTCCACAATCGCCTTCACGTGTTCGGGCGTGGTGCCGCAGCAGCCGCCCACGATGTTCACGAGGCCGTCCTGGGCAAAGTCACGCAGGAAGCGGCTCGTGTCCTGTGGTTGCTCGTCGTGTGCGCCGAACTCGTTCGGAAGACCGGCGTTCGGGTGGCAGGCGACCCAGGTCGGCGCCACGCGGGCGAGGTCCTCGACGAACGGCCGCATCTGCGTCGCACCCAGGGAGCAGTTGACGCCCACGATGAAGGGCCGCGCGTGCTCAACCGAGAGCCAGCACGCATCGACCGTCTGACCGGAGAGGTTGCGGCCGCTGCGGTCGATCGCCGTGAAAGAGATCCAGAGCGGGATCTCGGGCACCTCGTCCAGCGCGGCAGCAATCGCCGCCTTTGCGTTCAGCGTGTCGAAGATCGTCTCGATCAGGAGAAAATCGACGCCTCCCTCTGCGAGCGCACGTACCTGCTCGGCGTAGGCGTCATGCACCTGATCGAACGTGTGCGTGCGGAAGGCGGGGTCGTCGACCCGCGGCGAGAGCGAGAGCGTCACGTTCAGCGGCCCAACGGATCCGGCGACGAACCCATCCACCTCTTCGGCGGCCTCGCGCGCCAGGCGCGCACCCGCGACATTCATCTCGTAGACGTGCTCCTCGAGCCCGTAGTCCGCCTGGCCGATCGAGGTGGCGGTAAACGTGTTGGTCGTCGCGATGTCGGCGCCTGCCGCGAAGTACCTGCGGTGGATGTCGAGCACGACCTCCGGCCGAGTCAGATTGAGCAGGTCGGGATCTCCGGCGACATCCCGGGGGTGGTCCTTGAACCGCTCGCCCCGGTATGCCTCCTCGCCCCTGATGTCGCGCTGGATGAGCACGCCCCACGACCCGTCGAGCACGGCGATCCGCTCGTGGAGGATGGCTTCGAGTCGTGTGCGCGCGTCCCGCATTCTCTGTTCCGTTCTGCCTACAGAGGACCGCACCTTGGCGATACGCGCGGGCTCTTTAGGCGTTTGATATCCCGGTCGCCAAGCTGCCTGTCAAAACTCTCCGGGGTGATCGGAGCGTAGCAGCGCGAGGGCGCGAGCCGTCACACTGGTTCAAGAGGGTCGCGATTAGCCGCGGCCGGCGACGGAAAGCTGGTTCTCCGCGTGCTTGATGCGCTGCTCGAGCTGCCAGCGGTCCGCGTTCGACTCGCCTCGCTCCACCAACTCGAGCTCCCGCTCCGCATCCTCTAGCTGCTGCCGAGCCCGCGCATCGTCGATCTCGTTTGCCAAAACCGCGTCGTCGACGAGTGCGATCGCGCGGTCGAGCTCAACCTTGAAGAAACCAGGGCCCGTTGCGTACTCGCGCACGTCCTCGCTGTCCACGTTGAGGTACACGCGTGTCGAGCCGGCCTTCAAGGTCGCGATCAACGGCGCGTGGCGCGCCAGGATGCCGATCTCACCCGCCGCACCCGGCACGATGAGCATCTCCGCCTCGCCTTCGAAGGTCGGACCATCCGGCGTCACGAGGGAGACGTCGAACCTCTTGCGCTCGTCGGCCACGAACTAGCTACGAAGCGGCAACCGGCTCGGGCTCACGAGCGTCCTCGCCGATCGTCGGATCCTCCCCGGGCTCCGCTTCCTTCTCGTCCTTCGCCTTCTCGTCGCTCTCACCTGAGAGCTTCCGGCCCTTCTCGACCGCGTTCTCGATCGTCCCGACCATGTAGAAGGCCTGCTCGGGAAGCTCGTCGTGCTTGCCGTCGATGATCTCCTGGAAGCCCTTGATCGTGTCCTCGATCTTCACGTACTCGCCGGGAGTGCCGGTGAACTGCTCGGCGACGAAGTTCGGCTGCGAGAGGAAGCGCTGGATCTTGCGGGCGCGTGATACGACGAGCTTGTCCTCGTCAGAGAGCTCGTCGATGCCGAGGATCGCGATGATGTCCTGCAGGTCCTTGTAGCGTTGCAAGATCTCCTGGACGCGCGTCGCCGTGGCGTAGTGCTCCTCGCCGACGATCGCGGGCTGCAAGGCGCGCGAGAACGAGTCGAGCGGATCGACCGCCGGGTAGATCCCCTGCTCAACGAGAATGCGCGTCAGCACGACGGACGAGTCGAGGTGCGCGAACGTGTTCGCGGGCGCCGGGTCGGTGAGGTCGTCCGCGGGGACGTAGATCGCTTGCACGGACGTGACCGAGCCCGTCTGCGTGGAGGTGATGCGCTCTTGCAGCTGGCCCATCTCCGTCGCGAGCGTCGGCTGGTAGCCGACCGCGCTCGGCATCCGGCCGAGCAGCGCCGATACCTCTGAGCCCGCCTGCGTGAAGCGAAAGATGTTGTCGATGAAGAGCAGCACGTTCTGACCGTGGTCGCGGAAGTACTCCGCCATCGTCAGTCCGGACAGACCGACGCGCAGGCGTGCACCGGGCGGCTCGTTCATCTGGCCGTAGACGAGCGCAACCTTCTCGAGCACACCCGACTCCTCCATCTCGAGCAGGAGGTCGTTGCCCTCGCGCGTGCGTTCGCCGACGCCGGCGAAGACGGACACGCCGCCGTGCTCGCTCGCGACGTTGTGGATCAGCTCCTGGATCAGCACCGTCTTACCGAGACCCGCACCGCCGAACAGTCCGACCTTCCCGCCCTGGATGAACGGCGCCAGCAGATCGATGACCTTGAGGCCGGTCTCGAACACCTCGACCTTCGGTGAAAGCTCGGTGAATTTCGGTGGGTCGCGATGGATCGACCAGCGCTCAGTCTCTGCAGGCGCAGCCGGCTTCTCGTCAACCGGCTCGCCGATGACGTTCCAGATCCGGCCGAGCGTGACGTCTCCGACGGGGACCGAGATCGGCAGCCCGGTGTCATGGACCTCGAGCCCGCGTGCCAGTCCGTCCGTAGAGTCCATCGCCACGGCGCGGACGCGATCGTCGCCGAGATGCTGCTGCACCTCTGCGACGATCATGCGTGCCTCCTGATCGCCCAGCGCCGGGATTTCGATCCGCAGCGCGGTGTAGATCTCGGGGAGACCTTCGGGAAACACGGCGTCGATCACGACGCCCTTGATCTCGACGATTCGGCCGGGCTGCTGGTCGTTCTGTTCAGGCATGGCTCTCCTGGGCGATGAACTTCCGGAAAGGGTGTCCGCGGGACGGGGGCTTGCAGGCGCCGGGAGTCTAGCCGACCCCTGAATGGGCTCGCGGCACCGCAACCGCGTCAGAGATTTCGCCGATAGAGCAGGAAGCCGAGGGGACCGAGCGCGGCGAAGGCGATAAAGGGAGCGAAGGCGAGCCTGCGCTTCTCCTTCCGCTCGACCGCAGTCTTGCCACTGCCGAGGGCACGTCGGGCTGCCTGGACAATGTCACCGGTGTCGTTCTCCCCGGCGGCAACACCTTCGGTCGCGTCGGCCAAGCGCTGCGTCTTCTCGGCGCTCGCCGGGTCAGACACGTAGGCCGGGTCGGGCGCAGTTCCGACGAACACGCGCTCACCGGGCCGGCTGGTCCGCACGAAGATGGTGTGCACCTCAGGCGGGCGGCGAAACAGCGTGGCGATACTCGCGTCCACGAACGGCCTGCTCTCCCCGTCCGAGAACAGCACGAGCAACCTCTTCTTGGCGGTCGGCGCGAAGTAGTTCTGGCTCGCGATCTCGGCGAGCGAGCCGAGCGCTGTGATCCGCGTGCTGAGGCTGTCCCCCGGGGGCGGTCGGTCGATCCCGATCGTGCGACTGAGCACTGCGGAGAAGGCCCCGGGGTCCACCGTCGGGAAGAGATGCGGGAGTGCGCGGTCCGTGATCGAGGCGATTCCAACCGGGATGGTTGGGATCCGGGCGCGCACCTCGGCCGCGAGGCGTCTCGCTCGCTCGAAGCGCGTGGGCGCACCCGCCTGCGACGACGCCATCATCGATCGGGAGGTATCGAAGACGAACCAGGCCTGCGCATCGGTCCGCACGTGCCGCGCGGTCTTACGTACGAGCGTGGGTTGCGTTGCGGCAAGGCCGAGCAGAGCCGCGACGACGAGAAGCGCCGCCACCGGCAGCAGACGGTCATGCGCCGACGGCTCGGGGAGCCTGAGCGCAGCGCCGACAAGGCGCCGCCGCCGCTCGGCCACGACCCACGCCGCCGCACCCGCTGCGCCGAGCAGCCCGACCAGCCCTGCCAGCGGGCTCAGGAAGGACACCTAGAACCCGCGCCCCGGGGGCTTGAGCCCGGCGTTCCCGCCCTCATTCGCGCCCGAGGCCCCTCGCAACTGTTGTTGCTCATCGACCTTGAGCTCCTGCAGCGAGAATTCGAGATTGAAGAGAGCCTCGTCGTTCGTTGGGTCGAGTCCGATGGCCTGGCGGAAGCTCGAGATCGCGTCGCGGAGAAAGGTGTCCTTCAAGGAGAGATCGCGCGCGGCCATCGAGAACCCGAGCACGCCGAGGAGATTCGCGGCCTGCGAGCGGCGCGCCAGATCGGGGCCGCTGTCCGCAACATCGCCCATCTGCACCTGGGCCTCAGCGCGGAGCGTGGACGTCTCGATGCCGTAGAGGTTGTTCTCGAGCGGCCGCCCCAGCCGGAAGAGCCGCAGGGCCTGGCGGTACTTCAGGTCGTCGTGGATTCCGAGGACAGCGCGCGCAAGGCCGAATGGCGCCGTCTGACTCGGTTTCCACAGGTTTCCGTGCACCGGATTTGCCCGATAGCGCAGGTCGTCCGCCGCCAAGCGCTCGTCCCAGGCCCTGACGTCAATTGCCAGAAGAAGCAGCAGCACCGCGCACGCGACGCAGAGCAAAGCTCCGAGAACTCGAGCGCGCCGGAGGATCACCAGGCCTCCCGTGGGCGCGCGACGTAGAGCCGACCGCAGAAGAGCTCGTTGACGGCGAGGGCGAGCAACAGCAGCGCCGCGACGATGACGAACGAGGTAGGGGTGCTTCCGAGGAAACGGTTGTGCGACTCGCCTCGTCTCTCGAAGCTGAGGTTCCTCGGATTGACGAACGCTTTCTTCCCGACGAGGCGCTCGAAGAAGATGCGATCCTCGGCGATCGGGAAGAGCGGGACGATTCGCAGCGTCACGCGGGGATCCCGGCGTAGCTGGATCAGCGTGCGCGTGAGCTCGGGCCGGTCCTCGGAAGCGGTCTCGAGGTCGCTCGCGAGCAGGACGGTCGCGCGACCGAGCCGGTCACGCTCGACTACGCGCTCGGCCATGCTCAGGCCGCTCGAGATCTTCGTTCCTCCGGAGAACCCGATCTCCCATGGGTTGGCGGAGAATTTCGACGTCGCGTCGTTGACGGCACCACCGCCGTTCGGCTGGTAGTACCGGAGCAGCGCCCGCAGCTCGGTTGCGCGCGTCCCGGGCGGTAGCAGCTCGTACGCGGTGTCGGAGAACCCGATCAGCCCGACGGATGCGTCGGCGGCCACGAGCCGCCTGAGCAGCGAGGCGATCCGACCGTACGCGGTGAGGTAGACGCTCTTCGACTCGTCGAGGACGACGATCGCCGTCTGACCCCGCGGCAGAAACGACACCGTCCGGGTCTGGCTCGCCGCGGCGCGCCAGACGGCAAACGCTCCGAGCGCGATCAATGCGGTGAAGAGGCCGAGTCGGATCAACGTCGTGCGGCGCAGCTGCGTCTGCAGCGCGCGAGCATCCGGCAACGGAATCGACGCGCGGCGGGGCAGCGCGAGGGGAAGATCGGAGAGCCTAATGGGCATTGTCCCTCCCGTTGGCGCGCCGCTCGATGGCGTGTCGGACATCCAGGGTCAGCACATCGCCGCGCTCGGCGGGCGGCGTCGGCTGCGACCACGCAAGCGCGCTTGCCGTCGAGCCGAGGGCACCCTCGCCGCTTCGCCACAGCTCGCCTGCCAGCAGCTCCAGTGCGAGCCGCTGCTCGGCGGGATCGCCCGTGGCGCGGACGCGGTCGTAGGCGGCCAGCGCGCGTTCCAGAGCGCTCTGCTCGGGAGCGCGCCGCCGGAGCAGCCACTCCGGCGTCGGGATGAGCGGCTTGACGAGCAACCAGGCAGCCGCGACGAGCAGCAGCGCGCCGGCAAACGCGGTCCAGAACACGACGCCCGGGCTGAGTAGGTACGAGACCCGGTCCAGGGTCAGCGAGTCTGCGCGCCAGGGCGGGAGAACGGCCCTTCGGTCGGCCAAGCGGTTGCCCACCTCGGACACGACCGGCTGGCGTTTGAGGTCGATCGGGTCAAGGCGGGAAACCGAGGCGACGGCGGGCCATTTGATCACGATCGGGGCGGGCGGAGAGGCCCCGCCCTGCCGGCGGCGGGGATACGTGATCGAGGCGGATCGGAACTGGAACCGTCTCACCGAACCAAGCCCCGGCAAGCACTGAGCCTCCACGCAGTGGAGCTGCAGGCGCCACGAGAGCTGCGAGTACGACCCGACGTCCCGCCGTATTCGCCGGACCGGCCCGGCCAGCTGGTAGGGAGTCCAGCTCGCGCGAAGCCGGACGAGGTCCGGGTCGACTCGACTCCTGTCGACGATCGCGTCGATGCTCAGGCGAATGGGCTCGCCGAACAAGTGCGATTGCGGTACGAGCTTCGCCGAGACTGCGACCAGCCGTCCCTGAGCCACCGACCTCGCAGTCCAAGCATGCCCGGGGCGGAGAGCGAGGACGACTCCGAGTACCGTGAGGGCGGCGACGACCAGGGCCACCGCAGCGAAGCGCCACAGCCGGGAGGTCGACGGGATCATCGCTGGCCCCGCCACTGCAGGCGTTGGTCGGCCCACCAGACGAACGCCTCGAGGATCTTCGCCGGATCGTGGCTCGAGATGACGACGGTCTCGAGATCGAGACGGGAGAAGGCTCGCTGGAGCTCGGCCAGGCGCTCTTCGTTGACACGCCGGCGCGCGGCAGCCTCGCGTCGCGTCAGGCGCAGGTAGCTCGTGTGGCCGCTGCTCGGCTCGAGCACCGGCACCATCGTCCCGCCTACGTCGGGAAAGCTCTGCTCCCAGACCGGATCCTGAACGATCACGGGAATCAGGTCCCAGCGCCGCTCGAGGGCGTGAAGCCAGAGGTCCCGATCGGGCGCAACGAGGAAATCCGAGATCACGAAGACGAAGCTGCCGGGCGTGAGCGAGGGTCTGAGCTGGAGCAAGTGCCGGAACGAACGAGAGAGCGTGTCCTGAGGCGCGCCGAACGGCCTGCGTTCCTCGGTCCGCCAATCCTGGTGCTGACTCCGTGGCGGGCGCCAGTACAGCTCGCCTTCGGCGAAGTCGAGATAGCCCGTGTAGCCGCGGGCGGCGACGGTGCTGTCCGCGATCATGAGCGCGGCGAGACGTACAGCCTCCGGCTTCGAAAGCCAGGGCAGGTGCTGCGGGAACGCCGACATCTCCGGCCGGCGGTCACAGACGATCACGACACGGGGTGCTTCGTCCGCGAAGCGCTCGCGGACGACGAACTCGTCAGTCCCGCGCGCAGACGACAGCCGGGCGGAGGCAGCCCAGTCGATCGTGTCGACGTCGTCGCCGGGACGGTACCGTCTCGAGCCCGCCACGTCAGAGCCCGCGCCGCGCCGCGCGCTTCGCATTCCCCCGAACGACAGGCCGATCAGGCGCCGCTTCGGCGTCAGCAGAAAGGTCTCGTCCGCTAGCACGCCTCAGCTGCGGCAGGCAACCGTCGCAGCCCACTGGAAGCTCTGTGATTCCTCTCGGCGAGCCGCCTCGGTCCTTCGCTCCATGCCCTCCTCGATTGTACGACCCAGCGCGATCGCGGTCCGACTATTAGACGGCGGCTGAAGCGACTTTGTTAGAAACTTGTAAGCGGCGCCGGAGCCCTAGAGCCCTAGATCGCGACCCGGCGCTTCTGCGGCTTCTGCGCCGGCGGGTGCCGAATCGGCGCCACATCGTCACCGAGGCGGAACAAAGCATTCTGCGAGAGCCGCACCGGCTGGTTGCTCGCCGTCCGCTGCCCCAGTCCCTGGAAGAGCGAGCTGGCCGCGACCAGGGCGATCATCGCGGCTGCCGCGCCCACCTGGAGCGTCCCGATCGGGATGCGGCGCGCCCGCGGCAGGACGATGGCGTACGCGGGCTGCTCCAAGTCCGCGGCGCGGAGCTTGCGCGCGAGGGCGCGTGCCTCGGCCTCGAAGGCACGACAATCGGCACACGACGCGGTATGCGCGGCGAGCCGCGCGCGGTCCACCTCGACGAGCTCGCCGTCAAGCGCCACCGAGATCGACTCACGGGCCTGGTCGCAGGCAACAAACGCACGCATCAGTCTCATGCCCAATCTGACGGACTTCTCGCTTGAAAGTTAGTCGATCCTGGTTCTCTTCGGCAACCAGGGCCGGGCTTCCCTGGTCGGCTAGAGAGGGCTAGGCACCCGCAACCGTGGTGGGGGCGTCGGTCTGGTCGACGCCCGTCAGGGTCAGCGGCCTCACGATTTCGGCGAAGTGACAGGCGCTCGGATGGCCCTGCCCCCGATCGATCAGGGCCGGCTCTTCCTCGGCACAGATCGGCTGCGCTTTCCAGCAGCGCGTCCGGAATCTGCAGCCGGACGGGGGATTCGCCGGGTTCGGCACGTCACCCTCGAGCACAATCCGCTTCCGCTTCCCGCGCTGGGTCGGCTCCTCGATCGGAACCGCAGAGAGCAGCGCCTGCGTGTACGGATGGGCAGGGCGTTCGTAGATGTCTGCCT
>WNFU01003595.1_pt1 | contig 32882 bp, 34 predicted proteins | sample 5400121 | NCBI WGS metagenome assembly WNFU01 (sample SAMN13153360, study PRJNA577476) | soil metagenome | isolation source: 100 cm soil or saprolite under grassland replicate 1 | place: USA:California | collected 2016-06-15
CCTCCCGCGATCGGCGCGAGATCGCCGTAGAGGAACTTCCCGAACGGCAGCTGCAGCGCATCCTCCGCGCGGAGCAGGAAGGCGACGATCCCCACCTCGATCGCCCCGATCGCGCCGACGCCCAGCACGCGGTAGTAGCGGCGCTCGGTCTCCGGGCGCAATGGGCCTCGCAGGACGAGCAGTCGGAACCCGAGCCCACCGGCGAGCAGTGCGAGGGCGAGGAAGTAGAGCCAGCGGACGAGGTGCTCCTCGGTCGTCGGACCGGAGGAACCGAAGGCCTCCGTCGCTGCCGGGGCGCGGTGGCGGAAGCCGAAGGTGAAGACGCCCGAGACGACGTGACCGTCCGCGGAGACCGCTGTCCAGCGAACGGTATAGGCCCCGCGCGGCAGCGCGCCGAGCGGCGCGTCCAACGAGCGCTTGCCGGTGCTCGTCAGCGTCGCGCCGGAGACGAGTCGTCCGCCCGCCGTGTACACGCGGATCGCGTCGGGGAGGGCCTTGACGCCCTGGTCGAACGTCAGCCGCACCTGGGCGGGCGCCCGGGCGAGCCGCTCGCCGAAGGCCGGGCTCGTCTCGATCAGCGTCGCATGCGCCGACGCGGCCGCCGGCAGGACGAGCGCGGCGAGCGCAGCTGCGAGCAGGCTCCTCATCGGTGCGACTCTCCGGCGAGCGCCGAGAGGTGGCCGAAGACCGGGGCCACGTGACGGTCGGAATAGAGGAAGACCGCGATCACCACGAGCGTGAGCGCGAACCCGGAGCTCCACACGTGCGAGCGGCGGCGGAAGGCGCCGACGAGCGGGAAGATCGCGCCGATCAGAGCCGTCCAGCCGATCGCGTGGTGCAGGAAGGCTGCCCGGGAGAACAGCCAGCCGTTCTGCTCGTGGATCAGGATGGCCGAACCCGAGACCACGAGCGCCAACGGCATGGCCAGCCGCCAAACCCGGTGGTGGAGCTTCCCGCGGACGAGGCCGAGCTCGGCCGCGCCGGCCAGCATCATCGTCTGGGCCCAGGCGCCGTGGGCGATCATGTGAATCGTCGAGTTGGTGTAGAAGACCATCACCGGCCACATCAGCACGCCCATCGCGAAGAGCAGGCTCGGCCAGAGGTAGGCGCGCCACGGGCGCCGGCTCCAGATCTCCTCGCCCACGATCGCCCGGGCGACCAGGCAGAGGGCGAGGAGCAGGAAGCCGGTCGCGAACATCCAGTGGACGTGTTCTGCAGGCGGCTCCATCAGCGCTCCTCCGCCTCGAGGTCCTCGATCACGCCGGGCGCCACGAAGAGGGCGAAGACGACGCCGACGGCGATCGCCAGCAGGGGCGGCTCGACGAACAGCCACCAGAAGCCCTGGCCGTGCGGGTGCAGGACTGTGATCCGGTAGGGCTGCAGGAACGCCCAGGCGACACCGCCGAGCATCGTCAGGGGGCCCAGTGCGGCGACCGCCCGGATGCGGAGCGACCGGTGCCGCGCCGCCACGCGCTCGCTGATCAGTTGCGTGCTCATTCCACCTCCCCGGAGTCGGGATAACGACGCGGGGCCCGCGGAGCTGGGCGTTGCCGCGGGCTAGGCGGGAACGGGCGGGGGGCGGCTCTCGAACGCGAGGCCGAAGAGCCTGCGCGGAGACGCGAGAGGAGTTTCGGTGCGCTGGCTGCGAGGCGGCGGCGAGACCGTCGTGATCAAGCCGACTCTGGCACAGGTGTCCCGTGCGTAGCGCTCGTACTCGCTCAGCCAGGAGGCGACGGCGCTCCAGGCGAGCGCGACGAACACGGCGAGCACGGCGAACACCGGCAGCGCCGAGCTGTGCAGCCACGGCGAGAGCAGCGGCCAGCGCCCGGCCGCGGCCTGCTCAGCGTCGTGCTGCACGAGGTACAAGACCGAGGTGGCGACGAAGGCGACGAGCCAGAGCCGCGGCGAGAGGTCGAGGCGCACCCGCGGCGCCGGCGCGGGTCGGGAGCCGGCTCTCGCCAGAGCCCGCCTGCCCGCGCGCGCGGCGGTGTGAGCACGAACGAAGCGCCAGGCCAGGCGGGCGCAGAGCAGCGCCAGACCGAGCTTCACCGCCGCGAGCAGGAACGGGTAGTAGTCGGCTCCCGAGTAACTCGGGGTGGCCACGTGCCGGCCGACGTTGAGGCGGTGGGTCAAGCTGCGGCCGGCGAGCTCGGCCACGAGCGCGAGCAGGCTGAAGGCTAGTCCGGCCGAAAGGCGCTGGTGCCGCCTCGCACACTGCATACGGGAAGCATACGCCGTGACGCTCAGGTGCCGAAGTTCGGCGCCGATACTGCTGACGATGCGCACCGGTGTGCAGCGATGGCTTCGCGCCGGCTGGCAGTTAGCCTGGGGCGGGGCGGCAGCTCGATTCGAACATCCGCTCTTGCCGTGCTCGGTCCATGTTGGCTATTAGGTGCGTTGGGGTCATCTGCTCCGAGCGTGTCACTGACTCGACGGTTCGAATTGCCGCCGGAGCCGGGCTTTGCCCGGCGGGAGGCTCATTCGCCAGATCCGGTGGACCATGCACCAGCGTTGCCGGCTCGTGAAACGGCTGCATCGATCCGGCGCGGGCAAGGAGGGGGCGCCCGGGGGAACCAGGGGTTCCCCCGGGTCTAGCCGACGATGGTCAGGGTCCAGCGCGGGCGCGACGGACGGTCGAAGCCCAGCAGCAGGATCCGCTGCCACCGGCCGAGACTGAGCTCGCCGTCGCGGAACGGAATCTGCTCGCTGCGCGGGCCGAGCAGCCCGCAAAGAAGCCGCTCGCGCTCGGGCTCGTCCTGGGGCACCAGGCGGGTGAGCAGGTCCTCGAGATCCGAGAAGAATCCGCTTTCCCGCTCCTGAACCCGCACGAGGGCGACGTCGTCCAGGGGCGAGACGTAGGCGATGCCGCTCGCGCGTCCCGAGCTCGAGAGCTCCCGCTTGATCTCGTTCGTGATGTCGAGGACGGTGAGTGACGGCAGCGCGGAGGCGATCGAGTAAGGAACCTCGACGCTGGTCATACCGACTTCCTGTCTCGCCTGCTCGCTGCCGATACGCCGAGGAGGCGATTTGCCTCTCCAAACTGGACGCGTAGCGTGGTCATGCCGTCGTGACCTCCCGCGGCAGGCGGAAGTTGACGTTCTCCCTGGCCACCTCGACCTCACCGAGCTCGTCGAAGCCGAAGGACGCGAGGCTGCGCAGGACGAGCGCGACGAGCTCCTCCGGCGTCGAGGCGCCGGCGGTGAGGCCGACGGTCTCGTGCCCCCCGAGCATGTCGGGATCGAGGCCGCTCTCGCCATCGATCAGCTCCGCCGCGGCTCCGTGGCGCTCGGCGACCTCGACCAGGCGGCGCGCGTTCGAGCTCGTCTCCGAGCCGATCACGAGGATCAGGGTGGCGCCGCCCTGGGCCAGCGCTTTGACCGCGTCCTGGCGGTTCTGCGTCGCGTAGCAGATGTCGTCCGCGGCGGGCCGCTTCAGGTCGCCGAAGCGCTCGCCGAGAGCGTCCACGGTCTCGGCGACGTCGTCGAGCGAGAGCGTCGTCTGGGTGATGACCGCGATCGGCTTGCCGCCGGAGTCCAGCTTCGCCGCGTCCTCGGGCGACTCGATCACCACCGTTTCCTCCGGCCGCTCGCCGCGGGTGCCGATCACCTCGACGTGGTCGGCGTGGCCGACGAGCGCCACGAGGTGGCCGCTGTCGGCATAACGCCTGGCTTCGGCGTGCACCTTCGAGACCAGCGGGCAGACCGCGTCCACCACCACGAGGCCGCGGCGCTCGCAGCTCTCCCGCACCGCGGGCGCGACGCCGTGGGCGGACAGCACGCAGATGGCGCCGGAGGGGATCTCGTCCTCGTGGTCGACGAAGACGGCGCCGAGGCGCTCCAGCCGCTTGACGACGTGGTCGTTGTGGACGATTTCGTGGCGCACGTAGACCGGCGGCCCGTGCTTGTCCAGCAGGATCTCGACGATCTCGATCGCACGGTCGACGCCGGCGCAGAACGAGCGGGGGGCGGCGAGGAGGACGGTGCCTACGCAGACCACCCCTTCGTGGCCGCGCCGAGCCTGTCGAGCGCCCGCTTCGCGTCGGTGGCAGCGCGGGCGAAGCCGCGAGGCTGCCTGGCGAAGGCGCGCACGAGGCCGGGCCAGTCGTAGGCGCCGGCCGGCTTCACCGAGTCGCAGATCCCGTGCAGCGTGCGCTCAGGGGTGTCGCTGACCGCGCGCAGCACGCCGTGCAGGCGCCCCGTCCGGGCAAGCGCCCCGCTCTCGAGGTCGACCGCGTCGGCCCCGGTCAGCTCGTACAGGCGGCGGCGCTCGGACGGATCGTCCACCACCTCGTCGGCGGCGAGCATCGTCACGGCCTGCGCGCCGGGGACGCCGAGCGGCCCGCCCGCCCAGAGGACCGTGCCCTCGGCGTCGACCACTCGCGTGGCGTCGACGACGGTGCCGGAGGCTAGGCCGTCGCGCAGCGCGCCCGCGAGCCCGAAGGACAGCACCGGGCCGTCCGGCACGCCGTTCGCCGCGCCAAGCCCGACGAGCACCGAGCGCGCACCGGCGCGGCGCGCGACCCGCCGCTCCGCCGTCGTGGCGCAGGCGAAGGTCACCCGGTCAGCGTCCATGCGACGCTGCGGACGCTCTCCCGCATGCTTCCCGCCGCCGCGAACGCCGCGGACGGCTCGAACCCGGAGTGGATCGCACAGTGCTCACAGCGTGCGTCGTTGCCGGGGCCGTACTCCTCCCACTCGATCCCGTCGAGGAGCGCCTCGTAGGTCGGGAAGATCCCGTCCGTGAGCAGGTAGCACGGGCCCTTCCAGCCGTAGGGGTTGCGCGTAATCGAGCCCCACGGTGCACACGGCAGCTTGCGGTCGCCCGCGAGGAAGTCCTGGTAGATCGGGCTCGCGAGCCAGCGGTAGCCGTGCTCACGCGCGGCCGAGCGGATGAAGCGGAACTTCTCCTCGTGCTCGGCCCGCGTCATCGTCAGGTTCGGGTCGATCTGCGAGTACTGGTACCCCGGTGCGACGAGCATGCCGTCGATGCCGACCTCGTTCGTGAGGTAGCCCATCATCTCGATGACCTCGTTGGGATCGGTCTCCTTGAAGATGGTCGTGTTCGTGGTGACGCGGAAGCCGGCCGCGCGCGCCTTGCTGATCGCGTCCACGGCGATGTCCCAGAGGCCCGGGTAGTCGCAGATGTAATCGTGGATCTCGCGCATCCCGTCCAGGTGGACGACGAAGGTCAGGCGCTTGTTCGGCTTGAAGACGTCCAGGAACTGCTCGAGCCGGAGGGCGTTCGTGCAGAGCTCGATCGTCTTGTTCAGCTCGAGGAAGCCCTCGACGACGTCCTCGATTCCCTTGAAGACGAGCGGCTCGCCGCCGCAGATCGAGACCACCGGCGCCGGGCACTGCACGCCCGCGTCCACGCACTCCTCGACCGACAGGCGCGCCTTGTTCGACTCGTACTCGCGGATCTTCCCGCAGCCGATGCAGGCAATGTTGCAGGCCAGGGTCGGCTCGAGCATCAGGACGAGCGGGTAGCGCTCGCCCTTGCGCTGCTGCTGCGTGACGTACTTTGCGATCTGGACGGTGGGGGCGAGCGGAAACTTCATCGACTGAGCCTTTCTCGTAGACGGCCGAGAGCAAGCAAGGGGAAATGGAGACGGTACAGGTGGTAACGAATCATGAAATCAAGCGGGAAGCCCGTGCCGGTGAACTGACCTTCCTCCCAGTCGCCGTTTCGTTGCTGTGTGTTGCAAAGCCACTCTGCGGCGCGCCGGGCGGGCCGACACTCCGCCTCGCTTGCAGCGACGTAGGCTAATAGCGCCCAGGCAGTTTGGGAAGGACTACTGGGACCGCGGCCGCGCCAGGCGGGATCCGCGTAGGAGCGGATGTCCTCGCCGAAGCCGCCGTCTTCGTTCTGCACCGAGTCCAGCCAGGCGACCGCACGGCGCACCGAGGGGTGCCCAGGTTCGAGTCCGCAGGCCTCGAGCGCCGGCAGAGCCGCGGCGGTGCCGTAGACGTGGTTGACGCCCCAGCGCCCGAACCAGGAGCCGTCGTCCTCCTGCTCGGCGAGGAGCCAGTCCAGGCCGCGCCGCACTTCCTCCTCGTAGCCCGCCTCCGGCGCGAGCGCCTCGAGCGCGTGGGCGGTGACGTCTGCGGTCGGCTCGTCGGTGACCTTGCCGAAGTCGCAGAAGGGCAGCTTGTAGAGCCAGAAGGATTCGTTGTCGACGTCGAAGGCGCCCCAGCCGCCGCTGCGCGACTGCATCCCGGCCGTCCAGGCGAGGCCGCGGTCGGCGGCGTCGCGCCCCCGGTGGCAGCGGCGCAGGGCGAGCGCAACCACGGCGCTGTCGTCCACGTCGGGGTAGAGGTCGTTCTCGAACTCGAAGGCCCAGCCGCCGGGTGCGAGCCCCGGGCGACGGACCGCCCAGTCGCCTGGGACGGTGACCTCCTCGTGCTCGAGCCACTCGGCCGCGCGCACGAGTGCGGGATGCTCGGGGCCGAGCCCGGAGTCGCGCAGAGCCAGCACGGCCAGGCCCGTGTCCCACACCGGCGATTGGCACGCCTCGGGGCGCAGACGGTCGCCCTCGTCGATCGTGAACCCCTCCCAGCCCTCGACCGCACGCCGCAGCGTCTCGTCCTCGAAGCCGTGTCCGAACGCAACGAGCATCAGCATCGACCAGACCCACGGGGGCTGGATCCCGCCCCACGAGCCGTCGGCCTCCTGATGGGCCCGCACCCAGCGCTCCGCCTCCCTGAGCGCTGCGCGGCGCAGGCGCGAGGGCGGCGGCGCGGGCTTGCTCTCGCCCGGCCGGGCGCCGATCTCGCGCAGGTCGATCCTGGCCGGGCGCACCGGCCGCAAGGCGCGGCAAGCGGCGAGCGGGACAAAGGTTCCGCGCGCCCAGCACGAGAAGTCGTAGATCGAGACCGGCGCGCGCGGTGGCAGCAGCACGAGCTCGACCGGGATCGGCGTGATGCGCTGCCACGGCCACTGCCCGAGCAGGGCCAGGAAGCACTTGGTGAAGATGCGCGTGCCCGCAACCCCGCCGCTCGAGCGGATGAAGTCGCGCGCCCGCTCGCCGGGATCGACGCCGGCCAGCTCGAGCGCCGCGAAGGCCTCGACGGAGGTCGAGAGGTCGGGCGGCCCCCCTGCCCAGATCGACCAGGTGCCGTCGTCGCGCCGGCGCGCCAGCAGCTCGTTCGCGATCTTGCGGTCGAGCTCCGGCGTGCGCAGTCCGAGGACGTGGTGCCAGAAGAGATGCTGGGCGATCATCGTCGCGTTCGACTCGAGCTCACCGACCCAGTAGCCGTCGGCGTGCTGAAGCTCGAGCAGGCGCGCGGTGGCGCCCTCGATCACCGCGTCCAGGCGCGTCTCGATCCGCTCCGGCGCGATCGTCAAGCCGCCACCTCCTTCGCGTCCGGCTCAGTCGCGTGGCTCACGCGGCCACCTCCTGGCGCGCGGCCGTCAGCGCCCTGGCGGCTGCGATGCCGCTGCGGACCGCGCCCTCCATCGTCGGCGGCCAGCCTGTGCCGATCCACGCGCCCGCGCGCGTGACGTTGAGCCTGGCGGTCTGCGGCCCGGGCCGGTGCAGCTCGCTGCCGGGGCGGACGGCGATCGTGGCCTCCGGCTCACGGCTGACCCGGGACCAGAGCAGCTCCGCCTGGCCGAGCCGCTCGACGACCGCGGCGGCGATCAGCTCGACCAGCTCGCGCCCGCGCAAGGCCTCGAGCTCGGGCGCCCCGCTCGAGACGACGGTCAGGTACTGGCCGCGCTCAGGCTCGCGCCCAGTCAGGCGCCCACGGTCGAAGATCCAGTGAGCCGGGCTGTCGAGCAGCGCCGCCAGCGCGTGGTGCAGTACCCGCCGGTCGAAGAGCAGGTGCACGCTCACGATCGGGGAGTTCTCGAGCTCCGGCTCGGGCTCGACGAGCAGGCGCGCGCTCTCCGCGGGAGGGACCGCCACCACTGCGGCGTCGGCCTCGAGCTCGTCCAGGCCGTCCACGCGGGTGCCGGTGCGCACAATCGCGCCCGCTGCTGCGAGCGCGCGCGCCGCGGCCTCGCCGTGCATCTCGCCGAGCGGGCGAGCGGGCAGGATCAGGTCGGAGGCGCGCTTGCCGGCCAGCAGCGCCGTCTCGACGGTGAAGCTCCCGGCGGCCGCGCTCGCCTCTTCGGCCCGCAGGTTGAGCGCCGGCCGGATGAAGACGTCCCAGAAGCGGTCGATCGCCTGCTGTGACTGGCCGCGTGCCCGCAGCGCCTCCGCGAACGTGGTGCCCCCGGCGTCGCCCCAGCGCGCGAGGGCGCGCAGGATGCGCAGCCGGTCGCCGAGACGCACGTGCCGGTAGCGCAGGAGCGCGAGCGGCGAGGGCCGGATCGCGGCGGCCCGGCCGCGCTCGTCGAGCACGGTCAGATCCAGCGGCAGCCGCCGCACCGAGGCGCTCTCGCCGATCCGCTCGAGGAAGCGCAGGTACTCGGTGAAGCAGCCCAGCGCGATGTGCTGGCCGTTGTCGGGCGGCGGCTCCGGGTCGCCCTCGCGCCGCGGCAGCGTCTGCACCGCTCCGCCGAGGGTCGGGCGAGCCTCGTACACCGTCACCTCGTGACCGCCGTCCACCAGCTCGAGCGCAGCGCTCAGGCCTGCCAGCCCGCCGCCCACGACCGCGACCCTCATCGCAGGAGCCCCGCGCCCACGATGCGCAGCTTCGTCAGCGGCGAGAGCCGCACCGAACCCTCGAAGACGTCGAAGCCCCGTGCCTCGATCCGATCGAGGGTCGCCCCGTAGAGCCCCGCGAAGGTCGCAACGCAGGCTGCGCTGCGGGAGTCGAGCGAGTCGAGCAACGCGAGCCCGTCCTCCAGGTAGGCGCGGGCGCGCGAGGCCTGGAACGCCATCAGCGCCCGCCACTCCGGGCCTGCCCGTCCGGCCGCGATGTCGTCCTCGGAGACGCCGTAGGCCTCCAGCTCGTCCTGCGGCAGGTAGACGCGACCGAGCTCCCAGTCCTCGCGCACGTCCCTGGCGATGTTGATCAGCTGGAGCGCCACGCCGAGCGTCTCCGCGCGCTCGAGCTCGTCGGAGCCGTACACCGCCACGCAGGCGACCCCCACCGCGCCCGCGACGTGGCGGCAGTAGCCGTGCAGCTCGTCGAAGTCGGCATAGCGGCTCTGCCGTGTGTCCTGGAGGCCGCCGTCGACGAGATCGTGTAGCGAGCGCACCGGGATCGGGTAGCGCGAGCGCGCGTCGGCGAGCGCGACCAGCATCGCGTCCTCGCCAACAGGTCCCTCGAGCGCGGCGTGCAGCTCCTCCAGCCGGGCCCGCTTCTCGTCCACGGGCAGCTCGCCGTCGGCGACGTCGTCCACGAGCCGGGCGAACGCGTAGATCGCGGCGATCGCCTGCCGCTTCGGGCGGGGCAGCACCATGATCCCGTAGGCAAAGTTGCGAGCCTCGCGGCGGGTGATGCGCTCGACCTCGGCGTAGGCGGCCTCGACGGTCACCGGATCGCCGCCAGGGCCAGGCGCGCCCGCGACGGGCGCGGCCGCTGCGTGAACACGTCCCAGTCCGCCCGCTCCAGGGCAGCGAGGGCCTCCAGCCCCCCGCGCGCGAAGAGCGCCACCGCCCTGCCGATCCGACCGCCCAACCGCTGCCCGAGCTCCTCGCCCGAGTCCAGCAGCCCACGCGCACGCTCGGCCTCGAACTGCAGCAGGCGCCGGAGCGGCTCGTTCGGCCCGGACAGCTCGGTGACATCGAAGCGCCGCCGGTCCTCGGCGGGGAGGTACACGCGCCCGAGCGTGAGATCGCGAGGGACGTCCTGGAGGAAGTTCACGAGCTGCAGGCCGGTGCACACGTCGTCCGAGAGGGCGACCAGCACCGGCTCGCTCGGCCCCACCACTCCGAGCACGAGCCGGCCAACCGGATCGGCGGAGTGCGCGCAGTAGGTCTTGAGGTCCTCCCAGGTCTCGTATTCGGAGACGCGCTGATCGATCCGATTCGCCTCGATCAGGCGCATGAAAGGCTCACGCGGCAGGCTGCAGGCGCGGATCGTCGGCTGCAGCGCCCGCATCACCTCCCAGTTGGGCTCGCCTTCGTAACAAGCCTCGAGCTCGGCCTCGAGCTCGTCCAGCGCGGCCAGTCGGTCGCCCTCGAGCTCGTCGCCGAGAATGTCCACGAGCCGGGCGAAACCGTAGATCACGCGCAGGTGCGGTCGCAGCGCGCGCGGGAACAAGAGCGAGGCGACCGGGAAGTTCTCCGTGCGCGCGCGGGCTGCCACCAAGCTGGCGGAGGCCGGGTCCATGCCTAACCATGGCCCGCAGCCGACCGCGTAGTCAAACGGTTACGTCGTGGCGCGTGGCGAAGGGGCGCTTGCGGGCGCCGCCGAGCGGCGGCTCGCTCCGCCACACCTGGGTCAACAAGACGCCCGGTCGCGGGCCGCGCCTTACGGCCTCACCCGCCGGAAGCTCCAGCACCGCACCACTCCGCTACGCGCCAACGCCGAAGGTTCCCGCGGCCTGATTTAAGCTCGCGCGGTGAAGGGCCGCCGCGAAGCTCTCGCCGTCGGCCTCGTCTGGCTCGCCTGGCTCGGCGCCGTCCTCCTGACGGTTGCGCTCGGGCTGGCAACGGGCACCTACACCCTGGCCGCGGGCTGGTCGATCCACCACGGGCTCTGGCCGCTCTTCGCCTGGGACTACAACTGGTACCACTTCGTCGCCTACGGCGGCTATCCCGATGGGCAGGGCGGCCGGCAGTACGCGTTCTTCCCGCTCTGGCCGCTGCTGCTCCGCTGGTCGGGCTCGATCCCGGACGTGGTGGCGGCCGCCGGGCTGGCCTGGGCGGCGAGCGCAGCGGCGTTCTTCGGCCTGGCCGAAGGGCTTCCCCGCGATCGGCTGCGGACGGCGCTTGCGCTCGCGTGCTGGCCGGGCTCGTTCGTGCTCGCCCTCGCCTACCCCGATGCGCTCGCGCTCGCGGCGGCGGCCTGGGCGGCGGCGCTCGCGCTCCGGGGCCGGTTCCTCGCGGCCGGCCTCGTCGGAGTGATCGCGGCCCTCGCCCGGCCGAGCGGCGTCCTGATTGTGATTCCGCTCGCCTGGCTCGCCTGGGGCAAGGGGCCCCGCGCGTGGCTCGGCGCGGCCGCTCCGGTCGCCGCCGCGGCCGCTGTCGAGGCGTACTTCTGGTCGCACAGCGGCGACCCGACGGTCTTCTTCGACGCCCAGCGCCTGTGGGGCCGCGGCGGCCCCGGCCGCTTCGGCGACTGGACCGGCCACCTCAGGGACGTGCTCGAGCGCCACGGCCTGCTGATCGCACTGCTCGCCGTGGTCGTGGCGGCCGCGATCGTGCTCACCTGGCGGCAGTTGGGACCGTGGCCGACGGCGGTGATCGCCTACGCCTGCGCGGTGCCGCTGCTGCTGGCCGCGACGCAGAGCCTCGAGGGCTTCGTCGACAGCGCCCGGGCCGCCCTCATTCTGCCGCTGCTTGCGGTCCTCTGGCGGCTCGGCCCGCGCTACCGGCCGTGGGCGGCCTTCGCCACCGCCGTCATCGGGCTGCTGCTCTTCTCGGGGACGATGCAGAGCTTCGGCCGGCAGAGCCTGTTCGCGTTCCCGATCTTCTGGGCGATTGCGGAGGGCCCGCGCTGGCTACGCTATCCGCCGCTGGCGGTGCTCGGCTTCGCTTGCAACCTCGGGCTCGCGCTCCTGCTCACGCACTACGCCCCTTAGAACGCTCGCGGTAGGCCGCCGCCGCGATGCGGTCGGCGCAGAGCTGGCAGCAGTAGCGGCGACTGCGATTGCGCGAGCGGTCGAGGTAGACGCAGCGGCAAGGGAGGGCGTCGCAGACGCCGAAACGGTCCCAACCCTCGGTCTGGATCGCCACGAGCAGCGCGGCGGCGACGCGAGGCGCCAGCCGGTCGGCGAGGTCGCGCCCGCGCCGGGGCTCGTAGGCGAAGCGCCAGCCGTCCTTGCCGGGCCGGAGCTGGGCGACCGAGTCGGCGAGCAGGTCGTTCAGGATCTCGACCGCCTCGGCCTCCGTCTCCGCCTCGAAAACGCTGCGCACGCGCCGTCGCAGCGAGCGCACGCGCTTGAGGTCGCCCTCCGTGGCCACCCGCGCCTCCCGCTCGAGCGAGTGCTGCTCGAGGAAGCGACGCAGGTTCCCCACCTCGTGCAGGAACTCGGGCTCCTCGTCGAGCACGTCCCAGGTGTTGACGAGACCGACGGCCAGGTCGATCTCCCGTTGCTGAAAATTTGCGTGATTCATGCTAACTTCGTCAGTAGCGTAGCCGTCTAAGGTCCTGACGAAGAACGGCGAAGGAGACAGCGGTGTTCCGATACGTGATCAGGCGGATCCTCTGGGCGTTCGTCCTCTTCTTCGCTGTCACGATCGTCACCTACATCATTTTCTTCGTCATCCCGGCCGATCCCGCCCGCGCGTTCGCCGGAAAGACGGCGACGCCGGAGCAAATCAAGCGCGCGCGACACTATCTCGGAATCGACAAGCCCGTCCCCGTGCAGTATGCGCGCTTCGTCTGGCGGTTGACCTACCACCACTCGCTCGGACGCTCGTTCTCGAACCGCGAGCCCGTCAACAAGCTCGTCCTCACTGCGGCGCCCGTAACTGCTTCTCTCGTGCTCGGCGGCGCGGTCGTATGGCTGATGATTGCCCTCCCTCTCGGGATCCTGTCCGCCCTGCGGCCGCGCTCGCTGTTAGACCGAACCTCGATGGTCTTCGTCCTGATCGGGGTCTCCGCACACCCGATCTGGATCGGGCTCATCCTCAGCTATTTCATCGGCTTCCAATGGCACCTCACGCCGATCGCGGGCTACTGCGACTTCTTCAACCCCTCGGTCGGCGCCGACTGCGGCGGGCCGACGCAATGGGCCTACCACATGATCCTGCCCTGGATGACCTTCGCGATGCTCTACGCCGCCCTCTACGTGCGGATGATCCGCGCCAACGTGATGGAGGCGATGCACGAGGACTACGTGCGCACCGCGCGCGCGAAGGGCGCCCGCGAGCCGCGCGTGATGCGCGTCCACGTCCTGCGCAACGCGCTCTTGCCGGTCGTGACGATCCTCGGGATGGACATCGGCGTAGCGCTCGGGGGCGCGATCTTCACCGAGTCGATCTACGGCCTGCCGGGTCTCGGGCGGATCTCGATCCAGGCCCTGAACAACCTCGACCTGCCCACGGTGATGGGAGTCGTGGTGTTCGCGACCGTGATGATCATCATGTTCAACCTCGTCGTTGACATCCTCTACGCCTGGATCGACCCGAGAATTCGCCTCGGATAAACGCGTAACGTTCTCGGCCGTGGCCGAGAGCGTGCTCATTACCGGCGGCGCCGGGTTCATCGGCTCGCACCTCGCCGACGAGCTGCTCGGCGCCGGCTGCTCGGTGCGGGTGCTCGACAGCCTCGTCGAGCAGGTGCACGGCACCGCCGAGCGGCCTGACTACCTGAACGCCGATGTCGAGTTGATCCCCGGCGACATGCGCAACCCCGATGTCGTACGCGGGGCCCTCGCAGGGATCGACGCGGTCTTCCACCTCGCCGCGCGGGTCGGCGTCGGCCAGAGCATGTACGAGCCCGCCGAATACGTCGGCGTCAACGCCCTCGGCACCGGCGTCCTGCTCGAGGCGCTGCTGGCGCATCCGGTGCGCAAGCTCGTCGTTGCCTCGAGCATGAGCGTCTACGGCGAGGGCGCCTACGAGCCGGTGGCTGCCGCGGAGCGCACGCCCGAACAGCTCGAACGCAGCGAGTGGGAACCGCGCGGGCCCGGCGGCGAGCAGCTGAAGCCGGTGCCGACGCCGGAGACGAAACGGCCCTCGCTGGCCTCGATCTACGCGCTGACGAAGTACGACCAGGAGCGGATGACCCTCCTCTTCGGCTCGGCCTACGAGGTGCCCGCGGTGGCGCTGCGCTTCTTCAACGTCTACGGGCCACGCCAGGCGCTCTCGAACCCCTACACCGGCGTGCTCGCGATCTTTGCGGCGCGGCTCCTGAACGATCGGGCGCCGGTCGTCTACGAGGACGGAGGCCAGCGGCGGGACTTCGTCCACGTGAGGGACGTGGCGCGGGCCTGCCGCCTCGCGCTCGAGCGCGACGGCGGCGACGGCCGTGCCGTCAACGTCGGCAGTGGCCGCAGCGCCTCAGTGCTCGAGATCGCGGCGGAGCTCGCCCGCGCGATCGGCAAGGAGATCGAGCCCGAAGTCGCAGGCTCCTTCCGAACCGGCGACATCCGCCACTGCTTCGCCGACGTCTCCGTCGCCCGCGAGCTGCTCGGCTTCGAGGTGGAGATGCAACTCGAGGAGGGCATCTCCGAGTTGGCCGCCTGGCTCGAGACGCAGGAGACTCCCGACCGATTCGACCAAGCCGCCGCCGAGCTGGCGGAGAAAGGACTCACCAGATGACCACTGCCACACTGCACACCAATCAGGGCCGGATCGAGGTCGAGCTGTTCGACGAGGATGCGCCCAAGACCGTCGAGAACTTCCTCAAGCTCGCCGGCGACGGCTTCTACGACGGCGTCATCTTCCACCGCGTGATCCCGGACTTCATGATCCAGGGCGGCGACCCGACCGGCACCGGCACGGGCGGGCCCGGCTACACCTTCGAGGACGAGTTCAACGAGCACAAGATCGAGCGCGGGGCGCTGGCGATGGCAAACGCGGGCCCGAACACGAACGGCAGCCAGTTCTTCGTCGTCACGACCGCTGCTGCGCCATGGCTCGACGGGAAGCACACCGTCTTCGGCCGAGTGACCGGCGGCATGGAAGCGGTGGACGCGATTGAAGGCCTCGAGACCGACGGGCAGGACAAGCCACGCGAGCCGGCCGTGATCGAGCGCGTCGAGGTCCCGAGCTGACGCAGGCCCGCGGGATCAGTGGGAGCCGTGCTCCCGCTTCGCCTCTTCCTCCATCCGTTCGAGCCGCGTGTAGTAATCGGCGAACTCGTTCAGGTGGGCTAGCGCGATCTTGCCCGTCACCAGCTCGTCGTCGCCGGTGACGTTCGTGGACGGGTCGTGGAGCCCGTGCTCGAGCTCAACGTCCATGCCCATCCGGAACTGCTCGACGTCGAACGGCGCCGAGCCCCAGTCGATCCCGATCTGCTCGCCGACCCGGCGGGCCTCCTCGGCGGTGAAGCTCTCGCGCGTGGGTTCCACGGCCGCCTAGCCTAACCCGGGGTCAGCGCCGGCGACGCGCCTCAGGCTCCACCAGGTCGAAACGGCCGGCTCAGTTGGGCCGGCACTGGCCGTCCGGGAAGAGGGCGCGCTGCTCCGCGTTCGCCCGTTGGTCTGCGGTGCGGTCGTAGCGGCCGGGCGCCTGGCCGGCCCAGACCACGTCCGGCGTCACACCGGGACCGACGGCGGTGACGCGATAACGCGTGCCTCGCCCGACGGGGTGGCTCCCGTGGCGCCAGAAGCCGTAGCAGAAAACGCCGTTCGGACGGTGCGTCAGGAAGCCGTTTTCCCGCTGCCACCCGCGGCCGTACCTCGAGTTGAAGGTGTCGACGTAGATCAACCGCCCGTAGCCGTCGAGCGGGTTCCCGAGCCTCGTCGAGCGAAAGCCATAGACGGGCTTGCCGTTGTAGACGAGCGAGCCGTAGAGGTGGTCGAAGCGGCGGTAGGCCCAGTCGGTTCTGACCGTCAGCACCGCGGGCGCGCCGCTCCAGTGCGAGAGGCGAAGCTCACGGCCGGCTCGCGCACGGCTCGGCCTGACCCCGTAGTTCGGCAGCGCTCGCGGCCAGGCTTGGAGCGCCCAGTAGGAGCCGTCAGACGCCGTGCAGGCGGTGACGAGCCAGTCGAGCGGCGGCCCGGTGTACGGCCCGCAAAGGTTGCGAAAAACTTTCCAGTAGCTCCGGTGGTACTTGCCGTTGCCGCCCGCGTAGTCGAGCCGGAAGGCGACCTGCGGCACCGTGAGGCTCGGCGCGCGCGCGTTGACCGCGCCCCAGGCGAGCACGTGCCACCAGCGACCCCCGGCGTGGTAGGTGAGCAGCGCCTCGCGCTTGCCGTTGACGTCGAGCCGCACGGCCGACGCGGTCCGCCCGACGAGCTGTGACGCCATCGCCTGCGGGACCACCCCCGCCGCGCAGAGCGCGACGGCTGCCAAGATGAGCCTGGCTCTCACCTCGATCCGATGGTAGCTGGTTGAAGCAGATGCCGATTGGAAACCCGGCCGCCGCGGCCGCAGGCGGAACGCGGACGGCTAACTCACGTCCGGCCTCCGAGGCGGGGCGCTCGCAACAGTGCGGAGGCCGGGTGGTTTGCCTCTCTCCCCTGTGTGGTGCATCCGCCTGGTCCCCGGAGAAGCCACCCGGCATCCATCTGACTAGACGCAGCTACTGAGCCCAACTTGTCGTCTGCCCGGTGCCGCCGAGTTTGCAGAGGAGTCCAACCGTTCACCGGGAGCCGCTGGTTGGCTCCCGTGGCCCGACGGCACGGATTTTCTCTTGTTCTCAGCCGTTACGCGACAGCGAGATGGTAGGTGAACGTCTTGTCGTCGCCGAACGTGTTGGTTCCGTGCACGATGATCGTGTGAGTACCGCGCTCGAGGGGTTTGAACATCATGAAGAAACCGTCCACGACCGCCGGCTGCGGTGAGCCGGTGATGCAGGGATCGAGGACCTCCCGGAGGCTCGGGTCGCCGGTGATGGTGAACAGATCATCCGAGGCGAAGCGGTAGTACCTCGCGTCCTTGTCGAGCGACTGGCCGTCGAATCCGTTGAGCGTCTGGCCGTCGAGCGAGACCTGCAGGAGGTCGACGGTGTTCAAGAAGAACGCCGCGTCCGCTCGCAGAAAGTCGTAGAGCGACTGGCCGGGTGCGGGCTCGAAGCTGAACTCGGGCGGGCACGGGTAGGTATCGACGACCGCTCCGATGTAGAGAAGGATCGACTTCTGATGCGGAATCGTGCACGAGCGGGTGCCGCTGAATACCGGTGGACCGGCAATACGCGCGATGTACCAGACAGGCCCCCGCTGAGCGACAGCGCAGTTTTGGCCCGTCGGGTCGAACAAGGGACTGCGCTCGAGCGGTTGTCCGTAGACCCATTGCGTGGCTCTCTCGCCCCAGGTCGCCATGTCCTTGCCGTACGGGTGGGCGTCCTTCGGGAATAGCGCCGGATTTGGGTTGAAGCCGTGGTCCGGGAACTGCTCGGCCGCCGCCGTTGTCGACGCGAAAGCCACACAAGATGCGGCGAGCAGGATGGCGGGCGATATTCGTCGCATGAAGACCCTCCCCTTGACGTGTATCAATGCCTGGACGCGAGGCTGATCCCTCGAAAAGAGGCTAGGCATTCGCGATGTCAACTACTCGCCGTTTCCGGACGAGTCCATCCGTGAGTCCGAGGTGTGCTCGCCGCCGCAAGCGCGTTGGGGAAAGGGAGTCGCCCTACCGCGAGCAGGTCACGGGATGCGCGTCAACGCCATGATCCAGTTCGTCTCGAAGCTCTGTCCGCCGTCGAACGAGAAAGATTGCTCCCAACGCGCCGACGAGGACGTGATCTCCTTCCAGTCGAAGCGCACCTTCAGCGCGCGCCCGCCAATGACGTCGTCACATTCGAATCGCCCCTCCCCCTTGCTGAAGCGCCCGACAACCGGCGTGTCGAGCTGGCCGCGCCCCTCGGTCGAAGCCCACCAGATCCGCCAGAGCCCGGCCTCGGGATCGAACAGGCGCAGTGTGAAGCCGTGGAAGCTCCCGCGGCCGGGGAAATCCGGCGCGGAGTAGGTGTCGTAGTTCCCGAGCCCGCCGAGAATCGGGCCCGCCGCCGACGTTGCCTCGAACTCCAGCCAATCCGTGGGTTCTTCCGCCAGCGGGTCCGCAAGCTTGCGGTTCGCAATCCGCCACTCTCCAAAGAGGAAATCGAAGTCGCGGCGGCCAGCGAGCGTGCCGGCCTCGACCGCTGCTGTTTCGTGAGTCATGGCCTCCTCCTCTCGTCTCAGGGCTCGGGATCGTGTGCGACCGCGCAGCAGGCGCGTGAGTGGCCGTGTAGCAGCGACCTCGACGTCGGCGCCAGGCGGAGCACGTGTGGCGGTCGTGTCAGCGCCGGCGCCTGAGCGGCGGTGAGTCTTGCCTCACTGTCGTCGTCCGAGACGCGCTCGAGCGTCTCTCGAGTTGCGAAGCCGGCACACCAAACGAAGACCTCCTCGCCGGCCCGCACCGGCAAGCTCGGAAACGTGTTCTCGGCGGATTCGGTCACGAAGTAGCCCAGGATCGAGCCACCGCAGTCGCTCACCGCTGGGGCGATCGCCCGCTCGAAGAAGGAGATGATCCCGGTCTCTTCGGCCGGAACCTCGAGCTGCATGATCGTCGCTTGCACGAAGCCGGGGCCACTGCCCGGCAGGCTCCGCGGCGTGCGCTTGACCTCGAGGGTAAACGCCGAGTCTGGCTGGGCCGGTCGCAACAGGAGGACATCGTCCACATCGACCATGGTTGCGTTGGCCTCCTTGCTGTGGGAGCGCCAGACCGCTCCACCGTAGAAATCGCCCAGAGCGCGAGCGCGCTCCGGCATGTCTCGAAAGCCGCGGAACCAGACGAATTTGTCTGGATCGTCGAGGTCGCGGAACTGACCGATCACCTTCATCCCGGTCTCTTCTTGAGGCTCCACGAGCTCGGAGTCGAAGAGGTCGATCAGGACGTCTCGCCGGCCCGGTCGGAGGGTGTACTGCCTGAGCTCGACGATCGGCGACCAACTGTGCTCTGGCGGCCGGGCAGAAGAGCCGGTTGCGCCCAACCTCAAGCTGCCTGCCGTCCCGCGGCCGGCGCTCGCTGCAAGCCATCGGCCAGCCAGAGGTGCGTCGCCGCCAGCGCCCGCCACGGCCGCCACCGCTCGGCGAGGCCCGCGAGTCCGGTGTCCGAGCGAGCGAGCTGCGAAGCGAGAGCACGCTGAAGCCCGCGGTCGGTGGTGGGGCACGCGTCCCGCTCACCAAGTCGGAGGGCGAGGTAGTGGGCCGTCCAGGATCCCAAGCCGTCGATCGCCGTGATCGAGGCGATCAGCCGGTCGAGACTCACGCTGCGGTCGAGACGGATCGCATCCCCGGCTACCGCGCGGGCAAAGGAACGCACCGCCTCGGCCCGCCCACGCGTGAGCCCGAGCCCGTCGAGGTCTGCGCCGACGAGAACCTCGGGCGAAGGAAATGTGTGCGTGAGGCCGAGTGGCTGGAGCCCAGGCACCGGGTTGCCAAGCCGCTCGATCATCCGTCCGGCCACCGTGTTGGCCGCGGCAACGCTCACGTGCTGGCCGATGATCGCGCGCACGCCCGTTTCGTACGGATCCCACGTACCGGGGACGCGAACGCCCGGTCGCGCCCTTACCAACGGCCCGATTGTCGGATCGGCTGCGAGCAGACGAGTCGGCTCGTCCAGGTCGAAGTCCAGGCTCGCGATACGGCGAACGCGCTCGACGACGTGGATCAGCCCTCCCCAGTGCGGCAGATGAGCTCGCAGCAGAAGGTGGTCGTCGCCGCCGGGCATCAGCTCGAGGACGCCCGGGTCGGAATCGACGACGATCGTGCGCCGGTAGGTGTCTCCGGAGACGTGCTCGACTCCCGGAATCGCGCGTGCGGCGAAGTAGGCGATCATCGCGTCCCAGTCGAGCTGACCGTGGAAAGGCAGTCGCAGATGGAGGCCGCCGTCCGCGACCAGGCGGTCGGATACCCGACGGCGGGCTCGCAGCTCGCGAGGGGACGCCTTGAACACGTTCTGACACGCGCGGTTGAACTGGCGCAGGCTGCCGAAGCCCGCCGCGAAAGCGATCTCGAGCATGCTCAGGTCCGTGTCGTCGAGCAGACGGCGGGCGAAGTGCGTGCGCGACGATCGCGCCAGCCCGTCGGGCGTCACTCCCAAGTGGGTCGAGAAGAGGCGACGGAGATGCCGGGCCGACACTCCAAGCCGTGCCCCAAGCTCGGCTTCGGTTCCCTGGTCGAGCACGCCGCCGAGCACCAACTGTACCGCCCGGCAGACGAGCTCCGGGCCGGGCCACGCGCCGTACTGTGGCGAGCGGTACGGTCGGCAGCGAAGACACGCCCTGTAACCAGCTGCCTCGGCCGCGGCAGCGAGCGGGAACTGCGTCACATGCTCGGGGCGAGGACGAGCCGAACACCCAGGCCGACAGTAGATGCCGGTTGTGACGACCGCCGAGAAAGGGTTCACGCCCACAGGTATACCGCGCCGCCGAGCTCCGAGACCGGCCATATCCGGACACCTCCGCGAGCATGCACCCGCGCCTGCGTATGCCCCAGCGTTGAGCCCGCGCCGCGGTCCGTATAGTCGCCGGGATGGGGATCACGCACTTCGAGGAGGCTCGTCGGCTCGAGCTTCGGATCGGTCACCTGAACGCGACCTGGTCTCTGCTCGGCGAGGCCGCAGGCTGCGTCGGTGTCGGCGTCCGTCGAATCGAGCTGCCGCAGGAGGGCTGGTCGACCCCGGCGCACGAGCACGGGCGATCGGAGGAGATCTTCTACGTCCTCGCCGGCGGCAGGGTCTCGACGTCCTCGCCTTCGGCCCGCGCATCAGGGACGAGAGCCCGCGGTTCCCGCGGCTCGGCTTCTCGCTCGTGGGCGGCCGCGGGGTGGAGACGCTCGACGGGGTCGTCGATGGGTATCCGATTCAGTACGTGCGCGAAGCGGAGGCCGGCCCGCCCGAGCTACCCGTCAAGCCAAGCCCTCGTCCGGACACGATCGTCAACCTCGCAGACGTTGCAGCCGAGTGGCTCGAGCGGCCCCGCGTGGTTCGCACCCGGCGCAACCTCGGTCGCGCCGCAGGCTCGATCGCGACGGGGCTGCAGCACGTCGAGGTCGCGGCCGGGAAGGAGTCGGTGCCGCCGCATTGCCACTCGGTCGAAGAAGAGATCTTTGTCATCCTCGAGGGCGACGGTGTGCTCGTGCTGGACGAGGAGGAGACGCCCGTACGAGCGGGCAACGTCGTGGCCCGGCCGCCGGGGACCGGCGTCGCCCACATGTTGCGTGCCGGCGAGCGGGGCCTCACCTATCTCGCCTACGGCACGCGCGAGCCGGGCGACGCCTGCTACTACCCCCGCTCGAACAAGATCGCGTTCCGCGGCGTCAACGTGATCGCCCGACTGGATCGGCTCGACTACTGGGACGGCGAGGACTGACCCCACGCGGGGCTCGCGTCCCTACAGCGTTCCGAGCCGGTAGAGCGCGAGCGCATTGTCGCGCAGGATCATCCGAACGGCCTCCTCGGCCGCTGCTGACGGGAGCGTTTCGCCCAGCACCTCGGCGAGCGCCTGTCGCCACCACGTGGCCGCGAGCAGGTAGAGCTCGGGCGTGCGCGCGGCGTCCGAGGCGTAGAGCAGCTTCGAGACCGGCGCCAGCTCGAGGGCCTCGCGCAGCATCTCGGCCGGCCGGGCCACATGCGGGATCGTCAGCGAGAGGTCGAGCCAGACGTTGCCGTAGACGTGCGTGAGCCAGCCCGCCTCGCGGACGAACGGGTAACAGTGGAGCAGCACGAACGGCGTCTCGCGGAAGCGCTCGAGGAGTGGCTTCAGCCAGCCGGGATCCGCGCGCGGGAGGTGCAGGTCCCAGTCGCCGAAGCCGCAGTGGACCTGAACAGGCAGCGGCTCGCCGGTCGCCTCGTTGGCTTGGAGCGCCCTGAGCAGCGCTTCGCGCACGTCCCGTGGGGCGACGTCGAGGTCGAGCCCGCCACGGTAGGCCGCAATCGTTTTCAGTGCGGCGAAGCCTCGCTCCCGCGCGGTTCTGACCTCATCGGCGAGGGCCTCTGGGCCCAACTCCTCGACGACGCGCTCGATCCGCATGATCGGTTTCGCCGCACAGCCCGCGAGCTCGCCGAGCTCGTCCCAGCTCGTGCTCGTCTCCCGCGGCGGGTAGCCGTCGTCGACGAGCAGCCAGTCGGTGCCCGTAGCGCGTAGGAGCGAGGCCGCGTACTCGGCGGGGTCGGACGCAAGCCGCCGCTCGTAGACAGCCTGCTCGGATGGTTCGCAACCGAGATGCTCGGCCAGTTCCGTGATCGCGCGCCGGTAGGTCAAGCCGGTGGCGACGTGGGGCCACTGCCGCGGGTCGGGGCTCTCGGAGAAAAGACCGCGGAAGACGTCGAGCGACCCTGGCGGCTCCCGCAGGATCCCGTGCGCATGCTGGTCGACGAGACCGACCGCCGCTAGTACTTCGCGAAGTGTCCCTGCTGCTCGAATGCTGCGTCTCCTGCGGAGTAGGCCGCCCATTCGGAGCAGCGGACGGCGAGGTACGACTCGGTGAGCACGGGGCCTAGCGCTCCCGTCAAGACGGGATCCGTGGCGAGCGCGTCGAGCGCCTCCTCCTGTGACGCGGGCAGCCGCAGGATCCCGCGACGTGTGCGCTCGTCCTCCGCGATCGTCGCCGGATCGACCTCGACGGGATCTGGCGGCTCGAGCCCACGCTCGAGCCCGTCCAGGCCGGCTGCGATCAGACCGCCGAGTGCGAGATACGGGTTGCAGCTGGCGTCGCAGGCCTTTAGCTCCGCGTTCGTCGAGGCCTCCTCCAACCCGCTGAACACTGAGGCGACGCGCACCGGCGCCTCGCGGTTGTCGTGGCCCCAGCACACGAACGCACCGGCCCAGAACTGCGGCACCAGCCGGTGGTACGAATTGAAGCTCGGTGCGGTGAGGCCGCAGAGGCCGGACAGATGCTCGAGCACGCCCGCGATGAACGAGAGCGCTTCGCTCGAGAGCAGGTCCGGCGCCGAGCCGTCGTGGAAGCGGTTGCGCTCGCCCTCCCAGAGCGAGAAGTGGACGTGGCCGCCGTTGCCGGCGTTGTCAGGCCAAGGCTTCGGTGCTAGCGACGCGACGAGCCCGCGCCTGCTCGCTACCCCGCGGATGGTCTCGCGCACGAGCAGCTGCTCGTCGGCCGCCTGTAGTGCGGGCGCGTGGCCGGTGGAGATCTCCTGTTGCCCGTGGCCGAGCTCGGCGTAGTACTGCTCCAGCACGATCCCCTGCGCCTCGAGCGCGGCTGCCAGCTCGTCCACGTAGTCCTGCGAGGCCGTCGTGGCGATCGTCGAGAAGCAGAGGCCCGAATCGACCGGCGCGTAGCGCCCATTCTCTTGCGTCGCGAGCGAGAACTCGTTCTCGAACGCCGCGCGTAGGACGAGTCCGCGCTCCGCTAGGCGAGCCTCCATCCGTTTCAGGAACGAGCGCTGGCAGACGGCTGCGGGCTCGCCGTCGAGGGCGACGTGGTCGGTCAGCAGGGCGCCGGCCCGCGGCGCGTACGGCAAGACCCGGAAGGTACCGAGGTCTGGGACGAGCCGGACCTCGCCGACAGGCCCCAGGCCGTCCACCGGCTGGAGCTGATCGAGTCCGTTCATGGCCTGCATCGCGACCGTGAGCCCGATCCCGCTCTCGAGCCGACCTTTCAGGCCGTGGCGGCTCGACGCCTTCGCCCGCACGGTGCCGTCGTTGCCGCACCAGAGGAAGCGGACCAGGCGCAGGCCCGCTTCGTCAGCCTTGCGAACTACCTCACCAACATCCACCGAGAGCGGCACGACGCTGCGACTGCCTCCTTCGAGCTCGGTGAGGAGAGTACGACGAACGCGAGCAGCACGAATGGACAGCCGAACCGAGCGGCAGGACTAGGCGCGCCGGTGCTGCTTAGCAAGAGAGAGTCCCTAGGGACTCTCTCTCACCGTACTCCGTCCGTCGTGGCGATGGCTTCTACTTGTCGTGGCCTTTCCCGCCGCCGGGATCGCCGTTGCCGGGGCCCTGGCCGTTGCCGTTGCCCTGGCCGTGGGTACCACCTTGGCCCTGGCCGTGCCCTGCCGCGTGGCCGTTTGCGTGGTCCTTGCCCTGACCGTGGCTCTTGGTGCCGGCAAGGCCGGAAGCCTGGCCTTGACCAGTGGCCTGGTCCTTGCCATTCCCCTGGGCGTGGCCGTTGCCCTTGAGGGTGTTCCTCAGGGCCGAGTGCTCCTGACCACCGGGGTGGCTCTTCTTGGTCTTACGCTGATGGCTCGAGTGCCCGGGCTTGCCCGCCTTCTTGGCCGCCCGGATGGCGACCTTCGACGTCGGTGCGACCGCCTGCGTCGGGCAGGCTCCGATCGTGTCGCCGTGGGCGAGGTGGGCAGGCACTGCCCGCTCCGAGACAGTGATCGTCACGAACGGGTTCTTCGCGGAGTGGGTGTGGTGACAGATCGTCACCTTCGCGGGCGGGTACTGGGCGGCGACAGGCTCGCTGCTCGAAACACCGAGGATGCTTGCGGCGTAGCCGACGCCGCCCATCGACGCGAGCAACCCGACGGCTAGAGCTGCTGCTCCAGCGGCGGCGAAGCGGGCGCGTCTGGGCTTCCGGAGTTGATTCATAAGCGACCCCCCGAGGGTTGAGGACATAACGGGTCACACAAGCTGATGCCGCAGCGTCGATGATCTTGCTCTGCGCCTCGGCCGCCGCTCAACGAGAGCCGCGCAGCGCCTGGAGCTCCGGGCTAAGGGGGTTGAGCCTGGCCACGTGCAGCAGGGCAGCCTGCCGCTGCTCGCCGCTGCTCGAGAGCGCGAGGTCGAGCCACAGCTCCCAGTCGCCCGAGTCCTCGTCGAGGCCGCGCCGGAAGCTTCTCCGCGCCCGGTCGACCTCCCCCAGCTCGAGCTGAGCCTCCCCCAGCAGCCGCCACGGCTCGGAGGCCCAGGGAGCCCAGCGTCGCGCCCGCTGCGCCTGGGTCTCCGCCGCCTTCGGGTCGGCACGGTCGAGTGCATCGCTCGCCGCGGCTACAGCTCGGTTCCCGACGAAGCCGAGCAGCGCGAGCACGCAGAGAACGGCGGCAGCCGCGATGCCGACGGCACGCGAGGCACGCCCCACGGGCCGCGCTTCCTCGGCGCGGGCCGAGAGCAGGAGCGAAACTCCACACGAGAGAGCGGCGAGCGTGACGGCGGTCATCTCCCAGTCCCAGTCGATGCCGGCATGGAGCAGGTAGGCGACATACGCGCCGAGAGCAGCCGGCGCCAGCGGGTGGCGACGCGCGCCGCGGACGGCGACGAGGGGCACGGCGAGCGCGCTGAGCAGAAGCGCAAGGCCGACCGGGCCCAGCTCGGCGAGCGTCTCGAGGTACAGGCTGTGCGCGTTTCGCACCGGCAGGGCCGCGGGCCGGTGCCGAAGCCAGAAGCGCTGGTAGCTCCCCGCACCGCCGCCGAGCCACGGGTCGTGCTCGAACTCGCGCCACGCCACCCGCCAGTACTCCGAGCGGCTGTTGCCGGACAGGCTGAAGAGCCGCCGGCTGGTGTCCGTCTTGACGAGGGGCGCGGGAGCGTTGAAGGCGTGGTAGGCGCGGCGTGCGGCAGCCTGCGGACCGCCGAGCCGGACGAGCACGCCCGCCGCGACTCCTGCCACGACGACGGTAAGCGTTACGACAAGCGCGCGACGGAGCGAAGCGCCGAGAACGAGCCTCCGCTGCGCGCGGTCGAGGCCTACCGGCACGAGCGCCGCCACGAGCGCGAGCACTGCGAGCGCGGCCGCGAGTCGGTGTCCATCCCTTGTTGCCTCGGCCACCGATGCCCGGTCCCGCGTAATTCCATGCGCCTGAGAGGCGAGCACGACTGCCAGCGCAGGCGCCGCCTCGAGCGCGAGCAGCCGTGCGAGGACCTCCAACCGCGTCCGCTCGACCGCAACGAGCACTGCCAGCCCGGCGGCGAGTGCGAGCCACGCGCCACGCCCGTAGGTGAAGTAGAGGGTTGGGAAGAGGAGGACGAGCGCAGCCGCGGCGATCGCACGCACGCCGAGACTTCGTCCGCGCAGCGCGAGCCCCAGCGAGAGGAGGATCCCGAGGACGGCGAAGGCCGCGAGCGCGTTGGCGTAGCCGAGCGGGCGCGCGAGCCTGAACGCAGCGTCCGGATCAACGGAGACCACTTGGTAGGCGCCGCTGCCCGGCGTGAACAGCCGCGTCGCGAGCGAGTAGGCACAAATTGCCGTGATCGCCGCCGCGACGAGAGCGAGCATCGACTCGACCCTCGACCGGCGTCCCAGCAGTAGCAGCGTCGTCACTCCGACGACGTACACGAGCGTTCGCTCGCCTCCGTGAATCGTCTCCGAGACGTCGGTCGACCAGAGCAGGGAGAGCCAGCCCCAGGCGGCGAACGCGGCGAGCAACGCAGGCAAGGCCAGCTCGAGGGGAGCGAGCCGCCGCGAGCCGAGCGCAAACGTCAGGCCGGCCGCGAGCAGGAGGACGATCGAGCTCCAGCCCCAGCTGGTCGGGCTGTACCCGCCGGCGTCGGCGGCGAGAGCCGCCACCACAAAGGCAGCCACGAGCCCGGGCGCCACCTCGCGCCGCACGGGGACTTGCGCCGCCATGGCGGCGATCCTACCGGGGCGGATTCAACTCGAAATCCGTCACGAACAAGCTGAGGCTACTGTCGAGCAGCGAGATGGGCGGTGATCAGCTCGGCGTCGAGTGGCAGCACGGTCAACTCGGGCGGTGGCCGTCGAACGAAACCGTCGAGGAGCAGGAGGTCTTCTGCCTGGGCTGGAGTCAGCACGTCTCCGGAACGCCCGCGGGCGGCCCGACACAACGACAGCCCGGCCCCGATCTCGAGCCCAGCGCCCGCTCCCGGGGGGAGTGAGCGAACGGCGCAGACTCCGCCGCCGCAGACGAAGAAGGCCTTCCGCCAGCTTGGCTCGATCATCGGAACGATCAGGCAGAGCTCCAGTCTCCGCAGCCGCTCCAGCCGGCGCAGTCGTTCGAGGACGCTCTCGAGCACCTCGATGCGATCCCGCAGCCGGGCTGCCTCCTCGTAGCGGAGGTTCTCGGCCAGATGCGAGAGCCGCGCTCGGAGCCGCGGCAGGGGGCCACCCCGGAGGAGGCCCTCGAGCTCCTCGGGCGTGCTCGAGGCGAGCGCGCGTGCCGCAAGGGAAGCTCGCCGGCGGCTTGTGATGGGGCCCAGCTCAGTCGCTGTCTTGGTGACGATGAAGTCCTCGCCCCGGCGCCTCAGGTAGACGCCGTGCTCCTTCCTGCGGCCGCGCGAATTGGCCGGCGGCTCGAGCTCGCGGATCAGCCGCAGCTCCTCGAGCGCGGCCTCGAGCTCAGAACCCATGACGCGCCACTCGATGCGATCAAGCGCGAGCAGGGCAGCCTCGACTGACGGCCGCTGGCGTTCGCTTCGAAAGTAGGAACGAAGACGGGCGCGCAGGTCGCGGGCCCGGCCGACGTAGAGCGCCTGGCCGTGGCGATCGCGAAAGAGGTAGACGCCGGGCCGGGTGGGGGCGCCCCGGGCAAGCGAGCGCTTGTCATAGACCCGCCGTCTGCGCGGGGCGGCGAGCGCGCGCAGGTCGGAGAGCCGCCTCGCCCCTATCTCCTGGGACAGCCCGATCAGGTGGACCAGGACCTGCGCCGTCGCCTCGGCATCGGGAAGGGCGCGGTGAGAGGGCCGGGTCGGCACGCCGAAGAAGTCGGCGAGCGAGGCGAGGCTGAGGCGGCGCAGGCGGCCCTCGAGCAGGCGGCGGGCGAGCGCGGCTGTGCAGAGAGGAGGCTCGGACAGACGCCGATCGTGCAGCAAGAGCAGCTGCCGCTCGAGGAAGCGCTGGTCGAAGCGGGCGTTGTGAGCAACCAGTAGCTCATCGCCTGCGAAGGCGAGGAAGCGGCCGAGAACGATGGAGATGGAGGGCGCGCGCCGCAGCTCCTGCTCGCGCAAGCCGGTGAGGCGGGCTACGGGTTTCGGGAGAGCCACTCCCGGATTAACGAGCGATTGAAAGGAGTCGACGGGTTCGAGTGCCCGCACGCGCACGGCTCCGAATTCGCAGATGTGGCTGCGCTCGGCCGAGAGCCCGGTGGTCTCCAGGTCGAACACGACGAACTCCGCTTCCTCCAGCAACGCATCGGCTCGTCTTCCGGTGAGGGAGACGGTGGCGCCGGCGCAGACGAGTCGGCTGTCGCCGGCCGTGACGTCTGCCAAAAGCGAGCAGGCCAGGCCGTCGGAGATCGAGGAAGTCGCAAAGAGCGACCGAGCCGCCTCGACCGCCGAAAGCGATCCGCGCTCCTCGAGCGTGTCCACCAACCGGTCGAGTGCATCAAGTGCAAGCTGCACCTGTGAGATGAAAGCGAACGTGTGTTCGATTTGCAAGTCTAGTCGGGGAGCAGCGGCATCGTCAGTCCCTGGCCGCGGCCGAGCAGCACGGCTCGGGTGACGGCAGTCGATCCGAACCGCTGACGCACCTCGTCAAGTGCGGCGTCGAGTGCGTCGCTGTCGTGACGATCGAGCGGCAGCGCGAGCTGGACGGCGCGGCCGTCGTCCAGGTTGCTGACTGCGACTCCGACGAGCGTGATCCCTCGGCGCTCGATCATCGGCACAGCGATCGCGAGCAGCCCTCTCGCCGTGGTGAGGATCGCCTGAGTACTAGCGGTCGCGTCGGGAAGTGTGTGCGAGCGAGTCGCCCGGGAGAAGTCGTCGAAGCGAAGCCGGAGCACTACGGTGCGGCCAGCCCGCCCCGCGGCCCGCATTCGACCGCTGACGCGATCGACGAGCGCGACGATCGCAGCGTCGACATCATCGACCGACGTCGGCGAACGGCCGAGCGCACGCTGCGCCCCGATCGAGCGCCGGCGGCGGCGCACCTGCACCGGCCGGGGATCCCGGTTGTGGGCGAGAGCGTGGAGATGCCGGCCCGACGCCTGACCGAGCAGTGCGACAAGCGTGTCCTCGGCGAGCCGGGCGACCTGACCGACGGTCGTGATCCCTACGTGGTGGAGCTTCCTGGCCGTCACCGGCCCGACGCCCCAGAGCCGCTCGAGCGGGAGCGGGTGAAGGAAGGCGAGCTCACCGTCCGGCGGCACGACGAGCAGACCGTCGGGCTTGGCCACCCCGCTCGCCACCTTCGCCAGGAATTTCGTCCTCGCGATCCCGACCGTGATCGGCAGCCCTACCCGCTCGCGCACCTCGCCCCGCAACCGCACGGCGATCTCGGTGGGGGTACCCGAAAGCCGCCTGAAACCGCGAACGTCGAGGAACGCCTCGTCGATCGATAGGCCCTCGACCAGCGGAGTCGTATCGTCAAACACGCGATAGACGGCCCTGCTCGCCTGGGCATAGGCCGACATGCGGGGCCTGACCACGATCGCCTTCGGGCACAAGCGGCGGGCCACCCCGACGCTCATCGCCGTACGGACGCCGTGCGCCTTCGCCTCGTAGCTGGCCGCGAGCACAACCCCCGCTCCGACAATCACGGGGCGGCCGCGCAGGTGAGGATCATCTCGCTGCTCGACCGCCGCAAAGAAGGCGTCGATGTCGGCGTGCAGAATCGTCGCCTCGTTCGCCACGAACATATGTTCGCATCGACCAGGCATCCGTTGCCATAGTCATTCCGAGATCATCAACGGTACGATTCGCCCTCACTCAGCAAGAGGGGAGAGCATCATGCGGAGGAAGTTGCTGATCGTGGCCACAGTCGCCGTGTTGGTCGCAGCGGCGATCGTGGCGGCCGCGTCGGCGATTGGGGCCGGAACGGCATCGGCGCCGGTCGACGTCACGAACGACATCTACGCCAACAACGAGGAGTCGCTCGGGATGAGCCCGGACGGGCAGTGGCTCGCCGGCGCCTGGAACGACTGGGAGTTCAACGACGGGTGCGGCTTCTCGTACTCGACCGACGGCGGTGACCACTGGGCGCCTGAGAGCTTTGCGCCTTTCACGGCCTTCTCGAACACACCCGGCGTTGACCCGATCTTCCCGACGAAGTTTGCAATCGCCGGCGATCCGAGCGTCGTCTTCAACCCGAAGTCGAACAAGTTCGACGTCATCTGCCAGGCCTTCGGCACGAAGAGCGGCAATCAGATTCAGCTTCTCTCGACCACCTTCGATCCGACAAAGGCAGACCCGAATGCCGACGTCAACCTGAGCTACGGCGCCGCCGCCTGGACGCCGCAGGTCGCGATCGCGACTGGCAAGTCGAGCGGAAGCCAGAAGGGCTCCAACGGACAGTTCCCCGATCACGAGGCCGTCACAGTCGATACCGGCACAGGCGCCGGCCACCACTTCGGCCGGCTCTTCGTCGCCTGGGCCGAGTTCAGCGGCTTAGGGCGCTCGCCGATCGACATCGCTTACTCGGACGATGACGGCGCGCATTGGGCCGGCCCGATCCGGATCAGCGACAACGGCAACCAGTTCGATCAAGACGCGATCCCGCGCGTGGGACCAGACGGCACCGTCTACGTCAGCTGGATCAACGGGCCGAACGAGAAGAGCCTGAAGAACAACGTCGCCATGATCGACAAGTCGACCGACGGCGGCGCCACCTGGGGCACCGACCGGGTCGCCGCGCCGGTCGTCAGCCCGATCGGCGGCCTGCTGCCCAACTCGAACTACCGCGTCTTCGAGGACGTGCACTCCACGGTCGATCAGGCGAGCGGCCGCGTCGTCCTGACCTACACCGATCAGAAGAGCGGTGCCTCGAACATCTACTCGACGCACAACCTCGTGGCCGGCGACATCTCGCAGTGGTCGGCTCCGTCCGCAGTCAAGCCGAGCGGGCAGGAGCAGTTCTTCCCGTGGATGTCCTCGGCGCCGAACGGGCGCGTCGATCTCGTCTTCTACGACCGCAGCTGCGATCCAGCCGGCGACAAGCTGAACTGCGTCACGCTCGCCTCGAGCTCCGACGACGGAGCCACCTGGGGTTACACGACCCTGCTCGGGACGCCGTTCGACGGCGACCTCTTCCACACCTGCCTCGCCTTCGGCGACCCAGACGCTTGTGGAAGGAACTTCCTCGGCGACTACATCGCAGTCGCCTCGACGAACGCGAAGGCGCAGGCGCTGTGGACCGGCAACGGCACAGGCGGGATGGACGTCTTCTCCGCCCGCGCGACCTTGCCGTAAGCGAACAGACCAGGGCGGAGGTCGCTGCGGCCTCCGCCTTGGCCTAGATCACAAAAGCGACCAGCGCCCATCCCGGTTCGTCGGCGTGTCCGAGTCGGGACGGAGAACGCCGACGAAACCCCTTGCCAGACCTGGGTCGCCACCTTACGCGTCACCCAGCTCTTGTTCCTGACCGTGAACAGCGCCCAGAGGTTCAGCCAGTAGAGCAGACCTCGTAGAAGAGCATGTAGAGAGAGACCCAGCAGCTTTTCCCGCGCGCGAAGCGTGATCAGGAACCAAGGCAGCCGCACCGCAGTCACGACAAGCGCAATCCGCAGCCCGAACGATAGGAACGGCGCGGTCAGGTCCCAGAATAGGACTTGCAGGAAGAGCAGTCGCTTGTTTCCGCCAGGCGTACGAGATTTCTTCGCGGTCCTTTCCAGAATCACCCGCCAGCGACGGTTGACGACGATGCCTCCACCTTAGTAACGTGGCCAACGAGGGGGACACTTCGAAAGGGGAGAGAATCATGCTGCGGAAGAAGTCGATGCTGGCGGCTGCGGTGTGCGCAGTCGTCGTTGCAGGTGCAAGTGCAAGCGCTGCCTTCGCTGGTGAAGTCACCGGCAACGGGAAGGCGACCGCTGGCCCCACACATGCAAACTCGATCTGCGTATTCTCGGGAAGGAACGACGACCCTGGCGCGCCTCTGAGCCTCGATATGAACATCGCGCCGAACGGCCCCGGCGGCATCTCGCAGTCCTTCGGGCAGGACGTCAAGCTGGGTCTCGACCCCCACGTCTTCAATCCTGGAGACGCGTGTCGGGGCGGAAGCAACCCGGACAGGCCGTAATTGAGGTCCTTGGTTGGCCCCGGCACCAGGGTCGGGGCCAACCCCTCATCCCTGCGGGCGATACCCACAACCGGCGGACGACGCGTCCAAAAAGAGCCACGAGCGCAGGGCTGCGACAGTTCACCGCGAGAAAAGCGCATCTTGCCGCGTGTAGCATTCTGAGCTGCGGCGGTAATGGTCGCGATCTGCGGTCGCGGCGTGTTCAACCGGGGGGATGGGACATGTCAGCCAACCGCAGACGGAAGACGGCTCCGAAGCAGTTCGCCGCCGCCGCGCCAGCAGCTACGGCGGGACCTCTGGAGAACCGCATCAAGGAGGAGGTCACGGCAGGGATGAAGCAGCGGCTCGGCCTGCCTGAGAGCGAGCAGATTCCGGCCCCGATCCAAGATCTCATCGACTCGGCGGCCAGGGGCGCTGCCGAGAACGCCGTCGAGATTGCGGTCATTCGGGAAGTGGAAGACGTCACCACCCGCCTGGCTCGCGGTTCGCCCGAGCGAAGCGGGAGATCGAAATCTCCCACAACGTTCTCCGACGTCTCGCTCCTGCAAGATGCCGAGCAGCTCGCGGCCAAGAAGAAGGCACTCGAAGGTGCGGGCTTCTCCAACGAACAGGCCATGCGAATCCTCATCGCCGAGGTCGCCGGCGGGCACTCGCGGACGCAGGGTTCATAGCCGGCGACCCTGGCGTTGCAGTCTCCGGGCGCACCAGCTCGCCGCCCGGCGCCCTTTATCGTCGGGATTGAGCGATAGCCAGCAGCCCAGCAGCTGAGCAACGCGCCGCATGCTCCAGCGGGTTAGCCGGATTGCTCAACAGACCATATTTCCTCAGGATTTGCGATGCCGGTTTCAACGGCTTCGTTGAATGAGGCAAGCGAGCGGGCACCGAATCTCTCATCGAAACGCCGCGGCTTCTCAGCAGATGGACTGACATTTCTACCTCTCCTTCTTTCTTCAATCGTTTGCTATAGGCTTTTCGCGACAAGGAGGCAGCGAATGGCACGCAAGACCGTTCTCGTTTCTGATCTATCCGGGAAAGAGATCCGGGACGCGAGAGATTCGGCCAAGGTCGCCATTACCTATGGAGACGCAAGACGTGGCCGAGTCGAGCTGGACGTCCTCGCATCCGAGGTTGACGACTTGGCTAGCAAGGGCACGAAGACCGCCCGGCGTGGGCGCAAGCCCAAGAGCGAGACGGCCTAGCACCAGACTCGCGATCTGAGTGTGCGAGCGTTCGCAACAAATGGGAAAGCCGGGTGGTTCGTCTCCTTCTCCTCTGGGCGACTTGCCGCCACAGCTAGAGCCGCCTAGTCCGGGAGAAGGCCACCCGGCCTCCGTTTGAATAGACGCGGACGCTGA
>WNFU01001507.1_pt1 | contig 32862 bp, 35 predicted proteins | sample 5400121 | NCBI WGS metagenome assembly WNFU01 (sample SAMN13153360, study PRJNA577476) | soil metagenome | isolation source: 100 cm soil or saprolite under grassland replicate 1 | place: USA:California | collected 2016-06-15
TATCCTCGTCGTGGTTCCCGAGCAGGCGAGCGCGGAGCAGATCGAAGCCAAGCGACGGCGCGCCGAAGAGGCGCTGAAGAACATCCGCGACGGCGCGGACTTCGGGCAGGTCGCCGCAGGGTTTTCCGATGCGGGCGACGCGCTCTCCGGCGGCAATCTCGGGTGGCGCCCCGGCGCGCGCCTGCCGACGGTGTTTGCAGAGACGGTGCGCGGCATGAAGGCGGGCGACGTGTCGCCGGTACTGCGCAGCGCCGCCGGATTTCATATCGTGAAGCTTATCGACCGCCGCAGTCATAACGAGCCGGCTTTGGTCGACCAGACACACGTCCGGCACATCCTGATTCGCGTCAACGAACTCACGTCCGAAGCCGATAGCAAGGCCAAGATCGATCGCCTCAAGGATCGACTCGACGCCGGCGCGAAATTCGAGGACATGGCGAGGCTCAACTCCGAGGACGCGACTTCGGCCAAGGGCGGCGACCTTGGCTGGCTCAGCCCTGGCGACACCGTGCCCGTGTTCGAGGAAGCGATGAACAAGCTTACCGTGAACCAGGTTTCGGCACCGTTGCGCACGCCCTTCGGCTGGCACTTGATCGAAGTGCTCGGGCGCAGGAAGCAGGACGTCAGCTCCGACCGCGAGCGCATGCAGGCGCAGCTCGCGATCCGCCAGCGCAAATCCGACGAGGCCTTCCAGGACTGGGTGCGCCAGACGCGCGACCGCGCGTACGTGGAAGTGCGGCTCGATGACAAGTAGGAGCGGTTAAGCGTTGGCGTCCGGCGTTGAGCGCGCCATTTCGAACGCTCAACGCTTAGCGGGATAGAGCGCGACGCGATCCACGCGGGCGCGAGACGTTCCGGCTTGAAACTCCAGCACGATCTTCAGTTGCTCGGCGATGGCTGCCTTGGTTCGCCAGGCAACCGGCCAGTTGAGCGGCACCCGCAACCCTGGTGCAACCCTCTGCAAAGTCGTCGCGGCCATGGGAGCCGTGATCGGCTGCCACGGCGAGCCCCTGTCGATCCGAGCGAAGACCTGCACGCGTGCAAGGGCGCCTGTATCGCCCAATCCGAGCACCAGCAAATCGAGCTTCGCGGCGCGCAACACCTGGTCGGGCGGGGCGATGAGCTCCGCGGTCGCCGCGTCGAACTCGAGATCGAGGTACCCGCCGCGCGCGTAGACCACGCCGCGTTCGAGACGCCAGCCGTCGTCGTCTGCGTAGCCCGGAGCGCCAAAACTCCATAGCCGGGCTCCCCGCGGGAGGTCGGAGTGAGTCACCATGAAGTCGCGCATCGCGTTCTCGCCGGGCGTGTTGCGCCACGCGGTGTACGGCAGATACCCCGGCTGATCGGCGTACAGTCCGTTCCAGCCGTTCCACGCCATCACCGACACTTCCTGGGCGTCGAAATTGAACATGTCGCGAAATGCGTGGTACGACCGCGCGAAATTTGGCTGGACCAGCGGCTGCTTGAGATCGGTAGCGTTCATCTCGATGACGGCCCAGGCGGGATCCATGCGCGCGATCGTTGCGAACAAGCTGTGGCCGTTCTCGAGCCAGTGTTCATTCTCGGCTGCGGGTCCGTAGACGATTGCGCCGAGATGGCCGTGGCGCGGGATCGAGCCCTCTATCGATACGCCGGCGGAATCGTAATCGGGACTCGTCCCTTGGATGTGAACCGAGATCGGCCGCCTGCCAGCGGCTGGCGCGATGAATGCCTGTGACGAAAAGATACGATCGCTCGGCACCCCGGCCTGATGTGCCCACTGCGCCAGCTCCGAATAATGCAGGCCAACGATGTGCTTGCGGAAAGCATCCCATTCCTGGTACCAGGCGTTTTTCCAGATTGGCGCCTCGCCCGGTTCCACCGGCTGAGAGGGCCACCCGGGGAATAAACGTGGCGGATCGATCTGATCCCATGACGTCCATCGCTTCTTCGCCATCTTGTTGACATCGGCTAGCGACAGCGGGCGTAGCCGGCGATAGTGCGCGAGATTCGGAACCCCGGACTCTGGCCTGCCCTCGTAGGGGCCGGTACCTGCCAGCCAGTGCCGGAATTGTTTGAGCATGCCGGGGTTGTAGTCGAAGATCTCGACGAGGCCATTTTGGCTGAAGAACGGGTTCATGTAGGTATCGGCGTCGAGACTGATACCGACGAAAAGATCCGGATGGTCGCGCGCGAAGGCCGCGATGATACGCGCTGCCGCCTGCAGGTTGCGCCGCTTGTAGGCGCGAACCTTGGTTGCGTAGACGTTGTAGGTAAGCGTGCGCGCAAGCTCCGGCGAATTGGTCGATCCCGGCAGTTTCTTCAGGTAGTCGTCGGGAAAGACTTTGTTGTCCTGCGTCCACTGGCAATTGTTGACGTCCTGCTCCAGGTAATCGTTGACGTCCCACTCCGGCGTGTCGCAGCTCGCGTCAGCCCAGATGCCGCCGTTAAGGATGAATTGCACCGGCAGGTGCTTGTCGATCGCATGCTGGATGACGCCGTGCAGATTGTCTTCGGCGACCGGGAGATTCCGGCACTTGCGGCTGAGATCGAAATCGGGATCGAATGCCCAATCGCCGGCGACGCCTTTGGTCGTGCGCAGGTAGAGGATGGGCACGGCGATGCCGATGCCCATGGTGCGCGAGACATAGGCTCGATAGTCGGATTCGACTTCATCGGCGCCGCCGATACCGACACCCGAGGTCATCATCAGGAAGCGGAACGGCCGCGTCGCGAGATCGGGGCGCCGATCGAGCATGCCTTTCCAGAGCGTCAAGGCCTGCAGCGGAATCAGGCTCTTGCGCGCGAGGAATCGTTCCTGTCCCGCACGGTTGATAGCGACAATCGCCAGCTCGTGGCGCTCCGGCGTGAGCGGCGCGAAGTCGCCCTCGAAGGCGAAGCCGGACGCGGCCGAGTCGGGATAACCGGGCTTGACCTGCGCGACATCGGCCCGCGTAACGCCGTATCGAGCCGCATAAGGCTTGCCATCGACTCGGATCTCCACGCCGCGGATTCCGTCGGGATCGAGCGCCCACCCGGAGATCTGCACCGCAGTGCCGATGATTGCCTCGGAAGAAGGCGCGTCGACAGCCCCGATCGTGGCCGATGCAGGCGCCGGAGCAGGCGCTGGCGCGGCCACCGAAGCCGGCGCTTGGGCGGGCACCGGCGCGGGGAGATGGTGCTGCTGCCAGGCGAATTGTCCGGCGATCGCCAGGGCGACGACGACGAGAACCACCGCGGCGATGCGCTCGCCTGGCCGCGTTCGCGGTATCAGCCGCCCGCTCGTGGGCGGGCCGGTGTCGCGTTCAGTCTCAACGGCCATGACGGCCAGTTACCCGGAAATTTTCGAAGGCGCCATTGTAATGTGCGCTTCGGTGGTCTGCGCATGAGCCGGAACGGGCATCGATTGTCGCACGCGTTCGCGTGACCTATGATCGCGCCGATGTCCGACAGCGGTATTCTTCAGGACCAGATCGACTACTACCGGGCGCGCGCCGGAGAGTACGACGAGTGGTGGTTCCGAACCGGCCGTTATGACCGCGGCCCGGAGTTTAACGAGCGCTGGCGCGCAGAGGTCGTGACGGTCGAGGACGCGCTCGACACGTGGCTGACGGCGCAACGGCCGCACACGCTGCTCGAGCTTGCATGCGGTACGGGGTTGTTCACGCGGCGTCTCGCGCCGCGCGTCCCGCACATCACCGCGGTCGACGCGTCACCCGAGGTGCTCGCGATCAACCGCAGCCGCGTCGCGGCGGCGAATGTCGACTACATCGAAGCCGATCTGTTTTCCTGGCGGCCCGCCGCGCGCTACGACACGGTTTTCTTCAGCTTCTGGCTGTCGCATGTTCCCGAAGACCGGTTCGCTGTGTTCTGGGACAACGTGGCGAATGCGCTCGCTCCCAGCGGAGCCGCGTATCTGATCGATTCTGCATTCGATCCGACTTCGACGGCGAAGGATCACGTATTGCCGGGACGGGACGCGGGCATCGTGACCCGACGGCTCAACGATGGGCGTGAATTCCGCATCGTCAAGTTGTTCTGGGAGCCCCACGCGCTCGCTGCGCGGCTCGGCGAACTCCGCTGGTCCGCAACGCTCGCGCAGACCCCGAGCTATTTCATCTATGGCTCGGCGCAAGCAGCTTCGTAGCAGAAGTTGTAGCCCGGGCTGAGCGCGGAGCGCGATGCCCGGGTATCTCGGCACCGGAAATCCTTGTTCCCCGGGCATCCCCCGGATCAAGTCCGGGGTCAGCCCGGGCTACACGGCTGCGCGTAGCGTCACTTCGAAGAATAAACGTAGGGTGTCTGCGGCACGCGGCCCCGGTCCATCGCGTACTCTTCGGAGAGCTCGCGCGGCGTCTTGTCCCACCAGATCGCGCGCGCCTCCCGCTGTTTTTCCGCCCATTCGGGATGTTTCTGCATCAGCTCGCGGATGAACTTGGTGTGCTCGGATTCGTAATGGCGGCTGGGCAGCATCATGGAATTAACCGGAGGCGGGGGAACGTCGAAGCGTTCATTTTATCACCGTATGCTCGCGGCGCGCCGAGCCGGCGACGAGCCGATACTCGTACAAGCGGCATTCAAGCGCGCCGTTGAATAGCGGCGTGCGCCGGCTGGGTCTGAGGCCGATCAGCTTGGGCAGTCGCGGATCGCCGCTGAAGAGATAAGCCGTCCACCCGGCGAAGCGCTGTTTGAGCGCATCGCCCAGTCGGGGATAGAACGCGGCCAGCGCAGCCGCATCGGCCTGGCGTACGCCATACGGCGGATTGGTTACGATGACTCCTGCGGGCGCCGGCGCGGCGCGCGCAAGCGCATCGACGCGTTCGATTACGACCGCCCCGCTGGCGCCTGCGGCGGCGAGATTTGCGCCGCAGCGCTGAATGGCTGTTGGGTCGCTGTCGCTCGCGTATATGCCTGCGAGAGCCGGCTGCCTCATGCGTCGCTGCGCCGCCTGCTTGATCCGTTGCCAGGTTGGACCGTCGTACCAGGCGAGCTTCTGGAAACCGAACGTGCGCTTGAGGCCGGGCGCGATGTCAAGCGCGATCAGTGCCGCTTCGACCGCGATGGTGCCGCTGCCGCACATGGGATCGAGAAGCGGCGTGCCCGGTTGCCAGCCCGCGAGGCGCAGCAGCCCGGCAGCGAGATTTTCGCGCAACGGCGCTTCGGCGGTCTCGCGGCGGTATCCGCGCTTGAACAGCGGCTCGCCTGAAGTATCGAGGTAGAACGTCGCGTGATCCGCGGTGAGGTAAGCATGAACGCGCACGTCGGGGCGGTCCTTGCTCACTGTGGGTCGCTTGCCCGCGACGGCGCGGTGACGATCGCACACGGCGTCCTTGATCCTGAGCGTCGCGAACTCCAGGCTCTTCAACGGCGAGCGCGTCGCCGCAACATCGACGCGCAGCGTGCGATCGGCGCGGAACCAGCGCGGCCAGTCGAGGTTGTATGCCAGCGCATGGACGTCGCGTTCGTCGCGGTATGCGCCATCGCCCACGCGCCAGAGCACGCGGCTCGCGAGCCGGCTTTCGAGATTGGCGCGATACGCGAGCTCCAGCGCGCCGGCAAAGGCGACCCCGCCGTCGGCCGGCGCGATGTCGCTGGCGCCGAGCCGCTCGAGCTCGTCGGCGAGCGCGGCCTCCAGCCCGCGCGGGCACGGCGCGAAATAGCGTTCCACGAACGATCCGTCAGAACGGCTTGAACACGACCAGCAGCACGATGGCGACCAATACCGGCAGGGCGGGAATCTCGTTGATCCAGCGGTAGAACACGTCGCGGTGCCGGTTGCGGTCCTCGCGGAAGTCGCGCATCAGTTTGCCGAGCCAGAGGTGGTGCGCGACGAGGATCGCCACCAATGCCAGCTTGGCATACAGCCAGCCGCCGGTGATCCCGTAGCCAAGCCAGAGCCACAGGCCCGAAACGATCGTCAGCGCCGCGCTGGGCGCCATGATGCCGTAGTAGAGTTTTCGCTCCATCACCTTGAAGCGCTCGATGCCGATCGCGTCGCTCGCCATGGCGTGGTACACGAACAGGCGCGGAAGGTAGAACAGTCCTGCAAACCAGCTGACCAGGAACACGATGTGCAGCGACTTGAGCCAGAGCATTGTTAGGACTCGCTCCCCAATTCGTTCTTGCAATCTGCGCGCCCTGTTGACCGAATATGTAGTGACGACGCGTCGACAGCAGCCGCGACTCGCCTGCGCGCGATCCCCCTCGCTGCGGGCTCGCGCGGCTGTTCTCCAATCGTCGCGACGCTTCGCGTCTTGCTCTTGGACATTCGCGTCACTTGAGCAAGCGCCGCCGCGTCAACACCAGCGCGATGTAATAGCCAACCGAGGCGTAGGCGAAGAGCACTGCCAGGTGTAGCGCAATATCGTCAGGGACTTTGCCCGCGAGCAACGGCCGCGCGATGTCGATCGCGTGGGAAAGCGGCAACACGACAGCGACGGCGCGCAACGCCGCCGGCATCTGATCGACGGGAAAGAACACGCCCGAGAGCAGCAGCATCGGTGTCAGTACGAGTGTAAAAAAGTACGTAAAGAAGTCGTATCCAGGCGCGAGCGAATTCATGACCAGGCCGAATGCGCCGAACGTGAGCCCGACAACGAAGCCGAGCGGCAGAACCCAGATGGCGAGCCACGAATGTCCGAACCCCAGACCCAGGATGACCATGAGGATCGCCAGCACCGACATGACGCTCTTCGACGCGGCCCATATCCATTCGGCGAACACGACGTCGTCGAGCGAAACGGGCGCGTTGATGATCGCCTCCCACGTCCGCTGCACGTGCATGCGCGAGAACGCCGAGTACATCGCCTCGAAGGACGATGTGAACATCGCGCTCTGGCAGACCATCCCCGTGCCGATGAAGGCGATGTATTTCATTCCACCGACCTCGGGCACGAACGCGCCAATGCCGTAACCGAGCGCCAGCATGTACAGCAGCGGATCGGCGATGTTGCCGAGCACCGACGCCAGCGCGAGCTTGCGCCAGACGAGGAGATTGCGACGCCAGACCGGAATCCAGCGCAGCGACAGTTCCGGGGTGCGAAGCAGCGAAGCGGAATACATGAAGCGGCGTACGAATTATCTCGCGAGTATAACCCGAACACTCGATAAGGACCGGCGTGCACGCCGACTCGGAAAGGAGTATCGTTTGCCGCGGTCTCCGCCAGGAAAGAATTCTTTCTGCGCGCCCGAGACTGAGCCGAGGAGCCTGCCATCATGTCCGAAGCCGCCGTCTCCAACGACGAGTTCACCGCCTTCTGGAACAACGTCCTGGTCGACAAGTTCGAGCGCTTTCGCAACATTCTCCTCGACGGCTTGAGCTACCACAGCGAAGCCCCGCTCCGGACTCTCGAGATCGCACAAGGCTCGCGCGCGCTCGACGTGGGCTGCGGCTGGGGGGATACCGCGATAGCGCTCGCCCGGAAGGTGGGGCCATCCGGATCGGTCCTGGGACTGGATTGCTGCGATGCCTTCCTGGAGAAGGGAAGGAACGACGCGCGCGCGGCCGGCCTTGCGAACCTGCGCTTCGTGGCCGCGGACGTGCAGACGTATCGCTTCCAGCCCGAATTCGATTTCTGCTTTTCTCGCTTCGGCATGATGTTCTTCAGCAATCCCGTCGCGGCGATGCGCAACATCAGGAACGCGCTGAAACCCGGCGGGAGATTGATGTTCATCACCTGGCGCGCGCTCGCCGACAACCCCTGGATGGCGATCCCGAAGCAGATCGTGCTGCAGTATCTGCCGCCGCCGGGTGAGAACGCGCAGACCTGCGGGCCGGGACCGTTCTCCATGGCCAACCCGGAGGTTGTCACCGCGCAGCTCAAGGCGGCAGGATTCGAGGATGCACGGGTCGAGCGGACCGACGGGCCGGTGATGATCGGCGCGACCGTCGAGCAGGCAATGGATTTCCAGCTCGCACTGGGGCCGGCGGGCGAGATTTTTCGCGAAGCGGGCATACAGGCGGAGCAGCGCCGGCAGGAAATCGAAGACGCGCTGCGTACGGAGCTGTCGCATCATCTGAAGAACGGCAAGGTATACATGCAGTCCAGTTCGTGGACCGTCACCGCCCGCAAGCCTGCCGCATGACGAAAGCAGGCTGCGGTTTGCTGCGTTGCCTGGAATGTCGTCGGTTGCCGGCTGACCGCGGGGCATAGACGATCGATGCTCGAGCTGCTGCTGGATCCGCAGGCTTGGATCGCATTGGTCACGCTGATCGCGCTGGAGCTGGTGCTGGGCATCGACAACATCATCTTTATTACGATCCTGGTCGACCGGGTACCGCAGAAACGGCGCGAGTTCACGCGCATGACAGGCCTGTTCCTGGCGATGTTCATGCGCATCGCGCTGCTGCTCCTGCTGTCGTGGATCATCGGGCTCGTTGCGCCTTTGTTTACGGTCTTGGGTCAGGAGATTTCCGGTCGCGATCTGATCCTGATCGCTGGTGGCGTATTCATCATCTGGAAGAGCACCAAGGAAATCAATCAGCTGCTCTCCGGCAGCGGGAGCGAACCATCGAGCGCGGGTAGCGCGACATTCACGGCGGTGATCATCCAGATCGCGATCATCGATCTCGTGTTCTCGCTCGATTCGATCATCACCGCGGTCGGCATGGTCGACCGGCTCGAAGTGATGATCGCCGCCGTCGTGGGCTCGGTGCTGCTCATGATGGCGTTCGCCGGCGCGATCGGCCGCTTCGTCTCCGGCCACCCGACAATCAAGATGCTGGCGCTCGCGTTTCTCCTCGTAATCGGCGTTGTGCTTATCGCCGATGGCTTCGATCACCACGTGCCCAAGGGCTACGTGTACTTCGCGATGGCCTTTGCGGTAGCTGTGGAGATGCTCAATCTGCGCCTGCGCAAGCGGCACGCTCAGGCGCTGCGCAGGCGCGGCGGCCGCGACCATCGATAATCGCGCCGACGAGATCATGATTAGGCACCGATCCAGGGCGATCCGCCTCGCGCTGGTCGCGTTTTGCGCCGCCGTCATCACGGCGTACATCGCGACGCCGCGCGCGTTCGCTCAGGCGGGCTATCCGAACCGCCCGATCAAGCTCGTTGTGCCATACCCTCCGGGTGCGCTGACCGACCTTCTCGCACGCTCGATCGGCGACCGGCTCGCGGTGAGCCTCAAGCAGCCGGTCGTCGTCGACAACAAGCCGGGCGCGGGCACGCTGGTCGGTGCGGAGTTCGTGGCCAAGCAACAGCCTGACGGCTACACGCTGCTGATGGCGACCAGCACCACCCTCGGTATCAGCCCGGCACTGTATCGACCGTCGCCGATCAACCCGCTGCGCGACTTTGCGCCGATCTCGCAAGTCGGCTCGGTCAACTTCTTCCTCATCGCCAACCTCGCGTTCCCCGCGAAGAACGTGCGCGAGATGATCGAGGCGATCCGCAAGAATCCCGGCACGTACAACTATGCTTCGGTCGGGAGCGGCAGTCCGCATCACCTGTTCATGGAAGCGCTGAAGGCCGAGCTGGGACTCGACATCCAGCACGTTCCGTACAAGGGCACTCCGGCTGCGCTGATCGACCTGCTCACGGGAACGATCCAGGTCATGTTCGCCGATGCGACGATTGCCGTACCGAATATACAGGCCGGCAAGGTGACGGCGCTGGGGACGTCGGCGGCGAAACCGACGACGCTTTTGCCCGGGCTGGCGCCGATCGCCGACACCGTCGCGGGATTCGATTGGCAGGCGTGGCAGGGCATCGTCGCGCCGGCGGGAACTCCGAAGGAGATCGTGACGCGGCTCTCCTCCGAGTTGCAGAAGATCCAGGCCACACCCGAATTCCAGGCGCAACTGTTCAAGTTCGGCATGGAACCGTTCGCCCCGCACGGTCCGGAACAATTCGCGGCGACCATCGAGGCAGAGCAGCCGCGATGGGCCAAGGCGATCCGCGATTCGGGTGCCAAGGTCGATTGATGCAAAGCAGCTGCGCGGCCCGACTTCCCTCATGAGCACGGTTATCGACGTTCACACGCATTGCTTGACCGATGCATGGTTCAAGCTGCTGCAGGCCCACGGCGGCCCGCGTTACACGGTGCGGCAGGTGAGCGGCGGCATGCGCGCCATTCATCTCGACGGCGCACCGTTCATGACGCCGGTACCGGCGATGTTCGACTATGACCTGCGCCTGCGCACCATGGACGAGGTCGGGGTCGACGTGGCCATCGTCTCGCTGACCTGCCCGAATTGTTACTGGGGCGGTGCGGACGTGAGCCTGCAGGCGGCGCGCCTGATGAATGACGACATGGCCGCCGCGCGCCTCGCTCATCCCGACCGGATTCGCTGGCTCGCCTCGCTGCCGTGGCAGTACTCCGACCGCGCGCTCTCCGAGCTCGAGCGCGCGATCGCTGCCGGCGCGTCGGGGGTGATGGTGCTGGCGAACGTCGACGGGAAGTCGCTCACGGATTCCGCATTCGAGACCATCTGGCAAGCGATCGACGCGAAATCATTGCCCGTGCTCGTGCATCCGACGGCGCCGCCTGGCGTCGCCGAGATGGACATGGCGCGCTTCCAGCTCACCGCGTCGATCGGCTTTACCTTCGACACCTCGCTCGCTGTCGCCCGCATGATCTACGACGGTTTCTTCGACCGCTATCGCCGACTCCGAATCATCGCGGCGCACGGCGGCGGCGCGCTGCCGTACCTTGTCTCGCGCATGGATCAGTGCTACGTCAACATTCCCGCATGCCGCGACAAAATCTCGGCACGCCCTTCAGAGTACCTGCCGCGGATCTACGCCGATGCGGTCGTGTTCTCGCCCAACGTGCTAGAGCTGTGCGTGAAGAGCTTCGGTGCCGACAATGTGCTCTACGGCTCGGATTATCCGCACACCATCGGCGACATGCCGGGATGCCTAAAGCGCGTGAATGCGCTGCCGGATGAGGCGCGCGACAAGGTGCGCGGCGGCAACGCGCTGCGAATCTTCGGGTTGTAGCCCGGGCTGAGCGCGAAGCGCGATGCCCGGGTATCTCGCACCGGGAATCCTTGTTCCCGAGGATCGCTACGCGCAGCTCCCGGGCATCGCTACGCTCAGCCCGGGCTACGCAGATCGCTTCGCTCAGCTCGGCTACGCAGATCGCGCCACTAATCGCGAAGCTCGCGGCCGGTAAGTTTGATGAACAGGTCCTCGAGATTCGCCGGCCGATGCAAATAGCGCACGCCCGGGGCGTGCGCGAGATCGCCGAGCAGCGGTGCCGCATCGCGTGCGTAGCAGAACGCGGTTTCACCGGCCAGCTCCAGGCGGTCGGCGAGCTGCCGGCCGCGTGTCGTCGCCCAGGTTCGCGCTTCGTCGCCATACACCTCGATAACCTCGGGCTCGACGTGCGCGGCGATCAACGCCCGCGGAGAATCGCTTGCAATCATCCGGCCGTGGTCCATGACGGCGAGCCGCGTGCACAGCCGTTCGGCCTCGTCCATGAAATGCGTCGTCAAGAGAATCGTCTTGCCCTGCGTAAGGAGCTGTCTCAAGCCGTCCCAGATCATATGCCGCGCCTGTGGATCGAGGCCGGTCGTTGGCTCGTCGAGGATCAGGAGCTCGGGATCGTTAACGAGCGCGCGCGCAAGGGTCAAGCGGCGCTTCATGCCGCCGGACAGAGTCCGGATGTTTGCGTCGCCCTTGGCGGCGAGGCCCGCGAACTCCAGCAGCCAGGGAATGCGCTTGTTGATCAGCGCGTCGGGCATGCGGAAGTAGCGGCCGTAGATGATCAGGTTCTCGACCACGGTGAAGTCCGGATCGATGTTGTCCATCTGCGGTACGACACCCACGCGAACACGCGCCTCGCGGGCAGCTTTCGGCACCGGCTCGCCGACGAGCGTGATCGTGCCGGCGTTGGGGTCGATCAAGCCGAGGCAACAGCGAAGCGTCGTCGTCTTGCCTGCGCCGTTCGGCCCGAGGAGCCCGAAGCACTCACCGCGGCGGATCGCGAAGTCGAGCCCGCGCAGGACCTCGAGGTTGCCGTAGGACTTGCGCAGGCCCGATACCGACACGACCGGCACGTCGCTCACGTTCATCGCTGCCACATTCCCGCGATGACGCGCTGCAGCTGCGGCAGCCGGCCGTGGAAGAAGTGGCCGCAACCGGGAAACACGACGATCGGCAGCTGTTGCGGCCGCGCCCATGCGAGAACGTCGATAAGCGCGACGACGTCGTCGTCCTCGCCGTGGATGACTATGGTGTCCGCGGGGACGGCGTCAACGGCGAAGCGCTTCACCGCCGGCCCGACCAGCACCATTCGCTCGGGCGCTACGATGCGGGCGACGCGGGCCTGTACAAAGCACCCGAAAGAAAAGCCGGCGAGCACGGGGGATGTTGCCGCCACCGAGGGAAACTCGCTTCGCGCGAACGCTAGCGCGGCCAGCGCATCGTCGGTTTCGCCGATCCCATCATCGAACGCCCCTTCGCTCTTGCCCGCGCCGCGGAAATTGAACCTCACGCCGACGTAGCCAAGCGCCGCGAACGTCTTCGCGAGCGTCTGCGCCACCTTGTTGTCGAGCGTTCCCCCCTGCAGCGGGTGGGGGTGCGCTACCAGCGCGATGCCGCGCGGTAGCTCATCCGGAGGGTGCGCGGGGGCGTTAAGCGCGACTTCGAGCGCGCCTGCAGGACCGGCAACCGTTACCCTGGTTTCGCCGCGCGTCAAATCTTGAGTCTCTCGACGATTCGGCCGTGTACAACATGCGAATCGATGATTTCATCGACGTCATGCTTGTCGACGTAGGTGTACCAGACTGCGTCGGGGTAGACGACGATCACCGGCCCTTCGTCGCAGCGGTCGAGACAACCGGCCTTGTTGATGCGCACCTTGCCCTTGCCGTCCAGGCGTAAGCGCTTGATGCGCTGCTTGGCGTAGGCCTGCATTTCGAGCGCGTCGTGATTGTTGCAGCACGCCTCCGGCGGCTCGCGCTGGTTGCAGCAGAAAAAGACGTGGCGCTTGTAGTGGCTCATTGCAGCCCGGGCTCTGCAAAAGACGCCGCGTTAACCGGCGCGATAGCGCCGTGTTCAACGCGGCGAGTTAGTACGTCACGCTGCGCGTGACGTACTAACAGAGATTATACGCGATCGCCTGCGTCGCTCTGGCCTGCGCGCTGTCCCCATCCCGGTTGTCCCGCGAGCCACAACAGATACACGCTCACGAGGACGGGCCAAATGACGAGTACCGCGTGTGTAAGGCCGTTGAAGTTGAGCAGATGGCCGTACGGCCAGTCGAAAAGTGCGAGCGGCGCGTGCGCCTGCCACATGTCCGGCGCGAGCAGCGGAGCGACGAGCGAGGACAAGAGCGCTATCGCGCACAGGGTCGTACGAACGGGTCGAGGCAGCCAGATCGCGAGCATGAGCACCAGTGCGCCTGCGGCCACGCCGAGCGACACGTCCGGCTTGAGCCATGATTCCCAGGCGGCCGACTTGAGCAGCACCGCGGCAGCGATTCCTTTCAGCGCGAGCGCGATTCCGATTAGCAGGACCACGGCGACGCCGAGATCGCGGCGCTGCCGCAGAAGCAGCGCGAGAAAGAGGCCGACGCCGATGACGTTGAACGCGCTTTGCGCCGCCTGGAGCAGCGTTCCCGCCAGATCGCGCGTCAATTCGAGCGACGGATCGAAGGTCGCCGCGAACAGCGGGATGCCGGGATTGACCTGCGACAGCAGCCAGACGCCGAGCAACGCCAAGCCTAAGTCGCCGCTCCTGCCGTCTAGGAAGACGCGATATCGCCATTGCGCAATGCGACGCCGCAATCCGGGCGCGCGATCGAACGCGAGCGCTGCGACTCCGCCTGCCGCTGCTCCGAAGCTGTTGCAGATGAAGTCGACGCTACTTGCATCGCGCGTAGGCAGGAACATCTGCGCCGATTCCATCGCGAAGGACAGCAGGGCGCCAGCGCCGATTGCGGCGGCCAATCGCGCCGCGAACGGGCGGCGCGTGCCGACGAGCGCGAGCAGGAAACCGAACGGCGCATAGGCGAGCATGTTGATCGCGATGTCGAAGCGTGTGATCCGCGACGGCCACGGCTCTAAAAGGAAAAAAGGCGCATCGGGCAGCGGTGCCATCCAGCCCGAAAAAGGTTCCAGGCTGGCATAGACGATCATCAGCCCGTACAAAGCAGCCAGATACTGCGGCAACCGTGTGGGCACACGTCGGGCGGGATCTGCGGAGGAGGGCATCGCGGATTACAGCAGTTTGCGCACGACCGCCAGATCCTTGTGTTCTCTGAATATGCTGAATCCCGCGTCAAGGAAGATCGGCAGCGGGCCGTGGTAGTGATCGGCGTCGAGCTCGCTGCCGCCGGACTTGAACGGAAAGGCGTCGACGAGCTTGAAGCCACGCGCGGCGAAGGATTCGAGCGCTCCGCGCAGCAGCGCGCGCGCGATGCCGCGCCGGCGCTGCGTCGGAGCAATGACGAAGCATACGATCGCGGCCGCTTCGAACGGCGCGCATGCCAAAGGCGTCGGAGGAGTGCCGAAGCGGGCGAAGCAATGTGGCAGCTTGTGGCGTGGCTGCGCGTTTACCCAGCCCACGACTTCGCTGCCGTCATAGGCGAGAAAGCCTTCCATCTCGCCGACTTCGATGCGCGCCTGCATGGCGCTGCGATTCAGCGGAGCGGAGAGCGACGCCCAGCGGATCGACTTCGGCACCTGATGGTAGTGGCAATAACACTTCGCCCATCTCGGATTGTCGGCAAAGGCGGCACCGCGCTCGTGGTCGAAAAAACGCAGGAAGTCGCCGGCCTGCTCTGGCCGCAGCGGCGTGATGACGATTCCGGACGTTTGGCTCATCCCCTATCGCTGCGACGCAGTGGCTTTTCGAAAACGTGCACCTCCGCCACGAAGCCCGGCTGCGGCGGCTTCACTTCTCCGGTTTCGCGATAGCCCAGCTTGCGCCAGAAAGCGAGCGCGGCCGAGTTCGAGACGGCAACGCCGAGTCGCAAGCACTCGATCTCCGGCCACGCGCCGATCGCCTGCTCGATCAACGCCGCAAACGCCTGCCCGAGTCCGCGGTGTTGCCACGGCCCGGCAAGCAGCAACAGACCGATGACGGCCTTTTCGCGCACCGGATAGCCGCGGATCACGTCGGCGCAGCCGATCATCGATTCACTCGCATACAATCCCCAGACGAATTTGTCGCTGTAGGTCTTGTCCGGCGGGAGCGCAGTGAACGTGCTCTGCGCCTCGGCATTGCCTGGAGGCAGGCCGGTGACGGCGAGAAAGTACGCCGGAGCCGCTTCGAGCACGCGCTGCAGCGCCGCCATCTCGGCGCGCTGCCCGCTTAGGAGCCGCAGCGTTAGGGAGCCTCTGACTGAGTCCCGCATGAGCCGCGTTTCTGGCGCAATGGCCTCAGATGCTAGGCGTCGCGGCGCAGCGAATAGTTCGTACTATTCGCAAGCCGCGCAACAACGCAGATGAGGCCATTGCGCCGAAACCCGGAGGGACGGGGCTTTCCGGGCGATCTGCTGTGTCGCGCCGCTCGCCCATGGGGCCTGCCATGGGCTTCGCGTCGCTTCGTGCATCTCATCCCGGAAAGCCTCCGTCGCGGCCACGTGGGACTCAGTCAGAGGCTCCTTAGCGGCCCGCTCTGATTTCGGTCCACATGCGGTTCCGCAGGCGCCGCTGCGCCGCGGTGAGCTCCTTCAATTGCTCGAGCTTCGCCGCGACCGCCTTGTCCGGGAAGATGGCCGGATTCTTGAGGATCTCGGGCTTGATGTACTTGACCGCATCGAGGTTTGGGTTGCCCGAGCCAATGAGGTTGGTGAGCTCTGCGGAGTTCTTTCCCTCGAGCATGAAGTTCATGAATTTGTGCGCGAGGTCCGGACGCGGCGCATCCTTGTGGATCACCATGTTGTCGACGGCGAGCACCGCGCCCTCCTTGGGCATTCCCTGCAGGATTCGAAACGATCGCTTGGCGGCCTGCGCGTCGAGGTTGGCCTGGAAGATGTCATTGGAGTAACCGTGCACCAGCCAGATGTTGCCGACCGTCAGCTCCTTGATGTACGACGAGGCGTTGAATGCCGCCCAGTACGGTTTGGCCTTCTTGATCGCGTCGGCGGCTTCCTTCCAATGCTTCTCGTCGACGTCGTTCGCCGAGTAGCCGAGGTACTTGAGCGCCGCCGCGAACAGCTCGCTCGAGCTGTCGAGCACAGTCACCCGCCCCTTCACTTTCTCCAGATACTTGGGGTCGAAGATCACCGCCCAGGTGTCGGTGGGCAGCCCCAGTTCCTTTATCTTCTGGTCGTTGTAGCCGATGATCGTAGTGGACATCGCATACGGCACCGAATACTTGTTGCCGGGGTCGAACGGCGTATTGAGGTAGATCGGATTGATGTTCTTCAGGTTCGGGAGCTGCGACTTGTCGATTGGCTTGAGCTGCTTGCCCTTGATCAGCGCTTCCACCGCATTCGACGTCGGCACCAGCATGTCGTAACCCTTGGCGCCGGCGGCGAGCTTGGCAAGCAGTTCTTCGTTGTCCGAATAATAGGTCTGCACGACTTCGCATTTGCAGAAATCCTCGAAGCGCTTGATCGTCTCCGGCGCGATGTAATTGTTCCAGTTATAGAGGTGGAACTGGTCCTTGGCGAGCGCCGGCATCGCCAGGAGCAGCGACGCCAACAAGGGAAGAAGCTTCTTCATGGGAACGGCTCCTAGTCGGAACGCAGCAGGCTCGGCGATACCCTAGAGGCAATGATGATAAGCGCGAGCGTCAACAGCATCAACAAGCTCGACACCGCGTTGACCTCCGGCGTCACGGCGATCTTGATCATCGAGTAGATCTGCAAAGGTAATGTCACCGTGCCTGCGCCGGCGGTGAAGAAGGTGATCACGAAATCGTCGATCGACAGCGTGAACGCCATCAGCGCGCCAGCGATCACCCCCGGCATGATCAATGGCAACGTGACGTAACGAAACGCGTTCCATGGCGAGGCTCCGCAATCGCGCGCCGCTTCGGTCAGCGTCTCGTCCATCCCGGCGAGCCGCGCCCGGACGACGATCGCCACGAAGCCGATGCAGAACGTGATGTGCGCGAGCGCCACCGAGACGAGCCCGAGCGTGAAGTTGAGCATGACGAAAAAGATGAGAAGGCTCACGCCCATCAGAATTTCCGGGATCGCAATCGGCGCTAGCACCAGAATCTGCAGGAGGGGCGCCTTGTAGCGGTACAGGGCGACGCCCGCCATCGTTCCGAGCACGGTTGACACTGCGCTCGCAGTCAACGCAATGAGAAGCGAGTTGCCGGCCGCGGCGAGCATTTCATGGTTGTGGAACAGCTTGTCGTACCAGTCGAGTGTGAATCCCACCCACTCGGCGTTCAGCCGCGAGTCGTTGAACGAATAGACGATGACGATGACGAGCGGAACGTAAAGGAAGGCGTATCCCGCTGCCGCGGCGATCCACAGTCCGAGCGGACGCTTACGCATGGGCCTTCGCCGAGGATGGCGTGCCGAGGCTGCCGCGCGCGACCCAAGCGGCGAGGCCCGCGAGCGCCAGCGCGGCGATGGTGAGCACGATCGAGAGCACGCTGCCAAACGGCCAATCGCGCGTTTCCAGGAACTGCTGCTTGATGACGTTGCCGATCAGGCTATCTTCCGGTCCGCCCAGGATGTCGGGGATAGCGAAAATGCCGAGCGCGGGAATGAACACCAGCGCCGCGCCGGCGTACACGCCCGGGAGCGAGAGCGGGAAGGTGATGCGCCAGAACCGTTGCCAAGCATTGGCGCCGAGGTCCTGCGCCGCATCGAGCAGCGCCTGATCGTGCTTCTCGAGATTCGCATAAAGGGGTAGCACCATGAACGGCAGGTGCACATAGACCAGGCACACCAGCACGGCGAACGAGCTAAAGAGCAGCGGCACCGCCTCGTGCCCGAACCACGCCAGCACGCCGTTCACCGTTCTTGCCAGTGCGGCGTTGGGGCCGAGGATGATCATCCACGCGTACACGCGGATCAGGAAATTGCTCCAGAACGGCAGAATAACCAGCAACAGCAGAAGGTCCCGATAGCGCTTCTCCGATTTGGCGATCAGCGCGGCGAGCGGGTACGCGAGCGCCAGGCAGAACAGCGTCGTGGAGAGCGCGTACCACACCGACTTCGCAAAGATCTGGGCGTAGATCGACTCGCTGAAGAAGCGCGCGTAGCTGTCGAGATTGAGATCGAGCCTTCCCTCCTCGAAGAGCGGCGCCAAGCCACCGAATTCGCCGGGGGTGCGGAGCGACGCCAGCAACATGATGAGCGACGGGATCGCAAAGAACAGCAGCAGATAGGCGAGCGGCGGTCCGCTGACCAACCACTTGCCGATCCGTGGGCGCGTTGCCGTGGAGATGGGCTTCGGTTTCATGGTCACTCTTCGATGAAGTGGCCCGCGTCGACCGACCAGCTCATTTCGACCGCGTCGCCGACCTCGAAGAACTTGGCGCGGCCGCTCTGCGAATTGGCGAGCAAGACTTCGACGCGCATGCCGCCCGGCGTGGCGACCCGGTACATGGTCACATCGCCCATGTAGAGCAGGTCCGCGATGGTTCCGCGATAGTGATTGTCGGGCGTGTCGGCGGGCGCAGTGGCCTCGATTCGGATCTTTTCCGGCCGCAGCGCGATCGTGGCGGGACGGCCGGGCGCGAGCTTCGAGTCGGTCGCAACGCGCACCGGGCCGAGCGCGGACACGTCGACCGTGACCAAGCCGTTGCCGCTCGCCGCAACCGGGCCGGAGAACAGGTTGCACTGGCCGATGAAGTCGGCGACAAAACGCGTGCGCGGAAAACCGTAGATCTTCGACGGCTTGTCGAGTTGCTCGACGCGGCCCTTGTTCATCACCGCGATGCGATGCGAGAGCGCCAGCGCCTCGGTCTGATCGTGCGTCACGTAGGCGAACGTGATGCCGACCTCCTTCTGCAGGTTGATGAGCTCGATTTGCATTTCCTCGCGCAGCTTCGCGTCGAGCGCGGCCAGCGGCTCGTCGAGCAGCAGCACCGCCGGATGCGTGACCAGCGCGCGGCCGAGCGCGACGCGCTGCCTCTGCCCGCCGGAGAGCTCGTGCGGATAGCGTTTGCCGAAGTCTTGCAGGCGCACGTCCTCCAGCGCCGCGGCGACCTTGGCGCCGATCTGCGCAGCGGGAGTTTTCGCCATCTGCAGCGGGAACGCGACGTTGCCTTCGACGGTCATGTGCGGGAACAGCGCGTAGCTCTGGAACACCATACGCATCGGGCGCCGCTCCGGCGGCCGGCCGGCGAGGTCCTCGCCGTTCAGCAAGACGCGGCCGCCATCGGGGAGGTCGAAGCCGGCGATCATGCGCAGCAGCGTCGTCTTGCCGCAACCCGAGGGCCCGAGCAGGGTGAAAAACTCGCCGGCTTCGATGCCGATGCTGACGTTGTCGACTGCGGTGAAATCGCCGAAGCGGCGGGTGACGTTCTGGATTTCGAGCAGCGCCATCGCGTTCCGACTCGTCCCCCTCGCGTAATCGGCAGATTGTAGCAAAATGAACGAGGCTTCCACGCTGTTACGGTGTTCAATGCTGCGACCATGCATGTTTTTCGCGTTGGCGAGCGCGCTGGCGGTGCTCAAGGCGGCGGCCGAAGAGCCGCGCACGTATCAACTCGATCCGTTTGCGCAGGCGAGCGATGGCTACGCGAGTTGCCCGGCCGCAAAGCCGCCGGTGCTCACCGAGCAGGAAATGCGCGCAACGGCGCATCAGCGCGTCGAGCGAGGCACGTCGTGTTGCCTCGCTGGCAGCTGCGAGTGCGGCGGCGCGTATAAGCGCGATCCGGAGATCAATGAGCGCGTCGTCGCGGCTGTCCGCAGCGACAAACGTTTTCGCGACACCAGCGTGTGGGTCACGACGACGCGCAAGTTCGTCACGCTGCAGGGCTGCGTGCGAACAAAAGCGCAGAGGAAGGCGCTCGAACGCCTGGTCAAGCGCCAGCCCGACGTCGCGATCGTCTGGAACGAAACGATCATCGGCGCCAAAAAGTAGGGTCAGAGACGACTTCCCCCCTGGATTGGCAGACGCGTGTGATCGCGGACGAAAGTCGTCTCTGACCCTACTTTTCCAGCCGACGCGCTCCCGACGCTCGCTCCGTAACGCGAGTCGACGTCGCCCGACCAGTACAATGGCCGCAGTCCGTGACGGACGTAGGCGTGCAACGAGGAGAACGGCCACTTTCTCGGCGACCGCACGAGGCCGTGCCGCACCGGGTCGGCATGGATGTAATCGACGCGCCGCTGCAACTCCGCTTCGTCGTGCAGGGGCTGGTCGTCGAAGCTGCGCCAGAGCCCCGGCCCACCGACCACCCGCTCGAAAAGCGTCTGGATGAGGCGCCACCGCGCGGCGCGAGCAGTGTCGCCCGCGGGCAGCGCGAGGATGCAATGCAGATGATCGGGCAGGATCACGCCCGCCGTCAGCGCGAATGGATAGCGGTCGCGGCACGCCCGGAACGCGAGCCGCAGCGTGTCCGCGTGTTCGGTCAGGGCGCTCGAGCACTCCTCTTCGAGCGCGGCGGTGAAGAAGTGCTGCGTGGGCGCGGGCTGACCGGGACAATCGGTATCCATGCCCGCACTGTCGCGCGGCGGCCATGCGGCGGCATGAGGCTTTCGGCTGATGCAGACGGCTGAGTGGAGCTCAGCTCAGTCCGACCCCAATTACTGCTTCGGCTCCGGCGGCTTGGTGCCGAGGGCGGAGAGAAGCTCCATCGGCACCGGGAAAACGATGGTCGAGCTCTTGTCGCCAGCGATGTTGCCGAGCGTCTGCAGATAGCGCAGCTGCATCGCCTGCGGCTGCTGCGCGAGCATCCGCGCCGCCTGCAGCAGCTTTTCCGAAGCCTGCAATTCGCCCTCGGCGTGGATGATCTTGGCGCGGCGCTCGCGCTCGGCCTCGGCTTGTCGGGCGATCGCCCGCACCATCGATTCGTTGAGGTCGACTTGCTTGATCTCGACCGTCGATACCTTGATGCCCCAGGCGTCGGTCTGCGTGTCGAGCACCTGCTGGATGGCGAGGTTGAGCTTTTCCCGCTCGGAGAGCAATTCGTCCAGCGCGTGCTTGCCGAGGATCGCGCGCAGCGTCGTCTGCGCGAGCTGGCTCGTCGCCTGGAGAAACTGTTCGACCTGGATCACCGACTTGGCCGGATCGACGACGCGGAAGTAGATGACGGCGTTGACCTTGACCGACACGTTGTCGCGGGTGATCACGTCCTGCGGCGGAACGTCCATCACGATCGTGCGCAGGTCGACGCGCACCCACTGCTGGACGACCGGGATGATGAGGATCAGGCCGGGGCCCTTGACTTTCCAGAAGCGGCCGAGCATGAACACCACACCGCGCTGGTACTCGCGCAGAACTTTGAACGACGACGCGAGGATCAATAGAACGATAATGACGACAATGCCGCCGAATCCCATTCCAAAAGCCATCTTTAGCCTCCCACGCCTTCGTTAAGCGGCGTCACGGTCAGGACCAGTCCGTTGCGCTCGGTGACTCGAACGTCCTGCCCGCGCTTGAGCGGTACCCGGCTTTGCACGCGCCATTGCTCGCTGCGCACGCGCGCCCAGCCTTCGCCTTCCGCGTCCTCGAGCACGACGCCGACGCTGCCGATCAGCTCCTCGTGGCCGGTGACGACGGGTCGGCCGCGCGCCTTCAACGCGACTCCGCCGATGAGGAAGATGAACGCAGCGGACATGAGCGCGAGCGAACCGATCAGCCAAGGCGGGACGCCGAAGCCCGGCACCTCGGTGTCGATCAGCATCACCGCGCCGATGACAAAGGCGATGATGCCGCCCGCGCCCAGCGAACCGTAGCTCGGCAGGAACGCCTCCGCGATCAGGAAGGCCATCCCCAGAAGCACCAGGGTCAATCCGGCGTAATTGACCGGGAGCATGTTGAGCGCGAACAGCCCGAGGAGGAGGCAGATCGCGCCGACCACACCCGGCAGCACGAATCCCGGATTGGAGAACTCGAAAAACAGCCCATAGATGCCCAGCATCATCAGGATCAGCGCGACGCTGGGATCGGTGATCACGGCGAGGAACCGGCTCTTCCAATCGGGTTCCAAGATGACCTGCGCAGCGCCAGCCGTCGCGAGCACGCGTTCGCCGGCGGCGGTGCTCACCTTGCGGCCGTCGAGTTTTTTCAGCAGCTCCGGCACATCGCGCGCGGTGACGTCGATCACCTTTTGCGCCAGCGCTTCGTCGGCCGAGAGGCTCACCGCTTCGCGCACGGCGCGTTCGCCCCATTCCGCGTTGCGTCCGCGCAGTTGCGCGAGCCCGCGGATGTACGCCGCCGCGTCGTGAGTCTGCTTTTTGGTCAAGGTGTCCTGGGGCGCTTTGGCTTCTTCGCCGGGCTTCGCCTTGCCCTTCTCCTTCTGCTTCTCCTTCTCCTTCTCCTTCTCGATAGCCGGGGGTGGCGAGGGCGATATGGGCGACGGCATGCCGATCTGAATGGGCGTGGCGGCGCCGAGGTTCGTCCCGGGCGCCATCGCCGCGATATGGCTGGCGTAGAGGATGTACGTGCCGGCGCTCGCAGCGCGCGCACCGCTGGGACCGACGAAGACTGCGACCGGAACGCGCGAGGCGAGGATCGCCTTGATGATCTCGCGCATCGACGTGTCGAGTCCGCCGGGCGTATCGATCTGCAGCACGACGAGCTGCGCACCCTCGCGATCGGCGCGCGCGAGCCCGCGCGTCACGAAGTCGGCGCTCGCCGGTCCGATCGCGCCGGAAAGCGGCAATACAATGGCCGGCGCCGGCACAGCGCCGGCCGCTACCGCGGCAAATGCGAGCCATGCCGACGCCACGACTTGCAACAACTTCACCGCCTTCACGCGAAACGCCTTGCGGAAGCAGGTATGGACGATGATTATTGCAGAAAACGCGCTCGCCCGCGCGCTGATGCGGCGCTCGCAGCCATGTAGCCCGGGATGAGCAAAGCGAATCCCGGGTTTCGCTGGAGCCTGCGCTGAGCGAAGTCGAAGGAGCTCAACCCAGGCTACACCGCTACCGACTGCCAGAGGAGTACGGCAATCACGCCGGCGAGCAGCACCGCCAGCAACGCCAGCCAGCGGTTCTGCGAGCGCTGTGCGGCGGCGAGCTCCTTGAGAGCATCTTGCGACACGGTCGGCGGCGCGGATAGCCGCTGGTAGATGAGACGCGGCAATTGCGGCAGCACGGTGGCCAGAAACGGCGCCTCCTCGCGCAGCCGCCGCTCGAGCGCACGCCAGCCGACCTGGTCCCGCATCCAGCGCTCGAGAAATGGTTTCGCGGTGACCCACAGATCGAGGTCGGGATCGAGCTGGCGGCCAAGGCCTTCGACGTTGAGCAGCGTCTTCTGCAGCAGCACGAGCTGGGGCTGGATCTCGACGTTGAACCGCCGCGAAGCCTTGAACAGCTGCACCAGCACGCGGCCGAGCGAGATTTCCTTCAACGGCCGGTCGAAGATCGGCTCGCATACCGCGCGGATCTCGCTTTCCAGCTCGTCGACCCGCGTCTCCGCCGGGACCCATCCCGATTCGATGTGCGCGGTGGCGACGCGGTGGTAATCGCGACGGAAGAAGGCGAGGAAGTTCTGCGCGAGATAGCTCTTGTCGGTCTCGGAGAGCGTGCCCATGATGCCGAAGTCGAGCGCGATGTATTTTCCGAAGTTGGCGGGATCGGTGGCCACGAAGATGTTTCCCGGATGCATGTCGGCGTGGAAAAAGCCGTCGCGGAACACCTGCGTGAAAAAGATTTCGACGCCGGCGCGGGCGAGCCGCGGAATATCAACGCCCTCCGCCTTCAGCCGCTCGATCTGGGCGATCGGTGTGCCGGCCATGCGCTCCATCACCATGACCTCGGTGCTGCACCAGTCCCAGTAAACCTCGGGAATGCGCAGCAGCGGCGAATGCAGGAAATTGCGCCTGAGTTGCGAACAGTTGGCTGCTTCGCGCCCGAGGTCCAGCTCGTCGTGGATAGTCTTGTCAAACTCTGCGACGACTTCCCGCGGTTTCAGACGCTTGCCGTCGGACCAGAGCTTCTCGACCAGCCACGCGCCCATCTGCATGAGCGCGAGATCCCTCTCGATCGTCGCCACGATGTTCGGCCGCAATACCTTGACCGCCGCCGGCGTGCCGTCGGGAAGCTCGGCGAGATGCACCTGCGCCACCGAGGCGCTCGCGACCGGCTCGCGCTCGAATGACTTGAAGACCCGCGCGACAGGCTTGGCGTAGACGCGGTTGAGCGTCGCGATCACCTGTTCGCTCGGAAACGGCGGCACTTGATCCTGCAGCTTCGCGAGCTCGTCGGCGATGTCGGCGGGCAATAGATCGCGCCGCGTCGAGAGCACCTGACCGAATTTGACGAAGATCGGGCCGAGGTCCTGGAGCGCGAGGCGGAGGCGCTCCGCGCGCGGCGATGAGGTATCGCGCCAGAAAGTGAGCGCGCGCGCGGTTGGCCGCAGCCAGCGAAAACGCTCGTGGCCGAGCAAGAACTCGTCGAGCCCGTACTTGAGCGCGATCAGCCAGATTTTTGCGAGCCGGAACCAGCGCATGAGCGCGATTGTAAGGTATGGCTTTGACGGGAAAGTAGGTCAGACTCGACTTTCCCACCGGATCATCCGAAGGCCACCGTGGCGTGCGAAAATCGAGTCTGACCCTAGTTTCCCGCGCCGCCGAGTTAACCATGCCCCTCGTCCGTATTTCACTTTCTGCCGGGAAGCCGGCCGACTACCGCCGCGCGATCGGAGACGGCATCCACCAAGCGATGATCGAGACGCTCGCCGTGCCCGAGCATGACCGCTTCCAGATCATCACCGAACACGATGCGGGCGGGATCATCTACGATCCCGGCTATCTCGGCATCGACCGGACCGATGACATCGTGCTGGTGCAGATCACCTTGAGCGCGGGCCGGAAGCCGAAACAGAAACGCGACTTCTATGCGCGAGCAGCCGAGTTGCTGGCGCACGAGCCGGGGCTCAAGCCGCAGGACTTGTTCATCAATCTCGTCGAAGTCGTCTGGGAAAACTGGTCCTTCGGTAACGGCAAATCCCAATACACGGAGTGACCGAAGCGCGGGGATCGAAGCAGCGGCACTCGCGACCGGGAATGACAGTGAGACTCGCTCCGCCATCGGGCAGTCCGCATCCGGCCGTTTTCCTGATCCTCATCCTCCCGTTCGGAGTGATGTCGGGTTACCTCACCGTCACGATCGTCTATTTGCTGACGCAGGCAGGCGTTCCGGTGGACGAGTCCGCAGCGCTGGTCGCGATGAGCTATGTCCCGCACAGCTGGAAGTTCTTCTGGGCGCCGCTGGTCGACACGACGCTCTCGCGCAAAACGTGGTATCTCTTCGCCACGGCCGTAAGCGGACTGGGCATTTATGCTACCGGCGCCATTCCCGCCGAAGCGGGCTCGCTGCCACTGCTCACCGCCGTGGTACTGCTCTCGAACCTCGCTGTGACGTTCCTCGCGATGTCGGTCGAGAGTCTGATGGCCTACGGCACTCCCGAGGACGCCAAAGGCCGCAGCGCAGGCTGGTTCCAGGCCGGCAATCTGGGCGGGTTCGGTCTCGGCGGCGGTGCCGGGTTGCGGATCGCGCAGCATTTCCAGCCGTCGTGGATGGCCGGGGCGGTGCTGGCAGTGGCATCGCTCTCGTGTTGCGCAGCGATTGCGTTCGTCGCCGAGCCGCAGCGGGCCCCGCGCGAGGACAAGTACTACCGGACGCTCGCGAACGTGATCAAGGACCTGTGGCATGTCGCCCGATCGCGCCGAGGGTTTCTCGGTCTGCTGATCTGCTTTCTGCCGATCGGTACGGGCGCGGCATCGAACCTGTGGTCCGCGCTCGCCGGAGACTGGCACGCCGGCGCGGAAACAGTCGCGCTGGTCACCGGCGTGCTGAGCGGCATCGTCATGGCGGCGGGATGCTTTGTGGGCGGCTATGTGTGCGATCGCATGGATCGCAAGGCCGCGTATGCTCTGTTCGGTGTGCTGATGGCGGGTTGCGCGGTCGCGATGGCGCTCGCGCCGAGGAGCGAGACCATGTACACCGCATTCACTTTGATTTACGCATTCATCAACGGGCTTGCGTACGCCGGTTTCTCGGCGGTCGCGCTGGAGGCGATCGGCCTCGGCGCCGCGGCGACCAAGTACAATCTCTTCGCGTCGCTATCGAACATACCCATCGGTTACATGACTGCGGTCGACGGATGGGCCGCGGCGCGCTGGGGACCGGGCGGAATGCTGCACACCGAAGCCGCGATCGGCGTAGCGGCATTGCTCGTCTTCAGCGCTGTCGCGATGGCGAGCACGAGGCCGCGCGAGCAAGTGACGTAGCCGGACCGCCGGTTGCGGCCCGCGTGCGCGAGTGAGCGATCATCGCGGCGTATCGAGACCGTCTTGGGACAGAAAGGCGAAAGTCATGAAGGACTGACCTCGCCGAAGGAACGCGCGATCAATCGGACCGATTGGAGCACAAGCCATGCATCTCGTCGTCAGGGCGTTTCCCGTGCTGCCAGCAAGGAGCAGGACGTCCAAACATTCGCGCGCGAGCTCTGCGGACCGCGGCAGGCGGATGTGCGCGAGTTCTGCGACAGCTACGGGGTCAAGCGCGAGACCTGGCATCTCCAACCCGGCCCTTTCGGGTCGCAGGGCATCGTCATAACCGAGGTGGAGGACGTCGTTCCGGCGGCAAGGGCATACGCCGACGCGCAGCAGCCATTCCATCGCTGGTTCAAGGACGAGGTCTTGCGCATCTCGGGAATCGATCCGAACGTCGATCCGCTCGGTCCGCCGTCGACTCAGGTCTTCGCCTGGCCGCCGGCGGCGTAGCCCGGGTTGAGCCCGGAGGGCGAAGCCCGGGGCGGCGCTTCGAATCGAGGCGAGTCCCGGGCATCGCGTCGCTCAGCCCGGGCTACGGCGCGTCGATGCGCTCGTTTCAGCGATCGCCCCGGGCATCCCCCGGATCAATTCTGGGGTCAGCCCGGGCTACGGCGCGTCGATGCGCTCGTTTCAGCGATCGCCCCGGGCATCCCCCGGATCAATTCTGGGGTCAGCCCGGGCTACGACGTCGATACGCGCAGCGAGCGCGTCGACGCGTGCAGCAACCGCCGCGACCTCGGCAGCGAAGGCGCGTGCCTCGGCGCTGCTCACCGCAAGCCGCGTCTCGTCGCCGATGTAGCTCGCAACGCTCTCGCCGAAGCGCTCCGCGGCGTAGCCGGGAAGCGCGAGCAAGCGCCGGCCGAGATCGGCCACTTGCTGGCCCGCCACGCGACCGAACGCCCTGGCGCAGAGCTCTTCGACGAACCATGGCAGCGTCAACGCGAGCTCCGCGAGCGTCGCGTTGAGCGCGGCATCGCCCTCAGCCGCGACGAGCTGATTCCAACGTTCGGGCTGCGCGAGCAAGGCCGGCAGCCGCAGTGGAGAAATCGTCAACGTGAGGTCTGGCGCTGCCTCGCTTTGCGAGAACCGGCCATCCGCGGCGATGGCGGCCGTCCGGCTCGCCGGCCCGACGTCGATCCGTAGCGTGCGCCCGGCATGCGCGACGAGCCTCTCTCGCGCCCAGCCCTCACGCTCGAGCACGCGGTTGATCACGTCGGCAGCGAGAGTCATGCGGTTACAGCACGTAACCTCGATGCAACGCGACGATGCCGGCCATCAAGTCGAACCATTCCACGCGCTCGAATCCGGCGTTCTCCATCATTTCCTTCAGTGCCGCCTGATCGGGATGCATGCGGATCGACTCGGCGAGATAGCGGTAGCTCGCTTCGTCGTCGGCGACGAGCTTGCCCAGACGCGGCAGGACGTTGAAGCTGTACCAGTCGTAGGCGGCGCGGAACGGCTCGGCCACCTTGCTGAACTCGAGGATGAGAGCGACGCCGCCGGGACGCAGGACGCGGCGCATTTCGGCCAACGCGAAATCCTTGCGGGTCACATTGCGCAGACCGAACCCGATGCAGACGCAGTCGAAGCTGCGCGCCGGAAACGGCAGCGCCTCGGCGTTGCACTGGACCGCCGGTACGAGGCGACCTTCATCGAGCATCCGGTCGCGGCCGGCAGCGAGCATGGCGGCGGTGATATCGGTGAGGATCACGCGGCCCGACGGTCCGACGCGATCGGCGAAAAGGCGCGTGAGATCGGCGGTGCCGCCCGCGACGTCGAGCACAGCGCTGCCGCGGCGAACGCCGCTGGTCTCGACGGCAAAACGCTTCCAGGCGCGATGCAGCCCTACCGACATGAGATCGTTCATGAGATCGTACTTTGCCGCGACCGACTCGAACACGCCGCGCACGCGCCGCGCCTTCTCTTCGGGCGGCACGCGTTGGAAGCCGAAATCCGTCGTTTCGCTCATCGCCTCGCCTGCGCTCCGGCATCAGTGGTGATGACCGCAGGCATGCGCCGGCGCGGCCGCTGGAGCGTTGGGATCGGGATCGCGGCTCGCACCGGCCGCGGCGAGCCGCGCCAGATATCGCTGCCACAGCTCGTCCTGCCGCTCGCCCAGATCGTACAGATAGTCCCAGGAATAGATGCCGGTGTCGTGACCGTCGGAGAACTTGGGCCGGACGGCGTAATGCCCGACCGGTTCGAGCTCCGCGATCGTGACGTCGCGCTTGCCGACCTGCAGCGTTTCCTGGCCCGGCCCGTGCCCGCGCACCTCGGCCGAGGGCGAGTAAACGCGCAGGAATTCGTAGGGCAGACGGAAACTCGTGCCGTCGGCGAAAGACAACTCCATCGCCCGCGAGGCTTGATGGAGCTTGATCTCAGAGGGAACGGGCGTGGAGGAATCGATGCCGGCCATGAGCGCTATTGTATGCGCGAACTACGACCCGCGTAGCCTTGGAGGAAGCCCATCGACGCCGCTTTAGGACCGACTCCGGCGAATTCCGGGAGGGGAAATTTTTGCACCGAGCGGCGGGTCCGCCTTTCGCGAAGCCCGTCCTGAGCCTCTCGAAGCGCTCGACACGGGTACTGAACTAAAAGCGGTTGGTGGCCATCGGGTTGGAAGAGTCCGGAACCAGGTCCATGTTGCCGATGCCGGCCATGATGTTGCGGTTCTTGGCATCCTTGCCGTGCAGCTTGATTTCGAGGCGCAGGTCGTTGAGCGAATCCGCGTTGCGCAGCGCATCCTCGTAGCTGATCATCCCCGCTTCGTACAAATCGAACAACGCCTGATCGAAGGTCTGCATGCCCAGTTCGCGTGACTTCTTCATGATCTCCTTGATGCCGGAGACATCGCCCTTGAAGATCAGATCGGAGATCAGCGGTGAATTCAGCATCACCTCGACCGCCGGCACACGGCCGCGGCCGTCGCGGCGCGCGATCAGCCGCTGCGCGACGAACGCGCGAATGTTGAGCGAAAGATCCATCAGGAGCTGCGCGCGGCGCTCCTCGGGGAAGAAGTTGATAATACGGTCGAGCGCCTGGTTGGTGCTGTTGGCGTGGAGCGTCGCCAGGCACAGGTGACCGGTCTCGGCGAACGCGATCGCGTAGTCCATCGTATTGCGGTCGCGGATTTCGCCGATCAGGATCACGTCCGGCGCCTGCCGCAGCGAGTTCTTCAGCGCGATCTCCCAGTTGTCGGTGTCGACGGCGACCTCGCGCTGGGTCATGATGCAATTCTTGTGCTCGTGCACGAACTCGATCGGATCCTCGATGGTGATGATGTGGCCGTAGCTGTTCTCGTTGCGATAGCCGAGCAGCGCCGCCATCGACGTCGATTTCCCGCAGCCGGTCGCGCCGATGAACAGCATGATGCCGCGCTTGCTCATGCAAACGTCCTTGAGCACCGGCGGCAGGTTCAGCTCCTCGAACGTCGGGATGATGATATTGATCGTGCGGAAGACCATGCCGACGCGGCCTTGCTGCACGAACGCGTTGCAGCGGAAACGGCCGATCCCGGGCGGGGCGATGGCGAAGTTGCATTCCTTGGTCGACTCGAATTCCATCGCCTGCTTGTCGTTCATCACGCTGCGCACGAGCTCGATGGTGTGCTGTGACGTGAGCACAGTCTTCGATACGGGTGCGATCTTGCCGTCGATCTTGAGCGCAGGCGGAAAGTCGGCGGTGATAAACAGGTCCGAGCCCTTCTGCTTGACCAGCAGATCGAGCAATTCGTGGATAAACTTGGTGGCGGTTTCGCGTTCCATTGTCTGATTCCCTATTCGCGGCCGTCAGGCCAGGAAAAGCGTAGCGAGCGGCCCGGAGGCGAGGCGGCCCGGAGCGAGCCGCGAGAGTACAGAGAAGTACGGCGAGCGGCGAGCGAGGACACAACGAAGCATACGGGCCGCGCAGTAGCTTTGCATGGTCTGACGGTCAGCCGCCGAAGAGATCCTTGTTGACAGCGCGTGCTCGCGCCTCGGCAAGCTGAATCTGATTGCGGCGGATCAATTCGGTCAGGCATTGATCCATCGTCTGCATGCCCGCCGCCTGGCTGGTCTGGATCGTCGAATACATCTGCGCGACCTTGTTTTCCCGGATGAGGTTACGGATCGCCGGCGTGCCGGTCATGATTTCCCACGCCGCGATGCGACCCTGCCCGTCCTTGGTTTTGAGCAGCGACTGCGAGATCACCGCGACCAGCGATTCCGACAGCATCGCTCGCACCATGTCCTTTTCCGCCGCGGGGAAAACGTCGATGATGCGGTCGATCGTCTTCGCCGCCGAGCTCGTATGCAGCGTCGCGAACACCAGGTGGCCGGTTTCGGCCGCGGTCAGCGCCAGGCGGATCGTCTCCAGGTCGCGCATTTCGCCGACCAGAATGTAGTCAGGGTCCTCGCGCAAGGCTGCGCGCAGCGCGTTGGCGAACGACAAGGTATGCGGCCCGACTTCGCGCTGGTTGATCAGGCATTTCTTCGATTCGTGCAGGAACTCGATCGGATCCTCGATGGTGAGAATGTGCCCATACTCGTTCTCATTCACATGGTTGGTCATCGCCGCCAGCGTCGTCGACTTGCCCGAGCCGGTCGGGCCCGTGCACAGGATCAATCCGCGCGGGTTGTTCGTCATCTCGGCGAAGATCTTGGGCGTTGCAAGCTCTTCGAGTGAGAGCACCTTCGAGGGGATGGTGCGGAACGCAACCGCGGCGCCGCGCTCCTGGTTGTAGGCGTTGACCCGGAACCGGGCGAGGTTGGGAATGCCGAACGAGAAGTCGCACTCGAGCATCTCCTCGTAGGTCTTGCGCTGGGCATCGCTCATGATGTCGTACACCATGGCGTGCACGTCCTCGTGCTCCATCGGCGGCAGGTTGATCCGCCGGATATCGCCGTGAACGCGGATCATGGGCGGCAGCCCCGCCGAAAGGTGCAGGTCTGAAGCCCGGTTCTTGACCGCGAACGCTAAGAGTTCGGCAATGTCCATTTATAATCCCATCGGGCCAAAGCGCGCGGGCCACGGGTATTCTTGCAGGCGGCCGCTGCGGCAAGCCCAGAACGGCGGCGACGGCGCGGGGATTCCATCTGTGGATTACAGCGCGAGGCCCGCTATGCCGGCGTCATCATCCATCCGATTATGAGCCCAGACGAGAAGGCGTGGCAAGCCGTTCGGTCCCGGATCGCAGTCGCGGCCCGGCGCGCCGGCCGCGATCCCGCGACTATCGGGCTGCTCGCGGTGAGCAAGGCGCAGCCCGTCGCGGCGGTCCGCGCCGCATACGCGCTGGGCCAGCGGGCGTTTGGCGAGAACTACGTGCAGGAGGCTTCGCTCAAGTCCGGGCAGCTCTCCGATCTCTCCGGCATCGAGTGGCATCTCATCGGACCGCTACAGAGCAACAAGACGCGGCTTGCCGCCGCGCTGTTCGGGTGGGTGCAAAGCATCGATCGGCTGAAGATCGCCGAGCGGTTGTCCGCCGCGCGCGACGCGCACGCTGCGCCGCTCAACGTGTGCGTACAGGTGAACATCAGCGGCGAACAGAGCAAGAGCGGCGTCGCGCCGGATGAAGCGCTAGCGCTCGCACGCGCCGTGTCCGGGCTGCCGTCGCTCGCTTTGCGCGGGTTCATGGGCATCGCGGAGGAAACCGCCGACATCGAACGTCAGCGCCGGCAGTTCCGTGGCTTGCGCGAATTATTCGATGCGGCGCGCGCGGGTGGGCTAGCTGTCGATACGCTGTCGATGGGGATGTCGGCCGATCTCGAGGCCGCCGTCGCGGAGGGGGCCACGCTGGTACGCATCGGCACCGCCTTGTTCGGCGAAAGAACGAGCCCAACCGAGCGAGAGGCAGCCGCGTGAGCCCGAGTCGCGGCTGCCGCCGACGCGCGACATGCCACTGCACGCGACGGCAGTAGGAGGCAGCATGAACATCACCATCATCGGCGGCGGCAACATGGCGCGGGCGCTGCTGGGCGGCCTCATCGCACGCGGCCAGGCTTCCGACGCGCTCGCGGTGGTCGAGATCGACGCCGAGGCGCGGGCGACGGTTGCGGCGCGCTTTGGCATCGCCACGTTTCCGGCGATCGAGCCCGCCGCAGTCGGCAACGCCGACGTGATCGTCATCGCGGTCAAGCCGCAGAACGTGCGCATGGTCGCCCGCGAGCTTGCCACGCTGCTCAAGCGCCAGGTCGTGCTGACCATCGCCGCCGGCATTCGGCTATCCGATCTCTCGCGCTGGCTCCTGGGTTATCGACGGCTCGTGCGCGCGATGCCGAACACTGCTGCGCTGATCGGTGCGGGGATTGCCGGGTTGTACGCGCTCTCCGGTGTCGACAGCGAGGGACGCTCGCGCGCCGCCGCCGTGCTCGAAGCGGTGGGAAGCACGCTGTGGTGCGAGCGCGAGGACGAGCTCAATGCGGTGACCGCGGTTTCGGGCAGCGGCCCGGCGTATGTCTTTTACTTTCTCGAAGCGCTCGAGCAGGCGGCGCGCGAGCTGGGTTTCACGCCGGTGGAAGCGCGGCGGCTGAGCCTCGCGACTTTTTCCGGCTCGATCCGTCTGGCCGAACAGAGCGATTCCGAGCCGGCG
>WNFU01001508.1_pt1 | contig 32862 bp, 31 predicted proteins | sample 5400121 | NCBI WGS metagenome assembly WNFU01 (sample SAMN13153360, study PRJNA577476) | soil metagenome | isolation source: 100 cm soil or saprolite under grassland replicate 1 | place: USA:California | collected 2016-06-15
GGAGTAATTACAATCCATAGATCTCGCTGTATTTCTTCGTCAAATAACGCACATAGGGTTCCGGTGTGATTTTGGAACCTGTCACTTTTTCAACAAGCGTCTGTGGCTCGTATTTCTGTCCGTGCTGGTGAATATTCTTGCGCAGCCAGCCAAGCAACTCGCTGAAGTCACCCTTGCGGATCTGGTCATTCAGACTGGGAATATCCTTATTGATCTTTTCCCAGCACTGGACAGAGACGAGATTCCCAAGCGCGTAGGTAGAGAAATAGCCAATCGCGCCACCAGACCAATGGATGTCTTGCAACACACCTCTGGCATCGTCAGGTGGTGTAATACCAAGGTATTCCTGCATCTTTGTATTCCAGATTTCAGGCAGATCTTTGATCGCCAGGGTTCCTTCGACCATGCCGATCTCAAGCTCGAGACGGAGCATGATATGCAAGTTATATGTTGCCTCATCGGCATTGACGCGGATAAGCGAAGGCTCCACTTTGTTGATCGCTTTATAAAATGATTTCAGGCTGACGCCATCCAATTGGGATGGGAATGTCTTCTTCAGCGCGGGATAAAAGTGTTCCCAGAAGGGGTAGGAGCGACCCACCAGATTCTCCCACATGCGGGATTGCGACTCGTGCACGGCGAGGGATGTTCCACCTGAGATTGGCGTACGGTCATACTCGGGATTAACGCCCTGCTCATACATGGCATGACCCGCTTCGTGCATCGTACTAAATAACATCGCCAGAGGATTATCTTCTTCGTAGCGGGTTGTGATACGAACGTCGTTCACACTGAATGTCGTTTCGAACGGATGCGGGGCTTTGTCCTGTCGACCACGGCTCCAGTCGTAGCCAAACCGGGTGATGACATCCACGCCGAAATCATTTAATTTCTTTTCGTTGTATTTTTTATAGAGAAAATCGGCCTTGACCTGCTTGCTGGAAGCAATTGCTTTGATCAGTTTGACCTGCTTGGGTCGCAATTTATCAAAAATAGCCTTTACATCAACAGTCTTCATTCCCGGTTCGTAATCATCCAACAGAGTGTCATACGGATGCTCGCCCGCTGGAAAAAATGATATATACCGGTGAACCAACTCCACAACTTTTTCAAGATGAGGCTGGAAGATCGAAAAATCGGACTTGCTTCTCGCTTCCATCCAGGCTTCAAACGCTTTGGCGGTAACGATAGCTTGTTCCGCGATAAATGAAGGTGGCACGCGTCTGGCCTTGTTGTAATTACGTTCCGCCACGCGCACCATCGCAGCCTCAGCGGTGTCAGCACCATCCAATTCCTGCTTCAGATCTTCGATGAGCCTGCCTATTTCATCGGTGATAAATTTTTCCTGGGCGATCTTGCTCAACGTTGCCAGTTGTTGGCCGCGCGCTTCATTGCCTCGGGGCGGCATATTTACCTGCTGGTCCCAGCCTAGCACGCTGGCGGCACGTCCAATATCTGCCACTTCACCCAATCTTTCTTTCAGTTGATTCAACTTTTCATTCATAGTCTCTCTCTCGAAATTATTATAGACTAACCTTGCGAAGGTTTATTCGCTTGGCCATCCGGGCTGATAATACAACCTTCACAAGGTTGATTTTATAAGATGCTAATCTGCTTTGTAAAATTATGCAACCGTCCAACGGAGCGATTCGCCCCGTAATGCCGATAACACTTCGTTGGCGATGTCCTCCGCCGCGCGGGACTGGGCCTCGACCGTCTGTGCACCGATATGCGGAGTAGCAATCACACGTGGATGCGAAACCAATTCCGTTAAACCGGGCGGCTCCTTCTCAAAGACATCCAGCGCAGCCGCAGCGACTTTTCCGCTGTTCAAGGCGTTGAGCAAAGCTGATTCGTCAATAATCCCCCCGCGCGCCGCACAGACGATCCGCACACCATCCTTCATTTGAGAGAACGCCAGTGGTCCGATCAAATCACGTGTCTGCACGTTGAGTGGCAGATGCAGTGAAATAAAATCGGACCAGGCAAATAAATCCTGGATCGAAACAGGTTCAGCGTCGCTGTGTGAAAGTTCATCTTCTGAGACATTCGGGTCGTACACAATGACATTCATTCCAAATGCAGAAGCGCGCTTGCCAACTTCGATCCCAATCCGGCCATACCCAATAATGCCAAGGATCTTCCCGTTAAGCTCAATCCCTTCAAATTCCTTCTTGCTCCATTGACCTTGTTTCATTGTTGCATCAGCACGCGGAATCTCTCGCGCAATTGCCAATAGGAGTCCAAGGCTCAGTTCTGCTACTGCGACAGTTGTAGAAGTTGGCGCGTTGACGACTGTAATATTCTGCTTCTTTGCAGCCTCGAGATCGATGTTATCTACGCCAACGCCTGCGCGGCCGATCACTTTTAGCCTGGAGGCTGCCTGGATGACGGCAGCCGTGACGCGCGTCTGACCACGAACGATCAAGGCATCGTACTCCGGGATGACTTTGAGCAGGTCATCTTCGAGTATCTTCTCACGGTAATCCACGTTTGCTGAGGCGCGCAAAATCGACTGGCCACGTTCGTCCAGTCCGTCTGAAATAAGAATGTTGTAATTGGGCATGGGGTTATTTTATCAGTGTTCAGTAAGCACTATGCAGTATTCAGGGATCAAAAACTGACAACTGCTATCTGAACACTGATTACTGCTACTCGTATCTTAACGCTTCGACGGGCTCCAACCCTGCGGCTCTGTTTGCAGGATAAATTCCAAAGAATAGGCCTACGATCGCAGAGAAGATGGTGGCAAGGGCAATTGCATCAAGCCCAACAATGGGTGTAAAGGCTGTGCCATTCGCCGCAGCGATTTTACCGACTGAAAATGAAATCAACCAGCCAAATAGAATCCCAATGATCCCGCCAATGAGACTCAGCAAGGAGGACTCAGTGAGGAATTGGATAAGAATATCGCGCTTGCGTGCACCCAATGCTTTGCGTAACCCGATCTCGCGCGTTCGCTCAGTGACGGAAACCAGCATGATATTCATGATGCCAATTCCACCCACCAACAGCGAAATGCCGGCAATACCACCCAGGAAAATCGTCAGGATACCTGTAATGGATTGGAATGTGGTGAGCAAATCCTGCTGGGAAAAAATAGTGAAGTCATCCGCTCCCACAGGCGTGCGATGACGCGTGCGCAAGATTTGCGAAATTTCTTCCGTGGCTTGGGTGACTACATCACCACTGGCGGCCTGCACAAAGATAATATCCACGCGGTCGCTGGTACTGCGGCGGATGAGTCGCGTTTGCGCTGTTGTAAATGGAACTAGTACCTGATTGTCTTCACTGCCAAAGGCGCCCCCGCCTTTTGATTCCAGCACACCAATGACGCGAAAAGGCTGTCCTTCAATACGGACGGTTTCGCCGGTCACCCCATCTGCATGACCAAATAAATCCGTGGCCACTTGAGGTCCAAGCAAAACCACAGAGGCGCGCCCAAGCATGTGCTCTTCTGTGATCATGTCACCTTCAGCCAGATTCAGATTCCGCACCTGGAAATAGTCAGGTGTGATACCGAAAAGCTGAGGAGAAGTCTGTTCGCCGCCAAACGATACAGTTGCATCTCCCTGTAATGCAGGCGCGACAGCCGCGATGGAGGGCGCGGCAAATTGATCACGCAGGGCCGCCGCATCACCCGTGGTCAACGGTTTCGGATTACGGACATTATTCGCCTGATCGCCTCGGAAAACAAACAAGAGATTTGTTCCAATCCCGCTGATCGAACCAGTGATGGAGGCTTGCGCGCCTTGGCCAACAGCCAGCATGGCAATCACCGCTGCAACTCCAATCACGATGCCCAGCACGGTCAACCCGGACCTGAGCTTGTTTCCGCTTAAGCTTTCAAGCGCTTCGAGAAAAGCTTGTCCGATGCTCATGAGGCACTCTCCAGCAACCCATCGCGCAAATGGATCGCACGCTGAGTTTGTTCAGCGATAATAGGATCATGTGTAACAATAATCAAGGTTGTGCCGAATTCTTTGTTCAAATTAAGCAATAAAGCCATGATCTCCTTACCAACTTTTGAGTCAAGGTTTCCGGTTGGCTCATCCGCCATAACAATGGCAGGGTTATTAACGATGGCACGTGCGATCGCGACACGCTGCTGCTGCCCACCGGAAAGTTCATAAGGGCGATGCGTCATACGATCTTCAAGCCCCACTGCTTTGAGAGCCTCTATCGCGCGTTCCCGACGGCCCTCTGGATTACCAGAATATCGCAAGGGCAATTCAACATTGGTAATTGCTGTCTGACGCGAAAGCAGATTAAAGCTTTGGAAGACAAAACCAACTTTGCGATTGCGGATGCTTGCCAGTTGATCATCATTGAGGGATGCAACGGGCTCGCCATCCAGAACGTACTCACCAGAGGTAGGTCGATCTAGGCATCCAAGCGTATTCATCAGCGTGGATTTTCCTGAGCCGGAAGGGCCCATGATCGCAATCACTTCGCCGCGCTTGATATAAAAGGAAACGCCGCGTAAGGCTTCCACTTCTACTTCGCCCATTTTGTAAACCTTGCGAAGGTTTTGGGCTTCAATAACGTTGGACATACTACTATCCACCAAACCTACGGCCGCCTGGGCCTGGTGCAAATTCAGCGGGTGGATTCAAGATGATCACGTCGCCTTCTTTGACGTCACCACCCGCAACCACACTCAATGTATCTGAGGAAGAACCGAGTGTAATTTCCTTTTTGACAGGTTGGCCATTCTCCAGGACATAAACTACACGTTGATTATCTACAAGACGGACTGCACGATTCTGGACCAAAAGAACATCCTGCATTTCCTCTACCACAATGTTGACTGCTGCAGTCATGCCGGGTTTTACCATTGCATCTGCGTCGGTTAATTCCACCGTGACGGTGAAATTGACCACGCCTTCATCTGCGGTACCAGCTTGTGTCACTTCTATCACCTCACCATGATATTCCTTCCCAAGGATCGCATCAAAGGTAAGTGTGACAGGTTGTCCAATCGTGACGTTGTTGATATCCACTTCAGAGACTTTCACATCCACCAATAAACTGGATAGATTATCCAGACGGAACGCGGTCGTTTCAGGGCTGACCTGATCGCCAGGCAATGGGTATGATTCCGTTACTGTGCCGGCAAACGGTGAGATCACGCGCGCCAGGTTAAGGGTCGCTTGAGCAGCATCCACGCGTGCCTGTGCCGCCATAATATCTTCCATGTTTCCATTATTCAAACGATCAAATTCCCGCTGAGCATCAGCCAGTTTTGCCTTCGCAAGCGCAAGGTCTTCATCCGCTTTTTTGATGGTTCCTTCATCAGCATAGCCACGATATTCTTTAAGGATTGGAATCTTTCTATTCCTGAATTTTTTGTAAACAATTTTCTTGACGTGGATCTTTCCGTTTAATTCAATACGCCAATTGTTTGCCTTGTCAAAGGCCTCCTGAGCATCACGAAGATTGATCACCGCTTGGGCACGCGACGTATCGGAACTCATGAGCTCATTCAGCGACTTTTGGGCATCAGCCAGATCTGCTTCTGCCATGATGACGCTCTGAGGCAAGGAAGTCTTTGCCAGATACGCCATCACGAAGTCAGACGGGATATTGTCGCCAACTTTCACATTGACCGTGTCCACTGTTCCGGCAGCCTGCCAGATCAATAACGCGCTTTGCTTTGCACGCACCGTACCGGTCGCGCCGATGGTAGCCGTCAGATTGCCGCGCTCCGCTTTGGCAGTCTGGAACTGGCTGGCCGGATCTGCATTTGACCTGCGCACAAATATGAACGCGGATGCCACAAGCAGCACAACCAGCAAACCAATCAATAGATTTCTATATTTCTTCAAAAACGAACGCATTGTTTTCCTCCGCGAGGGGCTGCCTCGCCTGATCGAAAATTTTACCGTAAAGCCCTACGCTTATACCTTACAATTATGAATTGAACGTGAATTTTATAGATAGAGATTATTAAATCACCGAGCCAAGTCTACAAACCATTCATTTAAAAATACGTTTTCCACGGAATAAAGTTGATAATGAGTAAATGAACGCGTAACCCATAAGTGTTTGAAATGGGCAATCCTCAACCTTAGTTAAATTAACTCACCTTACGCAAAGATAGCGTAAACTTGGTGAATGAAGAATGAAAAACTGCTTGACTTGTACAGCGACTACTTGATCAGTGCCTTTGGTCAAACGACGGCGACAGGGCTATCGGCGTTGTTGAGTGGTGAAATCAGCCATGATAATGTGCAAAGGTTTCTGTCTGGAGCAAGGCAGACTTCAGCGGATTTATGGCGAATTGCCAAACCACACGTTCGAGAAATTGAAAGTGAAGAGGGCGTCTTGATTGTGGATGACAGTATCTCCGAAAAGCCGTACACGGACGAAAACGAGATTGTCTGTTGGCACTACGACCACTCACAACAACGGACGGTGAAAGGGATTAACTTTGTAACCTGCCTGTATCACAATGGCGGAGTTTCTTTGCCGATTGGATTTGCGTTGATCGCCAAGACCGAACATTATACCGATCCAAAAAACGGCAAAGAAAAACGGCGTTCACCGAAAACCAAGAACGAATATTATCGTGAAATGTCACAACAAGCGCTTCGAAATCAGGTCGTTTTCAAATATGTGCTCAATGATGTCTGGTTTTCTGCCGCGGATAACATGAATTTTGTCAAAAAGACGCTCAAAAAAGACTTTATCATGCCACTCAAGTCCAATCGCAAGCTGGCGCTTAGTCTGAGCGAAAAGAAAAATGGTCGTTACCAGACAGTAGATACGCTCGAACTGGAACCGATGAAACCTGTGACCGTTTACCTGGAAAGTGTGGAGTTTGCACTCCTGCTCGTCAAACAAGTCTTCACAAACGAAGATGGCTCAACAGGCATTTTGTATCTGGTGACCAGCGATACTACACTCTCTGGTGATGGCATCACTACAATCTATCAAAAACGATGGAACGTGGAGCCCTATCACAAATCGCTGAAACAAAATGTCTCTCTGGAAAAATCACCAACCCAAACGGTGACCACACAGACCAATCATTTCTTTGCAGCACTCTGCGGTTATATCAAGCTTGAATTGCTCAAAGGCACGACCAAGCTTAACCATTTTGCGCTCAAGTCAAAACTATATTTGCAAGCCATTCAAGCTGCTTACGCTACCCTTCGGGAATGCTATCCCGTTCGTCTGGCTGCGTAAGGTGAGTTAAATTAAGATGATTGTCGTCTCCTTTGGTGACATTCAAAGCCTGTGACTTCTTACTAATTTTGGTATGATAATCGTGAGAATTTGCACTTTCGCCATTGGAGGATTTCATGCAATCTATTCCAAGTGAATCTTTGGCAATTGATCGCAAGGCCCGCGTGAATCTGCCCTTTTATGATCTCGATTTGCGCCCGGCTCATGTCCGCACGTGTGATTTCGATGAGGTGGTCATTAAGTTCAGCGTCGAGCGGGCTATGTTTGAGGCGTCACGTTGTATTCACTGTCCGGATCCCGCGCCCTGTATGGTGGCTTGTCCGACTCACAATGATATTCCCTCTGCCATGTGGCTGATCGAGCAGGGGCAATTCTCGGAGGCGGCCAAGCTTTACCATCAAACCAGCTCCTTGCCACAAATCTGCGGGCGCGTTTGCCCCCATGAACAGTTATGCCAGGGCTCCTGTGTGCTTAATAAATATCATACCCCGGTCCTTACTGGAGAATTGGAAACCTTCGCCGTAGAATACCACCGGCAACATGAAGGACTCAGTATTCCGGTGGCACCGCCAACGGGAAAGCGGGTTGCGGTGATCGGCTCGGGGCCGGCCGGTTTGGGCTGCGCTGATCAGCTCCTCCAGCACGGACATGCAGTGACGATTTTTGAATCAAAGCCAGCCCCTGGCGGTCTGCTCGTCTACGGCATCCCAAACTTCAAACTGCCAAAAGATGTCTTGTTCCAAACCTGGCAACAGTTCGAACAGGCTGGCGTCAAGTTCGTTCCGAATACATATATTGGGAAAGATAAGACCATTGACGATCTATTCAATGAAGGATTCGAGGCCGTCTTTATCGGAGTGGGAGCACTGATCGACGCCAAGATGGAACAAACACCGGGTACAGACCTTCCCGGAGTCTATGAAGCGACGGACTTCCTGATCCGCGGCAATGTGAATCCCAGTCTGCGCCCAACCGAAATGAAAGAACCTCTAAAGGTTGGGAAACGCGTCGCGGTGATCGGAGGTGGCGATACCGCCTCGGATTGTCTACGAACCGCGCTGCGATTAGGTGCCGAAGAGGTCACTTGTCTTTACCGCCGCACGGAAAAAGAAATGCCCGGAGGTTACAAAGACCGGACCATGGCACGAGAGGAAAGAGCAAAATATCGTTTCCTCATCCAACCGGTCAAATTCATGGCAGGCGAAGATGGAAATCTGGCAGCTGTCGAATGTCTTGAAATGAAACTCGGTGAACCAGATGCAAAAGGCAGGCGCAAGCCCGTGCCTGTGGAAGGATCAAACTTCATTGTCGAATGTGACACGGCTGTGCTCGCGCTTGGTTATTGGCCTGATCCCATCCTCGGAAAGACAACGCCTGATCTTGACATCCATGATTGGGGCTTGATCACTGCCTGTTCGAGGACAGGCGCTACTTCGCGTGAGGGAGTGTTCTCCGGGGGAGACTGTGTCACAGGTCCGGATCTGGTCGTGACGGCCATGGCTGCAGGGCGTAGAGCGGCTCGGGCAATTGATGAATATTTGAAAAATAAAGAAAACTAAAAGTCTCTGATGCAAAAGCCTTGCGAAGGTTTATGCCCTTATCGGGGCAGCCGTCGCAAGGGTCACTAGAAGCGAATTTAGAAAACAATAAGAACTGGCAGCGGAAAAACTGTCAGTTCTTGTTTATGATTATAATCATCCAATGCTTGATCGTATTTTACGCATATTGGACTTCCTGGCGCTAACCTTGGCAATATTGATCGCCGCAACCGCAGATGCTCCGCAACTTACCGGTACCTCAGACCGGGTCCGTTCGTTCACGCGCGAGATCGAATTTGATTATCCCAACTGGGTGTGGAACGCGGCCTGGACCAAATTCGAGCAGGGTGCAGTTGGACTCCCTTATTTGTTTGACCGCGGCACCAACAAAGAGATTGTTATTGAATATCTGCGCACCACTCAAAACCTGATGCAGGCTGAACAGCAAGTTGAAAAGATTTTTGCCGATCCTGCCATCTCTGATAAAGAATCAGCCAGTGCCTATGTCCGCGCTCAACGTGATAAATTAATCGCTAGACAAAATTCACTTGCCCCGCTCGCTGAGGCAACTCTTCAAAGCCAGATCAGCGACGCGCTTGCCACACTCGGTCTCACAACCAGCGGACAGCCCATCCCGCCCGTTCTCTATCACACATCCTCCACTCCTCTTGCGCTCATTGTTTCTCCGCGAAACGTAATCCAGCAAACTGCTAATATCTCCGTTCTGCCCACACTCACACTGGATAACCAGATCAAACTTGAAGATAACGTCGCCAAATCGCTGGATGTTTCTACACTGGTTGTGCCTATTGGCGGCGTTGGCGTTTATCCAACGATGATTACGGAAACCACTGATCTGCGTTGGTTGCTTAACACTATTGCCCACGAATGGACTCACAATTATCTAAACCTTCGTCCATTGGGAATCAATTACAGCACGACTCCCGAACTGCGCACGATGAACGAGACGACAGCCTCCATCTCAGGAGGTGAAGTTGGAGATTATGTATTACAAAAATACTACCCGGAGTTACTCCAATCCTCGTCCAGCCGCAACCAGACTTCGTTTAATGAAGCGACTTTCCCATTGAATCAACTCGACGATCCTGCGCCCTTCGACTTTCGCGCAGAGATGCATGAGACGCGCGTCACCGTTGACAAGTTGCTGGCGGAGGGCAAAATCGAAGAAGCAGAAACGTATATGGAGAAACGCAGACAGGTCTTCTGGGATAATGGCTACCTGCTTCGCAAATTAAATCAAGCCTATTACGCGTTTCACGGCGCCTATGCAGACGTGCCCGGCGGCGCAGCCGGTGAAGACCCAGTGGGACCTGCCGTTCGCGCATTGCGTGAGCGAAGTGCCTCGCTGGCAGATTTCATCAACACCATTGCGTGGATGACATCTTTCCAGCAACTTCAACAAGCCATCCAGTAGACCTGGTTCGATGCGTAAACTTTTTTCCTTTTTCACTCACCTGCACTCCCGATTTGCTTGGCAAATCGCACCGTACGCCAGGACAGGTGTGCGCCGGGTACACACTTGCCACGGGCGCAAGTGCCGTGGAGTGTCGACAGTGCTCACATTGTCCCGATGCCTTTTCGGGAGTGCGGGCCTTTTCACTTTTTTTCTCTCTGCCTGTTCTTCGTCACCTGCATCGTCGACAAGCACAGCACCTGCCATTCCCAGCATTATTATCCCAACCCCGCCTGCCTGTGCAGCCATTCAAGTGGAACCCACGCCGGGTTCCGACGCGCCGTCTCTCTTCGTGCCAGAAAGCGCGACGGACCATGTACGCGGCGCGGAAAGCCCTCTCATCACGATCACCGAATACAGTGATTATCAGGATTTGAGGAGTGGACTGCTCGCAAAGGTAATCGATCAATTGCTTGACGAACATCCAAATGAACTACGCGTGGTGAGTCGTATTTTCCCATTGATCAGCATCAATGATAAAGCTGCCCTAGCCGCACAAGCTGCCGAAGCCGCAGGGGAACAGGATCAATTCTGGGAGATGCATCATTTGTTATATGCACAGCAGGAAAACTGGATCAAACTGTCAGCCGCGGATTTCGAACAGTGGCTCAGCGCGCAAGCCTCGGCGCTGGGAATGAACGTGGATCAATTCGAAACAGATTTGAAGCGGGAAGACATCGTCAAGAAAATCCAGCAGGCATGGGAAGGTGGTCAAAAGATCGGGTTGCCTGGAACGCCGCTGATCCTCATCAACGGGCAAATCTATGGCGGACCGCGCGATCACACCAGTCTCAACGATATCATCCAATTGGTGATCCTTGGGAAACGGCAATATACTTCCTGTCCGGCAGTCACGGTACAACAAAACAAACAATACATTGCCACTTTGCACACAGAGAAGGGTGATATTGTCATTCAACTATTTGCCGACAAAGCACCCATGACGGTCAATTCTTTTCTCTTTCTGGTGCGGGAGGGCTGGTACGATCACATAACGTTCCATCGTGTGGTCCCCGATCTGTTCGCGCAAACCGGTGATCCCAGTGGGACAGGCAAAGGCAACCCCGGTTATTACATCATTACCGAGATCGATCCATCTCTGACGTTCGATCAACCCGGCATGGTCGCGATGGTCAACTCGGGTCCAGATACCAGTGGAAGCCAGTTCTTTATTACATATGCGCCGACCACGCAATACAATGGACAATATACGATCTTCGGCCAGGTGCTCAGCGGGATGGAGGTGCTGAAACAATTAACATCGCGCGATGCCCAGCCGGGAACCGATACACCGCCTGGGGACAAATTGATGGACATAACTATCGAGGAAAAGTAAATTGAAAACATCCCAGACTCATCTTCCATCCTTACTCAGTTCCCTCCTGTTTTTGTTAGGTGCTGTTCTCATCCTTAGCACCGGATTACTGATGGGAGGCACGGCGCTCCTTTTAGTCGCCCAGGGGAAGAATATCCAAATTCAACAGACGATTCTTTTCGTCGCCTTTGGTTTCGAAGCAGTTATCTTGTTCCTGGCCGCTTTCTTCTCTTTCCAGAAAACACTGCAAAAACCATCCGCGGATCGAGAAACATTTTTTAATTTGTCTCTCTGGCAAATGATCATCATCGTCCTTGCGGCCAGCGTGTCCATTCTGGTTGGAAGTTGGGTCGGCGCGATCAAATCAGTCAACTGGTTAGTTCTTCCCATTCTTACCATCCCGGCAGCGGTGCTCCCATTGGGAGTGCTTTTGGGGTTAGGCACGCGCAAGCTTCCGCTGGGAACTCGCTGGCAAACCTGGAGCGTTCTCGGCTTAGGAATGACCCTGATTCCATTCGTATTGTTAATCCTGGAGATTGTGATTGCCGTAATCCTATTTTTCGGGGTGATTGCTTACTTGACTACCCAGCCGGAATTGGTATATCGGCTCCAGGGGCTTTCACAACAAATCCTTGTTCTCGGCCCTCAGTCAGAAGCAGCCCGCGAATTGCTCTCTCCATTGCTTACGAAACCGGGTGTGATTGTCATGGCGTTGCTTTACACAGCGCTCCTTGTACCGGCCGTCGAAGAAATCTTTAAGCCTCTGGGGGTTTGGCTGTTTGCCAGTAAGCTGGATTCGCCAGCCCAAGGATTTGCCCTCGGTGCGTTAAGCGGCGCGAGTTATGCGCTCATCGAGACGATTGGTGTGAGTGGTCAGGGTGGGGAATGGGCATCCTTATTGTTCACACGGATTGGCACTGGCTTGCTTCACATCACAACGTCCGCGTTGATGGGCGCCGCGATTGTGGTTGCTATTCGCCAGCGAAATTATCTGCGCCTGCTCGGAACCTATGTACTCGCCGTTACATTACATGGACTCTGGAATACCTCTGCAATCCTCTATACATTTTCAAACCTCGCAAAAGTTCTCGGTCAGACGGATCGCTTGAGTACCATCCAGCCAATCACCATTATTGCCATGAGCGCCCTTGCGGTTGGATTGTTTGTGATTCTGCTGATCTCCAATCAGCGAATGAGAAAAACAATTACTCCTCCCGTGATCGAGCCGGCGATTCCACCCAGCGACATAGATCAACCTCTGCCCTAAAACGATCATGGTAAGATAACCTCATGCTTGTCACTCAATCTTCTGCCATTGCACGCGACGGCGATCTTGCCCAACTTGTGGGCTTGCGCCATAAGCATTTTATTCTCACGCTTCAGGCGGGCGCAAAGTTCGAAAGTCATCGCGGCATTCTGCAACACGATGACTTAATCGGCAAACCCTGGGGCACGCAGGTTTTCAGTCACATTGGCTCGCCATTTTTTTTATTGCAGCCTTCACTGGCTGACCTGATTACAGAACTGCCGCGCACGACCCAAATCCTTTACCCGAAAGATATCGGATTCATTCTCGTGACGATGGGCATCGGTCCCGGTCAAACGGTGATGGAGGCGGGTACCGGCTCCGGTTCGATGACGACTGCTTTGGCATACGCGGTGGGTCCTGAGGGACGTGTCATCTCGTATGAGATCAAACCAGATGCCCAGAATCTAGCGCGCAAAAACTTGACTCGCTTCGGTCTCGATTCACGTGTGGACTTCAAGCTGCGCGACATCGGACAAGGATTCGACGAAACTGAGGTCGACTCCTTCTTCCTGGACGTGCCGAATCCGTACGATTACACGGGACAAGTGCGCGCCGCTCTCAAGCCCGGTGGATATTTATGTTGCCTAATCCCTACGTTCAACCAGGTAGAGAAAACTCTCCAAGCCCTAAGACAAACCAAATTTGCGTTCGTGGAAGTGTGTGAACTTCTGCTTCGTTTTTACAAGCCTGAACCAGGTCGCATTCGTCCCACAGACAGGATGGTCGCGCACACCGGTTTTTTGCTCTTCGCCAGAAGAATCGAACCCAGCGAAGACCCGCGTGGCAGAGAGTTATCTGAGGAGGTGGGCACGCCGAATGAAAAGTAGCTCCTTGCAGAAATTTCTGATTTCGCGGTACGATAAGGTGAATAAGGAGATATCTTATGCCTAACTCCACTTATGAAGTTCAGCTTCCGGAGGCATTAAGCCAATATGCTTTTAGCAAGAGAGAGATTCAACAGCGATTCGTCGAATGGCTGGTCATTTCGCTTTTTACAGAAGGCCGTATCTCTTCGGGCAAGGCAGCAAAATTTCTGAATATTTCACGTATCGAATTTCTTGATCTTCTGCGAACGCGTGGTGTTGCATATGTTAATTTCACACCGGAAGAATTGAATGAAGAATTCAAGTCCAGCAAAGCATTAAAGATCAAGAAAACCAAATGATCGTTGTTGCTAACACAACGCCACTGATCGGTTTAGCATCTATCCAGCGTTTTGACTTGTTAAACCGTCTCTTTGGAGAGGTTTATATTGCGAGAGCAGTCCATAATGAAATAATGAAAGCAGGAACTGCAAAGAAGACAGCAGTTCAGGAGGTCTCCACATCTTCATGGTTAAAGACAATGAGTGTCAGTGACCAACTTGCTGTGGATGTTCTGCTTGATGAATTAGATCTGGGAGAAGCAGAAACAATCGTGTTAGCCCGTGAAATCAATGCAGATTGGGTGATCATGGATGAAAAAAAGGGGCGACAAAAACTTGTTCAATTAGGTCTAAATAAAATTGGAACGGTTGGGATTCTTCTTAAAGCCAAGGAAATCGGCTGGCTCCCACACATCAAGCCAGAGTTGGAAAAACTCCAAGAGAATGGTTTCAGCTTAAGCCAGATTGTGATTGATACGATCTTACAACAAGCTGGAGAGTAAGAGGAGCAATCCCTTGCGCCGCCTGTTTCGCCGCAATATACGCAAAACGCTTGCCCAGGAAGTCCCGCCCATTTTGCAGGAGGCAAACTTCGCCTTTGACAAGGGCGAATATGGACGCGCCGCGGAACTCTTCGAAAGAATCGCGGAAACGGCTGCAGCTCGCGGCGGTTCACGCGCGCCTCTCTTTTATCTGCAAGCGGGACGTGCGCGCGTTTTTGCAGGACAAACTGCACTCGGCATGCCATCTCTCAAGCGTGGACTTGAATTGCTTTCCCAACAGAGATTGTTCCTGCGCCTTCGCCAGGTAAGGAGGCGTCTGATTAATGAACTTCATGAACGTGGACTGGAGCAGGAAGCGGCTGAAATCGAAGCATGGGCAATGTCTCCTGAGGCTGCCACGTCCGAAACTGAATCGCAGGAAACTCAAGTGAAACGGCCCGTTCTCCCAACCCATTGCCCTTCCTGCGGCGCGGCGGTGCGACCGGATGAAGTCGAATGGCTGGATGAAGTCACCGCGGAATGCGCGTATTGTGGAAGTCCTATAAGATAATAGGAGAATTTCCCCAAGGTTTGAATAGCACAAGAAGGATTTGGAGGAAACCTCACCTGCACTTGCGCCAGATGCAAGTGTCGGGACGGTAGTAACTTTCAAACATGCCAATCACTCTCACTGAAGACGAAATCTCGCAACGCTTACAGGATGAAGTCAGGGACAATCCATCCTCCGATGGCTTCTCGGAAGTTGAATTGACGGAGGAAACGCGTCTCAAATGTGCGGCGGTCCTTGTCCCGTTAGTATGGCATGACGACGAATGGCATCTACTTTACACGCGCCGCACGGACACGGTTGAATCACACAAGGGGCAGGTTTCCTTCCCCGGTGGTGCTTGCGATGAAGGCGAGACCACGCCCGAAGAAACAGCGCTGCGCGAAGCCGACGAAGAGATCGGTCTGAATCCAAATGATGTAAAGGTGTTGGGACGTTTGCCAAATCTCATCACGATCACGTATTTCCGCGTCACACCGGTGATTGGAGTTGTGAAATGGCCTACAGTTTTTCGTGTGGGTGAACATGAAGTGGCGCGCATCTTCACGATCCCGCTGGCCTGGCTGTCCAACCCGTCGAACCGCTGGCAGTTTGAAATGCCCGGCAGATCGCGTTCACTGATCGCCTATCATCCCTATGATGGCGAATTGCTCTGGGGCGCAACAGCCAGAATGACTGTAGATTTTTTGAATGTGTTGGGGTTATGATCTCGCGCTGAGCGGAGTGCCGAATGAAGGTTGAGGCACGCAGACGAAGTGCATCTGCACAAGCATACTGTTCGTCAGAACAAACAGAAGAAAACGAGAACACTTTTTTATAATATACCTCTTGAATGGTTTTAATGAATCAGTCGCTTTTCTCGCAGAAAAGTTACGGCATAAAAGACGAACAAAGTCCAACGAGTGGATTGTGGCTTTTCCTTTGAGAGGTAGCTAATATGAGCCGTCCTCTCAAGTATTTACAAACATCCTTTCCGGCTAAAAATAAAAACTCCCCGATTTTGATCGGGGAGTTTCCTACTGACAAGCGTAGCAGTCCTGCGGACAAGCGTAGCAGTCCTGCGGACAAGCGTAGCAGTCCTGCGGACAAGCAGAGCAGTCCTGCGGACAAGCAGAGCAGTCCTGCGGACAAGCAGAGCAGTCCTGTGGACAAGCAGAGCAGTCCTGTGGACGAAAGAATTATTCTTCGCCTTCTTCTTCCTTCTTGCCACGTTCCACAGCCAATTCCGGTTCGGCCTCGGTGGGTGCAACACCTTCTGCACCAGGGACAGCGGCAACTTCCTCTTCCACCTTTGCGAAGGTCGCCACAGCTACCATCGTATCGGGGTCGTTGAGGATCTGGATTTTATCCGAAACCTGCACATCTCTCACGCGGATGCCATCGCCTGGTCGGGCGAGAACCGAAATGTCCACATCGATCCGCTCGGGCAAATCAGCGGGGAGACATTCCACATCCAGTGATTGAAGGTTCGTCACCAGCACCGCATCGAAATCTTTTACCGCCGGAGAGACACCTATAAAGTTTACAGCTACGGTGGCACGCAGACTTTCGGTCAGGGAAACAGCCAGGAAATCCACATGCAACAAACGGTTTTTAATGTAATCGCGTTGCTTTTCGCGGACGAGCGCAGGATATTCACGGCCATCCAGGTCAATCGTCACCAGGCTGGAAGAAGTCAACTTTCCCAACGTGAGTGACGCAGTATGGTCATCCAACAAAATACTAATTGGCTCCGTACGCCTGCCGTAGATCACGGCGGGCAATTTTCCGGCGCGGCGCAAGGCTTTCACCTGCTTGCCAAGCACATCCCGTTTTTCAGCCTTGAGTACTACCTTATCCATCTTACTTAACTCCTCGAGCGCCTCTCACCCCGTCTGGCGGGGTTACCTTCGCTCTATGAATAGAATTTCTGTAACAAGCGATTGAAATCGCTACTACATTCAAAAAATTATCTTGGTCCGAATAACATTCGTCCGAGCAAGAGCATTAGGCCAGCAAACAGGCCACCCGTCAGACCTGCGATCAGAGCAGATCGCGGTTCTATCACTGTTGTCACGTTGCCGGTCACATTTTGCCCAATTAGCAAGAGGGTCCGCGCGCCTTCCACATGGACATCGTTCCCGACGACAACACCCGCCAGCGAATACTGGACTTCTGCGGTCTGCGCGGAAACCACACCAGTGTACCCGCGCACGGAAGCTTTCTCCGCCTCAACAAATCCTATCACACTGTTTTGCGACATAACTTCATCGGCTTCGACGGCCGCTAACGCTGACTGATGTGTACTGACACTGGTCGCTTTTACACTGGCTGCCGCGCTTTGTTCCAGTTCGACTTCATTGGCATTGATCGTTTCAGCACTGGCCTGGTGCATTCGCACCGATTTGGCATGGACAGTCTGCACATCGGTTTGCGAGATGTTGGTAATTTGCGATTCTTTTGATTCTTGAGGATCAACCATAGTTATTTACACTCTTAGGCATTAAATCCGCCTCCAGCTGGAGGCGGAGAGAACAACGGGCAGGATTGTAGCCTTTGGACAAGGTTTCGTCAAGTCAAAATACTACTCCTTGATTTGGCTCTTATTCGCAAGGATTGCTTTTCCTTTAGTAGCATAAATTAAAGCCAAGTTCAATCGAACATCACCGCCGAGTATAATCCTCCCATCTCGTACCAGGAAAACAAATGCGCCGATACTTACTCTTCACTGTTTTCATTTCAGGCATGACCACGCTCGCCGCGGAACTAGCAGCCTCGCGCTTAATCGGAAACGTATTCGGCACCAGTAACATTGTCTGGGCAAGCATTATCGGCCTTATCCTCATTTACCTCACCTTCGGATATTTCCTCGGCGGCAGGTGGGCAGACGCAAACCCCACTCTTGGGGCAATGTATCGAGTCCTTGCCTGGGGCGCGTTCACGCTGGGACTGGTCCCTTATATCGCGGGGCCCGTCCTCAGGTCCGCGGCGACTGCTTTCGAGTATCTACAAGTTGGCATCTTGGGCGCATCCTTCATTGCGGTGCTGATCCTTTTCAGTGTGCCCATCACGTTGCTTGGGACCATCTCTCCGTTCGCGATCCGCCTGAGTGTAGACGATCCCTCGCGCGCCGGACAAATCTCTGGGCAAATCTATGCCATCTCCACCCTGGGATCATTCATTGGAACGTTTCTACCGACGCTCGTTACTATTCCAGCGATTGGGACAAAAAATACATTTCTTGTGTTCAGTCTGCTTTTGTTGTTTGTCGCGTTAGCAGGGTTGGGGAAATTCGCGAGCCGACGCGAACTGCTTAACCACATGTGGATGCCAGTGGTCATTGCCGTTGTGGCAGCACTATCCAGAGGACAAGCACTGAAAAATAACGTCGGACAAATTTATGAAACGGAGTCCGCCTACAACTACATCCAGGTGCAGGAACAAAATGGCTTCACGCTACTGCGTCTCAATGAAGGTCAGGGCGTTCACTCGATTTACAATCCGAACACCTTGCAATACAACGGTCCCTGGGATCAGTTTCTGGTCAGCCCGTATTTCTACGCAGGTCGCAAACCATCCGATATCAAGCGTGTGGCAATTGTCGGACTTGCCGCTGGCACGACCGCGCGACAGATGACTGCCGTGTATGGGAATATTCCTATTGACGGATTCGAGATCGACCCCAAGATCGTGGAAGTGGGGCAAAAATACTTTGGCATGACCATGCCCAACTTAAATATTGAGATCGGCGATGGACGACTGAACCTTGAACAAAGCCCCTACAAATATGACATCATCGCCGTGGACGCCTATCGCCCGCCTTATATCCCTGCACACATGACGACTCAGGAATTCTTTCAGATCGCGGCGTCACACCTGACCGATGAGGGAGTGCTGACTCTCAACAGTGCCAGCGTCCCCGGCGACCGCCGACTCATCAATGGGCTGGCAACAACCATGGGGACGATCTTCCCGTCTATTTATACGGTAGATATTCCTGGCTCACTTAACACGATGATCTTTGCCACGAAACAGAAAACCATACCTGAGAATCTCGCCGTGAACCTAGTGACACTTTCGCAGGATCCGAGTATTAATCCGTTGCTCATCGCTTCCATGCAGGTGGCGTTTGCAAATCTAAAAACCGGTTATGAAACCACCACAGTCTTCACTGACGACCATGCACCCATCGAGTGGATCGTAAATGATATGGTGATAAGGTTTATCCTTGGCGGCGGAACTCAATATCTCCAATAGATTATGAAATTTACCATCCTTTCCTTACTTGTTACCCTTCTTGTGCCCATCGCCCTCATTGGGTTGGGTTTGCGTGTGTTGCTAACACCTCTCTTCCTTCAAGTGGAATACAACATGCCCTACTTTCCTCCCGATGAATATGGCTTTACAAAAGCGGACCGGCTGAAGTGGGCACCTTACGCGTTAAATTATCTTACCAATAGCGCGGACATCTCTTATCTTGCCGATTTGAAATTTGAGGATGGAAAGCCGCTCTATAACGAGCGCGAGTTGAGTCACATGAATGATGTCAAGCGCGTGACACAAGGTGCGCTGAAGGTTTGGTATATCTCGCTCGCGGCACTGGCTTTGCTCGGGATCTGGGCATGGGCCGGACGCTTCGCCTCCGCTCCGCAGTGGGGTCCTGCGTATCGTCTGGGCTTGATGCGTGGCGGATGGTTAATGGTGCTACTCGCAATCACAATTGGAATAATTGCGCTGGTTGGCATTTCGGTCGATCCAGATATTTTCTTCCGATTCTTTGCCGGTTTTCACAGTTTGTTTTTCGAAGGCGATTCGTGGCTGTTCCTCTTTTCTGACACGCTCATTCGCCTGTTTCCCATTCGCTTCTGGCAGGATGCATTCTTATTCGCCGCGCTGATCGCGCTGGGAGGGGGCGTCGCTTTGGGTTTGGGATTTAGATCCGCTACTCTACGCTAATAGCCTTGCAAGGTTGATTTGGAAGATACCCAATCTATAAGGCGGACATCCGCAAGGCTCACAAACAACACATGATGTATAATCCCGCACGAGGAGAACAGGACATGCCAGAGACATTATCGCTTGAAAATAGGGTTGCCCTCGTGACCGGTGGCTCACGCGGCATCGGGCGTGCCGTTGCCTTGGAACTCGCGGCGCGCGGCGCGGCCGTGGTTGTGAATTACAACAAATCCTCCGCTGCCGCCGATGAGGTCGTGAAGAAGATCCAGGAAACAGGTGGGAAGGTAGCTGCCTTTCAAGCAGATGTGTCTGATCTCAAACAAGCAGAAGCATTAGTAAAATTTGCAGTTGAGACCTTTGGCGACCTCAGCATTCTCGTGAATAACGCCGGTATCACCAAAGACACGCTCATCATGATGATGTCTGAAACGGATTGGGATTCGGTCATCACCACCAATCTCAAGTCCACGTTCAATTGCTCGAAGGCCGCAGTCAAACACATGATGCGCAAGCGCTATGGACGTATCATCAACATGTCGTCTGTCGCCGGGCAGATGGGAAACCCTGGGCAGACGAATTACTCCGCATCCAAGGGCGGGCAGATCGCTTTCACGAAATCACTCGCACGCGAGGTCGCAGCGCGCAATATTACGGTCAATGCGATTGCACCTGGCTTTGTCGATACGGAAATCCTGGATGCCATGTCGCCAGAAGTCCTCGAAGCGGCACTGAAAATGGTTCCACTGGCGCGCAAAGCAAAACCGGAAGAAGTTGCTTATGCCGTTGCATTTTTCGCCTCAGATCAAGCCGCGTTCATTACCGGTCAGGTCCTCGGCGTGGATGGCGGCATGGCAATGATGTAATGACCCTCACCCGAACCTCTCCCCGCTTCGATTGCGTAGCACTCAGCGCGAAAGGGAGAGGGAAAGCAGAGAAAATATGGCAGATTCTTATTTACAAGGCAAAACGACAGTTTCCCCCGATGTGCTGATTACAATCACCCGACTGTCAGCATTGAGTGTGCCAGGCGTCAGCCGCATGGCACAGGTTCCGGGTGGAGTGAACCGTCTTTTTAAGCGTGGGATCGGCGATGGAGTCCGCATGGAAGTGAAAGATAACGTTGTGAGGGCAGACCTCTATCTTATCCTGAAGCAAGATGTCAACATTCGCGAGGTAAGCCGGAACGTTCAACATCAGGTTGCGCGCGCCCTTCAGGAAATGGTCGGAATGGATATTGGTGGGATCGAGATCCACATTGAAGATATCGATATGGAAAAGGATGTAGAGGCCAGATCTGCATGAAACCCCGTACCAGGGCACGTTCGCTTGCCCTGCAAGTCCTTTACGAAGTAGATATTGCAAAGCATCCCCCTGCCGATATATATAAGTTACGATTGGAGGAAATGCCGCTTTCGGATGAGCTATCCGATTTTGCCCGCCAGATCATCTTCGGTGTTCTGCCTCTTACTAATACGCTCGACGAATATATTGCAAAATACGCGCCGGAATGGCCGCTTGATCAGATCGCTGCGATCGACCGTAATATCCTGCGCATGGCACTCTGGGAATTTGCTGTGTACGGCGACACGCCGATCAAAGTGGCCATCAATGAAGCCGTGGAACTGGCAAAACAATATGGTTCTGATTCTGCGCCGCGTTTTATCAATGGCGTGCTGGGCGCGCTGGCAGAACATCAACATGAAATTAAACAGGCATTTCAAAAGTCCTAAGATAGGTCAGCCTCGACAGGATTAAACAAAATGGAAATTTTTGGTATTGGTGCTTCTGAATTCGTTTTTATCATCCTTATCGCCATCATCATCCTTGGCCCCAAGGATATGCAAAAAGCCGGCAGGACGATTGGGCGCTTCTTAAATCAATTGATCCAATCGGATAGCTGGAAGCTCTTTCAGAGGACATCGAACGAACTTCGAAGTTTGCCGCGCAACCTAATGAGGGAAGCCAACATGGAGATAATGGAGGCAGAAAAGGATCTGCGCCGCGTCATAGAGCCGCGCTCCAACCCACCCGTATCTTCTCCAAGCCTCAAACAGGCTCTGTCAAAGGAAACGGAAAACTCCCTTCCAGAATCCTCCACCAAACCCACGGAAAACGACCTGGATGAAAATGCGTAAATTTTTTAATACAACCTGGCGGGTGATCACATTTCCATTTATTCTTCTCTTCAACATAATTGCGTTTCCATTCCGCGGCTTGCGCCATATTGGCCAGTTTCTCAACGAGGAACCTCCAGAAGACCGACCGTTAATTGATACATTTTCAAGCCTCGCCTCGGAAGCAGAGGCGCGTGCCAGTCTTTGGGAGCATGTGGATGCATTGCGAATGCATCTTTTGCGCATGATTATCGGGTTGGCAATCGGCGTAGGTGTTTCTTTCTATTTCACCATCCCGCTTATGGAATATCTGGCCAAGCCGGTTGGAGGCCTAGAAAAATTACAGGCTATTCAAGTCACGGAAGGGATTGGCGTATACATGCGCGTGGCCTTAATGAGTGGAGTTGCCATCATGTTGCCTTATCTTGCTTTTGAATTATGGCTTTTTGCCGCACCGGGTCTAAAAGCAAGAGACCGCAAAATGGGACTGCTTGGCATACCGCTTGCGACAATTCTCTTCCTCATGGGACTGGCTTGCACATACTATTTGCTTTTGCCACCTGCCCTGCCCTGGTTGGCAAACTTCACAAACATCCCTCAGGCCTGGACTGCAAATAATTACTTCAATTTCGTAACCAGTCTCATGCTATGGATTGGACTCTTCTTTGAATTTCCTCTGGTGATTTACATCCTTACTTCGATTGGGCTGGTCAAACCCCAGGTACTTCTACGCCAGTGGAGACTGGCGATTGTCATTATCGCGATCATCGCTGCCATTGTTACGCCTACTATCGATCCTGTGAACATGGGACTGGTGATGCTCCCGATGTCCTTGTTATACTTTGTCAGTATCGGTCTGAGTTATATCGCCTACGCCGGGCGAAGACGAAACATACCAGAGATGGAAACATCTGTTTGACGGAATCGGGCTCATCCTAAACTGAGCGAACATTGCCGTGTGAAGCACTGAGGAGAGACTATGAAATCAGGTTCTGTTTTTTCGCGTCGCTTTCTATTATTTATCCTTATTCTTGTTCTAAACAGTCAGGCGTGTGCCATTTCCCTCATCAAATGGCCAACATTCCCCACCGCCAGCCCATCCAATACAAATGTTCCAAGCGGCCCCACGCCCACTGACCTGCCGCGCGCCCAGGTCACATTTACCGTGCGCCTGCCGGATCCGTTAGCTGCCAATGAAGTGCTTGCCCTCAGCATCTTAGATGAAGTGACGGGACTGGCGTTAAACGCGGTTGATTACCCGATGACGGCAGTAGACACCATTACGTTTACGGCCACGCTTGCCATTCCAGACCAGGCATTGCTCAAGTATCGCTATGTGCGGCGCGGCGCCTCACGCATCAACGAAGATACAAACCTGGATGCCAGCATTCGCTATCGTCTGTTGCGCGTGAGCGGACCCACGCAGGTTGTGGATACGGTAAACAGTTGGGCAGATAAACCCGTGAGCACACTTTCCGGTAACATATTTGGCACGGTGGTGAACTCTGATACCGGTGTGCCCATCCCGGATATTATGGTGACAGCGGGTGGCGTTCAAACCCAGACCGATTCCGCTGGCCGCTTTCAATTGATGGGTCTGCGTGGCGGGGCTCATAATTTTGTAGCCTACGCACTGGATGGAGCCTATCAGACGTTTCAACAAGGTGCGACCGTCGCTGAAAACCAAAGCACGCCAGTAAATGTCGGCTTGAAGCCTGCTCAACAGGTGAATGTTATTTTTACGGTTTCTGTCCCCTCGGGAACGCAACCTGGGGTACCCTTACGCATCGCAGGAAATCTGCTTCAGCTTGGCAATACATTTTCAGATTTACGCGGCGGCTTGAGTACCTCTGCAGATCGGATGCCGATCCTCACTCCTCTGCCTGACGGAAGATATTCGGTCTCGCTTTTCCTGCCCGCTGGCGCAGACATTGAATATAAATACACGCTCGGAGATGGCTTCTGGAATTCCGAGTTCACAGCGACGGGGCAATATATGACTCGGCACTTGATCGTCCCGGCACAAAATATGACCGTGACCGATGTTGTGCAATCCTGGCAAGCCGGACCCAACGCGCCGATCTTGTTCGAAGTGACCGTGCCACAAAATACGCCCACCGGCGACCTCATTTACATCCAGTTCAACCCCTATGGCTGGACACCACCTATCCCAATGTGGCCCACTGGAACAAATAAATGGGCGTATAAACTCTATGGTCCACTCAATATCGTTGGATCATTTGGCTATCGCTACTGCCGCAACGCGCAGTGCGACTCAGCCGACGACTCGCAAACCATCGGACCAAGTTCACGCGGTCATATGGTCACTCCCAGCATTGCCCCGCAGGAAATCTTCGATACGGTGAATGAATGGGCCTGGCCGCAAAAGACAGGCAGTCCATCCCTCGTCGCGACAGATATCCCTTCGCGCGGCACAGGCTTTATGGCCGGCGTTGAATTCCAATCCTATTATGAGCCGAGTACGCCAACATTTATTCCCAATGCTTTAAAAAATATTCAGGCCATTGGCTCCAACTGGGTCTTCCTCACGCCATCCTGGACATATGTGCGCAATAATCCGTTGATCTTTTCCGAACAGCCTGGCGCGGACGCGTTCTGGTCAGATACGGTCACGTCCGTCACACAGGCGCGCGCCATCAATTTGAATGTGGCATTGTTCCCTCAGCCCCGCTTCACGACGGATTCAAATGATTTCTGGAATAGTGCCCCCCGCGATGCTGGATGGTGGGATAACTGGTTCGATCACTATCGAGCCTTTGTCATCCAGTATGCGGATCTGGCGAACCTCTCCGGCGCGCAGGCTTTGGTCATCGGCGGAGATTGGATCGCTCCGGCTCTTCCGGCGGGGACACTTGCAAATGGTAATGCCAGCGGCGTCCCAGCGGACGCGGAAACACGCTGGCTCAATATCATTGCCGAAATCCGGCAGCACTTCCGTGGCAGTGTCCTCTTCGCGCTCCCTTACGATAACAGCGTTATCTTTGCACCGATCAACATATTAAAAAGTACCGACGCCGTTTATTGGCTATGGTTTGTACGATTGAGCGATCAATCTAGTCCTAATAAATCAGATATGCTCGCCGAAGCCGGACGCTTGCTCGATACGAATATGTCACCTACCCAGATCCAGGTGAATAAGCCGTTCATTATTGGGCTTTCGTATCCAGCCTCTACCTATTCGGCGACGGGCTGTATTCCCAACGGCAGTGGAGGGTGCTTATATTGGACCGCGCTGAGCCGTCCGAACCCCGATTTGAGCACAGTCAATCTGGATTTACAGCAGCAAGTGGACATTTACGATGCGATGTTCAACGCAATCAACGCGCGCACCTGGGTCAACGGATTGATTAGCCGCGGCTATTTTGCGCCTGTAGCTTTGCAGGATAAGTCTGCCTCGATTTTTGGCAAACCCGCCGCGGATATGCTATGGTATTGGTTCCCGCGTCTGCTTGGGAACATCAAATAGCATGTCATTGCGAGAAGGAGCGAAGCAACGACGAAGCAATCGCCTTATAAGTTTGAGATTGCTTCGTCGCACAAAACGCTCCTCGCAATGACATAAAAGGAAGAGGCGTTCGTCTGCGAGCGTCTCTTTCTTTATAGAAGCGTGTTCTACGTAAGTGTGTCAGACTCTTTCGCCGGAGGAACAATGAAAAAAATCGGTAAATTTCTGTTGCGAGGGCTGAGCGTGATCGTCATTCTCGTTCTCATCTTGGTTGCAGGCGGCGCTTATTATTTCAAGAGTTATCTACCCAACACGGTCGCCTCGAAATCCTTTCCAAAAATTGATGGGGAGATTCAACTCGATGGCTTGAACGGTCCCGTAGACATTTACCGCGACAAAATGGGTATTCCGCACATTTACGCGACGACCTCCCATGACCTGTTCTTCGCGCAAGGCTACGTCCATGCCCAGGATCGCTTTTGGCAAATGGACACTTGGCGGCATATTGGCTCTGGTACGCTCTCTGAAATGTTTGGCAAGGGACAGGTTGTAACAGACACATTTCTGCGCACTCTGGGCTGGCGTGTCACGGCCGAACAGGAATATTCGGAACTGGACGTTGAATCAAAAGCGATTATCGATTCTTATACGGAGGGTGTAAACACATATCTCAAGAATCATAATACGACTGCGCTGAGTCTTGAATACGCCATCGTCGGTCTGCTCAGCCCTGATTACAAAATCGAACTGTGGACGCCAATCAACAGTCTCACCTGGGGAAAGGCGATGGCTTGGGATCTACGTGGCAATATGGATGAAGAGATCGCACGGGCTATCCTTTTGAAAACACTCACGCCGCAACAGGTTGCCGAACTTTACCCTGCTTATCCGGAAGATCATCCTGTGATTGTCAACCAAATTGGGAATGGGACTACCGCGAACGCGCCGGGACAACTTTCAGCGTTTGATATTCCAAGTGAGACTCTCACTGCACTGCAACACAATACTTCCCTTCTGGACTTCGCGCTGGGTCCCGTGGGTGACGGAATTGGTTCCAACTCCTGGGTCATTTCGGGCTCACGCACAGTGACAGGGATGCCTTTGCTGGCGAACGATCCTCATCTCGGCATTCAAATGCCTTCGATCTGGTATCAAGCACACCTCGAATGCAAGCCTGTGACAAATGAATGTCCCTACAATGTGGCTGGTTTTACCTTCGCTGGTGTACCTGGAGTTATCATCGGACACAATGACAGAGTTGCTTGGGGTTTTACAAACGTAGGGCCTGATGTAATGGATTTATATATTGAACGCCTCAATCCAGAAAACTCGAATCAATATGAAGTGAACGGTCAATGGGTGGATTTTGAAACTCGTATCGAAACCATTCAAGTTGTTGGAGGAGATCCAGTAGAGATAACTGTCCGCATAACGAGGCATGGGCCTGTCGTGTCTGAAGCCCTTGGTCCCCTCAAAAACGAAAATCCAGATAACCTTCCAGACTTTGTACCATTCAAAGAACGTGCAGGAATTGAGCTACCTGATCCATATGTCATCGCGCTCAAATGGACAGCCCTAGCCCCTTCGACTCCGTTCGAAGCGATTTGGGGATTCGATAAAGCCCAGAATTGGGAGGATTTCCGCGCGGCCGCGAAGAATTTTCATGTGCCTGCACAAAATCTTTTGTACGCTGACGTAGATGGAAATATTGGTTATCAGATGCCCGGTGATATTCCGATGCGCGCGAATGGAGATGGCACTCTGCCAGTCCAGGGTTGGACCGATGAATATGAATGGACAGGTTATATTCCATTCGAGGAATTGCCTTACACATTCAATCCACCAGAAGGCTATATTGTCACAGCCAATAATCGCTGCCAGCCGTGGGATTATCCTTATCTGATTACACGCGATTGGGATTACGGCTTCCGCGCACAACGTATCCTCGATTTGGTCGAAAACGCGCCAACAAAGGTTGATATTGCCTATATACAATCCATCCAAGGCGATTCCTTTGATGCCAACGGACCCATCTATGTGCCGATGCTTTTGGAATTGGATGAACTCTCTAACAATGAGGCGCAAGCACAAAAGCTGCTCAAAGATTGGGATTTTCAGGCCAGAGCAGACTCTTCTGCAGCAGCCGTCTTTGAAGCCTTCTGGCGTCACTTACTGCAAAACACATTTAATGACGAGATACCGGATGAACATTACTTTCCGGATGGAGGCTCACGCTGGAATGAGATCATGCGTCAGCTTGAGGAGAGCAGCACGTGGTGGGATGACAAAACCACAACCGATGTAAGAGAAACGCGCGGCGAAATGATCCGGAAATCCTTCGAGCAAGGTGTTGCGGAACTTGAAGAAATGTTCGGTAAAAATTCTGCGAATTGGAAATGGGGAGAGATGCACGCGTCTACATTTCGAAATAGCACTCTTGGCGAATCAGGTGTTTCACCAATTGAAGCATTATTCAACCGCGGTCCTTTTCCCACGAGCGGTGGTGAGGCAATTGTCAATGCAACGGGCTGGTCAGTCATAGATGGCTACGAAACCAACTGGCTTCCCTCCATGCGCATGATCGTCGATTTGGGAGATTTGAACAATTCCGTGACAGTTCACACGACCGGACAGTCGGGACATGCTTATCATCCACACTACGTTGATATGGCTCCCATGTGGGCAAATATTCAGTATTATGCAATGCTTTGGGATCAGCAGTCAATCACATCGCAAGCTGAAGGGCATTTGGTATTAAGACCAACCAAATAGGAGTCCAACGACTTTGCGTAGCATCCCTGTGGGACCAGTCGTTGCTTTTATAGTACCAAAGCACCAAAGTCAGGAGATGTCGCCATAGTGCCACGGCGCCGCTTTGGACTCCACTACCTCTTCTCTTTTCTTCGTACTGCCAGCCACGAAAAGAAGATTACACCAAGATAACTTGCTGTCAGGTCACTCAAACTGAAAGTCCGGTTGGAAAAATTTTGCTGGGAAAATTCTTCAAGTCCGATCAAGAGGGCGAGGATCAAGCCACTGATAATGGCGACCCGCTGTCGGCTTTGAAGAGGAAACGAACGAAAGAAAGTCAAGTTGATCAGCAGAGCGAGAATCCCATACAGAATGAAATGCCCTGCTTTATCTCCCCAGGGAATTTGGTTGACTGTTTGGAGGATGCCAAGGTTTCCCGTATCTGCCAGGACAATAATGAGAATGATGAAAAGCGTGAAGAGAATGGTGAGCCACTTCATAAAAAAATAGAGACGCCCTAGAGCGTCTCTTCCATTTTGCCAGCTTTTTCTGCTTTTATTTCTCGCCGTGCTTTCAAGGCTTCCCAAACGGCAGGGACCACTGAAATGAGAATGATGGCAATAATAACAAACTCAAAGTTCTTTTTCACAAACTCCAGATTGCCAAAGAAATAGCCCAGTAAGGTGAATAGTAATACCCACACAATTCCACCGAAGACATTGTAGGAAAAGAAGTAACCATACGACATGCGTCCCATGCCCGCGACGAACGGCGCAAAGGTGCGTACGATGGGAACAAAACGCGCCAGAAAGATCGTCTTGCCACCATGTTTTTCAAAGAAGGCATGTGTGCGGTCCAGATATTCCCTCTTGATCCATTTGATATTGTAGGCGCGGTCGCCGAGATAATGGCCGATCCAATAATTGACCGTATCGCCGCCAACCGCGGCAATCATCAACAAACCAATCAATGCCCAAATGTTCAACGAGCCAAGTGCCGCAAACGTACCCGCCGCAAAGATCAGGGAATCACCCGGCAGGAAAGGTGTCACGACAAAGCCCGTTTCCATAAAAATAACAATAAAGAGAATGGCATATGTCCAGGCACCATACTGATTGATAATGTTTGACATATACTCGTCGAGATGTAAGAAAAGATCAATTAGAAATTTAAGTTGTTCCATGAATAACTCCCAGTTCACCGCTTCTTGGATTAATCTCCAAACGCTCTTTTGAAGAATGATAGATAAAGCCAACTGCCTGGATATTGAAGGCGGCAAATTTGCTGCTTGTTTGTTCAATTACTAAAATTTTGGAGCGAAATATGAACTCGGTTTTCAAATTTTAGCTTAGATGATTATGCAGCACTTTGTAAGCAGGCGCAGATTATACCTTGCTTTTTTAGTGGGCTTCCACGCGGCTAAGCCAATCACCTATTATCAAAACCATAACACTTCCAAGAGAGGAAAGACCAAAATTCAGCGAACCAAGCGGAATGAAGGTCCAGCCGCGCCAAAGGCCAATCAGGTGGCCCACGACAAAACCAAAGACGCTAAGACCAAAATACAAAATGAGGCGCCAGAAACCTCCGCCGCGTATCAGATGGTATACGGCGCCATAAAACAAGGCAACGAGCAGGGCAAATAGAAAGGCTGGAAGTGTCATATGAAGTTTAATTATGTACTAGACTGAATTTGAAACAATAGGATACAGCCCCTCGCTACCTTTTTCCTAATTTTCGGCAACACTCCCTCTTTGCCTATACGCAGATTTAGAGGATGATTCCGCCACCGATCATCACATCGCCCTGGAAAAAGACCGCCGCCTGCCCTGCTGTGATATCTCGCTGCGAGGCGTCAAACTGGACCTGGACCCTTCGATCCAACTCAGGGCTAGCCTGATTCCCGTTCATAGGCGTGACCAATGCCGCGGCCTCTTTCGCCGTATAACGAATCTTCACTTCCGCTCGGAACGGGTCACGCGGCGTTTCTCCAGACAACCAATTGACATCCCGCGCCGTTAACTCGCGTGATCCCAATTCTTCGTGTGTGCCAACGATCAACGTGTTGTTTGCCGGATCTTTTCCAAGCACATACAAAGGAACGAGTGAGGCAACACCTAATCCCTTGCGCTGACCAATTGTGTAATTCGCGAGTCCGGTGTGTTCGCCAATTGACCTGCCATCGCGAGTCAAAATCTCTCCTGGCTTAGGTATCTCCGCCGCGTTGCGCTGAAGGAAATTGCGATAATCTTCCCCAGCCAGAAAGCACAGATCCTGTGAATCTTTACGGGAAGCTGTGGGCAATCCGAATTTTTCAGCAATCGCACGAATTTCCGTTTTTGGATAATCGCCAATCGGGAATAAGGCTCTGGCAAGCTTTTCTTGATTCAATACATGAAGCACGTACGATTGATCCTTACTTCGATCAACCGCCCGCAATAATTGATAACCGTCCTCTGACTTCCGAATTCGCACGTAATGTCCCGTTGCCATGAAGTCTGCGCCGAAAGCCAACGCGTGATCGAGCAAAAACGTCCAGCGGATTTGCCGGTTGCAGATCAAGCACGGGTTGGGCGTCTCGCCGCGCGCATATCCATCCAGAAAATATTGCACGACCGTGTTATGGAAGACATCTTTTGCATCGATCACATAAAAGGGAATATCAAGCTTCGCCGCGACCCGGCGTGCCTGTGCCATAGAATCTGGCGTGCAGCAGCGATTGGAATCTTCCTTGCCGTGTTCGCTCCACAAGCGCAGCATCATGCCAATGACGTCATAGCCCTGCTCTTTGAGCAAGGCTGCGGCAACCGAGGAATCTACTCCTCCAGACATGGCGACGACAACAGTAGTCATGGTTTAAGTACACAGGTAGACAGGTCACACTTGTATATGTGTTTTCCTGTTTACCATTCTATTTCAACATTCTTGCTTTCTGAACTAATCCAGGCAATACGTTCAAAAACGAATCGACATCAGCAGGGGTAGTATGAACACCTAATGTCACACGCAAGGAGCCCAAACCCCAATCCCGAGACAAGCCGATGGCGTTCATCACTTCACTCGGCTCTGGGTTGCCCGTCTTACAGGCAGAACCGGACGAGCAGGCAAACCCTGCAGCATCCAGAAGGGTCAACAACAAATTTCCATCCACGTCTTTGAAGGCAAACGAGGCGTGATGAGGCAATCGAGAGTCGAGGTGACCAGTCAGACGTGAATCGGGAATCGTTTCCAGCACCGTTCCAATGATCTGATCTCTGAGCGGTTTCACATGCGTAACACGTTGGTCGCGTTCTTCGTTTGTCAATCTTAACGCCTCTGCAAAACCAACAATGTATGGCACATTTTGAGTTCCGGCGCGCAGGCTGAATTCCTGCCCTCCACCGGTCAGATGTGAAATGAGCGGCGTGCCCTTCCGAACATATAACGCGCCAACACCCTTTGGACCATAAAACTTATGGGCGCCAAGCGACATCATATCTACGCCAAGCAATTGAACATCAAGCAGCAAATATGCCGCAGCCTGGACAGCATCAGTGTGAAAGAGAATATTATTGGCTTTGCAAATTTTGGCAATCTCTTTGATCGGATTGATCGTGCCAATCTCATTATTTGCATACATCACCGAAACAATTGCGGTGTTCTCACAAATTGCTTGTGAGACCGCGTCCGGTGTGATCATCCCATATTCATCTACATCCAGCCACTCGATTAAGAAGCCTTCGTATTTTTCGAGATGAGATAACGTTTTGGTCACCGCGGGATGCTCGGCACGCGAAGCGAGGATCCATTTTGCGCCGGTCTTTTCACGTATGGCATAAGCCGCGCCGCGAATCGCAAGATTATCCGACTCGGAGCCGCAGGAGGTGAAGATGATCTCTTCTGGTCTGCAATTCAAGATGGAGGCGACCGTCTCACGCGCAGAATCGATGGCAGCTTCGGCAACCTGTCCATAACGGTGGATTGAGGAGGGGTTCCCGAACGAATCCGAGAAGTACGGAGTCATTGCCTCGACCACGCGCGAATCCACTGGGGTCGTCGCAGAATAGTCTAAATAAATCATAGGCGCAGATTATAGCATGTCAATCAATACGAAATTCGTAAATTGCTTGTGGAGGAGTAGCGAATGAGTTCACTGAGATTTTTTCTTAAAGCTCTCAATGCTGTCTGTGGCTAAGAAGGGTTTTGTTTATCATTTTCACTACTCTTTTTATCCAATTACCGTTGGACAAAAAGTAAATTCCAAGTAAAATAGCGCCTCTTGTGGAAAGGAGTATGAATGCTTAAATTTCGATTAATATTCAGTACACAGACACTTTTGATCATGGGAGCTTTACTGCTCAGCGCATGTGGGGCAAATGAACCACCTCTCACTCCAACCCTGGCTTTTAGTGCAGATGAAATCAGAACGCAAGCGGTTGGGACATTCTCATCGGACCTGACCGCGACCGCATTTGCCGCACCCACCAATTCACCAGTTCCCACACTGACGGCGGCACCAACGATTGCGGCTCCTGCGACCAGCACGGGAGGCATTGCACTGGGATCCCCCGCGCCAGCCGCGACAGCCTCCTGCTA
>WNFU01001514.1_pt1 | contig 32826 bp, 22 predicted proteins | sample 5400121 | NCBI WGS metagenome assembly WNFU01 (sample SAMN13153360, study PRJNA577476) | soil metagenome | isolation source: 100 cm soil or saprolite under grassland replicate 1 | place: USA:California | collected 2016-06-15
TCTGTATTTGAAAGCCTTCTGAACCATCAAGTCACGTCTACTTAACGACATTCATCATGGGCTAATGCCCACAATGCCGAATTCATCTCCATCCAAGCCTGTGGTTATGGATAGAGTATTCTTCGGTTGATTTAGATAAACCGGAGATCTCCGCGACACCGGCTTATCGGGTAGTGTTGACCATTCGTAGAGAGGGGAAGCAAATCCTGCTTTCCCTCTAAGCAGATCTGACTTCTGCGAATTCAGATCCGCCTTCCATTAAGCCTTTGACGGCAACTGATATTAGCCTGAAGACTTTGTATGAATCTCCGCATCAATGTACGTAAATACGCATATTGTCGAAAGCTGGATTTGCGCTCAATTCCGCAGTTTTGCCTGCGGTGGCGGTTGGACCGATGGACGTCAGGGCTTGGCGCGCGGAGGCTATTGGTGCTGAGGCTCGCGCGAATGGGATCAAAAAGGTACCGGGCGATTCCTTACCGTGATTCGCATGAAGCTCTCTGTACGATGTGGGCAGAGGTCCGCGGCCAGGCGCAGCGCGCCGGGCCGCACATCGAGACGGCCGACGCGTGGATCGCCGCGACCGCGCTTCTCTATAACGCAGAGTTGGTGACTCACAACGCCGGGGACTTCGATTTTCTGTCAGGACTGAGGATCATCACGGAGGCCTGAAGAATGCGCAGCGCACCATTTCCAGGAGCGCAGATCTACGTCAAGGTTCGGCTTGAGCCGAATCCCTCCATTGTGTGGCTGCATTTCTGCATTCGCGACGATCAGGGGTCGCTCAGTCGAGCCGCGCTAATCGAAACGGCAAACCTGCTGCTGACTCGCCGGATCAGCAAAAAGGATAACGTGTTGCCGACACCGCCTACCCGCGTCCGAAAAGGATCTGAACGAGATCTACTTTTGCGATTTTCCCCTCAGCCCTCTTGCGCGTCCAGCGGCCGATAGTTTCTTGGGTAGATCGAGATTATCGTCAACCAACACCTCCAGGTGGACGCCGGCAAGTTTGGCGTACCTCAACAGAACCCCTAGATCCGGCACACGACCTTCAGGCCCCTCCTTCTCGAAAGCCGAGATCCTTTCGCGACCTATTTGTCCTTCCAGACCAAGCTGCTTGACTATCCCCCCTTGAGAGAGACTAAGGGCGAGTCTGATCTCCCTCAACTTTGCCGCCAAACGCTCCGGTTTGTGACGCGTGCCGCTTCCCATCGGGCTTATCTCCTCAACAAGGGGTATGGCGACGATTCGATTCCAAATTCGCCACGTAAAATGTGGATTATCCTATTGACGTGTTTATCATTTCGCGCCTTTTTAAGGCGTTTCTTTTCCACCTATGTTGCCGACGTCCTACGCCTCAACCCAGTAGATCGTTCCGTAAGATTAGTTTTTGAGGGGCGACCCCGCGGGTGGCGCTTGAACCTTTGCAAGTCAGGTTCCGGAATATACCAAATCGGCCCACGGTCCGTTTCCTGGCGCCTGGCGTTTGGAAAGAACCCGTTGATGCACCACCTCCGCACTGTCGCCGGGTCGCCGGCCAGCCTTTTGGCGACGTCTCGTGTTCTCAGCGTCTTCACCGTCTTCTGTTCTCCCATGTCGCAAATCATATCTTACGCGACCACACATTTTTAAGGGTCTGAACAGATCAATGCCTTCAACGGATGGCGCGACCATGAGCGCCCCCGCCTTCCACATTCCAACGGTTCGTTAATCTCTCGATGAGGGCAAGTGCTCATATTTCAGGGGCAAACCTGCCCACTCGGTGAGGCATTTGCCAGCGGCGCCGTGCGTCTTCGCACGACCAGGATTCGTTCACTGCGCGAAACCTCCCTGCCTGAAAAGGCACGCTTCACAAGATCAATTCTCGTCGGCAATCCCGGCGCTTTGTCTGCTTCGACCGCTGTTCCTGTCGGATGTCAATAAGGGCCAATACCGCTGAGCCGGGGCGTAGCCAGCGACCAGGGCGACCGTGGGGAAATCGCCCAACGATCTATTCGGGGATGCTCGTGGACGTGACATACACCGGCAACCCCTTTACTTTGAAACAGATGAAAGCCCGCAAAAGTATCTGGAATAAGCAAGTCAATTAAGTTCCGACAACCCCCAGATTAACAAAGGAGATAACCTATGCTGCACAAGTCAAGTAAGTTCCGACAGCCGACAGATCAGCAGTTGGAAGGATTCGTCAAAGGCGATCCCGCTTCGGTTGACGAGGTCATTCGTTTACTTCTCCCTCAATTGCAGGGCTGGGCGTTGAAGGCGTACTTCAACCTTCCTGAAGCTGACGTGAAAAGCGTCGTGAATCGCGTGCTGGCTGAGGCGTGCTTGCGTCATTCTTGGTACGACCCTTCAAGGGCCAAGTTGACGACGTATATTGCCAGGCTGATTTCCAAACGGATGATAGACCTTTATAAAAGAGCGAAAAGAGGCGCTGAATACGAAGAACCGCTTTCAGTCCTCCCGCAAGAGACATGGCGCGTCTCGCCGGAGATCGCAGGGATTGACACTCGAATCGTGAGAGCGCGGTTCTTCGAGAGCGTAAAGAAAAAACTCAATCCAGCGGAGAGGGTTGCGCTCGAACTGATGCGACAAGGGGAGGATTCCAATGAGATGCTCTCGCTTGTCCTTCAGCGCCATCAATCTCTCACCGATTCCGAGTTTTGCGTAAAAAACTTCAGGGGGAATTTAATAAGAAAAGTGAGAGTGATTGCCAGCAAGCACAGGTATAATAAGCGCGACCTCCTTGATGCGCCTGCGAAGCAGGCCGAGTCCCCACGGGTCCTAATAGATTAAGGTGTGTTGCGCTTATGGCTGGTCGCAATGAGTTTATCGCCCTCCCCGTACACGAACGAAGGGAGGGCGATAGAAACCGCATACGAGAAGTAATGTCGTCGCAGTGGGGCGACGTGTGCGAGGTCGGTAAGTATCTCTTGCGCGGGACATATCTCAGGCTTCGCCCAGGCGTCGTCGGTCGCCACAAGCTGGAAGAGTTGGTGTCCAACTTGCGAGGCGCTGACGTTGACACTACTTTCTTCACACTTTTCTACGACGAAGAAGATAACTTGGCGCTATTCTATTACGGGGGGCTGTGGCGAGAGAGCTATTATTTCGATGACCTCATAAACGGGAGTCGGACTTTTCTTTGACATCCTCCCGCCGCCAAACGCTGTCGCGTTATGGCGGGGGATTCCAGGTCTGCCGCCTGGTAGGTTCTAGGTTCTTCGCAAGCGACTCCTCGCCTGCTCCCCTAAGGAGCTGCCCGCCCCTTCCTTTCTATTCCTTTCGCGCCATTTCGATCCCTGTGTATCACCAGCCGACATTTAGAGCACCGATAGATCCTCGTCGCCAGCGTAATCTGGTTTCGATGGCCGCATCTTGAGCAATCCTGCGACGTATATGCCGGATTCACTTTGATCACTTCTCTCCCAGCTTCTTCCGCTTTGAAGATCACGATCATTATGAACTGCGCCCAGCCAGCGTCACTGATGCTCTTCGCAAGGTGATGGTTTTTGACCATTCCCTGGATATTCAAATCTTCCACTTTGATGCTCTGGTATTGATTTACCAGCTTTACTGCCTCTTTGAAATGAAAATCGCGCCGCTGCCTCTTCACCCTCAAATGCTTCTTCCCCAGCCACCGAACCGCTTTCTTCCGCCCTTTGCTTCCTTTGACCCTCCGTGAAACTCTACGCTGCGCCTTTTTCAAATCTCCTTCGGCGCCACGGAAATATTGTGGGTTTTCGATCGGAGCCGCTTCATCGTCCGAGAGCGTGGCGAAGCTTTCAATCCCGACATCAACACCTACACTCTCTTTCGGCGCGGGCGCGACTTCCTTCTTCGCTTCTTCAACCGCGAAGATCACATACCAGCCGTCGGCTTCTCGTTTGATCGTACAGGTCTTGATCTCTCCCTCAATCGGGCGCGAGAGATGGAGTCTGAGTTTGCCGATCTTTGAAAGATGAAGCTTCCTGCCCTTAATTGTGTATTTTCGCCGCGTTTCCATTTAGTTCTAGTGACGAAATGTCGCCGCAAGGCGATCACGAAAGAGATGCTCGAACGGCTGCGAGTGATCTTTGGGGAGACGCTCTCGGAAATGGAGATGTGAACTGATTGAATTTAACGGCGAGACCGATCATGTCCACCTGCTGATTCAGACGAACCCGGCGGTTCAACTGAGCAAGTTGATCAACAATCTGAAAACGGTTTCTTCGAGACTGATCCGGAGGGATTTCAGAGGGCATTTGAGCCGGATCTACCGAAAGCCTGTATTCTGGCATCGCTCTTACTGTCTGATCTCTACTGGCGGGGCGACTATCGAGATACTGCGTAAGTACATCGAAGAGCAGGGTAGCGAGTAGCGCCTCTCATCTCCATCCAAGCCTGACGGCTATGGATGGAGATGACTTGGGGAGTCGCTTTCGATAGCGTTGTGCTAGTACCGGGTAAGGGGATGGTATTGCTGCCATCCCCTTACCCGGTAATGATAGAACATTACTGTGTTCAACGAATTTTTGAGTAGGCCAACGTCCTGCGCTCCCTCGAAGGCTTCCAAGACAGCCTGGTCGTTGCTGAGAAAACTAAAGGTTTCGACTTTCTTGATCCAGATTTCCTAACGATCCGCCACTCTCCGCGCTTCGTGGTTGCGACCCTGTAGAAACAGGTATCGAGCCAGATTGCCCAGAGCGTGAAAATCCGTAGGATCGATCTCCAATGCGCGCTCAGCTGTGGCAATGGCGTCGGCGGGGCGATTATCGAGATAGCGTATTTAGTGGCGCGATGTATCGCGCCAGCGCGGGCCGTCCTACGGCGTGGCAGAATTGAAAAACGCAATCACTCACCTTCCCTGATCTGAACAATAAGGTGTTGTGCTTTCACAAGCTGCACGACCCCAAGATGCTGTGTTCAGAGTGGCCTAGTGAATATGATCGTCCGGGCCATCTGGTACCCAGTCCGCATCCTCAAGATCGTTCGCGCTGATCGGCATAATGTCCAATATCAAATCGGGGCCTGCGCCCGACAGTCCCATCCATTTCAGGTCCACTAGCGGGATCAATTCAAACTGCGTTATCTCAGGATGATCCATTCTGACCTTTTTGAGGCAACTGCTGCAGAGCGCTTGCCCCAGCCAGAGCATGGCGACGTCGTTGCCCGCCAATGAAGCCCCACAGCGGTCGCAATTCTCGGGGACGCCGGGCAGCTTTTTCTTCTCCCAATCGGCGGCCAGGTCTTTTCCCACACAATCCAGGCAGATCAACTGGCCGGCTTCTGTCAGCGCCCTTCCTTTTTGATCTAGTGATGCTCCGCAGCGTTGACATAGCTGGCCGATCCTTGTCATGAGGCATTCAGGATCGAGCGCTTTGACGTAACATTCCATGCAAACTGCTTTTCCGTTATGCACGGGCGCGTTGGCGTAATTGCCGAGCGGGGCGCCGCATCGCCCGCATATTTCATGGGTTCCATCTGTCATCGTGTAAACTCCTGTGGCTATCTTCGGGGTTGGAGATGCGCAAACTCCTGATCCGGAAGTTGCAAACGAAGGATAGAGTGCCCAGGGCAACTAATGAAAATGCCGAGAGTGATCAAGGGGAGGATTTGCAGTTGCCAACCCACTCACGGAATAGCCGCTTTGTTTGGTTGAGTTCCTCAATGCGGTCTTGACTTATGAAGGCCTCCAGGTCCGACGGCCTTAGGAAGGGAAACGAGCGGCTGGTTGTAGCCTCGACATACTGTCCTTCGACGAGATGATAAAAACGAACGTGGCCCTTCCGGTATCGCCAGAGTTCGGGGACGCCGAGACCCGCATATATGGAAAACTTATCTCGTGAGGAATGGGAAACGTCAACTTCGATTACCAGGTCCGGCGGCGGGTCCGTACTGAGGTCAATCTCCTGTTTGTTCCTGATACGATCGCAGCTCGCGATATAAAAACTTTCATCCGGTTCAGCGCCCTGGGAAACTTCCCTTTTTCTCCACGTGGTTGACCCTAGCCTGACGACTTTCATGCTCAGCTCTTCCGTCAGAACCTCGACCATAGAGCCCAGGACACTTTTGCGATACTCGTGCCTTTCCGGAGGAGACAGAATCTCCAGCCTTCCCTGATCATAACTGATCCGGTAATGACTGTTGTCGGAGAATTCATCCAGCATCTCTTCATACTCATCCCAGGTGACATCCTCAAAGATGAGCGTGCTCCCGACAGGCATGTTTCTGATGCCCTTGGCATATTCGGCCGCTCGTGAAGTTAACACGGACATGGCAAATCACCTCGTTAAATCCCGGACACTCAATTCATGACGCCACTAACATAACACGCCTGACCCGTCGATTAACACTTATCGAAGTCGGCCCGGCTCCGCCGGAATCAGCGAGAGTTCAATAACGCAATCTTTGAGGTTCCGCGCCGTCTGGACGCGCCGCCCATCGTGGTCGAGGTCGAGCTTCAGCGCCTTGGTCGTGGCCAGGGACAACTTGCCCGTGCGGGTGATGACGAAGATCAGATGCTCGTACTGACCCCGTCGAGCGACATCGGTTTGACCAATTCGTTATCAGTCGCAAACTCTGTCAGACCCGGTGGTTCGCGACGCCAGGGCGGGCAGCGGCTAGGCCAAAATTCCTCTTTGTGCCAAGAGTTCAAAGTGTCGAACAATCTTTTCGGCCAGACGCTTATCCTTCACCAGAAGACCCATTTCCATGTTCAAATTGAGCGCATATCGGGTGAGATTCGCGCTCGAAATCAACACCGAGTCACGATCAGCCACCGCGCATTTGGCATGTACCGAGCCAAACTTGCCGTTCTCAGCTCTTTCGCGTTTTTCATGTGGCCATTTGAGGATGCGCGCCATAGCTTTGATCCGGGCGGTCAGGAGCGATTCGATGCCGAAGGGGATTTTCCCCTGACCGGATTCCGGTGTCTCGACCACGATAGTCAGCGCCACCGCGCGCGCGATCGCCAACTCCATTTCGGCCACGATCTCGGCGATGTCGTACACGGCGAAGCTGACGATCAGCAATTCTTTCTTCGTTTCCTGGATCATTTCGATCAACGCCTGTTCAGTACGGCGCAAAGGAATTACCCCGCTGGTCGGGCCTGTCCAGACGATTTCGATCTCCGTTTGCCTTTTAACCGCCTGATACGAATGGGCGGCGCTCGCAAGGGCCAGCGCAAGCGACTGGGGCGGGAAGGAATGACCTTCGCTCCGCCACGCTTCCAGCAATTCATTGATCGTGTCTCGAAACTCCGGCGTCGGGATGAGCTTCAAGATGGATTGCCTGATTTGCTCATGGCTCGATTCGGCAGAGTCCAGCAAGGCGCAAGTCAGCAACTCCAGAATCGGCGCTGGGACATCGACCACCGTCTGATGGATTTTTTCGAAAAGAATGGGTGAGGGGGAGCCGATCATGTGACGTCCTTATTTGAAGTAAGCCCGATCAGGAACTTTGATTGTGGGCGCGAGCAGAGCGCGGTCGAGATATATATTGCCCTTTTCGCAACTGGTCTCCGGGCTGAACAGACAGGCGTGACAGGCCGCCCAGTGTAGCGTGCCTGTGACTTTGGTCGGATCGTTTTCTGCGCAGAGCGGATCGGAGGCGCACAGCCGGATGCGTTCGAGCGCCTGGTCAACGTGGCGGGCAAGTGTTTTCGGCTCGCCGAGCGCGACAAGACCGCCCAGCGTGCCTTCCGAATCCGGCGCGGCCGTGTAAATCAACAGTCCCGCCATCGAGCCCCCTTCTTCAGTAGGTAGCCTCGAATAGATCCGTTCGCGCAGGCTAGCCACGTTGTACCCGCATTCGATTGCGAACTGCTGCATCAGCGCATGGGCAAAGGAGTGGATCAACATCATCCGCGCGTTCGGAATCCCTATCATCGGATCAAGCCCGCGCTGCGTGCGCCAGTTGATGTGAGCTTCAGCCGTCTTGCGCTGGTAATCTGTTCGACCGATTGTGGTCTCCCACTTTTGCAGGGCCTCCTCTTTGAACTCGATGAAAACGCCTTCGCCTCGAACTTCAATCGCCGGAACCCAGGCGGGGCTTTGACGCGAGATCGGGGCGGTGGGCACATCCTCCATCGTCTCTTTAAAATCTGCCGGTGACTGGATCCTCGTGAACCCCATCAGCGCGGTCACCTCTCTGAGCCGTTTGACCAGTACGACCTTTTCAAAGTAGTTCTCGTATTCTGCCGGCGGGGCCACGTTCATCAATTCGAAATCGGTCGTGTTCTTTGCAGGATCGGGATTCGAGAAGACGGCCCACTCCGGCTCCTTCATGTCGGACCGCCCCTCATCAACATCCTGCCCGGACTTTTTCTTATCAACTTCCGCCCAGATCTCATCAAGCGAGTATTCGATCAGGTCGGTGAGCTGGGCGTTGTTTTGCAGCGTGGTCAAGATAGCGCCCAGTACGCTCTTATCAGGTTGGTTGAGAAACGGCCAGTTCTTCTCAACCAGGTCGCGCAGTTTCCCGCCCTTCCCCGGGATCGCCAGCGCCGAGAGGGTGACCGGGAACCAAAGGTTTGTCGCGCCAAGCAACATCGCCTTCATTTGCAACTCGCATCCCCCGGACTCGAAGCTATGAAGGTGGGGATGGCGCCCGCGACACCTCGGTAAATTCAGCCTCCCGGCCTCGCCGAAGGCCTGTCCCATATTTTTGCCCTTGCCGCATGTCCTGCACGTGACCTTGATGTCCGCGGCCGTCCCGCTCACTCCATACTCGGAGAGAGTTAAGATTGATTGGCAGTTCGCGTTTCCGTCATGGACGAAATATACCCATGGGAAGTCGTCCAGGTGTCCGGCCTCGCACGCCACAATGAAGCGTGCGGGAATGACCGGGCGCTTTCGCTTGTTGTCGGTCTGGTAAGGGCAGGCGTCGTGGACGAACCTGGTCTCCTGCCATCTGAAGGGATTGTGCTCCAGTTTGAAACTGCCGCCGTCAAGCGGCCCGATGCGGTGACAGACGGGACAGATTACCCAGCCGGGAAAAGGCGCCACCGGAATCCCGGCCAGGTTTTGTTGGTCGTAGGGATTGATCGGGCCTGCGGTGTCTCGACGCACGGGAGCCTCCGCCATAAAGCCCACCTGCGGCCCCAGAATTCTTCTCACCGCGCCCAGCAACCTCTCTTCCGGCAGCTTCCGCATGTGCGTCGTATTCCAGTCGTCAATGCCGAGGATCAGCGCCGACATCAGCGGCAGATCAACCACTCCACCCACGCCGAAGTTGTAAAGCATCTGGCTCGGTCTGAGTTCGCCAACCTTATTCATTCCTCCTCCTCCTCGGCGTATTCATCCGCCGGCGTCGTCTCGGGCTGTTCCATCGCCTCCGGCAGCCGGTCAATTTGAGCGTCGAGAAAGCCAGGACGAAGGATCAGATTCGCCAACGGCTCGACGTTGCGGAGCGATTGAAGGCAGATATAATCGCCCGATGTCGCCAGATAGGGGTCTTGCAGCAATCCTATGGTCTGTTTCTGGGCATCAGTCCTGTATCCGAGCGCATCTCCGCCGGGAATCGGCTTGGCCCGCTTCAACCAGACATCGAGCTTGCTCTTCAGCGACTGCTCCACGAACTCTCCGGTCTGATTCCCGGCCACGTTCGCGGCTCTGGCGGCGATGCTCTTGATCGCCTCCTGAACTGACGGATGGTTGCTCACGATCGCCGCCGCGCGTTCATTGGCGTTGAACTCCACCCCGCGCAAACGGACCAGCGTAACCAACAGCGCAGCCAACCCGCGATCCACCGCTCCAGATGAGAACGGCGTCAGCGAAAGCGCCTCGACGCGCTGATAGAAGCGCGCGTGGAAATTCTCGAAACCTTCGTAATGCGAGAGGTCGCGAGGCCGCGCCCAGTTGTAGACAGCAATGACCAGTCCTGGTTTGCTGCGTCCGACACGGCTCGTGGCCTGGATGTATTCGGCGGTTGATTTCGGCTGCCCGGCGGCGATCATTACGCCGAGCCGCGAGACATCCACGCCGACCGAGATCATGTTCGTCGCCAGCAGCACGTCGATCGGCCTCTCTCTCGGCGGAATCTCTCTCGGATCTTTGGCCGGATCAAAAATCTTCTCCAACTGATCGAGGATGAAAGGGATGTCGGTAGAACTGATGCGCGAGGTAAGCTCTTTCGGAACGAGGTAGCGGCGAACCGCCAGGCCGCGCCTGTCCATCTTTTGCAGGCGCGCCGGGACGTCGTCGTCAATCATTCGCCTCATTCCGCCGAGCTCGCGGATGGAATTGAAATAACCGACCAGCGTCATCCAGGGGTCAATGACGCTCCCGTACTTTTCATACAGCGCCTGGGCCGCCGCGAGCTGCGCGACGTAGACGCGAATCAGAGCCGCTTTCAATCGCCTGCCCGGAGCGCAGATTCCCAGATAGCGGCGGCCGGGATACTGCTCGCTGGTCTCGCGTTGGCGCGAGAAGAAGTTGTCCTCGATGTCAATGCACTGCGGCGGAAAGATCTGAACGTCGCGCAGGAAAAGCTTGTACATCTGATCGCGCGCCTGCCGGATGGTCGCCGTTGACGCCACGACTTTCGGCCGAACCGTCCTACCATCGACCTCCCACGAACAGAGGCTGTCCACGGCGGTTTCGTACAACCCCACCAGAGAGCCGAGGGGGCCGGAGATCAAATGCAGTTCGTCCTGAATGATTAGATCGGGTGGGCGCAGCGCCGTGCGCGGAGTAGTCTTCGCTTTGGCATATTTGCTGGTGGCGTTATGACTGGACTTGTCGTCAATCTCCGGCGATACGAAGCCGTGCCGGTCGCAGTATCCGTTGACCTGGCCGAACAACATCTGAGTCGCGCCGTTCCAAGGCATCTGTGCGAACTTGTCCACGGTCGCAATCAGCAATGACGGCAGCCTGCGGTATATCTCCTCATCCACGACCATTACCGGGAGTCCCTCGCCTTCAGATTGGGCGTTGGTGAAGGGGCAGTCGCCCATCGGATCGCCGCAGTAAATGATTGTTCTGGCGCTGCCCTGGGGGAACCCCTCGATGATTATGTCGCTTTTCGGATCAATGGCGTAGCCGCACCACGGGCAGTTGGTCAGTTGATGCGGCGTGCCGTTGATGATCTGGTAAGCCTGATTGCCCCTGATCTTCTCGATCGCCTCTCGACTGTGTTCGGTTTTGTTCGGCGTTGTGACTCCTCCTACCCAGAGGCCCAGCCGAAACGGGTTATCACCCCATTTCTCAGGGTCCTCTCTCCGGATCTTTTCGCAGGCGCAGATGAGCGCGCTGGCCCGCTGGAACTGTTGAAGCGTGAGCAGCCGCAGCGTGTAACGCATTAACACCGCCACGCCGTGTTCGCCGTCACACCCGAAGCGGTCGCGCTGAAGCCTGCGGATGCCCAGCGTGTAGGCCGTCAAACCCAGATAAGCTTCCGTCTTGCCGCCGCCGGTCGGAAACCAGAGCAGATCAGAGACCGCGTTCGTTGCGCCTGCCCTGTCTGGATGATTCAGATCAGTCAGTCCCGGAAGGTTCAGCAACAGGAACGCCAACTGGAACGGATACCAGGTCGGATTCTCTTCGGATGATGACAGCGTCGCATCCTGACCGCTGCGACGCTTCATCGCTTTGAGCGATTGCGTGCGTTGCAGGTACATCGCCCGGTTGGCGAAGCGAAAGCTTTCGGAGGCCTCCGGATTCGCGCCGAGCAGCGCGATGCCCTCTTTAATCCGGTTCAGCGTGGTTTTGCAGTTAGCGACGGCTTGCTGCGCGGCCGATTTGAATTCGCCGGCGAGGTCAGGAATCTTCTGTTCCTGTTCCGCGATCCACTGCTCATAGGCTTCGGCCAGCGGGTTGAGTTTCGGCGCCAGCCCGCCGTCCGGCGTTTCGGCCAGTTCTTTCATGCTCAGCGCCAGCCTGGCCAACGCGGGAATTTCATCTTTGCCCGGCGGCGTCACTTTCGCCACTTCCCATGATGGGACGACCTTCGTCTCGACCCTGATGGCCTGTTCGTAGTTCTCAGGATCGGGCGTTGCGTGGACGCCGACGCCGTGACCGACGGCGAATTCAGTCTGTTTGCGATAGAGCATCTCCATCGCTGTCTCTTCGGCAAAGAAGTCCGGGTCGGATTTGCCCGACCCTTTCCGGCTCGATCGGCGGCGGAAGATCGCCGGATGCGCCGGATCAGCGGATTCGACGATCAGTTCGGGTTGAAACAGCCACGCCGAGTCTTTGTTGGTTTCAGGTTCCTGCTGTCCGTTTACGAGGAAGAGTGATACGACCCATTGATCGTCCTGACGGCGCGCAATGCCGGTGACGACGACCGCCGGATTGACCTCCCAGGCCTTCAGATCGCCTTTGCGCAGCGCAATCTGTTTCCGCTCCTGGATCTGCTCACGCTTCCAGACGCGCTTCGGATTTCCCTTCTCCGTCGTCAGGGTCTCGCTGTATACCTTTTCATACTTTCCCCAGCGGGCGGTGACCTGAATGGCCGATGCTTCGGCGTCAACGCAGAAGGTCAATCCCAGCGAAGAGGGAAAGATCGTTTTGCTGAAGGGATTGGGGGCTTCGACGACGCCTTCTTCTTCGCCGCCGTCGCCTACCGCAAGCTCATCATCGCCGCCGGGCGCTTCGTAGGAGTTGTTGAGAGGCGCGAGCATGCCGACCAGGTAACGCTCGTAGATGTGACGCTCGTTGACCTCTTCTTCGCTCCCGCCGGCCGGGCCGAGCAGTTCGCCCAGAATCATGTCTTCCAATCGGCGACGGATTGCATAGGGCGTCGGTAACTCTAGAACAGGAGGTGAAACGCTGACTGTTGTCATATTTCTTTTTAGAACTCACAAGACGATTGACAAAGCGGCGCGAATACCTGGGACACTACGGATTATGGGCCGGTCGATCGCCTTTGCTCGATCTGAGGTCACCAGAGGAAATAGATCTACGATCACTCAAAGAATTTCACTTGCTCATTGAATTTTTCATCAATCAAGTTGGCGCGGGTGATCATCACGCCTTGCTCATCCCGATAAGGCTCCTTCGCGTCCGCCTTGTACGAGAGCCAGTTATAGCTACCAAGAGCCACAAACTTACCATCACACAAAAGTATCTTGGCATGTGTCGGCCGTCCGGATTTACCGAAATCCTTGAAATGAAAACAACGGTATTTCCCGGCTAGTTTTTGAAGGTCTTTGATCGCTCCCGGATCGCCTTTGTCATCTCCAAGTCCGTAGCCGATATATACCTGAACATTTTTCTTTAGTAGTCTCTCAAGCTTCCCAATAAATTCGCGGGAAACAATTTTCCTTCTTATCCAGGGTGAAATGATCAAAAGGCGTTCCTGGCAATCATCCAACGCTTCATCTAAAAGGCGTGGATGCTCAAAAACTGTAAGAAATCGGTAGGTAAATTGGCCCAGCCTTTTGGTGGAGTCGCGATGCTCATCTCTGGCCTGGCTCAAATCTTCTTCGGCTCTGACCTTGTCGATTTCGTTTGTGGCATTTGCCAGCGCCATCTCCGCTTCGGCCATTTTTTGTTCAGCTACAGTCACTTGTTTCTGAACGACTTCAACCTCCACAAGCGACGGCATTTGCTCAGCGATTTCCGGCGCCAATTCGATCTTCTCTTCGCCCCTGCGATCAAATCCCAGTTTCTTTATAAGGCCGGCCTGCGCGAAAGCGTTTTCGTATTCTGCCGACAAGCGATCATCCACAACAAAAGCTACCTGAGGAGAATCGGACGGCTCCGTAATTTTTTGGTAAACCAATGCGACCGCATAAAGATATAGCCTCTTCCGTTTTTCAATGGCCTTGATTGAAAGCAAGTCCATTTTCCCCTCGCGGTTCAAGCGGCTAATCTGCTTAACCAGCGGGTCGAGCTCATGTAATGACAGATCATCAATTTCAGGCAGCTTGGCAGGATGCGGCGGCACTTCCAGCGCAAGCATCTCTCTTAGATCCCTTGGCGCATATAGCTCTTCATTAGGGTATAGCCCCGGGCGACGCAGCAGCCCGTCAAAATGAAAGTCGAAAGTCCTCTCTTCGGGCGCCACCAGTTCCGCCTCGACAAGTGCTCGGCGTCCCTTACCGGTTAGCTTCAGAGCCTGAAGCTTTTGCCCCGGTTCCCCCGAAAGGGTGATGTCTTCACTCCTGATCAGATTGGTGAGAATGTTTCTGGTAACATTCGTTGACAGTCCCAAAAAATTACTGATCTGTTCGGAGTCAGTAAATCCGGCTCCTAATGTTTTCAGGACGAATTCATCAAGGGCAGGGATTTTCTTGCGCGATTGCGTTAATGCGCGGACGGTCAGGCGGTATATTGGCAAGCCCACCTCACCGTAGCCAAACAACTTATAGCCAGGACGGCTAAAGGCGAATTTTTGGGCGATTTGCGCCGCTTTCATCTTGACTGCTCCACGTTGATGTCACACTCATCAGGGTGCTCTTCGATATGCTCAATAACGCGCTTAAACGGATTGATGCCCTGAACGTTACGACAGAAAATATGATCTCCAATGATTCCCAAATAGTATCTACCGCGTGAGAGCGCGACGTTGATACGCTCATTCTCACGAAGGAATCCGATATTCCTGTCCCGATTGGCGCGGGTGATTGAATATAAGGCGATATCCGCCTCGCGCCCCTGGTAAGCGTCAACTGTATCAATGCTGATTTCCAATCTGTTCAGATTCTTCAGTTCAGGATTGAGCGCGCGTTCCATCTCGCGCTTTTGACCAGAGTAGCCGACGAGGATTGCCAGGCTGTAATGTTTATTCCTCCACTCGGCAAGCTTATTTATCCGGAGTACAATTTGTCTTGTAACCCGCACTTCACAATGATTGACAAAACTGTCTGCGGATCGGCTTTCCCACCTGTCGCCCAGTTCGGCCGTAGTAAACCAACTCACCGGCTGGCGGAAAATACTCTCCAGGTAAGGGTCCGGCTGTTTATCCGCGCTTTTCAACCTCCCATCGTAGAAACACCTGCTTATCATGTTGCCGATCGGCGCGATCATACGGTGTTGAATAGTAAGTGAAGTACGGCACTGCGACGGCAAGTGGGCGATCAGGTGATCAAAGAGGGTGTTACCCAAATCCTCATCCGAGAGATCATATTTTTCGCGAATGCTTGGAGATTTGAGATCCGGATCCTGGAACGGCGACAATTGTCGCTGATCACCGACCAATATCCAGCGCCGTGACCTCACCAGGGGTATTAACGCCTCAGTCGGAGTGGCCTTAGATGCCTCATCCAGGATGCATAAATCGTAATCCAAATCTTCAATCCCCCGGATACTTATAATTCCAACACAAGTTCCGGCGACCACCTGGCGTGAGGCCAGCAGCGCCGCAATGAAATCCGGGCTTCGACCAAACCTCTCTCCCCAGTCCGCATAAATTTCCTGCATATCCTGAAACTGCTTATGCTCTTCGCTGTCAGTAAGGTATACCCCGATCCATTCGTGGAGTTCGGGAATGGATAGCTTTGAAAGGCTTTCACCCAGGTCGACAAGCCCAGCGAGCTTATCCTCAAGCCCCTTCCTCCTCTTCTTCTTTTCACCCAGTGACTTATTCAGACTACTAATATCCTCCCTGATCTGGTCGGCCGCCTCTTTTTGAGTGATCTGCTGTTGTTGTGTTATCCGGTCCAGCTCTCGCTTCAGCGCCGCCATTTGTTCTTCTTCCTGTTCAATGATTGAACGCACTGCGACCAGTTCCCCAATCGTAATTCCAATATCTACTTCGCGAGCGGATATATTTTGGGCTGACGCCCAGTCGTTCAGGAATTTCCTGCCGGCTTCAAGGGCCTCTTTCTTCCACGACTTCAATTGAGGCCCAAGTAGGCTGGGATATACAGAATCGGCGACCTTCTCCTCGCTATGCCGGCTGGCCAGGCGCACCATTCTTACTCCAGGCTCGAGTGTTCTCAGTCGCTCAACCGCATTGTCTAGCGCGACGTGCGTTTGTGAAGTAAGAAGGATACGGGCGTCCGGGTTCCGCCTGAGCGTTTGAACGATGGTTTCGGTAATGAAGGTGGTTTTGCCTGTTCCGGGAGGCCCTTCGACAACCAAAAAATCCTTTGCCCCCAGAGCGGCGATCACGGCGTCTCGTTTAGCGTCATCCAGTGTTTGGGTGAATTCCGGTTCAGCGAATTCTTCCGGAGGACGAGAGTTTTTCGGATGACTGATCAGCGTCCTGAGATCCGAGCGAATCGCCTGATTAAATCGCACAGCGTCTAGAGAGGCTTTCTGTTTATCAAGAGATTTTTCCGCCCTGAGAGAGTCATATTCAAGCAAACCGCTCCGTGGAATCAGACTGATGTCGCCATCCTCAACGTGCAGAATGACGTCATTGCCTGAAACGGCCGCGACCAGGCCCGTCAGAATCCGGCCACTTTTTGCCCTCACCAGCCTGGGTTGGTCCTGAATCTCTTCGTCGGGGTTCGTTGTTAAATGAAACCGAATCCGTTTGCCGTCAATCGTAAATCCCTCGTACCTCAGTGGCTGATGGCGACTTTTCTCAATTGAGGTCCTGGCGTCAAGGATTTTTCTCCAGGTCTGGAATAGTCGGTCCTCCAGCCTTTCTACTTTGTGTCGCCTGAGCTCTTCGTCGTGCTCAATAACCTTTTGCCGTAATTCATTTATGACCTCGCCCGCCTCCAAAGGATTCGCCGGAGTCCCAAAGCGAAAATCATAAGGCGACATCCAGGCGTCCTCACGCAACCCTTCAAGCACTGATGAATCGCTACGCCACGCGTTCAAAATAACAAGGCTTTCTCCATGCTGTTTGTCTACGATAACATGATAGCGAAGTTCCGCTCCGATCAGCAGATACTGACCTTCCCAAGACACCGGGCTCGGTTTATCATTATTTTTTTGTCTGGATTCGTATCGCTTAATTCCACAAATGCTGTTCAGGTCGTTCACAACGTGGGACTTAATCTCGCTTTCCACAGAGGCCTTCAATTCACGTGAAAGTGTTTCAGTTAATTTTTTGGTCAACCGCAAGTAGCAGGGCCTTCTGGGAACCCACCATGGTGAACGAGCGCGCCAAATCTTCTCCAGTTCATCCTGAAGTAAGCTGGCGTTAGCAGTCCTGCGACTCGGGTCGTCGAGGGATACGCAGCGTTCGAGTACGCCATACACCTCATCCGGCGCGTCCAAGGCGTCCAGCGCGCGGTTGATGTCCTCGTATTGCTGGAGTGGAACGTCCGTCAGGCAGCGTAATACGACCACTCCGAAGCCGAATGTGTCACGCGTATAAGTCCATGAACCGTCATCATACTCCGGCGGCGTGAAGGGTCGAGAGCCAAATTCGGCCAGCGTCACGCCAGGAGTCGTAAATGATTTCCATTTGGCGATTCCGAAATCGGCCAACTTAACATTCTGGTTTTCGGCGACGAGAATATTCTTCGGCTTTAAGTCGCGATGGGCGAAGTGGCGGGAGTGGGCGAAGGCAAGAGCGTCTATGATCGGGCGGCCGATCTGTTCGTAAAAATGATCCCACCCTTTTAACTGGTTCATTTTAAGCCAGCCTTCGAGATCATGATCAATCCATTCAAGCACTATAAAGTGGCGGCCCGTTTCCTCATCCCTGCCATGATCAAACAGTTCGACAATATTAGGATGCCTCAGTTCGCTCAGGGCCATGAGTTCACGCCGGAGAGCTTCGGCAAGAAAGTCGGCGTCGTAAGCGCCCTCACGGAACATTTTAACCGCCACAGGCCGGTCGGCTTCCATGTCCTGAGCCTTGTAGAGATCCGCCATTCCCCCTACATTGAACTCGCCCGGCAGCGCGTACCTGTTGTTCAGAATCCTCAGTTTGGATTTAGTCACCCCTGAAACTCCTTATGTATGAGAGGAACACCGATTTACTCTTCCCGCGCCGTTCAATCGAAAAGGCTTTTCTGCTTCTCGTAGTCGAACAGTTTTCCTTCACCAACCGCCACATCACCTTCTTCCCGTCTACGAACCTGTTCAGGTTTCTTCACATTCTTTTTCGGCGCCGCCTTCTTCTTTTTGCCTTTCTCGTGCAGGCCGAGTTCAACCTCTTTGGCGTAGCGTTCGTGGTTGAGAGCCAGCAGACGATCCAAGACTTCGATGCGCGCCCCCTCGCTGATCGTGAAGCGCACACCTTGCTTGGTCTGATGAAAGCCGTGGCCGAGATCTAGGTCACACCAGCCGTATGCTTCGGCGACTTTTTGATCCATTTCGACGTGCAATTGTCGCAATCGGTCAATGTCTGATGTTTTTTCGCTCTGGCCGTGAAAGCGGTTATAGGTTGCTGTCATCCCTTCTTGTCGCTGTTCCATCACACTGCGCCGATGCGTGTCATAAAAATTGCCGATATCTGCAAGTGACTCGGTTGTTTCGGGAAATGGGAACGTCTCGAAGCAGTCAGTGGGTGTGTACATTGGTCTTGTCTCTAGCGTCGATCCATGAAGCAGCATCCACTTTTCGTGAAAAGTGGACTGAAGAACAGCGAAAAGCGGATCAACAATGACCACTAACCGCTCATTAAATACATATTCGTTCTTGACAGAGGCTATGGCGAAAAACTTGCTTACTCGAGAAACAACCAGAACGCGCTCCATCCCTTCAATTGTTGAGTAGAGGAGCATCGTAGGTCGCCCAAATCGCCACCATTTTTTTGCACGGTCACGAGCAGTTGCATCGCCGCTTGCTAACTTCTCCCGCTCTGGCTTTACCTTCTCCACAATAATCTTCAAGCAATCAGGATAGTCTGCGGCAACGGCATCGGGGAAATCCTCTGGTACGTGCCCGTTTCTCAACCATACTTCGCGCTCCTTCTTATCCGCACTAAACCAACTTCCCTCCGCGCTGCGATCAAGCGGCCAATCTTTGAAATTGACGACCCAACGGCTCGGAGATAGATCAGGACGTGAATTCAAGTCTTCGCCGTTCAGGTAAGGAAACAGCACATCACGATTGTGAGCGTCTTTAGTAATCAACTCCTGTGCTTCCTCCGGCATCAGCACAAAGCCCATTCCCAAAACAATCGAGCCTTGAAACGATTTGTTCGCGTTGGCGGCAAGTTGAAACGGCTTGCCGGAGACGCGGCTGGCGGGAACGAGGAACGAAGTGATACCGCTAACGTTCTGCTCCGACAAGACGTGCTCGCCGTTCCAATCGGCACCATTCCTCAGCCAGACGTGAGCGACTTCGAGGCTGGCCTCGCCGGGCCAGGGCGTGCTTGGCAGCGCGCGATAGATCACACCGTTATTCGCCGTGATCTGATCCAGCCCAACCTCGCGCGTATCGCCCTGCGCAATCGTGTTGGTCGCCACCAAGCCGAAGCTGCCGCCCGGACGCAGCAGGCTTTTCGCGCGCAGAAAGAAATAGGCTGACAAATCAGCGCTACCGCGTTTGGCGCCCGCGAGGTATTCGACCAGGAAGTTGCGGTAATCCGTGCCGAGCGCGCCGGTGATCTTCTGCCCGCCGATGAAAGGCGGATTGCCAACAATGGCGTCGAAGCCCTTCAACTGCGGATCGGCGTCTCCAGCGGCGCCGAAGACTTCTGGAAATTCCAACGCCCAGTGAAACGGGTTGCGATGGCCGAGCAGCGCGGCAGCCTTCTCGCGCAGTTCCGCCGTTTCCATATATCGCGCTTCATCAAGCAGCGAAAACACCCGAATCACTTCATCGGTGAGCACGTCCGATTCCTGCTCCTCTTCGCTGTACACTTCGTCATCCCTCTGCCAGGGTCGGCGGCTGCGGTCGCGGCCAAGCTTGTTCATCATTCGCAGACTGTCGCCAACCAACAGGTCGCCGAGAAAACGGACACGATCGAGCGACTCTTCGGCTTCGTCCAACATGCGCTGTTTGCGTTCGAAGTCGACGATGTCGTTGACCGCGAAGCTTTCCAACTCCAGCCGCTTCGCGGTGACGACTGCGAGCTGTTCTCTTAGGTAATCCGCGGCGAGCGGAATCTGCGTCGCCTCTCCGTCGACAGCCTTCAGGTTGAAGTATTTGATCTGTTCTACATCGGTCACGCCGAGCAAACTGTCGCCGCAACGCAGCGCGTGATCTAGGAACGTGAACGGGCGGTTCTTCTGAAGCGTGACGAGCCACAGTGAAAGCTTCGCCATCTCGACCGCCATCGGGTTCACGTCAACGCCGTATAGGCAGCGATCGGCGACGATGCGGCGCGCCACGGTCAATCGTTCGTCGGCATCTTTCGGAATCGGGCATTCATTGGGGCGCGCGTCCGACAGAGAGCCATCAGGGGCGATGACGACTTTGCCAGGATTGGCACGCTCGGTCTCTTCCCATGATTCGACCAGCCGTTCGGCCAGGGAGCGGCAAGTCTGCACCAGAAATGCGCCTGATCCCATCGCCAGGTCGCAGACCTTCAGCTTCAACAGATCCGCTGCTGACTTAAGCTTCCATTGGTCTTCGGGCCGGCCTTCGGTGACCCCTTCGTAAACGAGCGGTTCGAGCGTGTGCCGCACAATCGGTTCGGTCAGCGCTCGCGGCGTGTAATGCGTGCCGGTCGAGCGGCGATCATCGCCGTCGGTGACGTAGACGCTGCCCGCGGTGATGACGACCGGCAGCCCGCGCATGTCCGCGCGCAACAGAGGGAGGAACGGGAGAACCCTATCTCGCAAACTCTCGTCGTTGTCGCAGGCGGTCTCCAGTCTGTGCAAAGTTTGGGGGTCGAGCTTGTTGTTCGGATCAGCGCCGGCGGCTATGGCCTTTCTCAATGTCGCTTCGCTGCGCTGGGTGATTTCACTGAGGTAGCGGATCAGCTCGTCCTCCGATTGCTCGCGGCGGCGCTCCAATTCATTCAACTCAACTTCCGGTTCGAGATTCTTCGCGCCGATCAGCCCGAGAACCGGGGACCAGGCACGCTTCGCCGTGTGATCAAGCAGACCTTCGTAAACGTGGCCGACCTGCTCCACATCCAGACCGCGAAACGACAGCCGGCGCGTTTCCCATCCGCCCGGAACTTTCATTTCCAGTAACTGCAACGATTCGAGCAGGTGCAGCACGGTGCGGTTGTCAATCCCGATAGGGCTGGCTTCGGTATCACGCCAGTGCGAGCCTCGCTCGCGCCCTTCGAGGAAGGGAAAGTGGTCGGGATCAAAGAGCGATCCCCCGTAAGCAGACAGCCGCAGCCGGTCGTGCTCGACGCCGCCGTGAACCGCGCGAAACGTCGCCAGCAATCGCGCCCAGGCGTCGCGCCGCCACTCCAATACCTCTTCCCCTGTCTGATCGGCCTCTTCGCGCAGCTTCGCCGCCAGCGTCGAGATGGCGTAATGCCGGTCGTAGATATCATCGCCCAGCAACAACAGCCCTTTCTCTTCCGCCGAGAGCAGAAAGACCAGCCGCATCATCACGGACAACGCAGATTCATAAAGCCGCGTCTCGCTGACTCCGGCCAACAGCGATCGCCCGGCCCCCTTATCAAGCCGGTCAATCGTCTGGACGAAGACCTCGATGGCGCGGCGCACCTGATAGCCCAGCCGGTCGGTGACCTCCTGCCGGTTCTGCGCGGATTCATCGAGCAGGGCCTCGATGGTTTGCGTCTCGGCCACGCCGAAGAAGCGGCGCGCGTGAAGCAGGCTGCGGAAGGCCTGAAGCGTGCTCTTCTCCTCGAGCCAGAGGTTAGCGTACCACGTGATGAAGCCCGCGCTTTCGCCGCGCGGCGCATTGACCAGCATCCATTGCTGCCCGTTGGTGACCAGCCCCAACCGTCCGCTCGTCGCGTGCAGGAGCTCCATCATCCGAGTGGCCGGTGAAGCCTTCCAACGCGCCTTCGCAATCGGCTTTTCCAACCCCTGATCGGCGGGATAGGTTTTGATGATCAATCGCGGCTTGCCGGCTTCGAGGCGGTCTGGCGGATTGGCTAACACATAATCGGGCCGCAACATCTCGCCGTGCGCGGCTACGTTCGCGCTGAGGCCTTCAGGAATGACCTGGCCTTCGAGCAATACGGTGTCGCCATATTCGAGAAAGCGTTTCAACACGAGCTCGATCCAGGCGCGATGGACCGACTGATCGGGGCGGCGCTGTTGAAGATTGTCTTCCCATTCGAGGTACGCGCTGCGGATCATTCGCCCAGCTTCGGTATCCAGCCCATCCAAGCCTTGCGGAAAATCCCGCATCAATACTTCGACGGTCAGGAATGGACCGTTTATGTCAATCAGATTGAGCCATTCGGCGTGTTGTCTGCCCACATGCTTCATCGCGCGCCGCCTCCACTTGCCTGGGCCATCTTCTTCGGAACGAGGAAAGTCACCGCCAGCGGAAAGAGCCTCGGCTCGGGATCGGCGAAGCGCTTGCGGATTGCCTCGGTCTCCTGCTCGATTTCGGCGGGAATCTTTTCCAGCCTGATCCGCAGCGCATCCAGGTCGTGCTCGCGCTGTTCCTTCTCCTCTTCGCTCCACTGCCCGAAGAAACTCATCTGCTCGCTCTCCTCCGGGTCTTCGAGTTCCTGCAGGATGGTTTTCCGCAACTCGGTCAGGATGGCCGTGATGTCCGCGATCTCTTTCTCGGCGCGTCGCTGCAAATCTTTCTTGAGCCCTTCCGTGCGGTCTTTCATTCTGGCCTCAAGCGCCTTCATCGCAGACGTCGCAAACTCCCGCCACGATTCGATCAATCGTCGTTGCATCGCTTCGCCAGGCATCTCGTGCTCTGCGGCTTCGAGCGCGCGCTGCGTTTCACCGACATTCATTCGGTTGAAGCGGCCTTCGCGGATTATGCCGCCGGCGGTGAGGATCTCTTCGTGCAATCGTTGCTGGTCATTGCCCAGCACTACCAGACGGCCGTAGGCGATGATCGCCGGGTTGTCGAGAGCGCTGTTGGGAACGATGCGGGCGGTCGCCCGGTTGAGATTCTTACTGTTGGCGGTCGACCAGACCTGGGCGCGTAGCAACGACAGGCACATTCTGACCAGCCGGTGGTTAAGATGCAGCAAGACCACGTCGTCCCGGCCTTTGGCCAGGTCGTCATCAAAGACAACCGGCCTGACTTTACGGGTGTGCGGATGCGGGATGCCCTCGCGGCAGGACGCCCAGCTTCCCTGGAATTGCGGAAGCATGAACGCCTTGCCCTTCAGACCGGAGACCTCCGCGGGAGTGAGCGCGGGTTGTTCCGCCAGTTCGAGACCGATGCGAACGACGGTCTCGATGTTTTCTGGCGACAAACGCAAATTGCGTCTCGTCTCCTGCAGTTGCTCGCGCAGCCGCTCGATCTGTTCATGAACCTTCTTCTCGAATTTGAGCATTCTGCGGATGGCTTCGGAATCCTTCTCTTCCCTTGCCGTATCGAGCGCAAGGCGTTTGCCTAGCATCGCCTCCTCGATCTGGGCGGCGATGACGGGGCCGACCTTGCCCAGGTCTTCGCGAATGTTCTGCACCTTTATGGCCGCGCGCATAAGAAACTCCAAGTCACCGCTGAGATTACCCGGGCGAGTCACCGCCGTCTGCTGGTCGACGTAATTGTCGCCGACGAAATGATAGATGAAGACCTCCCGCGACTTCTGCCCGTGCCGGTCAATGCGCCCGTTGCGCTGCTCCATCCGGTTCGGGTTCCACGGGATTTCGTAATGGATCAGATGCTTGCAATGGTTCTGCAGATTCACACCTTCGGAGGCCGCGTCGGTCGAGAGCAAGATCCTGACTTCGGCGTCGTCCGGATGCGCCTGGAAGGCCGCCTTGACCGATTCGCGCTCATCGGAATTCATCCCGCCGTAGATCAGTCGGAGCCTGCCGTCTTTCGCCAGTCCTTCGGTGACGAGTTGCTCAAGCAACCATTTCTGTGTCGTGCGGTATTCGGTAAAGATGATGACTCGCTGGTCACTCCACACACCGTTGGGGCAGACCAAGACTTTGACCAAGGTGATCAACTCCCGCGCCTTTGAATCAGCGCCCCATGCCGCTTTCTCGGCCCAGGCTCGCATCTCTTCGAGCAGTTGTTTCTGATCTCCGCGTAATTCCTGAAAGAGCGAGCTGGTCGTCGTAACGGCGTCGGCTTCGGTCTCTTCGTAAGCCTGATCGTCGGCGAAATCTTCCAACAACCTCTGTTGAAGCTGTCTTTCGAGCAGCCGCTCTGGAATGTCGGCTTTTTTCCTCGCGCCCTGGCTGGCCGTCTGAAGATGCTGCGCGAGCGTCGTCGCAAAAGCCGCCGGAGATGAGAAGAGGCGTTTTTTCAGCAGCTTCAGGACGAATTCGGCTGAGAACTTTTCCGATCCGGTTTGCGCTCGTTCGCGGCAGAGCTTCGTATATCTCTGAAGCGTTTCGTGAATCCGGATTTCGCCGTCGGTGTATTTGACATTGACCGCCGTGATCTTTCGTTCGGGGAATTTTGGACGGCCGTCCCAATCCTTGATCTCATACTTCATTCTGCGCACCATCACGGTGTCGAGTTGATTGCGGTCCGGCGTGACGCCGCGAGCGAACCGTTGGTTGTCGAGGAGTTCAAGCAACGCGCTAAAACTCTCCGGGTAACCATTGTGCGGCGTTGCTGTCAGGAAGATCTTGTGCTCGAAGTGCGGCGCCAACGCGCGAACCATCTCGGTGCGTTGTGAATCAACGGCGTAATACTGGCTGCCGGAGGGCGCGATGTTATGCCCTTCGTCAATCACCAGTAGATCGAAGCGGCGCGGATAGGCCGGCTCCCCCTCGGCGGGAAGAAGCTCGCGGAAGAGCCTCAGCGGGCGCTCTCGCTTCAGGTAATCCATCGAGGTGATCAGCCGCGGAAAATGATGCCATGGATTGACGTGGATTCCGCGCTTCCGGCGCAGCAGCTTCATCGCGTCACTGTCAATGATCCGGAATTCAAGGCCGAACTTGTCCCGCATCTGCTCCTGCCACTGAATCTGCAGGTCGGACGGGCAGATGACGAGGATTTTCCGCACCCTGTTTCTGAGGATCAGCTCCTGAATGACCAGCCCGCTTTCAATCGTCTTACCCAAGCCGACATCATCGGCGATCAACAGGCAGACCCGGTGCATCTGCACGGCGCGAACGACCGGATCGAGTTGATAGTCCTCGATTTCGATTCCGGAGCGGAATGGCGATTGGACGTTACGGTGATCGGCGGATGAAATCGCGCCCCAGCGCGCGGCGTCCAGGAAGGCGTCGAGCCGCACCGGGTCGTCGAAGGCGGTAATGTCGGGGAGTTCGGATTTTTGGAATACCTTGGCCCCCGGTTCGATCTCCCAAATGACTTGAAGCGACTCGCCGAGGGCGTCGTCTTCGACCGAGGAAAGCGTCACCAGGTGTTGGGCGGCGCTGCGCCCGTTCAAATAATCCATTGGCAGCGCGCTCATTTGGACTTCGGTGACCACGAAAGGGCGCTGTCGAACTTCCACCAACTGGCCTTGAGTTGGGATGATGGGGGAACGCATAAATCTCCACCTCAATGATCAATGATCCGGCGTCAAATGGATACCAATTTGACAAGAGATAAGTAGATCAGGTCGGACTTCGGCGTAAGGATTCTCGCCACGGCACGGTGCAGATAATAGAAGAAACCCGCGCCTCTATCAATATTGATCGCAAGACCTCGTTCGTGAGCGATTATATTTTCGATTAAATTTCGCGGGCCTTTGGGGTGATGATGTCAAGACGATGAGCGCCGAGTTTGGGCGGTCGAGGGCGTGATTGCAGCCCTGCGCCGCTGGCTGGAATATCATACCCCGGCTGACGGCGTCCTGTTCCCGGCATTCGCCCGGAGATCCAGCTTGACGAGGAATTTGAATACAAGGATATTCATCCGTTTGCGGTTCGATATCGATATTTTGACCGCCGATCAACGATGTGATTTGCCCCATTCGGCGACGAAAGGATTTTGACTGTCCGGCAAGTTTCGGCGCCAACACAATCGGCGCCTGCCGACGACCGCCGGCGCATGCAAAATTTGCAAGGAGCTGTTTTCGAGCGGCCATCAGCCCGATGCCAAGAAACCGAAAGAGATCCACATCTAAATTCAGAAGGCTATTTTCATGGCGCAAACAATCGAGATAAAAAAGCCCGGCGGGACCGTAATCGGCTGGGTCACTTTCGATGAGAACCCGGTCCGCTTCCAAGTCTATCGGACGGCGAAGGGTTTCAACTTACAACTCCCTATAGAGATCGCCTTCGCCCTGGTCGGCACGGACGAAATGGTCCCGATGGCGCATGATCTCAAGGGGATCATTTACGCAGGCCCGCCGGATCGAAGGGTCGAGGTCGGGCGCCTGCTCTGTGACACCTCGCACAAAGGCGGTCAATACGTCGGCAAGTCTCCGGGGACCCCTTACAAACGTCAGGCGCAAATGGTCTGGCTCGGCTCGTTCGCGGAACTCGGTTATTACGAGAACCTGCGCGCCGGCGGGCCTGTTCGGTTCGACCTCTACTTCGAGGGACAGCTTTGTTACCTGTTCCCCTTGAACAAATCCGATTGCATGGGCCGCACCGAGTCGGAACCGTTCTACTCCCACGTCGGTAGCGTTTCGCTCACGTATCCCAAAGAAGCGTGGGTGAATATGCTCAGGGAGTTGGGAGCGGCCGAAAACGTGCTGGTGGAGGTTCCTTTGCCGGTGTGCCCATCGTCGGAGTGGGAGGGGGTCTGGAAGGGGCTTCTCGACGCCAGAAACTATTTTGAGCAGGGCGGCTCGACGGGCTGGAAGGGTTGCGTGACAGGGGTTCGTCTGGCGCTCGAAAAGTGGCGGGACATTGAGAAAGAGCAGATGGGGCCGGGGTGGGTCAAGCCACAGCGACCCGACCTGGAAGCTCGGACGAAGAAAGAGCGGCTCGACAATCTGCGTTGGCACTTGATGCAGTCGGCGCATCTTGGCCCGCATACGCCGGCGGAAGAATGGACGCGCGACGACGCCCTGTTATTGCTCTCGACGCTCTCCGCGTTGCTGGCCGAAAGGAAGCCGTGAGATGGATTGAAGGCTCAACATAATGGCTGCTGACCAAACGACAATGAATCAACATGCGCTGGCCCACGTCTTGGAGGACTTACCATGCGCGATAGACACCGGGAGTGTGAAACAAGATGACTTTGGAATCGAAACAGCAAAATCGCTATGTTCTGCTGCGGAAACTCTATGAGCGGTCAGGGGGCAGCGAGAGAGCAAATATCAAGTTCTTCGACTTGGCGAAGGAAGAGGGACTATCGGAGGAAGACGCGCGGGACATCTACGACTACTTGGGGAGAGAGGGGTTGATTGGCGATCACCGGGCGGGTGGCGGCGTCGCCATCAGCCACAGGGGAATCATCGAAATTGAGCAGTCGATTTCAAATCCACAGCGTCCGACCGAACACTTCCCGCCGACGATCATTCAAAATTTCAATGCGCCGGTCTACGGCGGCATACAGACGGGCGGGCGACATAACGTCCAGAACAACACGATAAGCATTGATTCGTCTTTTGACGAGGCTCTGGGCAAACTGACTACGCTGCTGCAGAGGGCCGCTCTGCCGGAGCTTCAAAAGGAAGAAGCGATCATGGCCTTACAGAGGGTCCAACAGCTTGCCCAGAAGGAGAAGTCGTCTGAGGTGGTTAAGCTGGCTAAGGATAAACTGGATGTCGTAAAAAACGTTATCGACATAGGGAAGGGGTTGGCCGAGATCGCCATGCCGTACATGCAAGCCATTGCCGCGTACTTCAGTTAACGCATCTATGAGACTCAGTAACGAAGCGAAAGATTACGTTGAGAGCCTTTACAGTCGGAAAATTGATGAGGTGTCCAATCGACGCTGTCGGCGTGTTTAGACTTACTGAGAATCGCTGCCATCCCTGTGCTTGAGAAAGAAGATGTTTCTGAAGCGCTGTTAAGACTTGACCAGCTTGCGCAAAAAGAAAAGTCGCCTGACGTGATCGTCCGCGCCAAGGAGAGGCTTGATAAGGTGAGGGCGATCTTTGAAACAGACAAAAATATTGCCCGGCCGGCGGCGCAACTCCTGAACGTTTTATACGACCACTTTACTCAGTGCGAATCACATGGGTCATTACAGAAGGCCGAGTAACTTGTTTTTTTCGATTGACTCGGGCCGGAGATTATCACTTTCGGAAATATGTAGCGCCACCTCAGGAGATAGGGCAAACGTCGATGAGCAAAGCACACTCGATTATCAAACTGCTGACATACGGAGCGTTGGGTACCGCCGCGTATCTACAGGCCGGCTCCGACCCGGAGAGCGCGAACAGACTCACCATCATGCTCACCAGCCTACTTGGAACTCTCTCCGGTGAGGTGGGAGGTGGCATTCTCGACAGAGCATTATTCGATAAAGAAGCAAAACCCTATGCTTCAGCTGTTGCAGATGTCGTGGGCGAAGCGTTCGGCAAGGCCCTCAAAGAAACTCTCCAACGACGCGACGACCCTGGAAGCGAACAGATGGAAGCAATCATCCGGCGCTTCGGTGAGAAGTGGCGCGAACTGATAGCGATGGCCGAGCCGGAGATTGCGAAGACAGATGGGGTAGGGCTGTTGGCGCAGTTGCGGGGGCAGAGATTGCTCGAAGCCTGGGAATTGGAAGGACTGATAGCGGAGATTGCTTCTGATGGAGGCGCTGAACCGTATCTGACGGATGACTCCATTCGCGGCATTTCCGAAGAGGTCTATAAGAGACTGCCGGCGGCGTTTCTTGATGAGCTGACCGATGAAATGAGCGGCAAGCCGTTCCGCAAAACCCTTATCGGAGCGATCAGTGAACTGCTGAATAATTCAGAAGAAGTATTGAGTGGAATAAATCTGCTGTACGAGAAGATCAGTAGCATCGAAAGGAAGATCGAAGCGGCGGCGCCGGCCGTCAAGTTTCCCGACCTGCCGCGAGGTTGGAAAACTCTTGCGGAGTGGAGGAGACTAGATAGAAATCGCGACGTCACCTGGGTCGAATTCGGTGACCGAGCCCGGCTGGTTGAAGAGATCAGGCGGCATTTGCTAGCCACATCCGGCAACAACGTTCTACATCTTGCCGGTTGGTCGGGCATAGGCAAAACCCGCTCGACTCGACAAGCCTGTGAAGACCTTGCGCTAGAAGGCGTGCTCTACTTTCCAACACTGGATGCATTCAAATCAGATTTCGAGGACCATCTAACGCGCAATGAGGGAATAGGCGCGGCCATCGTGATTGATGAGGTGGAGATTGAAGAGTTCGCCTCGCTCCAAACGCGCCTGCAGGATTTTCGGGATCGCCTGCGAGTGGTCACAATCGGCGGGGGGACGAGTAAGAGCGTCATATTTAGGGAGGGAGTGAAATGGGTTTCGCTTCCCGATTCCACCACTGACGTAACCAAGGTGATACGGGCCAGCGATCCGGACCTTTCAGCCGAACAGGCCCAAAATATAGCGGATTGGTGCGATCACGATCTACGCCTGGCGCTGCTGCTGACAGAAGCCAATAAACGCGATCCCGGATTGGCCAAGCAACCGATCACTTCTGTGGACGAGGTTTGGAAGCGGGTGACCGCGCTATTTAAGCCGGAAATCGGCGATGTCGATAATTTCCACGATCTTTACAAAATCCTCTCTCTTTGCCTGGATATCGGCAACGTCGGTGAAAGGCGCCACGAACTCGAACATCTGGCGACGTACTTCGGTAAGCCGGCGCCGGAATTGGATCAGGTCATCGCGCAAGCCTGCGATATCGGCCTGGGTCGCCAGCAAGGGAGATTTTTCGAGGCGGCGCCGAGAGCGCTTGCCCGGCGCGTTTTCGAGAGATGGGGGTGGGGGAGGATAAGAAATAACGCCCTGCCGTTTTTCTCCAGCCTGCCCACAGAACGACTACAACGGAGATTCATTGAACGGATACAGGAATGCGATCAACACACCAGAGATGAAGCCTCCACGGTGCTCGCCGCCTGGTTACAGGTTCGCTTCCCGACAACCGACCTGACTCTGATCTCAGACCGGGAGCCTTCTCGTGTCTTCGCAGAGTATGCCGAAACTTATCCGCTTGGAGGCCTGCGATGGCTGAAGCAAGCGGTCGAGCAGGCTTCGCCCGAGCAATTGCTCGCTTTTGATGGTAAGTCGGTTTTTGGCGGGGGATGGCGCGGCCGCCGTCAGATCGTCTGGCTTTGTCAGGCACTGGCGCAGTTCCCGGAACATTTCTGGGAATGCGAGGCGATTCTGTTTCGGCTCGGACAGTATGAAACGGAGGAGAATGTCGGTAATAACAGCCTGAGAGTCTGGCAAAGTTTATTTAAGCCGCGCTTATCGAATACCCCATTGCCGTTTGATGCGCGCTGGCAGCATCTGATGAAAAGGCTGGACGAGGCCACAGACCAGCAGTTAACGTTAATTATAAGAGTAGCGATGAAGGCTCTCAGTGAATCTGTTGACGACTTCGTTACGGGAACTGGGTTGCCCGAGAAGGTCGGAGGCAAACCGGCGCCGCCGATGTGGCATCCCGCTACTGATGGTGAGCTACACAAAATGGCTGCGGTTGCGGCCGCTCAACTCATCGAGATGGTTAAGGGGATGTCATCTGAGCGTCACAAGTTCTCCAGACGGGCCATCATCGGTAATGTCGGCGCGTTCGTCCAACTCCGCCTTCTGGCAACGCGGCGTGAATGGCTGGTTCCAGAGAGTCTGACCGGCGAAGAAATGAGGCGGTTGAGGCTGAGCCTTGATCACTATATTAATTGGTTGAATCAGCAGGCCAATGATGATCCGAAATGGGGCGTTCGCCGGCAGGATTACGAAAAAGAATGGGCAAAGGGTGAACTCAAATACGTTTTACCATGGCGTCGCTCCCTTGATCCTAAGAGTCTAAACGAACGCATTATCGAAGTCACCGGAAGGCGCGCTTGGGAGCAGATGAAAGATGAGCTTGTGGACCCATTGGACGTCGGCAATATCTATGAGGCGTTGGCAGCAGAAACACTCAAAGCTCCAGAAGAATTGAGCAGATTATGGGATTGGTTCAATGGCGAAAGTTCTGTCTCGGGGTTCGAATTTGGGCGCGCGTTGGGAAAACTGGATCTCAATAATTCACTTGAAAAGGATCTGTTGGCTCAGCTTACGCAAGGGAGATGCGTCAACTTGGTTGCCGGATATTTCCATGGCCTATACTGGCGCAGCGGTGAGGTGTCTGCGCCTTTGGCTGGTGTGCTTGACGCCATAGCAGATGCCCATTCGGACATAGCCATATTGGTCACGATTCACGCTGACATCTCCGAATCTGGATTCAGGCGCTTATTGCGCTTAACTCCACAAGCCAAACCAGGAGACTACTCTCTCTTAGAAGGTCTGCGTATAGGGCAAGCATGGCCCCGGTTGATGTCGATTGATCGACAGGTCCAGGTCATGCTTTTGCTTGCAGCAGTTGGGCAATCAGGCCAACCGCAAGCCTACGATCTCGCCCTTCAGATGGTTGGTCAGTGGATACCCGTCGGCGTGAAGTTTCCCGCCTCGCTCGCTGACGCTGTTCTTCCTATTCTCGCCAATTCACTCGTGCAGTCGCCATTTTCAGACAGAGGGTGGTATTGGATGCTCGCGGCAGGGAAGTTGCCGGATTCTCACCTTTCACGCAAAATCGATCTACTAATAGATGCTGTTAAAGAACACATTGAGTTGAGATCAGATGCGCTATCGATGCTGAGCGAGATTCTTCGGTCTCATCCAGTCGAGGCTATGAACATCCTCGAAGTGAAGATACTGGGCATAGATCATGAAGACCGCCGTTTGTTGGGCGACCTGCTGAGCCTCTTCGGCGCCGACCAGATCGAAACAGTTCAAAGACTTGTCAGAAAACTGGGAATAATCGGCGCCCGCGCCTTGGCGAGACACGTCAGCGCGCCATACCCTACCACAGAGGATCCGATTCATGTTCCACCGATGACAGCCTGGTTGTTGGATGAATTCGAGGAAGATGATGACGTGTTCGGCTTATTCTGCGCAGCCCGCCATAGCAATCGACACTATTATGGTGGCATAGCGAGATATTTCATCGGCACGGAAGAGAGAGTGGCCCCATATCTAAAACACCCGCTTCGCCGCATCCGTGAATGGGCTCAGAACGAAATTGACCATGCCAAGGATATGATTGAGTGGGATAGGCAGATCGAGAGCGAAAGAGGTAGAACGTAGGGCTGTGTTGCAAAGTACGCCAAATAGCGCCGATTCAAGGACTAACCGGGGTCGGTTCCAGGCCGATTATATCGGCCACAAATGACCCACATAAGGAGGGCGATGACAAGTGACAAAATCTGTGAGCGATGTCGAGAGTTGTACGGGGCGTACAAGGACGCCAACGAGGACCCGACCGCGGACGTGTATTCGGCGCAGGCGGCCGCGTGGCGGGATCTACAAGGCCATCTGAAAGAAACCAATCACGACCTCCAGTCGGTGATCATCGATTGGTCCGGCATGACCATGAACGAAGGGATGGCCCGATGAAGACCCTTACCAAGAAACAGTTGGTCGACATCCTCGCCCAGGTCCCGGACGGGACCCCAGTTTACATCTACGTCGAGATCAGAGACGTCGATCTCGCACGGCTTCATGTGCCCGCCGGCGTGCCGCTACTCAGGCTCGGCCTGCCCGGCGACCATTCGATCGACGACAACGCCGTCGGCCTGCTCACGTGGGCCGTCAGCGAATGATTCGGGCAAGGAGGCGACTATGTGGTCGGACTGGGACAGCACTTTGGATCACCTCATACGTTACGGGGTTATCTCCCAAGAGAAGTCCCGCCGGTTCACATGGGACGGCAATTACATCGACAGCCTGTGGCGGCGCGGCAAGCTTCAGGAGGGCGTCCACTGGCGGTTTATGGAGATGGTCAACACTCTCATATATGATCCGGAGACCGGAGGGATGTCGCCGACGACCTATAGGCCGCTCAAATTTGACGCCGAGGCGATCCAGGCATTCTTTCTGGGCGGCTTTGAAGATGACCCCGAATTGTGGGTAGAGTTCCCGAAGAATGC
>WNFU01001518.1_pt1 | contig 32794 bp, 30 predicted proteins | sample 5400121 | NCBI WGS metagenome assembly WNFU01 (sample SAMN13153360, study PRJNA577476) | soil metagenome | isolation source: 100 cm soil or saprolite under grassland replicate 1 | place: USA:California | collected 2016-06-15
CGAGCGATTGGGGCTCGAGCGACACCACGTCTTTGTCAGCGAGCGCGAGGTCGTCTTCCTCTTCGAAGGCGACGGCGCAACCGCGGCTGTCGACGCCCTCTCGCGGAGCCCGCGTGTGCTGAACGCGGCCGTGCGCTGGCGCGGCATTCTCGGCGGCCGGCCGCGGCTCGCCGAGGAGCAATTCGGCTGGACGCGGACGAGCTGACGAACAGCAGCCAGCCCCTATCTCCGGCGGCAGCCGTCAGAACCCGAGACCGATCCCGGTCCGCCCGCGTGCCTGACGCGCCGCCTGGCGAAGGCCAAGCATCCCCATCGGCCGCTCGTCGTCGACGACGGGGAGGTGGTGGAAGCCATACTCGGTCATCAGGGTCACAGCCGCCACGATCGGCGTGGCGGCTGAGACGGCGACAGGCTCAGCAGTCATCCACTCGCGGACGCGCGCCTCGCTCGGGTGGACGCGGCCCGCGAACGCGCGGAGCAGGTCGCGTGACGTGAGGATCCCAATCAGCCGCCCGGAGTCGGCGACGAGGGCCGAGCCAATGTCGCCTGCGCGCATCCTCTCGGCAACTTCTCCGAGCGTGTCCTCGGGGGCGACGACGAGCGGATCGGTCGACATGGCATCTGCGACCGTGGCGCCACCCTTGCCTTCAGCATCGGGCGCTGGCTCCAACCGGAGCGTGGCCAAACCGTGGACCCTTGCGGCGTCGAGCTCGACCTCGACGGGGACGGCGCCGGGAGCGGAGAGCGCCTCAGGTGGGCCCTCGACGCCGGCAAAGGCGCCGAGGAAGGGCGCGAGGTAGCGCCCAACGATCTTCGCCGGCGGCCACCAGAGAGGCTCGGGACTGGCCGACGAGACGTCGCCCGCGCCGCCGGTGATGTCGTGCCTGAGGTATCGCGGCTGCCTTCCCGTCAAGAGCAGCCCCCGCAGCACCGGGCGGAACGGCTGCGGCGTCAGGTCCGCATCGGCGTTCGCCGCAATCATCTCAGCGGCTGCGTCTGCCTGCTGGGCAGCGATTCCGCCCTGCTTGACCGGGAAGCTGGTGATGTCGCCGGCGGCGAAGACGTCGGAAAGAGCGTGTACCTGACCGTGCGGGTCGACGGGAATAAACCCCTCGACCGTCTGCGGCAGACCGTCGATCCGCGGCCCCCGGAGGCGTGGCAGGGCGACGACGCGGTCGGCCGCGATCGTTCCCTCGGGAACGAGGCGCAGCTCGCCGTCGACGAACTCGACCGGGGAGGAGCCCGTCTGAACGGCGATTCTCTGCTCCTCCAGCAGCTCCCGCACCGCCTCGCTTCCCGCGCGCCCGAACAGCTGAAGCGGCTCGTCCTCCGGCGTAACGAGCGCGAGCTCGACGCGGTCGAGCTCGCGCTCGGCGAGGTAAGCCGCCGTCATCAGCGCAAGCTCGTAAATCGGCAGCGACCAGACCGCTCCCCACGGCACGACGAAGGCGACCCGCCCCACCTGACCGGCGACGATCTCCTCGAGCAGCGCGCGGACTCGCTCGGTATCCGCGGGCCCGCGGAAGGTCAGGGCGCCGGGAACCGCCGGGGTCGGGACGGCTCCGCAGGCGACAAGCAGAACGTCGTAAGGAATGGAGCTGCCCGCGGAGGTTTGGGCGAGGCGTCCTCCGGCGTCAACGCCGGCGAGTGCCCCCGGCGAGAACGTCGCACCGGCGGCCGCGGCGAGCTCGGCCAGGTCGAAGTGCCTCACCTCGCCGAGACCGAACGGCTCGGCGACCGCAAGCGGCCGGTACCAAAATTGAGGCTCGGGCGCGAGCATTTCGACGCTGACGCGACCTTCCCCCAGGTCCCGCAGGGCCAGCGCGGCCTCGAGAGCCGCGACGCCCCCGCCGGCGATCAGTACCCGCGTCGCCACCTCAACCCGACTCCCTCGCTCGCTAGTCAGGCGCGAATGCCTGGAAGAACGTCGGGAAGGTCATCAGGAGCCCGAGCGCCACGAGTGCGCCAGTCGCGTACACGACCGTCCTCCACGGCGGGTCCGATCTGCGCAGAGCCCCCGTCAAGAGCCCCCAGCCGCCGAAGAAGACGGCGGCGGCGATGATCGTCTTGCCTGAGAGCGGCCCCACCCGATCGTTCCACTGGAGACCGTCCTTGATTCCTGTGCTTGCCTCCGCCAGCGTCGTCAGCAGCCCCAGGATGAAAGTGCCGAGGCCCGCGGCGAGCAGCATAGCCGCGGCCGGGCCGAACGGACGCGCACTCTCGGCCGGAACCGGCTTCGGAGGGCCGGAGGGAGTTGATGTCTCGACGTTCATGTCGCCCCCTTTCATTGAACCGGCGCAGCTTTCGTGATCAGCGCGCCGAACAGGCCGGCGATCGCGGCCGTGCCGAAGGCCCCGACGAAGAGCACGAGGACGATCATGCGCAACCGTCTGTCGGTGACCAGGTTGCGGCCGTAGTACAGGACGAGCAACGCGGCCGCGGTGGCCAGCATCGGCGCGATCCAAGCGATGTGCTCCTTCCACTCCATCCCGAACTCGTGCCAGTCGCTCGTATCACCCGAGGTGTTCGAGAGCAGGAAGTCCTTCGGCGAGCACTTGTCGTTGGGAGCCTGGAGCCCGGCGCAGGCCTCGAGCGACTTACCGGCGAGCGACTCGCGATACCAGGGGTAGACGACCCACGTCCCTGTGATGACCGTCGCCCAGGCGAGCACAGCCATCCCGGTCACACCGACCCTGAGCCGGAACAGCCGCTCCCGGATCCCCTCTGACGTCACGAGCTCGGTCCGGAAGCTGTACAAGCCGGCGAGGCCGCCCGCGAACGCGAGTAGGAAGAGCGACCCGAGGATCAGCCCGTGGATCAATGTCCAGGTTTCACGCGACGTCAGCTCCATACACCTGCCTCCTCGCTTTCGGGGATCGTCACGCGGCTGGGCGTTGGGGCACTTAGTGGCTCGTCCCGTGCCTCGCTAGCCGCGATTATCGGGACCTGTTCCGGCGCCGTCTTCCGTAGGAACTACGGGCTGCTCACTGCGTAGTCACGCGCTATGAAAACGGGGAAGACGCCGATGTCGCGGCCGGCGCCGTCCGACACCCTTCGGGACGATGACACCCGGCCCGGAAGTTCTATCCGCCCGAGAACGCGACGTCCTACTGTTACTCGCGCGCGGCTACATCAACCGGGAGGTCGCGGAACATCTGCATATCTCGGTGCGAACGGCCGAATGGCACCGGGCGAGCATCCGGCGCAAGCTCAGCATCACGTCGCGAGCGGGACTCGTCGATTTCGCCGCCGCGAATGGCCTCGTGCAACTCGGCACTTGAGGCGGAAACCCCCAGCGTCCGATTCGAGGAAGTCGACCTTAGATGGACCCACCCGGGTCTACCCGGATTCGGCCATCGACGTGCCGGCCGACCTTTTAGAGCTGCGGGAAAATGCGGATGGAGGATGCGGCGACTCCCTGATTCTCACGACGTTCTGACGTGGTAATCCGCAGTTCTAAGGAGGTCCTGATGGTGGAAACGAAGGAAAGGCTCAGCACCAACCTCCGGGGTTCTGCGGTGACGGCCGAGTCAGGTCCGATCAAGACGCACACCCGAACTGGCCAATCGCGCTTGCTGCGGTGGCCGCACCCGGGAAGGGAGTCGCAGATGGCCACGGCGATCACGCCGAGAGTCACGCGGCGCAGCCAGATCGGACATTTCGTCCGGCACTACTTCGAGATGTGCGTGCCGATGTGCATCGGTTTCGCGGTCGGGGATCTCGTGTACTTCTGGGCTGCCGGGCTATTCGGCTATTCCGAACCATTCAGGCAGCTGCCTGAGCTGTCGGTACTGGTCATCACGTTCAACATGACCGGACCGATGGCGGCCTGGATGCTGTTTCGCGGCATGCCCCGGCGATCGACCGCCGAGATGTCGGCTGCGATGCCCGTTCTGGCGATCGCGCTGCTCGCGTGCGGCTGGCTCGCGATTCTGCCGAGGGGGGATCTGCCCTTGTTGGAGCACGGCTTGATGATGCCGATCATGCTCATCCCGATGTTCTTCCGGCTCGACTTCTACACCGGAAGAGCGGGCCACCTGACACACACCGCACACGCCGCCCCGGGCTAGCGCTCGTTCAGCCTCGGCACAGGGCCGGCGAGCGAGACCGGACGCGACCCCCGGAAACCTCGTTGCTGCTGGAGCGGTCCGGTCGCTCACAAGCAGTGCCGCAACCGAGGTTTCGACCGTCTGACCGGACCAGCACCCGCCGCGCCGCCCTTCGCGCTAAAGTCGCTGTTGGTGCGCCGGGAAGTCTGGTCGGCCGCGTCGAAGGACGCGCGCCGGACATGCCCACCACTTCCCCGCTCATATCCCAGCAGCCGCCTTTCCGGACCCGAATCGCCGGGCTGGGTCCGCATCGCCGCCCGCTCGAACGAGGTCGCGATCCGATGAGGCGTCCGCATCTCACCCTGCGGCGCCCGATTGCCGGGCAGCCCGTGCCCGGCCCGCAGTCTCGCTCGCCGGCAGAGCTCCTCGGCCCGAATCATCCGCTCGTTCGCGGCCACGAGTTCCGCGGCGACCTCTGGCGGCAATCGCTGGTGACGGCAGCGGCGGTGCTGCTCGGTGCGATCGGGGCTGCTTCCGGGCGAGTCTGGGCTCTGCCGCTGTTCGTCGCCGCAGGGATCGTGCAGCTCGGGCTCGGGATCGGCCTCGCCCTCCTCACCCAGGTGCAGCGCGAGCGGGCAAGGGAGCTGATCATCGCAGGGCGCATTGGCCTGCCGCTGCCGACGTTGGAGCGAGAGCGGCGGCGCCTGCAGCGGCCGCGCACGCGAGCCGGTTTGGCGGATGCGCTCGAGGAGCTCGTGCGGGCGGCGGAGCGCTGGCCCACGCTCGTTCCGACCGCCCGCCCGGTCTTCGACCCCCGCCAGGTCCGAGGAGCGGCAGCGGAGCTGCGCGCGACTGCCGCCCGCCTGCGCGCGAGCACGGTCGCTGTGCGCCCAGTTGCGCGTGTTGAGCGGCTACTGACCTCCGGCGCCTCGCCTCTCTACGGTCGGGAACCAGAGGCGCTCCGCCACGAACTCATGCGCATCCACGCGGAACTCGACCGAGCCGATCCGCCCCCGACGGTGCCGCGGGGGCCGGCGCACCGCAGCTAGTCCTCCACGTGAGCGAGCTATTCGAATTTGGCAGGATCGTCCTCCTCGTCGCCGCTGGCTTCTCGCTGGCGCTTGCCTCGAGCAAGTTGACCGAGCGCTTCCCGCTCCCCGGCCCGGCGATCTTCTTGCTTGCCGCGGCGCTCGCGTCCGACCTCTTCCCCGCGCTCGCGGACCACACCTCGATCCGTCAGGTCGAGCGGATCGGGGTCGTCGCCCTGATCGCCATCCTCTTCGACGGCGGCATGCAGGTCGGCTGGCGGCGCTTCCGCGCCTCGGCGGTCGAGATCGCCTCGCTCGGCGTGCTCGGCACGTTCGCGACCGCGGCGCTGATGGCGCTGGCGGCGCACTTGCTCTTTGGCTTCTCGTGGACGTTCGCCGGCATCCTCGGTGCCGCGCTCGCCCCGACCGATCCGGCGGTCATGTTCTCCGTGCTCGGCAACCGGGAGGTTGGCGGTCGCACGGGCACGATCCTCGAGGGCGAGTCGGGTGCCAACGATCCCGTCGGGATCGCGCTGATGATCGGCATGCTCGAACTCGCGCGGCACCCCGACGCCTCCTTCTGGATCGTGGTGCGCGAGTTCTCGATCGAGATGGCGGTCGGGCTCGCGATCGGGCTCGCCGGTGCCGCGCTGCTTCTTCCGCTGATGCGCCGCTCGCTCCCGAACGAGGGGCTCTACCCGCTGCGCACGCTCGCCGCCGCCGGCACGATCTACGGGGTCGCCGCGATCGCGCACGGCTCCGGTTTCCTTGCCGTCTTCATCGCCGGGCTGCTCGTGGGTGACGCGCGCGCGCCCTACAAGGCCGAGATCGAGCGGTTCCACAGTTCGCTCGCGAACCTGGCCGAGATCGTGGTCTTCGTCGCGCTCGGGCTGACGATCGACCTCACCGACCTCGGCGCCCGGCACCTCTGGCTCGACGGACTCCTGCTCGCGCTGATCCTCGCCTTCCTGGCGCGCCCGCTTGCGGTCGGCGCACTGCTGCTCCCGGCGCGCCTGCGACCGGGCGAACGGCTGTTCGTGATGTGGGGCGGACTGAAGGGCGCCGTGCCGATCCTGCTTGCGACGCTCGCCCTCCTCGCCGGTGTCGACGGCGCCGACCGCCTGTACGGGATCGTCTTTGTCGTCGTCGCCTTCTCGGTCGTCGTCCAGGGCACGAGCATCCCGTTCGTCGCCGCTAGGCTCGGCGTCCCCCTCCGGGCTGTCGAGCCGGAGCCGTGGAACATCTCGATCCGACTGCGGAATGAGCCACGCGGGGCTCGGCGCTTCGTCGTCGCTCCCGGCTCACGCGCCGACGGCGCAACGATTCGCGACCTGCCGATCGGCGAACGGACCTGGATCAGCCTCGTCATCCGCGAGGGCGAGCCGCGGCAGGCACGCGGATCGCACGCCTTCGAGCCAGGCGACGAGGTACTCGTCCTCACGGAGACGTCGGACGCTCCTGCCCTGAGGCGGCTGTTCGAGACATCGGATACGGCTCAAGACGCTCTGCAGCCCGCGCCTGAGCGGCGATCGGGATCCCTCGAATGAGCGCGCCTTGGGCGTGCGGCCCGGGCGATCCTTTCGGTGATGCGGCTCGCAGCACTGATCCCGCGCCGACAGGCGCTCCTCGCCGCGGGCGCCTCATCCTGCGCCCGGACCCAGGACTTCGAGCAGCGCAACTCGGGCAGTCGACGATCGCGCTCGCGTCGCACCCACCCCGCGAGGTGTGGCGCACCGGCCGGGACGCCGGCAGACGTGCCGGCATCTCGCGTCGCCGGCACGAAAGCCCGTTAGCTACATCTCGCCCTGCGCACCGAACCCACCCACGGGGACGGGTTCATTGTCCGACCGCTTGCCGGTCGAGGTCGCGGCCCCCAGAAGGTCGCTCTCCGAAGATCTGGTCCTTTGTGGCGATTTCCCCACAACTTGCCACACCACCCGAACCGGGGCGCACCAGCTGCTCGGCCGAGACGATTGGTTACTCGATGATCGAACGATCAGCGGTCGGCTGACCGCGGCCGCCCGTGGGACAGGTCCCTACATCACGGTCTGCGGCGACGACCACCGTGGAGCAGGCGCGCGGTCACTGTTGTCGCCGTAAGGCCCGAACCAGGTCCGCACGGGTCCGACAAACGGGCCCATTTCTGCCTATCCACGCCACTCGATTTTGGCTCAACGAAGCCAAATCGCCCAACCGCCGACCCCCTCGGTTCGCAATGGTAAGGAGGGGTCGACGGTTCGAGTCCGGAAGAGGGCTCTGCAAAAGCGCCGGAAATTGGCACTTTTTTCACTTTTTTGTTCAGATCGACTTGCTCGAATGTCACCGTGCGGTAGGTCTGGAGCTCCGTATGGAGCTTTTCGTGTGTGAAAGCCGACCTCTCGCCAGAGAGAGGCGTTCACTACGGCTTGTAAAGCCCTCGTCACGTCTACGGGGCTGTCGTCGCGACGCCTGCGCCGAGGCGGGCTCTCGCCTCGCGGCCGTAGTCGGTGTCGTTTTCGGGAGGAAGGTGCTCGCAAAGGTCGGCGAGCAGGCTCAGATCCGCCTCGTGCTGGGTCGACGGTGAACGTGCAAGCGTGAGCCCAGAGCGCACCGCCAAGGCCCAGGAGCCATGGTGCCGGGCGGTGGAGATCGCCCGAAGCAGGAGCGGACGGGCGTCGTCTTCGCGCTCGTGTAGACGGAGCCACTCGGCCTCGACGCGGAGGAGTTCGGCCTCGTAGAAGTACGTCGGCATCGACTCGGTGAGCGACCGCGATTGGTCGAGGACAGCTCGAGTTGCCTCCGATCTCCCGCGGCCGAGGTGGACCTCGGCGAGGAGCGTCCCGATCATGGCGGCCCAGACGTCGCTGGCCTGGAGCTCATCCGCAAGCGCTCTCTCGAGCTCTGCGACGCCCTCCTCGTCCCGTCGCAAACACGAGAGCGCCCAGCCGCGCATCGCGCGCGCGATGCCAAAGAACTGAGGATGGGCAACCTCGTGCTCGAGCGCCAGGGCCCGCTCCGACTCGAGCAGCGCCCCCTCCGCGTCGCCGTTGATCTGAAGAACCCACGGCAGTTGCGTCAGCGGCTGGGCGAGGGTCGCCGCGTGCCCTAGGCCCTCACCGAGGGAGATCGCCTCGTGCATTTGCGTCACCGCTCTCACCGACTCGCCTCGTAAGGCAAAGGCCAGCGCTTGGAGCGCCAGTGCGCAAACGCCGGAATCGTGGTTGCCGTAGAGGAAGGAGAGCGAGTGGTGGGCCTCGGGGCGGTAGATCGCCCGTCCCTCGTCGGCAGCCGCGACGGTCTCCTCGATCCGACCACTCCACAACGAGTTCATCCAGCGGGCGTGGAGAGCCTGAAGCCTCATCGAATCGTCGCCCGCGGCGGACACCTCGGTCAGCCTGTCGACGAGGCGTAGCGAGCGGTCGAAGTCTCCGCGATGGCCGTGGTAGATGGAGAGGCCGAACTGCGCCGGAAACTGCTCGACGGCGGGCGCGCTCGCCATCATCAGTTCCGTGGCCCGCGTGTAGGCCTCCTCGACCTCGGGCGCGCCCAACCCGCGGAGCGCGAACAGCGCGACCCCGAGCTGCAGCTGCAGCTCCGCCTCCATGCGACTGCGCGCCTCGCTCTCGGGGAGCTGCCCCACCAGGGCGATCGCGTGGGAGAAGTGTTCGACCGCCCGCTCGTTCGCCGAGAGCCTGATCGCTCGGAGGCCGGCGCGGTGGAGCGTGTGCTCGGCCCGCTCGACCAGGATCGCGAAATCCCCGCTCGCCGCGCGTGCGCCCTCGAGTGCAGCGAGGTAGTGGTGAGCGAGCAACTCGGCGTGGTCTTCCGGGCGGCCCAGCGATTCCATCCACTCGGCCGCGCGCCGGTGGCGCTCGGCTCTCCCCGCCCGCGGGATCTCCTCGTAGGCGACGTCCCGAAGCAGCTCGTGGCGGAACGCGTATTCCGTGTCCCCTGCGACCAACGAGCGGCGCGCACGCTGAACGAACTCCCTGCGGACGAGCGCCTGCAGAAGCTGTTCGGCCTCGCGGCGCGAGATGCCACCGATCGTCTCGAGCGCGCCGACCCAGAAGACCTTGCCGACGACCGCCGCGTCCTGCAGCAGCCGTTTCTCCACATCGGCCAACGCGTCCAGTCGCGCCGCGATGATGCCGTGCAGGCTCTGCGGCAGCTCCTCGAGCCGGCCGTGCTCGACGAGTATCCGACAGAACTGCTCCGCGTAGAGCGGGTTTCCGCCGATGCGACCGAGCAACGCCTCGTGTGTCTCGGCCGCCGGCACCGCCCGCTCGAGCAGTGCTGCGACGAGCCGTGTCATATCGCTCTCCGACAAGGGAGGTAGCGAGATGGTGAGCGCGCTCGGCTTGCCGCCCGCCCAGCCGGGCCGGCGTTCGAGCAGCTCCGGTCGCGCGGTAGCCACGACGAGGAGCGGGACGCCGCTGACGCGGTCGACGAGCTCGTCGACGAACTCGAGGAGAGCCTCGTCTGCCCAGTGCAGGTCCTCGAAGACCAGCACGAGCGGGCGCTCGTCCGCGAGCGCCTCGAGGAAATGTCTCCAGGCCGCGAACGTCTCGGCGCGACGGTCGGCGGTAGCTGGGTCCTCGCCGCCGAGACCGATGAGAGCGCCCAGGTACGTCGCGATCCGGCGGGACTCGGCAGGATCTTCCACGGTCCGACGCACCGCCGCTCCGAGCTTGCGGTCAACCTCCTGGGTCGCGTCGCTCTCGAGGATGCCGGCCTCCGCCTTGACCATCTCCCCGAGAGCCCAGAAGCTGATGCCCTCGCCGTAGGGGAGCGAGCGGCCCTGACGCCACCTCAGAGGCTCGTTCGCCCCGGCGGTCGCTTGCTGCAACTCTGAGACGAGGCGTGTCTTGCCTATCCCGGGGACTCCTAGGATCGTGACGAGCTGGGGCGCGCGTTCGGAGGCTGCCCAGGCGAGCCGCTCCTGCAAGGCAGTGAGCTCGCGCTCGCGGCCGATGAAGGGCGAGTGGTGCCGCGAGAGGTCGACACCGGGCTGTGCCAGGACGCGGATCGCCTCCCAGGCCTTGATCGGTGCACTCTTCCCCTTGGCGGCGACCGTCCCTGCCTCTCGGTACTCGATCGCGTGCCTCGTCGCATCGAACGTCTGCTCGCCGACGAGGACGCCGCTCTCGGGGGCGGCGACTTGTATCCGGGCGGCCGTGTTGACGACGTCGCCGACAGCCACCGGCTCCCCTTCGTGCACAAGCGCGCCGAGCGTTACGTGCGCCTGTCCGGTCGCGACGGCGATCCGCACCCGCTGGGGTCCGTTCTGCTCGGCAAGCCAGTCCCGGATGGCGAGCGCCGCCCGTACTGCTCGCTCAGGGTCGTCCTCGTGGGCAACCGGCGCGCCAAAGAGCGCCATCACCGCGTCGCCGATGAACTTCTCGACCGTGCCGCCGAAGCGCTCGAGCTCGGAGCGAATGCGGGCATAGTACGGCGCGAGGAAGGCGCGGACGTCGTCGGGGTCGAGCTGCTCGGCGGTCGCCGTGAAGTCGACGAGGTCGGCGAAGAAGACGGTGACGACCTTCCGCTCCTCTCGCGGCGCGGCCATGCGGAGAGGCGGAGGACGGCTACCCGCGAGGGCGAGGGCGGGGTCGTGGCCGAGCATCTGCCTTTGGAGCTCCTTCAGCCGCTCGCCCGGCTCGATCCCGAGCTCCTCGACCAACGTTTGCCGCGCCTGACGGTACGCCGCGAGTGCTTCGGCCTGTCTCCCGGCGCGATAGAGGGCGACGATGAGCTGGGCGCGGAGGTGCTCGCGGTAAGGATCCTCGGCGATCAGGACTTCGAGCTCGGGGATCAGCTCGCCGGCTCGCCCGAGAGCGAGGTCGGCCTCGAGACGGTCCTCCAGGGCGTTGAGGCGAAGCTCGTCCAGCCGAGCGGCCTCCGACGAGAAGGGCTCCTCGTGGACGACATCCTGGAACGGCATTCCGCGCCAGAGGGCAAGCGCACGTCGAAGCATCTCGGTCGCCCGGGCGGGGTCGCTCTCGAGCACTGACTGCGCGGAGCGTGTGAGCCGCTCGAAGCGGGCCGCATCGAGCTGGTCGGGATCGATCCGGAGCGCGTAGCCGGCCGGACGCGTACTCAGCATTCCGCCCGACGTGTCGTCCGCCCCCGCAGGCTGGAGAATCGCCCGCAGCTTCGAGACATGGAACCAAAGCTTCCGGCGCGCTTCTGGCGGGTCGTCGGGCCAGAGCACCTCGAGCATCCGGTCCGTCGACACGACCTCGTTCGGGTGCATGAGGAGCAGCGCGAGCAGCGTCCGCTGCGTCGGCGAGCCGACCCGCATGCCCACGCCGTCGCGGACGACCTCGACCGGCCCTAGCACCCGAAATTCCAGCGCCCCGCTCACGATTCTCCCCCCTCGAGTCTAAGACCGGATCCGCGCAAAGCCGAGCAACGTCCGCGCAAAGGGCTGCCCGCCAGACTCGCTGCCAGGCAGTGGAAACCGCCGAATGAGAGGAGTCTGGCATGACGATTGCGTTGAGACGGAGGGACGGGACGACGAGAGCTCGTGCACTCCGTGTCGCGGCCATCCCCGTGATGGCACTCGTGATCGCTGGAGTGGCGGGCACGGCGCGTGAGGCGGCGGCAGCCTTGCCGCCCGGGAACACGGTCGCACAGTGGAACAAGATCGCCGAGGACACCGTCGTGGGCTCAGGCGCGTTCCAAGCGGAGGGCTTCGTTTACATGGCCTACGTCTCCGCTGCGGTGTACGACGCCGCGGTCGCGATCCACGGCGGCTTCGAGCCATACGGTCCGGCAATCACGGCCCCTGCAGGGGCGTCGAGCGACGCAGCGGTCGTCGAGGCCGCCTACCAGACGCTCGTCAACTACTTCCCATCGCAGGCGGGAACTCTCGGCGCTCTCTATACGGAGGCGCTCGGACTGATTCCGGACAGGCCTGCGAAAAGCGACGGTCAGGCCGTCGGTCTCGCGGCCGCGACGAACATCATCACCCTCCGCAGCGGCGACGGACGGATGACCCCGATCGGCGTGACGTCATCGTTCCCGACGCTGCCGCCGGGTCCGGGCGTCTGGCGGCTGACGCCGCCGTTCGCCGCGCCGCAGACGCCGTGGGTGGGAAACGTGCGCGCATTCGTCCTGCAGAGCCTGGACCAGTTCCTCCCCGATCCACCGCCGTTGCTTCAGAGCGACGAGTGGGTCGAGGCATTCGACGAGATCAAGGCCTACGGTGCCGCGACCGGCGGCGTGCGCAGCGACGAGCAGACCGCGGTCGCGAGGTTCTGGTCCGCGAACGTGATCCGCCAGTACAACCGGGCCGCGCGTGACGTCGCCGCTGCGCGCGGGCTCAGCCTGCTCGCGACAGCACGGCTGGCCGCGATGGTCAACGTCGTCGGCGCCGATGCGCTGATGTCGGCCTTGCAGGCCAAGTACCACTACTTGTTCTGGCGGCCGGTTACCGCGATCGACCCCACCGCCGTCACCGCAGACGGCTTCGGCCCCGTACCCGGCTACGACGACGGCAACGCCGCGACGGTCGAGCAAACGGGCTGGCGGCCGCTTCTGACCACGCCCAACCACCCGGAGTACCCTGCGGCGCACGGCGTGATCACGTCGGCCATGGCCGAGGTGTTCAGCACCTTCCTCGGCACCAATCAGATCGACCTCGACATCCACGGGTTCGACGCGACGGGGCCCGCCGGGAACCTGAACGCGGTGCGGCACTTCGACATGCCCAACGACCTTCGCCACGAGATCGTCGACGCCCGAGTGTGGGCAGGGCTGCATTACCGCTTCTCAGGCGTCGCCGGCGTCGTCCCCGGCCGCAAGGTTGCGGCGTACGACCTCAGGCACGCCTTCCAGCCGATCGGCTAGACGTACCGGGGGCGCGCCGACGAGGCGCGCCCCCATACCGCACGCGCTCTGAACTTCGAACACCGGAGCGGCATATGACCTCCTGCGCATGGGCCGTGTCGTTCGCGACGGCGGACATCTCGGCGATGCAGATCTATGAGGACGTGCTCGTGCCGAGGCTCTTCACACCGTGGGCGCGGCTGCTCTTGGACGCTCTTGAGCCACAGCCCGGGGAGGCGTTCCTCGACGTTGCGTGCGGGCCCGGATCCGTGACGCGGCTTGCCGCGATCGAGGTCGGCCCTGCCGGTCGGGTGACGGGTGTCGACCTGAGCCCTGCGATGCTCGCGATCGCAAAGGGGAAACCCGTTCTACCGGGCGCCGCGCCGATCGACTACAACGAAGCGCCGGCCGATCGACTGCCGGTAGCGGATGCCGACTTCGACGTCGCGGTCTGTCAACAGGGGCTCCAGTTCTTCCCGAATCCGGCGGCGGCGCTAGCGGAGATGCGCCGCGCGCTTCGGGCGGTCGGCCGCGTCGCAATCGCAGTTTGGGCAGAGATCGCGCAGGCGCCCGCGTTCGCAGCCCTCGAAGCCGCAGTCAGGGAAGTAGCTGGCGACGAACTCGCGGATCGCTACCGAGGCGGCCCCTGGCGTATGCCAGACGCCAATGAGCTTCGGGAGCTGCTGGAGCACGCGGGGTTCGAGGAAGTTCGAGTTACGCGGGATGCACTTCCCTTGAGTTTCGAGTCCGCGGCCCAGCTCGGCTCCACGCTCGCCGCCTCGGGAATCGCCGCCGAGGTCAACGCGCTCCCTACGCAGCGGCGCGAGCAGCTCGGGCAAGCGCTCGAACGCACGGTCGTGGTCGACGATGCGCTGCACGCCGAGGCCGTCGCGCACCTCGCCTTCGCCCGCCGGTAGGAAGGCTCCCGCCTTTCGCGACCACGCTCCGCTCCTGTGCTGCCGAGCCGGGATGGAGCATTTATGGAGCCGAGCGGTCGGAACCAGTGGCAACCGGTGGCAAACGGCGCAACCGCGAAACGGCTGAAGCAGGCAAAGACCGTTGCCGTAGGTTGCGACCAGTTGCCGATCGGATCGCATGGTAAGGAGGGGTCGACGGTTCGAGTCCGTCAGAGGGCTTTCAAAAGACCTGCATATCGCCACCTTTTCGTTCAGCGAGCCTGCGCACGGTCGCGGAGCCGAAGCCGCCCGCGCCGCCGGTGACGATCGCCGAAGCGTTGGTGAGGTCCATGAGAACTGCTTTATGCCGCAGTAGGCGGTCCGAACCAGGTGGTTAGCGCGTCATGGAGCCCCAGCTGGGTTAGGTCTCCCACCCAGGCGACATATCCGTCGGGCCGAATCAACACGGCAGTCGGAGCAGTGACCGCGCCAAGTGTCGGAAGCTCCCACGTACCAACGTATTTGGCGTCGATCGACTGAACCCGATCTGCCCATGGAGTGATGTCGAAGCCGCCGGGCTCATCGAGGTTGAGTAGCACCGGCCGGGCATCGTGCAGCAGGGTGAACACCCGCAGCGGGCCGTTGGCGGTGACCAAGTCGAGGTCGGGCATGCGCCGCCCGAGCAGCGGGTGTCCTTCGCCGAGGTCGTAATGAATGTCGAGACCGGACATCATCGCGGCGAACCGCTTGCGCGGCTCGTCCATGCTCAGCAGCTCGGACACGGTGTCGCGCAGGGCCTCGATGCGCTCGTCGGGGCGCAGGAGCACGGTTTGCGCCATCGTGTTGCGTAGCACGCGGGCAGCGACCGGGTGGCGCTCGGCATGGTAGGTATCCAGGAGGCTTTCTGGCGATGTCCGGTTGACCACCTGGGCCAGCTTCCATCCCAGATTCACCGCATCCTGCACACCGGTCTGGAGGCCCTGTCCACCGTCCGGGGCATGCACGTGTGCCGCGTCGCCGGCGAGCAGGACCCGTCTGTCGCGGTAGGCCGCGGCCTGCCGAGTCATATCGGTGAACCTGGAGATCCAGGTGGGACTGTGGATCCCGTAATCGGTCCCGTAGACGGCGATGAGCGCCTCGCTGAGATCGCGCAGGGTGGGTTCGGTCGTGGGTCCGACGTGCTGTTCGGTCACGAGGACGCGTACCCGCCCCCCTTCCTCCGACCTGCTGAAGGCATGGAGGCCGAAGGCGTCGCGGCGGATGCCCCATTCCGGCTCCTCGGCCATCTCGACCTCGGCGATCAAGCTGCTCGTTGTCGGATCCCACCCGGGGAACTCGATGCCGGCTGCTTTACGGATCAGACTGCGTCCTCCGTCGCACCCGACGAGATAGTCCGCCCGCAGCGACTGGCCGTCGGAAAGCTGGACGTCGACGCGGGTGTCGTCCTGCGCGAGACCGGTGACCTCAATGCCGTAGTAGATCGGCACCCTCAGCTCGTGGACCCAGCCCGCCAGGATGCGCTCGATCTGGTTCTGCCACAGCCCGAGCCCGTAGTTGTGCCGCGTGGGAAAGTCGCTGATGTCCAAGGCGGTCCAAGAGGATCTCCCGTGGGCCTACGGATGCAGCCGCGGAACGAGAAGTTCTTCACCCTATTCAGCAAGGCCGGCTCGAACGTCGTCGAGAGCGCCGCCATTCTCATTGGGTTCGCCGCCCGTGCCGCACGACGCCGGGCGGAACTCGACAAACGCATGCTCGACATGCGTGCTCGCAGGTGGGCGCGGATCGCGCGCGAGGAGTAGGCCTTGTCGGCCAGAACACGGTCGGGCCGGGTGCGCGGTCGCCCGAGCGGTCGCCCGACGCGCCTCGCTGGGTTCTGCTGAACGCGTCACCCACCCAGACTCCCGCGATCACCAGCGCGACTTGGGAGACCCGCCCTGGGTCCGATGCACCTGACGTCGTGGTCCCGACGGGTTCGATCTTCCTAGAATCAATCGTGGCGCTCGGCGGGAGGTTCGCAGGGGTCGTCCTGGTGACGGCCCTCGTGGCCATCGCGTGCGGGCCGTATCCTCTCGCGCACCAGGCGACGATTCGGCCCCGAACGACCCCTGCTGCCGGCTCGACGCGAGTCGTGCCGAGCTCCCGTCCGTCGCACGCCGCGAATGGCCCCACAAGCTCATCGTCCCCGGGCACGCGGTCCCACCGGTCGCCGCGCGCCCGTTCGGGGCCCGACCTGTCCGCGTACCGGGGCCTGGCCACCTGGATCGACGTGTACGACCAGTCAGACGTGTTCGGACCGAGGGCGTTCGGCGATCCGGTCCGGGAGGTGGGGGAGATGGTCCGGCGGGGGGTCCACACGGTCTTCCTGGAGGCCGGCAGCTACCGACACCCGCCGGTCTCGTTCCCGGCCGCCACCGCCCGGTTCATCAGCCTCGCCCACGCGGCCGGGCTGGAGGTGGTGGCCTGGTACCTCCCGCTGTTCCGGAGCGTCTCGCACGACTTCGCCGAGGTCATGCGTACCATCCGGTTCCGCACCCCGGGCGGGGACGGCTACGACGGGTTCGCGCTCGACATCGAGGCCGACCTGGTTCCTCCGGCACGCCGCGTTGCGAACGTGCTGCGGCTGTCCGCGATGATCCGCTCGGCCGTTGGTCCCGGGTACGCGCTGGGGGCGATCATCCCCTCGCCCCGCGGCCTGATCCGCGTCCCCGGCTACTGGCCGGGATTCCCGTACGCGGAGCTGCCGAGCATCTACGACGTGATCCTGCCGATGAGCTACTTCACGTTCCACTACCACGGGAGCGCGGTGGTGGCGCAGTACATCAGAGACAACGTCGAGATCGTGCGGGAGGCCACCGGCGACCCGGCCATCCCCGTCCACGTCATCGGGGGCATCGCCGACGACATGTCCCCGGCCGAGGCCGCCGCATTCGTTCGGGCCGTCGTCTCCGAGCGCGTCTTCGGGGCGAGCATGTACGAGTTCGCTCGAACATCGGACCAGGCGTGGGGCGACCTGGCCGCCATCGGGTGAACGGGGCGACCGCGGGCCACACGCGGTCCGCCCAGCACATCGAAGCACCGAGCAACGAGGGAGGATGTCAAGCATGGATCTGAGGCTCGAGCTCCTGCCGGTCCCCGTCGCGGAGGACTTCTCCGATCCCGACGGGAACACCTGGGTCCTCCAGGTGGCGAACCGACCCGTACGCATGAGGATGGAGGCGAACGAACAGGAGATGAGATGGCTCCCGTGAGGACGCGACAGCTCGGCTCTACCGGCCCGTTCGTCTCGGCGATCGGCCTGGGGTGCATGGGGATGTCCGGGGCGTACGGTCCCGCCGACGAGTCCGAGAGCATCGCCACGATCCTGGCGGCGCTCGACGCCGGCATCACGCTCCTCGACACCGGCGACTACTACGGCATGGGCCACAACGAGCTGCTCATCGGCGAGGCCCTTCGGGGCCGCGACCGTGATGGCGTGGTGATCAGCGTGAAGTTCGGTGCGCTGCGGGCGCCGGACGACGCCTTCATCGGCGTGGACGGGCGTCCGGTGGCGGTGAAGAACGCCCTGGCCTACACGCTGCGGCGGCTGGGCACCGACCACGTGGACGTCTACCGACTGGGCCGGGTGGACCCGGCCGTGCCGATCGAGGAGACGGTCGGCGCGATCGCCGAGATGATCGAGGCCGGCTACGTCCGGCACGTGGGGCTCTCGGAGGCGGGGGCCCCGACGGTCCGACGGGCCCACGCCGTCCACCCCGTGGCCGACCTGCAGATCGAGTACTCGCTGCTCTCGCGGGGGATCGAGCGGGAGATCCTCCCGACGTGCCGCGAGCTCGGCGTGGGAGTGACCGCGTACGGCGTGCTGTCTCGGGGGCTGCTGGGGGGCGAATGGTCCAGGGAGCGTCCGACCTCGCCCGGCGACATCCGCGGCCGCATGCCGCGGTTCCGCCCGGAGAACATCGACCGGAACCTCCAGCTCGTCGAGGCGCTCCGCTCGGTGGCCGGCGAGCGGGGCGCGACGGTGGCCCAGATCGCCATCGCCTGGGTCCTCTCGCGGGGCGAGGACATCGTGCCGCTCGTGGGAACGACCCGGCGCGACCGGCTGGCCGAGGCCGTCGGAGCCCTCAACCTGGCGCTCACCGAGGTCGACCTCGCCGCGATCGAGCGTGCGGCGCCCGCCGGGGCCGCGGCCGGCGATCGCTACGACGAACGCCAGATGGCCATGCTCGACAGCGAGCGGGGCGGCGGACCCGAACCCTAGGGGGCTCCCTTTCTCACCCCGGGACCTTGCCGAGCAGGTCGTCGAGGAGCGGAGGTCCGTTCGGGTCGATCAGATCCTCGAGATGGGGGTTCTCGATGCCGGCCGAGAGCACGCGCGCCGCATCGATCGCCGAGGCGTCTCCCAGGTCGCGCCGGAACAGGTACGCGTGGACGGAGAACTCCCGCATCCCCGACCGGCCCGCGAGGGACGCCAGATCGGTCACCCATCGCGCGGCCGTCGGATGGCGCGCCGCCACCGCGACCGCGCACAGCGCGTCCAGGACGTACGCGCGCAGCCACAGGTGCGTGTCCCGCTGGCGGGCGCAGCGGGTCAGCGCATCCTCCATCACCTCGACCGTGCCGTTGATGTCGCCGCGCGCAGCCCGCAGGAGGCCGAACCCGCGCACCCCGTACGCCTCCCAGCAGGCGTCGTCCACCTGGCACCCGAGCGCGAACGCGTGCTCGAACACCTCCGCCGCACGGTCCAGGTCGCCCCGGCGGACCCATACCTCCGCCGTCAGGGCCTCCGGATAGGCCAGGAACGCCGTCCACCGTTCCCCCTTCGTCAGGTCCCGGGCCCGTTCGAGTGACTCCTCCGCGCGGTCGAGATCGTTGCGCAGCAGGTGCGTTCGGCCCAGGACCGCCATGGACCAGGCCCGCTGCTTCGGCTGGCGGGTCGATTCGGCCAGGCGGATTGAGTCCTCGAACGCCGCCGCCGCCTGCTCGTGGGCGCCGACGTCCGCGAAGCACGTCCCGGTGACGGCCCGGATCCTGGCCAGCTCATCCGGACTGCCGTCCGCCAGCTCCTCCGCCGTGCGGAGCCAGGTCCGGGCCCGGAGGTAGTCGCCCCGGAGCAGCTCGACGTACCCGAGCTCGCGATGCGCCGAGGCGGCGAGCGCTCGCTGCCCCGTGGTCTCCGCGACGGCGATGCTCCGATGGAGCGCGGCCGCGCCCTCCTCGTCCTTCCCCCTCGCCGCGTGGACCAGGGCGGATCCCAGCGCCAGCAGCGCCTCCGTCTCGAGGGCGGCGTCTCGAGACTCGCGGGCGCCGGCGACGGCCCCCCGCAGCCCCTCCAGCCCTGCCTTGATCGCGCCGGCGCTCACCGCGGCCGCTCCGGACTCCAGGAGGGCCTTCACGGCGGCTCGGCCTCCGCCGGGCGCCGGTGCGGGCCTGGCCGCCTCGACTCGGGCGGCCTCCCGGAGCTCGGGCCCCGGCTCGACGCCCAGCTCCCGGCGGAACAGGTCGACCGACGCCGAGAGCTGCCGCTCGACCGCAACCTCGTCCCCCGTCCCCGCGAACGCCCGGATCAGGAGGACATGGGCGCCCTCGTCCAGGGGATCGGCCGCCACGAGGCGCGTGGCCAGCTCGACGGCCGTCCGGGGGTTCCCCGAGGCGAGCGCCCGGAGCGCCGCCTCCCGGAGCACGGCCTCACCGAGGGCCTGCAGGCGCCGCCGCTCGCCGAGCAGCCACGCGGTGAAGCCCCCGCTCGCTTCGATGTCCATGCCCTCCAGCAGCTCGCGTCCCAGCCCGGGGAGCTCGACCGCCTCCCACGACGTCCCGCGCATCAGCACGTGCACGTCGATGACCGACCCCTCGGGCAGCCGGAGCCGGACGGTGTTCCCGCTCCCGATCGTCTCCGGGCCGCCGAGCAGGCGCCGAAGCTCCGACAGGTTCCATCGCAGGGCCCCACCGGGATCCTCCGCCTCCGGGAACAGCAGGTCGATCAGCTGCTGCCGGCTGGGCGGCCGGTCCGAGAGGGCGAGGTAGGCCAGGAGGGCCCACACCTTCCTCCCCCGTGGCGCCGGGTACACGACGTCGTCGCGAACCAGGTGCGGGGGGCCCAGCAGGTGAGCGGTGATCGGCACGCCAACAATCCTGAGCGCACGGGCCGGTTCGAACAAGACCAAGCCTCCCGGTCCTCACACGTCCCATCACACGCCGCGCTCCTACCTTCCCGCTCGAGGCGACGCGAGGGCTCGCCCGGCGGAAGGAGGAGACGTGCAGACATTCGCGATCGACCGGCTGCGCGAAGGGGTCCGGGGGGAGGTGACCCTGCCCGACGACGAGGGGTACGAGCAGGCGCGGCGCGTCTACAACGCCATGATTGACCGGAGGCCGGCGGCGGTCCTGCGGGCCGCCAACGCCGGCGACGTCATGGCCGCGGTGAACTTCGCGCGCGACAACGGGCTCGAACTGGCCGTCCGCGGGGGCGGGCACAGCGTGCCGGGCTTCGGGACCTGGGACGGCGCCCTGGTCATCGATCTCTCGGGGATGCGGGGCGTCCGGGTGGACCCGGCGGCATCCACGGCGAGGGCCGAGGGCGGGGCCACCTGGGGCGATTTCAACGCCGCCACCTATCCCTTCGGGCTGGCCACCACCGGCGGGATCATCTCGACGACCGGCGTGGCCGGCCTGACGCTGGGCGGCGGCATCGGGTATCTCACCCGCGGCTTCGGCCTGTCGATCGACAACCTGGTCTCCGCGGACGTCGTGACGGCGGACGGCCGGTTCCTGGTGGCCAGCGAGCGGGAGAACGAGGACCTGTTCTGGGCGCTGCGCGGCGGCGGGGGGAACTTCGGCGTCGTGACCTCGCTGGAGTTCCGCCTCCACCCCGTGAAGGACATCTACGGCGGCCCGATGTTCTACGAGCTCAGCGAGGTCGAGAACGTCCTGCGCTTCTACCGTGAGTACATCGCCGACGCCCCCGAGCAGATGGGCGCATTCCCCGCGTTCCAGATCGCGCCGCCGCTGCCGTTCATCCCGGAGGACCGTCACGGCGACACGTTCGTCGCGATCGTGGCCTGCTGGGCGGGACCCCTGGAAGAGGGCGAGCGAGCCCTCCAGCCGTTCCACGACGTGGCGCCGGTCGTCGCCGAGTTCGTCGGCCCGATGCCCTACCCGGCGCTGAACGGCGCGTTCGACGCGCTGCTGCCCCCCGGCCTCCAGCACTACTGGAAGGCCAGCTTCGTGAAGGAGCTCACCGACGAGGCCATCGCCGCCCACCGCGTCCACGGGCCCGAGGTGCCCGCGGTGAACTCGACGATGCACATCTACCCGATCAACGGCGCGGCGCACCGGGTGGCGCCGGACGCCACCGCGTTCGCCTACCGCGACGCGAACTTCGCCACGGTGATCGCCGGCGTGTGGCCCGACCCCAGCCGGAACGAGGCGAACATCGCGTGGGTGCGCGACTACTACGACGCGACCGCGCCCCACTCGGAGGAGGGCGGGTACATCAACTTCATGGCTGAGGACGACCAGGGTCGCATCAGGGCCAACTACAAGGGGAACTACGACCGGCTGGTCGACATCAAGAGGAAGTACGACCCCGACAACCTGTTCCACCTGAACCAGAACATCAGGCCCTGACGATCCCTCGGCGCCGCGAACGACTACGAGGCGGCGGTCCCGCCGGACAGGTCGTCCTCGACGGCCGCGCGCACCACGGCGAGGTCGATCCCGTGGGAACGGAGGATCTGGGCTGCCAGGCCCTCACGCTCCGCCGCCATGCCCAGGAGCAGGTGCTCGGTGCCGATGGAGCCGTGTCGCATGGTCACGGCCCAGCGGAGTGCCAGCTCGAGGCTCTTCTTGGCTCGCCGGGTGAACGGGATGTGCCCGGGACCCCACGGCTGGGCGCACCCGCCCCGCCCCGGGCGGACGCCGGAGCGTTCCAGGGCACCGGGACCGAAGGCGTCCTCGGCCGCTCGCCGGACGTCGTCCAGCTCGATGCCGATCGCGCGGAGTGCGTCCTCGTCGCGATCGTCGAAGCGGCGCCCCGGGCCGAGGATCCGAACGATCTCCGCCCTGACGGCCGGCGCGTCCAGCCCGAATCGGCCGAGGACCAGGGAGCCGATGTCCCCCTCCTGGCCGGCGACGCCGAGCAGCAGGTGCTCGGTGCCGATGAAGCCGTGATGCAGGGACCTGGCCTCGGCCTCGGCCCGGGTCACAGCCTCTCGGGCGCTCTGCGTGAACCGCTGGAACATCGATCTACCCCCTCCGGCCCAAGACGCGACGGCCCGCGTGCTTCTTGTGGACGGCCTGCTTCGTGACCTGCAACGCCTCGGCGATGTCCTGCCACGTCCAGCCCATGTCCCGCGCGTTCTGGACCTGGAGCGCTTCCAGCTGCTCCAGGAGCCGCCGCATCGCGGCCACCGCGCGGAGGCCCACCTTCGGATCCCGGTTGCCCGCCGCGGCGGCGAGCTGAGTCGCTTCGCTCATGCGGTCAACATACGTTGACCCGGTGGTGGTTGTCAACTTCCATTGACTCGGCGTGCATCACGAGCCGCCGTACCGGGTCAGGAGGCGCTCCCGGCTGAACAGGCGGGTCGCGAGTCGCCAGCCCGCGGCGTCCATCCCGAACGTGGCTGCCGCGGCGACCGCGTACAGGGCCACGCTCGGTTCGACGATCCGAAACGTCGCCAGGGACAGCAGCGCGATCACCGGCAGCGACGCCAGGACGGCGAGCTGCTGGGCCACCCGGATGTCGGTGGAACGGAGCGAGACCAGGAAGCCGACCACGATCGCGAAGCCGGCGAGCGCCGGGGCCAGCAGGAGCTGCGCCACCACCTGTTCGAGGGTCCAGATCCTGTCGACGACGGCCCGGGGCGCGAGGACCTGCGCCAGGCCCACGTACGCGGCGAACAGCGCCCAGGTGATGGCCACCGCCGGGAGCACCGCGGCCACCGCCTTCCCGGCGAGCAGCTCGCGGTCGGTGACCGGCGTGGTCAGCACCGGCTCCAGGGTCCCCTGCTCCCGCTCGCCGATCACGGCGTAGGCGGCGACGGTGGTCGGGATGATCACGGGGATCAGCTGCAGGAACAGCAGCGCCTGCCCCACCGCTCCCCGCAGGGTGGTGGGGGAGACGTTGTCCGGGATCGCGAAGGTCTCGCCCGCCAGGATCACCAGGAACAGCAAGGGCATCCCGGCCATGGTGAACACGATGAGCCGGTTCCGGCGGTACTCCCTGAGCTCCTTGCGGAACACGGCCCGCACCCTCGGGTTCATCGCTCCTCGGCCTCCCCGACGATCTCCAGGTACGCGTCCTCGAGCGAGTGCTCGACCTCGGCCAGTCGGATGAGGTCGGCGCCGGCGGCCACGGCCGCGCGTGCCACCCGGGGAGCCACCTCCCCGGCGTCATCGACGTCCAGGACGTAGGCGCCGCCTCCAGCCCCGTCCCTCCAGCCATGCACCCCGGGGATGGCCCCGAACAGGGTCCCGGGATCCCCGAGCGGCGAGGACACGCGGATCTCCAGCGCCGAGCGGAACGCCCGCCGGCGGAGCTCGCTCGGGCGTCCCATCGAGCGGAGACGCGTGTTGAGGATGGCGACGTGGTCGCACAGGCGCTCGGCCTCGTCCAGTCGGTGGGTCGTGAGGAAGACGGTCGAGCCGCCCCGCCCGAGCGTCCTGATCACCTCACGGACGTCGGCGGCCGCCGCCGGGTCCAGGCCGGTGGTGGGTTCGTCCAGGAACAGCACGACCGGGTCGGGGAGCAGGGCCCGGGCCAGGGCGGCGCGCTGCCGGAGTCCCTTGGAGAGCGACCCCGCGAGCTCGCCGGCCCGGTCCTGGAGGCCGACCACCGCCAGGCACTCGTCGATCCGGCCCGGGGCGCGGCCGGGGGCGACGCCGTACAGGCCGGCGAAGAACTCCAGGTTCTCCCGCACCGAGAGCCGGAGGTACAACCCCGGGGTCTCCGGCATGACGCTGATCCTGCGGCGGATGTCCGGCCCGTTGCCGGGGGCGACCGGCAGGCCCGCCACCTCGGCGGTGCCGGAGGTGGGGGCGAGCAGGGTGGCCAGCACCCGCACGGTCGTGGTCTTGCCGGCGCCGTTCGGCCCGAGGAACCCGAACACCTCTCCGGTCCCCACCTCGAACGTGAGGTCCTCGAACGCCGTTCGGTCGCCGAAGCGCTTGGTGAGCCGCTCGACCCGGATCGCGGCGATGGCGTTCGTCACGGGCCCAGTCTGGCACCCGCCGGCCACCGCTCCGGCCAGGCGGGTGGCCGGACGCGGCGCCGGACCTCCGGCGACGACCGCCTCCGCTCGCCCGTCGCGGGGGCCGGGTGGCCCGCTACCGACTCGGACAGGGATCGACGAGCCGCTCGATCTGCACGCCGGCCTCCTGACTGTCGGGGTCGATCGACAGGACGACGTCCATGGTCACGGGGAGAACGACGCCCGCGTCGTTCCGGGATGTCCCGACCACGTGGAACCCCCGGATCGTCACCGGCTCGCCCAGCTTGCCCATGCCAGCGGCGCCGCCGGCCAGGTGCCATTCGTTGCCGCTGGGGGCCACACCCTCGATGTCCCCGGGCGAGAGCCGGTAGTGGAACAGGGCCGGGTCCTCACCGCTCTGCTTCAGCACCACGTGGAGGTTGCCCTGGAGCGTGGTGGCCTCCTTGGGGCTGTCGCACGGGTTCGATCGCCCCGCGGCCTCACGAACCTTCTGGACCGCCGGCAGCAGGAGGCCGATCAGGACGGCGATGATCGCGATCACGACCAGCAACTCAATGAGGGTGAACCCGGACTCGTCCCCCCGAGGGCGCCGGCCCGTGGCGTCCTCCCGAGACATCCGTCGCATCCTTCCCATCATCTGCACGCCTCCCCGGTCGGCCGGTGCCACAACCTAGGCCAGTCGGGGACGGCCCGACAGTCGGCCGCCGTGGTGATCTCCGTGCCTCCCCCGTCCGGGGGATGACCGCCCCGAACGGGGGTACGCTGGCCGGATCATGCCCCGGGACGAGGGATCCGGCGAGGACGGCGTCGAGCGCGTCGATCCGCTGGGGCATCTGGTGAGTGGGTTCGGCCCGGGGGTCGACCGGCCCACGTTCCCGCGCGCCAGGCGCAGGCGGGCGCAGCAGCGGCTGACCCGGCCGCTGCGGGACGACGACGAGGAGGAGCTGCTGCCGCTCGAGGAGGTGACCCGGCGCCTCCGGCAGTTCGCCCAGCACTACGTCGGGATCCAGCCGATCCCCGTGGACCGCATCGTGGGGACCGTGGACCGGAACCGGGATTTCGACCGGGACTTCCTGCCGCTGCGGCCCGAGATGCAGGACCGGTGGGAGCGGGTGGAGGCCGCATACCCCGGGGGCGACTTCCCTCCGGTGGTGGTGTACGAGGTGGCGGGCTCCTACTTCCTGGTGGACGGGCACCACCGGGTGGCGGTGGCCCGCCAGTCCGGCGTGGAATTCATCGACGCGGAGATCACCCGCCTCGAGACCAGGTTCCCGCTCCCGCCGGACGCCGACATCGGCCGGATCATCCACACGGAGCTGACTTGGACGTTCATGGAGGAGAGCGGCCTGGACCGGGCCCGTCCCGAGGCCCGCATCGAGCTGAGCCGCCCCCACGGATACCTCGAGCTGCTCGAACAGGTCAGGGTGCACGGGTACTTCCTGATGAGGGAGCGGGGAGCCGCCGTGGACGACGCCGAGATCGCCGGCGACTGGTACGACTGGCTGTACCTGCCGGTCATCGAGGCCATCCGGAGCTCCGGGATCCGCGAGCTGTTCCCGAACGCCCCCGAGGGCGACCTGTTCCTGTGGCTGCAGCACAAGCGACGGGCCCTGTACCCCGCGCACGGGCCCGTCAGCAACGAGGAGGTGGCCCGACTGGGGCTCGAGGAGGAGGCCCGGGCCCAGCGCTCGCTCCGGCGGGCCATCCAGCGACGAAGGTGACCGGGGGGGAGACCCGGCGGCCAGGTCCCGCGGGGATCCGGCCGCCGGTGCTCGAGTGGGGACTACGCGGGTCGGTTCGTGATGTGGACGAACGTCTTGTCCGCGTCCTGGCACTCGGATCGAAGCGCGATCTGGCCCGTGGAGCTCCCATCCGCGGACTGGTAGGAGATCTCCGAGTCCTTGTCCTCGATCTCGTCGAACAGGACCGTGTAGCCGGCGCCGTCGAGGGCTTCCTTCCACTCGTTGTAGGCGGACTCGAGATTTGCCTCGTAGTAGCCCTCCACGACCTGGCTGGGACCGGCCGCGGTGGAGTCGGTCAGCACGGCCTCGCCGGGGATCGGGAAGTCCGCGGGGAGCTTGATGTCGTCGGCGTTCAGGGCAGCGCCGTCGCAGGCGAGCGTCCCGCCCCCTTCGGTCTCCTTGTTATCGCCGCCCCCGCAGGCGGAGAACAGGGACAGTGCGATCGAGAGCGCGACGAGCAGACGGATCGACCTGACGACCATGGGCCCCTCCTCGTGGTCGGATTTCAACGGGCCGACAGCGCCGCCCCCTCCAATCCAAGCGTCCGGAGGATAAAGTCTCCGTAAGCTCCCGGGCCGAAGGTCCGTCGGGGGCGCTCGTTGGGGGAAGCCGAAAGAGGGGGCCGTGCGCGTCCTGGTGGTCGAAGACGAGGACCTCCTGGCGAACGCGATCGCCCGGGGGCTACGGCGGGAGGGGATGGCGGTCGACGTGGCCGCCGACGGCCCGGGCGCCCTGGAGCGGCTCGAGGTCACGCCGTACGACATCGTGGTCCTGGACCGCGATCTCCCCATGATCCACGGCGACGACGTGTGCCGGGCGGCGGTGGGCGTGCCCAGCCCTCCCGGGATCATCATGCTCACAGCCTCGGGGGAGATCCGGGACCGCGTGCAGGGCCTGTCCATCGGGGCCGACGACTACCTGACCAAGCCGTTCGCGTTCGCCGAGCTGGTGGCGAGGATCCGGGCGGTGGCCCGGCGACCCGCCGCCGCCAGGCCCCCCGTCCTCACCATGAGCGACGTGACCCTGGATCCCGCGGCCCGGCTGGTCACCCGGGCGGGGAGGGTAGTGCCGCTGGCCCGGAAGGAGTTCGAGATCCTGCAGATGCTCCTGGAGGCGGAGGGCGCCGTGGTCAGCCCGGAAGCCCTGCTGGAACACGCATGGGACGAGAACGCCGACCCCTTCACGAACACGGTCCGGGTCACCGTGATGAACCTGCGCCGGAAGCTGGGGGAGCCGCCCCTCATCGAGACCGTCATCGGCGTGGGGTACCGGATGTGAGGCTCCGCGGGGTGTTCCGGCCGACGATCCGGCTCCGGCTGACGCTGCTGTACGGGGGGCTGTTCCTGGCGCTCGGCGCCGTCCTGCTGATCGTGAACTGGTTCCTGGTCCGCCGGAGCATCACGGTCCGCCCGGCGGTCCTCCGCCAGCGCATCGAGCTCCGGCTGGGGAGGTCCCTGTTCTCGTTCCAGGCGCCCCCGCTGTCGGCGACCCGGCGCCTCGAGCATCTGCTGAACGAGGCCGCGGCCGACCTCCGCCGGGAGGCCCTCCACAACCTCGTGGTCCAGTCGGCCACGGCGTTCGCCGCGATGGCGGTGGTCTCCCTGGGTCTGGGCTGGGTGCTAGCGGCCCGGGTGCTCCGGCCCCTCCAGCAGATCACGGCCACGGCCCGCCGGCTCTCGGAGAAGACCCTCCACGAACGGATCGACCTCCAGGGACCGAAGGACGAGCTCAAGGAGCTCGCGGACACGTTCGACGAGATGCTGGAGCGCCTCGACGCTGCCTTCGACGGGCAGCGCCGGTTCGTGGCGAACGCGTCCCACGAGCTGCGGACGCCCCTGTCGATCATCAAGGCCGAGCTCGACGTCACGCTGTCGAGCCCCGAGGTCACCCCGGACGACTACGCGGCCATGGCCGAGGTGGTCCGGGAGGCCAGCGACCGGAGCGAGCGCCTGATCGAGAGCCTGCTCACCCTGGCCCGGAGCGAGAGCGCGATGACGGATCACGTCGTGGACCTCGGCGAGGTGGGGGAGCGGATGGTGGAGGCGGCCCGGCGCGAGGGGTCGCGGCGGGGCGTCCGCCTGACGGCCTCCCTGGAGCGCGCGACGCTCCGCGGCGACGAGGTGCTTCTCGAACGCCTCGTCGAGAACCTCCTGGAGAACGCCGTCCGGTACAACCGGGCCGGCGGGTGGGTGGAGGTCTCGATCTCGGCGGAGGGGCCACGGGTGGTCCTCCGGGTCCGCAACAGCGGCGAGGTCATCTCCGCCGGGGACGTGGAATCGCTGTTCGAGCCGTTCCGCCGCCTGGGCCCGGACCGGATCCGCTCGGGGCGAGGGGTGGGCCTGGGGCTGGCGATCGTGCGCGCCGTGGCCAAGGCGCACGGGGGCTCGGTCGCGGCGACGGCCTCCGGGGACGGAGGGCTCGACGTGCTCGTGGACCTCCCGGCCGCGGCCGCCGCCGACCAGGCCGACACGGCCGCCCGGGCGGTCCCGTCGACCTCGGCCGGGGGCTGACGCCGGGCCGTCCGCTTGCGCCGGGGCCCCCCGGGGAATCCTGGGCAGGTGACGGACACGACGCCGGGGTCCCCGGAGACGCCTCCCCACGTGCTCCTGCGGAACGAACGGCTGGCGGTGGCCATCGCTGTCTGCCTCACTGCCGGCGCCGTCGCGGTCTCGGTGCTGGTGGCGGCAGCCCGGTCCGCCGTCCAGCCGGTGGACGACGCCGTGACCCGGTTCCTGGTGGACCACCGGGACTCCGTCCTGTCGGGGATCGGGCGGGTCCTGAACCTGCTGGGGAGCGGGATCGTGCTGGTCCCGCTCCGGGTGGCGGCGGCCCTGTGGCTGGCCATGCGCCGGCGGTGGTGGCTGTTCGGCGCGCTCGTCGGTGCATGGATCGGATCCCAGGTGGCCTCCAGCGTGATGAAGGGCCTCTACGACCGGCCCCGGCCCTCGGTCCCGCTGCTCCTCCATGGGATCCACACGACCGGATCGTCGTATCCGTCGGGCCACGCGGTGGCCACGGCGGCGACGGTGGTGTCGCTGGTCCTCGTGCTCGCGCCGGCGGCGCCGGGGCGGTTGCGGTGGGAGCTCGGCGCGATCGCTGTGTCGCTGGTGATGGCGGCCAGCCGGGTGTACCTCGGGGCCCACTGGCTGTCCGATGTGTTGGGAGGGGTCCTCGTGGGTGGAGCGATCGCGCTGTGGACGGCGGTGATCGTGCAGCTCGTCCGGGACCGGAGGGCCGAGCGGGCTCGGGAGCGCCCCGAGCAGGTTCCCCGTCCGGACCAGGGCCCGTTGGAGCCGACCGGCGTCTTCGACCCACCCGGGAACGAGCCGAAGGTCTGATCAAGACTCCAGGCGCGGGGACCGATCCTGGTACGGGGAGGCTCCAGGAGTCCAGGAGGGGTCGGGGAGATGCTGAGGACGTTGCCGTTCCCCGTGGGGGTGGGGTTGCGGATGGTCGGGCCCCTGGCGGGAACCGATGCCGTGATCGCCGGGCCCACCTTCGAACGCCTGGCCGAGATCGGCGGAGACATCGCGCTCGACATGACCGGCGTCACGCGCCTCGACACGATGGGCCTGACCAGGCTCCTGGTCCTCGCGGCGGAGCTCCGGGGGAGAGGCCGCCTCACGCTGATCGGGGTCCGACCGTGCTTCCTCCCCCTGTTCGAACAGGTGAACGCCCGCGGGCTCTCCCGGCACCTGTTCCTCGTCGCCTCCTGAGCTCCGCCCCGCCCGGTCTCAGGCCGTCCGGCGCTCCGTGAGGTCCGGGGTGGCCGGGGTGAGCGGGACCACCCCGGCGCCCGGCGGCGCGGAGAGCTCCTCGGTGAGCCGAGGGTCCACCACGGCCTCGTTGAAGCGGCGATACGTCCTGGGTCCAGGGACGCCGGCCCGGACCGCCTCGAATTGCGCGGCGAACGAGATGCCGAAGAACACCGCGAGCCCGGTCGCGTAGGCCCAGGTCAGCAGCGCGATCACCCCGACCAGGGGACCGTACGTGTTCCCCAGGCTGTCGTTCACGCTGTAGTACCAGGCCAGCAGCGCCGTCAGCGCGAACCACAGGGCGGTGGCCACGATGGCTCCGGTGAGCAGCCACCCGCCGCCGGGCTGGCGGCGGTTCGGCGAGACCTTGTAGACGAGCGTCAGGGCCCCGAACGCCAGCAGGATCCCGATGGGCCACCGCAGGACCGAGAAGACCGTGCCCGCCGTGTCGCTCCAGCCCGCTCCCGCGGAGAGCCCCTCGCCCAGGGCGCCGCCGGCGGCCAGCACGACGAACGCCAGCCCCAGCATGAGGCCGGCCGACAGGTTCATGGCCAGCCCCACGGCGAGCTTCTTCCACAACTTGCGGTCGCGGACCATGCCGTACGCCCGGTTCGCCCCGCGCTCGACGACCGCCATGGCGAAGGTCCCGGAGACCATGACGCCGATGAGGCCCGACGAGAAGGCGGCCCATCCGCCCGAGCTGGATCCCTGACGGAAGGCCTCCTGTAACAGCCTCCCGGAGGGGCCGGGGGCCAGCCGCTGGACCGTGGTCTGCAGCACCGACCGGAAGGACGGCAGGTCGAACGCCGCCGCGATGCCGATGACCATGATCAGCGCCGGGAACGCCGTGAGGACCAGGGCGTGGCCGAGCGCCCGGGAATTGGTGAAGTTGTCGCCGGTCCGGAACCGAGTGAACGAGTCCTTGATCAGCCGTCCCCACCCCGTGTTCCGCAGGGTGGTCCGGGCGTCGTCCCCGCGCAGGTGGAACGTCTCGGGAACACCGCTCGCCGTGCTCATCGTCGCACTCCCTTCCTCGACTCAGCGGCCGCGGGCTCTCACTCAGTGGTTCCCGCGTCAATTCGGGGACAAACGCCGGGGCCCGGCCGCCGGCGCCCGGATTCGGCCCCGGTTTGCTGGCCGACCCCGGGCTCGCGGTTCGGCCACTCGGCCCCGTGCATGTGCGAGGCAGGGAGGACCCGGTCGACGCCTTCGTGCTCGAACGGCTCGGTCAGTCCACGCAGTCGGGCAGCTGGCAGAGCGGCCGGGTCGGCCGGTCCGGGATGGGCTCGGACAGCATCGGCGTCCCCTTGGTCTGCCTCATGAAGATCGGGTTCGACAGGACCTTGGGGCCGCCCGTCGGGCTGGGGAGCCTGGTGTCCCCCGACACGATGAACAGGTCCCCCTGATGGTCGTAGTTCACCGTGAAGTAGTCGCCCAGCCGCCGGTCGCCTGCCTGCACGTTGGGCTCCGCGTTGCAGGTCGTGCCCTGGAGGCAGATGTACCCCACGTGGATGGGCCGCCCGGAGGCGTTCACCACCCGGAACCGCGGGGGGACCAGGTGCTTCTGCCCGTCGGAGCACTTCACGAGCGATCCGTGCGCGTTCCTCGTGTAGGCGGCGTAGATGTAGAACTCGTTGGGGTGCCCGGCGTAGTTCTGGTACCAGACGACCGCGGCGCGGCCGTTGGCCCCGGCCACGGCCCACGGCCACAGCGCGTCGCCGGAAGGGATGGGGATGCTCACCGGGGTGTGCTGCCACTGTTTGGTGGTCCGGTTGAAGTAGTTGAACGTCACCGCGCCGTTCGGCGTGGTGTCGCTGGACCCGCCGTAGCCGCCCGCGGCGGCCGCGTAGATCCACCCCGCCTTGTCCACCGCGATGGCGTCGCCGAAGAACTGCTGGGAGATCCCCAGGTGGCCCTTGTAGGTCTTCCACGTCGCGCCGTCGTCCGAGCTGATCGTCACGCCCTTGTCGTACGGCCCGATGAGGCCGTGGTGCGGGTTCTTGGGGTCCACGATCAGCTTGCCCTCAGCGGGGAAGCTGGTGGTGACGACGGAGAAGGTCAGGCCCCCGTCGGTGGACTTCTGGAGGTAGTGCAGCGGAGTGGAGTTGATGTACAGGTACAGCACGTCGGGGTCGGCCGCGGTGAGCCAGGGCCGGTCGCCCGTGCCCGCGACCGGGGTCCCGCGCGGCCAGGACTGCCCGTCGTCGGGGCTCGAGAACACGGAGTCGTTGGCCAGGTCGATCTCGGTGTTGTAGATGCGGCCCGCGGCGTCCATGGTCAGGTCGGGGTCGGAGAATCCGGTGGAGGTCACGGTGTGAGGCCCCGCCTCCTGGCCGCTGAACCCGGTGAACTTCCACGTCTTCCCGCCGTCGGCCGAGCGCCAGTTGAGGACCTGGTTCGTGTAGGCGGCTGCGTACTCCGGGATCCCGGGCCCCGCGGAGGGGTCCTTGTACAGGTGGGTGGTCCCGCCGTGCGCGCTCACGATGATCGAACCGTCCTGGGCCACCTGGCTGACCGGCTCGCCGCCGGGGCGGTTCCGGTCGATGTAGGACGGCACGGAGAACCCCAGCGCCGGCGGCGTCTGCGACGGGCAGGTGTAGCCGTCGTCGAGCGCGGCCCCCCGGACGGTGGCGACGCCCGGCACCACCACGGCCACCATCGCGGCGACCAGGAACGCGCGGACCAGCCGGGTACGAGGCCTTCGAGACATGTCCCCCTCCTCCTGTTCGGCGGGCACCGGCGTCCCCGGGCCGAGGAGGAAGCGGGCAGGGATCGGCTGGCCCCCTCGAAGCCCGTACGCCAGGCGGACAAGCACTACCCAGGTCCGGACCCTTTTAGTCCTCCCGTTCGAACGGGATCCGGATCACCGTCCCCAGTCGGCGAACTCGGGCTCGCCCGCGCCGGGGGAGGGGATCTCGACCAGCCCCGAGCCATCCGGGCGGAGAACGTTGAGGCCGGGCGAGAACACCAGGTACCGGCCGTCCGGGGACCACGACACGAACATCCCCATTCGAGACGTCATGCTGGCCGGATCCGTCGTCGCGCATCGCGTAGACCTCGTTCCCCCCGTCGCGAATCGAACGGAACGCCACCATGGAGCCTTCTCGGGGGAGAGCGAGGGATCTCGTCCGCCCGGTTCGTCGTGAGCCTGCGGAGCCCGGTGCCGTGCGCGTTCGTGATGTAGACGTCCGAGGTCCCGTTCGAGAACACGATGTCCGTGGCCTGGGGTGCGGAGCCATCGCGTCCTCCTCCTCCGCTCCCTCCCACGGACGGTACGCGCGGGGCCGTTCGAGGGTTCCGCGAGGAC
>WNFU01002180.1_pt1 | contig 32767 bp, 31 predicted proteins | sample 5400121 | NCBI WGS metagenome assembly WNFU01 (sample SAMN13153360, study PRJNA577476) | soil metagenome | isolation source: 100 cm soil or saprolite under grassland replicate 1 | place: USA:California | collected 2016-06-15
AGCCGCGAGGTGGGCCGCCTCCGCGACCGCCCTACTCCGTCGTCTCGCAGCTCGCCCAGCCGCAGCGGGGACAGGTCCGGCACCCGCCCGAGAGCACGAGCGCCGCGTCGCACTGCGGGCACTCCTCGCCGTTGCGCGTCGCGCCGCTCGTCAGCACCTGCTTCTCCCGCGACCCGTCGCGGTAGACCGTGATCCCCTTGCAGCCGAGCTCGAACGCGAGCCGGTAGGCGCCCGCGACGTCCTCGGCCGTCGCGTGGCGCGGCAGGTTGATCGTCTTCGAGACCCCGTTGTCGACGTGCCGCTGGAAGGCCGCCTGCATCCGGACGTGGCCCTCGGGCGAGACGTCGTGGGCCGTCGCGAAGAGCCGCCCGACGGGCTCGGGCACGCCCTGGATGCCGCGCGCGCGCCCCATCGTGCGGACGGTCGCGAGCGCCGCCTCCGCGCCGGCGGCGCGCAGCGCGTCCGCGAGCAGCGCGTGCTCCTCGCGCAGCTCGGAGGCGTCGAGCGCCCGCCGCACGTACGAGAGCGCGAACAGCGGCTCGATCCCGGACGAGCACCCGGCGATGAGGGCGAGCGTGCCGGTCGGCGCGATCGTGGTCACCGTCGCGTTCCGGCGCGGCGCGAGCCCCCGGCGCGCGAGCGCGCTCGTCGCGAACCCCGGGAACGGCCCGCGCTCCCGCGCGAGCGCCTCGCTTGCCGCGTGCGCCTCGCGCGACACGAACCCCATCACCTCGTCGGCGAGCCGGAGCGCCTCGGGCGCGTCGTACGGGACGCCGAGCCGGACGAGCAGGTCCGCCCAGCCCATCACCCCGAGCCCGATCTTGCGGTTCCGGTGCGACACGTCCGCGATCTCCGAGAGCGGCCAGACGTTCACGTCGAGCACGTCGTCGAGGAAGCGGACGCCGTCGCGCACGCAGGCTGCGAGCGCGTCGTGATCGAGGCGCCCGCCGCGCTCGAAGCGGGCGAGGTTCACGGACCCGAGCGTGCACGCCTCGAACGGAAGGAGTGGCTGCTCGCCGCACGGGTTCACCGCCTCGAACCGGCCGACGTCCGGCGTCGGATTTTCCGCCTCGACGCGGTCCATGAACACGAGCCCGGGCTCGCCCGACGCCCAGGCGGAACCGGCGATGTGTTCGAGCAGCGCCCCCGCGTCGACCGTTCGCACGACCCCGCCGCCGCGCGGGTGACGCAGCGCCCACGGCTCGCCCGCCACCGCCGCGTGGAAGAGGGCGTCCGGGGCGGCGACGGACAGGTTGAAGTTCTCGAGCCCGGCGCCGCGCTTCGCGTCCACGAACTCCTCGACGTCGGGGTGCCACGCCGCGAGCACGGCCATGTTGGCGCCGCGCCGAACGCCCCCCTGCTTGATGATCTCGGTCGCCGCGTCGTAGACGCGCATGAACGAGACCGGCCCGCTCGCGACGCCGTGGGTCGTCTTCACGACGTCGCCGCGCGGGCGCAGGCGCGAGAACGCGAACCCCGTGCCGCCGCCGGACTGGTGGATGAGCGCCGCCCACTTGAGCGCGTCGAAGATGCCGGCGAGGTCGTCCTCGACCGGCAGGACGAAGCACGCCGCGAGCTGGCCATGCTCGCGGCCCGCGTTCATGAGCGTCGGCGAGTTCGGCAAGAACTCGAGCGCCGCCATGCGGGCCTCGAACCGCTCGGCGGCTCGCCCGCGCTCGGCCTCGGGCTCCGCCTTCGCGACGGCGCGCGCGACGCGGCGAAAGAGCTCGGCGGGCGTCTCGACCACCACGCCGCCCTCGTCGCGGAGCAGGTAGCGGCGCTCGAGCACGTGCCGGGCGTTGTCGGAGAGGCGATCCATGGCCTCGATATTTACCCGGAACACCCCCTCGCTGCCCTTCCCCTTGCCACTCCTCCGGGGGGCTCCCAGATTCGCCACACACCACGATGAGGAGGAGTCCGTCCGTGCCTGACAAGGACAAGGGGCCGTCGCGTCCCGGAGGCTCGATGACCGTCCGCGAGGCGGGCCGTCTCGGTGGCGAGGCGCGCAAGGAGCAGCTCGGGTCGAAGGGGTATTCGGAGCTCGGCCACAAGGGAGGCCAGCGAGTCCGCGAGCTCATCGAGGAAGGAAAGAACTCGGAGCGGAAGTGACGGCGCCACCCGACAGCGTCCGCGCGCGCCACCCCCCGCGCGGCGGCGAGGATGGAATCCGGATGACGCCTCGAAGCCGTGAGCCGGCAGGGTGAAGTCGAGGGCCCGCCGGGCCCCTTGTGCGCCCGGCGGGCCTCTGGCAATGAAGTCGCATGCTCCGGTCCTCCCTCGCCGCCCTCGCCCTCGCTCTCCTGGCCGCCTGCACGCCGCGCGGGGTCATCCCCGACGCCGAGCGGGAGCGCGTCGTATCCCAGCTTGCCGGGCAGCCTCGCTGGCTGCGCGTCGCCGCGTACGCGGCGCCGCTCTGGGGGGACCGCTCGAAGGTGCTGCTCACGGACACTCCGCTCGAGGAGCTCGACCTCATCGAGACCGCGGGCGGCGCGCCCGTCCCGCCGCCCGCGCCGGAGAAGATCCTTCCGCCGGGGACCGCCGTGCGGATCCGCGCGGTCGAGTTCCCGACCGGCTGGACCATCGCGCAGCGCGTGGTGATGACGCCGCGCTACCACCCGTGGGTGCTCGTCGACGTGCCCGGCGAGTCCCGGACGAACGTCGTCGTGCTGTCGCAGACCGCCGTCACGTTCGACGAGGTGCGGGCGGAGGTGGATCGGCTCCTCTCGACCGACGACCCGAGCGCGCTCTACGCGGCGTTGCCGCAGGAGCAGCGCGACGCGATCCGGAAGAAGGAGCTCCTCGAGGGGATGGCGCCGCGCGCGGTCGAGATGGCGTGGGGGCTCCCGGAGCGGAAGCGGATCGATCGGCCCGCTGCCACCGAGGAGTGGACCTGGCCCGGGGGGAAGCGGAAGGCCTTCCTGCAGGACGAGCGGCTCGTGCGCTGGCAGCGGTGAGCTTCCGTCACGCGTGAGCGGCACGTCTCGACGGGGCCGCGGCCGCGCGTGCACGCCGCGTGCGCACGATGCTGCGCGATCCGCGCGCAGCCCGCCACGGGATGTTCACGCAATTCCCGTCGCCGCCGGCCTCGCGCGCCGCTACAACGCGATCGGGAGGACCGATGGATCGACCGAACGATCGCGTGCAGATGCCGGCGAGGAAGCGGATCGCGCTCATCGCGCACGACAGCCGCAAGGACGACCTGCTCGACTGGGTCCGCTACAACCGCTACGTGCTCTGCGAGCACGATCTCGTCGCGACGGGCACGACCGGCGCGCTCGTACACGGACGGCTGGGGCTCGAGGTGGCGCGCCTGAAGAGCGGTCCGCTCGGCGGAGACCAGCAGATGGGCGCGAAGATCGCGGATGGCGAGCTCGACCTGCTCGTCTTCTTCTGGGATCCGCTCGAGCCGCATCCCCACGAGCCCGACGTGCGCGCGCTCCTGCGGATCGCGGTCCTGTACAACATCCCGGTCGCCTGCAACCGCGCGACCGCGGACTTCGTGATCGCGTCCCCGCTCATGCACGGTGAGTACGAGCGCCTCGTCGCGAACCACGGCGCCGTGCGCGAGGAGGCGACGCGGGCGTGGTAGCGGGCGGCGCAGCCGAGAGGAAGGGTCCAGGTCGCGATGGATCTCCCTCGCCCCCGCGCAGCGCCGCGGAGCGGGGGAGAGGGTCTCTTCAACGGCTGCTACACCGGCGCGCGCACCTTCGCGCCCGCGGCCGCCGCGATGCGCTCGGCGCGGCGGCGGAAGCCTTCCTTCACCTCGTACGCGAACTCGTCGAGCACCTCGGGATCGATCGGATCCCCGTTGAGCGACAGGGTGAGCGAGACGAGCCCCTCGCGCTGTCCGAGGTGGACGAGCTGCGCCTCGACGAGCTTGTTCGGCATGCACTCGAGCGGCCCGACGCAGAGCAGGCCGTCGAGGTAGCCTTCCCGCCAGCCCTGCGCGCCGAGTCCGAGCGCGAGCACCGCCTCATGCTCGAGCTCCTTGCGCAGGTAGTGCGATCCCGCCTCCGCGGTCTCGGCGATGGGCGCGTGGTGCGGCCATCCCATCCCCTCCGCGGCGGCGTTCTGGACGACGTCCACGACGCGCTTGCGGATGCGGCTCTTGAGCGCGGCCTTGAGCCCGCGGCTCACGCCGCGCTGGAGCTGCACGAGGTCGGAGAACTGGAGGTACTCGACGACCGGCTCGATCCGGACGCGGATGCCGCGCTTCTCGAGCTCGTCCGCGGCCCAGCCGTTCGAGGCCGGATCGGAGCGCACGTAGATCTCGCCGACGAGGAGCACGGTCGGGTGCGGCCGCGGATCCTTCACCGCCCGCATCTCGCGCGCGAACCCGGCGACGACGTCGCGGACGCCGTAGATCCGGCCGGTCGCCGCCTCGAGCATCACCTTCTTCGCCGAGAGGTCGCCGGACGCGCCCCGCTCGATCGTGTCGAACAGGACCTTCGACCAGCGCGCGTGCACCTCGTCCGCCGCGCCGGGCGTCCGCTCCACCGGCCGCGCGTCGCGCATCGCGTCGGCGAGCATGCCGTACGCCGTGAGCCCGGCGAGCACGATCGCGCCGAGGCCGGGCGGCACGCCCTCGAAGTAGTCCGAGTCGGGCGGCGACCAGATGCCGACACGCCCGCCCTCCCCGAGGCGGTCGAGCACCATCTGGTGCAGCTGCCGGTACATGCCGAAGCGGCACGGCCCGTTCGAGCCGGGCATGAAGAAGGTGAACGCGCGGCGCGGGTCCTTCTCGATCCGCTCGAGGAGCGCGCCGACGGTGACCGTCATCGGCAGGCACTCCTTGCCGCTCGTGTGGCGCCGGCCGAGGCGGATCGTGTCGACCGTCGCCTGCGGGAGAACCTCGACGTCGACGCCGTAGCCGCGGAGCGCGGCCGCGAGCGCGTCTGCCTCCGGCCCCATCGGCGGGACGAGGACGCGGCTGCCGAGCGCCGCGATCTCCGGGAGCGTCCGCGCGTTCATGGTGAGGAGCGGCGCCGCCTGCGCGGACACGCTCGCGCCCGAGCGGAGGTCCTCGCGCACGCAGTGGAGGAACGCCTCGACGCGCGTCTTCGTGCCGGCGTCGCCCGCGTGGCCGTCCGTCTCGATGATGGCGAACGGCTTCCCCTCCATGAGCCGCGTGTAGTGGTGGAGGGTGAAGCTGTCCGGCCCGCAGGCGTAGTTCGAGGTGAAGATCGAGTAGAGCCCCTGCGTGCGGCGGATCTCGTGCGCGGCGCGGAGGATGCGCTGCGTGTAGGACCAGAACGCGCCCTCGACGAGCGGCGCCTCGTCGGCGACCGGGAAGCAGTCCACCGGGATCGCGAGCGCCCCCTGCTCGCGCAGGAGCGCGGGGACGTTCGAGTTGAGGACATCGTCGTGCAGCGTGTAGGCGCGGCCGAGGACCACGACCGGCAGGAGGCCGTCCTTCTTGCAGCGCTCGAGCGCCGCGCGCCCGAGGTCGATGAGGTGGCGGTCGAAGCGGAGCTGCTCCTCGCGCGCCGTCGCGTGGGCCGCCGCGACCTTCGCGGCGTCGGCGACGCCCACCTCGTCGGCGAGCTGGCGGACCGCGTCGAGGAACCGCGGCGACTCGAGGAAGCCCTCGCCGGTGCGGATGATCGGCGAGAGGACCCGGCCGCGGAGCTCCTTCGCGAGGTCGTGGCGCACGACGTCCGGCGCGCCCTGGACGATGGGGCAGAGCCAGGTGTGCTTCTCGTCCTTCACCGGTGGCAGCTCGCGCAGCATCGGCAGGAACACGAAGTCCGCGCCGGTGTCGGCCATCTCCTGCACGATGCCGTGGTACTGCTGCATCGGCGCGCAGAACGGCACGTTCGCCGCCTCGATGCCGCGGCGGAGCGCGTCGCGCTCGCCGGGCCGGACCACCTCGAGGTCGAGCCCGAGCGCGCGGAAGAACGTCGCGAAGTAGGGGAAGAGCGTCTTCAGCTGGAACGCCTCGGCGACCGCCACCCGCTTCGCGCCGGTCCGGCCCTCGCCGACCCGCGCGAGGAGCGCCTCGATCGCCTATCCGGGGCGCCGTCGGGCAGCTTCTTCGTCCGCGTCCCCTTGTCGTAGAGCGAGCACGCGCCGCCCCAGGTGAAGACCTGGTGCTGCCCGTCGACCACCGTCCGCAGCCGGTCGATCCGGCAGGCGTTGCCGCCGCCGCCGCAGCCCTGGTTCGACTTGCAGACGAAGACTTCCTTGCGCTCGACGCGGGCGGCGAGGAACCGCGCCGGCTCGAGCGGCGCGCCCTCGCGGTCGAGCGCCTCGCGGGCGAGGAGCGCGATGCCGAACGCGCCGACGGTGCCGGGCGAGGGCGGGACCACCACCTCCGCGCCGGTCTGGCGCGCGACCGCGGCCGCGAGCGCGTCGGCGCTGAAGGGCATGCCTTGGCAGAAGATCACCTGACCGACCGAGCGCTGCCCCTTCACGCGGTTGAGGTAGTTCTGGATGACGGACTCGTAGAGCCCGGCGATGACGTGGCGCCGGTCGGCGCCTGCCGCAGCCGCCTCGTCGAGGATCTCGGCCATGAACACCGCGCAGTGCTGGCCGAGCGCGACGCAGCCGTCCGCCGCGATCGCCTCCTGGCCGAGCTCGGCCGCGCCGAGCCCGCCGAGGCGCCGCCCCTGCTCCTCGATGAAGGAGCCGGTCCCGGCGCTGCACGCCTCGTTCATCGCGGCGTCGACGACGCGCCCGCCCTCGAGCCGGATGTACTTCGCGTCCTGTCCGCCGATCTCGAAGATCGTGTCGACGCGCGGATCGTACGCGCGCGCCCCCTCCGCGTGCGCGGCGATCTCGTTCAGGACGTGGACGCGGTCACTGCCATAGCAGGTCGCCATGAGCGAGCCGACGATCTCTCGGCCGGAGCCGGTGACGCCGATGCCGGCGATCGGCCGGGCGCCGCACGCGCCCTGCACGAACTCCTTCACGAGCTTCTGGGCCGCGCCGACCGGGTCGCCCGCGGTCCGGCCGTAGGTCTCCCATGCCGCCTTCCCGCTCGCGGGGTCGAGCGCGACGATCTTCGAGCCGGTCGAGCCGATGTCGAGCCCGAGCAGCACCGGGCCCGTCGCCGCCGCCGGGAGCGGCGGGGCCGGGAGCCGCTTCACCCTGGAGAGCGCGGTGGAGAGCGGCGGGAGGTGGTCGAGGGTCGCGTGCTCGACCGGGCGGAAGAGCCGCTCGAGCGGGGGGAGCGCGGCGGGCCGCTCGGCGGCGATCGCCGCGCAGCCGAGCGCGTCGAGGAAGAGCGCGTCATCGGCGGCCTCGCGGAGGGACATGCCGCGGCGGGCGAGCCAGGCCCGGAAGTTCTCGCGCACGCGGCGCGACTGGCCGACGCCGCCCGCGAGGGTGACGTCGCGCGGTCCCTGCGCCTTGACGAGCACCTGCACGTTCTCGCAGATGGCGTCGAACAGGCCGGCGAGGATCCGGCCGCGGTCCTCGCCCTTGTTGGCGAGGTGGGTCATGTCGGTCTTGAGGATGACCGGGCAGCGGCCGGAGAGCGGCGCCGCGGTGGCTCCGGTCGCCACCTCGTCGGCCTCCTGCGGCGAGAGGTCGAACCGCTCGACGAGCTGGCGGAGGAAGTTGCCCGTGCCCTGCGAGCAGCGCGGGTTCTCGCGGTAGGTGTCGCGGCCGTCCGCCTCGAGCGTGAGCACGCTGAACCCGTGCGCGCCGATGTCGACGACCGCGGCGGCCTTGCCGTTGCCGTGCAGGAAGTGGTGGCCCGCGATCCGGGCCTGCTTGCCGGGGATCCGGTCGAGGGCGAGCGCGCGGCCGAGCCGCCCGGTCGCGCACGCCGCCTGGGCGCCGTCGTAGCCCCACTCGCGAAGCACGCCGAGGAGCGCCGCCGAGGGGTCCTTCTGGTGTTCGAGGCGCGCGCGGCGGGTCCAGACGAGCCCGCCGGGTTCGCCGGCGAGCTCCACGACCTTCACCGTCTCCGCACCGACATCGAGTCCGAGGTACCTGTGTCTCATCGACTGCCACGCCCTCCGCGGCCGCGCGGTCCGCGCCTCCGCCCAGCCCCTTCACTTCGGGGTTCGCCGCGATCGCGCCGCTCGGGACCGCGGCGCTCGCCTGAGCGCTCGCGCCCGTGCTCCGCCGCGCCGGGGGAGACCCCGATCGCGACGCAGTAGACGGTACCTGCGCGGAGCTGCTGCACCACGTCGGCCTCGGTGGCGACCGGTTCCCGGAAGAGGGTCGCGGCCTTCCCGATCTCGTCCGTCGGATCCATCGCGCCGGACGCGCCCGTGCAGGGCAGGTTCATGTGGTCCGCCGCCTCGACCGCGAGGTCGTTGGCGGGCCCCTTCCGGCGCGCGTTCAGCCCCTCGATCGCCGACAGACCGTCGAGGGTGAAGACGAAGTCGCCGCTCGGCCGGTCCACCGTCTTGTCGTACGGGTGGGCCGCGACGGCGACGCCGCCGAGCTCCCTCACCTTCGCGAGCACGTCGCGGACCGGCCACGGCGTCGCCGAGCCGAAGACCTGCGGCGGCGCCGGCACCTTCGCCGGGTCGGGGAAGAAGCAGAGATAGTGGCCGCGGTCAGTCGCGATCTCGACGCCGCAGAGCGCGAGGAACCCCTCGTCCCGGCCCGCGGCGCGGATCTCGTCGAGGCCGTCGAGCGTGTTGAGATCCGTGAAGGCGACGCCGTCGAGGCCCGCCTCCTTCGCGCGCCGCACGACGTCGCGCGGGGCGAGGGTGCACCCCCGCGTGTGGTGGCTGTGGACGTGGAGGTCGATGAGCATCCGGATCCCCTCGGAACCGGACCCGTGCTTAGCACGCCTGAGCGGCCGCGCGGAAGCGCCCGCCCGCGTGCAATCGGGTTTTTACCGGCGGCTACGCCTGCAGCGTCTGGAGGCGCTCCGTCCGTTCCTCGGCGGCGCGGATGAGATAGCCCATGAGCATGAGGCTCGAGGTGTTCTCGATGACGCGCTGCGGGTCGCGGGAGATGAGGTTCGCGGAGTACGAGAGGAAGAACTGCGCGAGGTCCTCGCCGGCCTCGCGCACGATCATCGCGTTGAGCTCGGCCGCCTCCATCGTGCGGATCCGGTTGATGAACTCGATCGCGAAGCCCTTCTTCGGTTCCCGCATCGTCCCTCCGCCGGTCCGCGCCTCGTCGAAAGGTAGGGAGAGGCGGCGGGGGAGCAAGACGGACCGCCAGCGGAAGGCCGCGAAAACCGCGAGGCGGCATGAGGGGTTGCCGTGGTCGCGCGTTTGACACTCCACCCCCCGTCTGGCAACCTTTTTCGGGGTCGCGCCACAGGGGGCGAGGGGACGGGCGTGAGCGAAGGACGGGAGGGCGCGATGCAGTTCACGGGCGTGAAGGTCTTCTCCGCCACGAAGGCGAAGGAGCGGGAGGAGCTGGGCGAGACGGTCACCCGCTGGCTCCGCTCCAACACGGACCTCGAGATCGTCGACCGCGTCGTGGCGCAGTCCTCCGACGACGAGTTCCACTGCCTCTCGATCGTGCTCTTCTTCCGCCCGCGGGCGTAGAGCGGGTCAGCGCCGGCCGTCGTCCTCGCGCGGCAGCTCCTTCTTCGCGGGCGCCGCCTCACCGCGCATCCCGTCCTTGAAGCCGCGGATCGCCTTGCCGAGCCCCTCGCCGAGCGCGGGGAGCTTTCGCGCGCCGAACAGGAACACGACGATGACGAGGATGAGGAGCAGCTCGAGGAAGCCCATGGCGGGCATCATACTAGCGGGGGGACGCTCGCCGCGCGGCACCTTCCGCGCACTCCCGGCCGCGCCGTGATAGGTGAGCGTCATGAGGCTCAAGCAGCGGCCGGAGGACTTCGAGGTGGCGGAGTCGTGGCGGTTCGAGGACGACCCGCGCGGCGGCCACTTCGTCTACCTCATGGACAAGCAGAAGCTCTCGACCTTCGAGGCGGTCGACCGGCTCTGCGCGCGCTTCAAGATCCCGCGCGCCGCGGTGAGCTACTGCGGCCTGAAGGACAAGCAGGGGCGGACGACGCAGCTCGTCGCGATCAAGGGCCGGGACGTCGAGCTCCAGGATCCGGACCTGCGCCTCAAGCTCCTCGGCCGGACGCGCGCGGCGCTCTCGGCGGAGAACACCACCTCGAACCGGTTCGCGGTCACCGTCAGGGACCTCTCCGAGGACGACGTGTCGCGGGTCCCCGGGGCGATCGCGGAGGTGCGCCGGCTCGGGGTCGTGAACTACTTCGACTCGCAGCGGTTCGGGTCGCTGAAGCACGGCCAGGGCTTCATCGTGAAGGACCTCATGCGGGGGGAGTTCGAGGTCGCGCTCCGCAACGTGCTCGCCCGCCCGTCCGAGCTCGACCGCTCCGACGACGCGCGCGTGAAGGGCTTCTGGAAGGAGCACTGGGGCTCCTGGGATCGCCACAACCCCTTCCCGGGCGCCGAGCGCTACGAGGCGGTCGTGAAGTGGCTGCGCGCCCACCCCAGCGACTTCCGCGGCGCGCTCCTGCGGACCGAGCCGCGGTGGCGGGCGCTCCAGGTGTTCGCCTACCAGAGCTGGCTCTGGAACGAGGGCGTGAAGCAGTACCTGCGCGAGGTCGTCGGCATCACGCGGCTCGCGGCGATCCGCTACCAGGCGGGGACGCTGCTCTTCCCGCGGGAGCTCGACTCCCCGCAGGCCCGGCTCCTGCGCGATGCGAGCTTCCCGCTCCTCGCGCCCACGACCCGCTTCGAGGATCCCGCCGTCGAGCGGGCGGCGCTCTCGGTGCTCGGGCGCGAGGACATGACCCTCGCGGACCTCGCCGTGCCCGGAACGCCCGAGATCCACTTCGATCCGGAGGAGCGCCCGCTCCTCGTGCAGCCCGGGCGGCTCGCGGTCGGCGAGGCGAAGCCGGACGAGCTGAACCGGAACCGCCTGCGCGTGAACGTCGCCTTCACGCTCCCCCCGGGCGCGTACGCGACGCTCGTCGTGAAGCGGCTCTTCCACTGGACGCTCGAGCCGGGGAGCGCGAAGCGGAGCGGCGGCGCCCGGCCCCGCGGCGGCCGCGAGGACGCGCAGCGCCTCCCCGCTCCCGCAACCGTCGCACCGCCGGGGACGAGTCTCCCGCAGGCCGATATGCCCACGCTCCCCGCGGCGCCCGCACCGTCGGCCGCGGCGCCGGAGCCGCGCGGCTTCCTCGCCCGGCGGCGCGCCGAGAAGGACGAGCGCAAGAAGCGGCGGGAGGCGGCGACGAAGGTGCGCAAGAACGCACCTCGTTCGTGACACCTACTCAGCGTGACGGTTCCCGTTTAAGCTGGACGCCGGCGTGGGCGAGCCGCCCCGCGCAACGGTGTCCGAATGACGTACGCAGCGAGCATCGCCCTGATGTCCGCCGGGATCGCCTGCTACGTCGCGGCGTTGAGCATTCAGTTCGCGCGCGCGCCGGGGTGGCGGGATCAGCGGTACTTCTCGCTCGCGGCGTTCGCCGCCGCAGCCTTCGCGGCGCTGAACGTACCGACCGTCGCGCCGATCCTCTCGGACCAGGCCGTCGTGCTCACCACGAGGATCCAGCTCGCCCTCGTCGCGCTGCACGTCTTCGCCTGGCTGCGCTACTCCAGCGTCCTCGTCGGACGGCCCGGATCCCGGCTCGATCGGTGGCTCGTCTGGGTCCTCGCGATCATCGCGGCCGGAGCTGCGCTGCCGGACGCGTTCTTCAACGGGTCGGTCCGGCGCGACGCGGTCGAGTACCTCGGGTACACCTATCGCACCGCGAGCACGACGCCGCTCGGCGACGCGGCGTACGTCGTCACGCTGTCGCTCGTCCTCGTGCCGACCGCGCGGTTCGCCCGAGCGTGGCGCCAGGGGGTCGCGAACGCCGGGGTGCAGTTCCTCGCGCTCGTTTTCCTGCTCTTGCTCGCCGTGAACGACCTGCTCGTCATGGCCGACGTGTACCAGGGCCCGTACCTCTCGGACATCGCCTTCCTCCTGCCGATCGCGGCGGTCGGGTACGTGCTCACCACCCGCTTCGTCGAGGACTCCCGCGCCCACGCGGCGCTGCGGCGCGACCTCGAGCACCAGGTCGCGGAGCGGACCGCCGAGCTCGGTCAGGCGCAGGCAGCCCTGCACCGCGCCGAGAAGCTCGCCGCGCTCGGCCAGTTCGCGGCCGGCGTCGCCCACGAGGTGAACAACCCCGCCTGCGTCGTGAGCGCGAACCTCTCCTACATCGACCAGATGGAGAGCGACGTGCTCACGTCGGACGGCCGCGACGCGCTGAAGGAGTCGATCCAGTCCATGCAGCGGATCGCCGCGATCGTCCGGCAGCTCCTCGACGCGGGCCGGCTCGCGGCGGCGCCGCAGGAGCGCAAGGCGATCGCGCTGCGGCCGCTCGCGGACAGCGCGATCTCCGCGGTGCGCGCTCGGTTCGGCAAGCGCGTGCGGATGGTGAACCTCGTGTCGGAGGGTGTCCACGTGTTCGGGCACGAGGGAGTCCTCGCGCAGGTGCTCGTCAACCTCGTCGCGAACGCGATGCAGGCCGTCCCGGACCACCGCTCCGACGGGAACGTCTCGATCCGCACCGAGGCGACCGTGGGTCACGTCACCCTCGTCGTGGAGGACAACGGGCAGGGGATGGAGCCCGAGGTCCTGCGTCGCGTCTTCGAGCCGTTCTTCACGACGAAGCCGTTCGGGAGCGGCACGGGCCTCGGGCTCGCGGTCTCGCGCGGCCTCGTCATGAGCCTCGACGGCGACCTGCGCCTCGAGAGCACCGCCGGCGTCGGCACGCGGGCCTTCGTGGATCTGGCGCCGGCCGCGCGCCCGACGCCGCCGCCGGCGCGGCGCGAGGCGCGGCGCACCGCGGAGCCGCAGGACCACGTGCTCATCGTCGATGACGAGGCGACCGTCCTCACCGCGATCCGCCGGCTCCTCGAGCCGCGGTACCACATCGCGCTCGCGTCCGGCGTGGACGAGGGGCTCTCGCGCCTCGAGCACGGGGCCTTCGATCTCGTGCTCTGCGACGTGATGATGCCGGGCGGGGGGGCCGAGCGGCTGTACCGGACGCTGCTCGGGCGGGCCCCGGGGGTCGCGCGGCGCGTCGTGTTCTTCACCGGCGGCGCGGTGACCGATCAGGCACGCGAGTTCCTGGTGAGCCAGCCGCAGCCCGTGCTCTACAAGCCGCTCGATCTCGAGCAGTTCGCGCGCGTCGTGGAGCAGGTGCGCCCCGGCAGGCTCGCGCGGTAGTGCCGGTCGAGCGCTGACCTTTTCGGCGGCCGCGCCGGCGCGCTCCCTCCGCTCCCGCACCCCCACGCCACCCCGCCGGGTGTCGAGACGCGACCGCGTCTCGTCGACGCGATCGCGCCTTCACCGGCAGGTACACGACTCCGAGTGTCAGAGGCGCTCCATACGGTTCGCGTCCTCGGCCCCATCCGGGGATCGAATTCGCCGATCCAGGCGAGGAGGACGCATGGACCTGTTCGACAAGTGCTCGCACCTCCACCCCGTCGTCGAGCTGATGAACGCGGGGTTCAGCGCGTATTACCGGGTGCTCGAGTCCGCTCCCGACGCCGAGGTCACGGTCGAGGGGCGGCGGATGATCATGCTCGGCTCGAACAACTACCTGGGGCTCGCGAACGATCCCCGTCTCAAGCGCGCCGCGATCGAGGCGATCGAGGAATGGGGCACCGGGACGACGGGCGCCCGCGTCCTCAACGGGACGCTCCAGCTGCACGCGGACGTCGAGCGGAGGCTCGCGCGGTTTCTCCGGCGCGACGCGGCGCTCTTCTTCACCTCCGGCTACATGGCGAACCTCGGCGTCATCTCCGCGCTCGCGGGCCGCGGCGACGTGGTCGTGCTCGATCGCGAGGCGCACGCGTCCATCCTCGACGGCGCCAAGCTCTCGTACGCCGAGGTGAAGCGGTTCCGGCACAACGACGTGAAGGACCTCGAGCGCGTGCTCGAGAGCTGTGGGGAATCGGGGAAGCTCGTCGCGGTCGACGGCATCTACTCGATGACGGGGGAGATCGCCCCCCTGCCCCGCATCGTCGATGCCTGCCGCAAGCACGGCGCCCGCCTGATCGTGGACGACGCCCACGGGCTCGGGGTGCTCGGGCGAGACGGGCGCGGCGTCGCCGAGCACTTCGGGCTCGAGGACGACGTCGACGTCGTCGTCGGGACGACGAGCAAGTCGCTGCCCGCAGTCGGAGGATTCGCCGTCGCCCACCAGCCCGTGATCGACTATCTCCGGCTCTCGACGACGAACCGCCCGTTCTTCTTCGCCGCGTCCGCGCCCCCGGCAGCGCTCGCGGCCGTCCTCGCCGCGATCGACGTCGTCGAGCAGGAGCCCTCCCTGCGCAAGAAGCTCTGGGCGACGACGCGCCGGTTCCTCCACGCGGTCCGCGGCATGGGCTTCGACGCGGGAAACTCGCAGACGCCCATCGTCCCGATCACGGTCGGCAGCATCGAGCTCACCTTCGAGATGTGGAAGGGGCTGAACGAGGCCGGCGTCTTCGTGAACGTGGTCCTGCCCCCGGCCGTCCCGGCCGGAGGCTGCCTCATCCGCATGACGCTCACCGCCTCTCACACGGACGAGCAGATCGACCGCGTGCTCGAGGCCCTCGAGTCGACCGGCGCGCGTCTCGGCCTCATCCCCGGGTCCGGACGCGTCAGCGAGGAGCTCGCGGTGAAGCGCGCGGGTTAGCCGTCTTGGACCTGGACCTGGACCGATCCGGGGGTTGGTCCAGTCCAGGTCCAGGTCAGCTCGGACGCGGGTCCGCCCACTCCCAGAGCATCGCCCGGTCCTCCACGAGCGCCTGCAGGAGCTCGGCGACGATCATCACGTCGACCTCGGGGGGCACGTCGAGCGCGACGAGCTTCGGCCGGAGCGCCTCGTGCGTGCACCCGAGCTCGAGCAGCCGCTCGAGGAGTCCCTGGACCGCGGGCTCTCCGAGCTCGACTCCGGGGTCGAGGGCCATTCGCAGGGTGCGGTGTCCTCCCTTCTCGATGACGTCCTCGAGCCGGGGCGCCTCCTCGCCGGCGACCTCGACCGCGCGCACGATGTCGTCGCGGGAGACGCCGTACGCGAAGAACGGGCAGCTCTCGATGCGGTAGCGCGCGCTCCCGAGCGGCTCCGCCCAGAGCCAGTCCTCGGGGGGGCTCGTGGGGGCGGGCCCTGGCTCGAGCGGGACTCGGATCCGGACGAGCGCCTCTGCGGTCTCCTGCTCGGTCGCCATCTGGGTAGCCCTCGCCGTGAATCTACCCGGGCGCGCGGCCCGCTGCGACAGCTCCGGAGAGGCGCCCGGCGCGACGCCCGCCCGGGGAACGCCGTGGCACCGTGCGGTCCCTCTTCGGAGGGATCCCTCGGAGCCGCGGGCAGGTCAGCGCGTCGTCGCGAGCCGGGCCGCGATCGCGTCCGCGAGGTCGGCCCCGGTGTAGCGGTCCGGCTGGACCTCGGGCTCGAGCCCCGCGGCGCGGAGCGCCTCCGAGGTCGTGGGACCTATCGCCGCGAGCACGACGGAGCGAAGCAGGGCGGCGCGCGCGCCGAGGCCGGCGACGACCGCCTTCACCGCGGAGGGCGACGCGAACGCGACGGCGGACACCTCGCCCGCCTCGATCCAGCCGGCGAGCGGCCGGATCGCCTCGGCGGGCGCCGGCAGCGTGCGGTAGGCCTCGACCGCGGCGACGTCGGCCCCTGCCGCGATGAGCCCGTCGAGCAGCTCGGGCCGCCCCTCCGCGGGTCGCGGCAGGAGGACCCGCCGCCCGCGCACGCGCGGCGCGAGCGCCGCCGCCATCGCCTCGCCCTTCGACTCGGCCGGTACGAGGTCCGGCTCGCGCACCTCGCGCGCGAGCCGCTCCGCCGTCGCCGGCCCGACCGCGGCGAGCGACAGTCGTCCGAGCGCCGGGACGGGAAGGCCGAGGACGCGGAGCCGCTCCACCGTCCGCTCGACCGCGGTCGCGCTCGCGAACACCGCCCAGTCGAACCGGGCGAGGTCGCGCAGCGCGGCGTCGAGCGGCGCCGGGTCGCCCGGAAGCGCGAACGCGATCGAGGGAATCTCGCGGACCTCCGCGCCGAGGTCGCGCAGCCGCGCCGCGAGCGCGTCCTCGCCCCCCTTGCTGCGGGTGACGACGACGGTCCGGCGATCGAGGCGCGCCACGGGACGAGGTCCGCTACGCCCGGTTCGGCGCGGCGAGGCCCGGGGCCTTCCCCTCGCACTCGCGCAGGATCTCGGCGGCGCCGTGGGAGAGCAGCTCCTCCGCGACCGCCTCGCCCATCGCGCGGGCGCCGGCGAGCGGCGCGCTCCGCTCGGCGCGGATGATGCGCTTGCCGTCGAGCGACGCGACGAGCGCGCGGAGGACCACGTTCGCCCCTTCGACGCGCGCGTGCCCGGCGATCGGGACCTGGCACCCGCCCTCGATGCGGGCGAGGAACCCGCGCTCCGCCTCGGTGCGCACCCGAGTCTCCGGGTGCTCGAGCGCGGCGAGCCGCTTCAGCGTCGACGGGTCGTCTGCGCGCGCCTCGAGCGCGAGCGCGCCTTGCGCGACCGCCGGGAGCATCTCGTCCGCCGAGAGGACGTGGGTGGCGTGCTCGGCGAGGCCGAGGCGGCGCAGGCCGGCGTAGGCGAGCACCACCGCGTCGAGCCCCTCCGACGCCTTGCGCAGCCGCGTCTCGACGTTCCCGCGCACCATGTGGAGCTCGAGATCCGGGCGCAGCGCCTTGAGCTGCGCGCCGCGGCGGAGCGAGGAGGTGCCGACCTTCGCGCCCTTCGGGAGCTGGTCGAGCGTCTTCCAGCGCGGCGAGCACAGCGCGTCGCGCGGGTCCTCCCGCTCCGGCACCGCGGCGATGACGAGCCCGGGCGCGAGGAGGGCCGGCAGGTCCTTCATCGAGTGCACGGCGATCTCGGCGTCGCGGGCGAGGAGCGCGTCCTCGATCTCCTTCACGAAGAGCCCCTTGCCGCCGACGTCGGAGAGCGGGACGTCGAGGATCTTGTCCCCCCGGGTCACGAGCTCGTGCAGGCGCACGTCGAGGCCCGGCTCGTTCTTCCTGAGGAGGGCGGCGACGTGGTTCGCCTGCCACTTGGCGAGCGGGCTGCGGCGGGTCGCGATGCGGATCGTCATGTGCGTTCGAAGCCTTTCGGGTGGTGGCTAGGGGCGCTCGGAGGAGGCGGCGGCGCGGGGGGCGCCGGCGGGCTCGGCGGCGCTGGGCTCGGTCGAGCCGGACTCGCGCGCCGGGGCCTCGGCGCGCGCGGTACGGCCGGAGGTCGGCGCCTCGCCGTTCTCGATGCCGAACAGCTCCGCCGCCGCGCCGGCGAGCGAGCCGTCGCCCGAGGACGCGGCCTCCTCCTTCAGGCGGGCGGTCGGGCCGTGCAGGAGCTTGTTCACGATGGCCTGCGCCATCGCCTCGACGGAGCGGCGCCCCTTGTCGTCGAGCTTCGCCCCGACCTGCGAGAGCGTCCGCTCCGCCTCGGCGCGGGCGATCGCCTCGGCGTGGCGGCGCAGCTGCGCGAGGACCGGGAGCGCGGCGCGCGTCTCCCGCTCGCGCGCGAACGCGAGCACCTCCGCCTCGACGATCGCCTCCGCGCGGAGCGCCTCGCCCCGGCGCGCCGTGTGCGTCGACTCGACGACCTTCTCGAGGTCGTCCACGTCGTACGCGAAGACGTCGGCGAGGTCGGCGCACGCGGGGTCCACGTTGCGGGGCACCGCGAGATCGATGAGGCAGATGGAGCGGTGGCGCCGCGCCTTCATCGCCTTGTCCATCATCTCGCGGGTGAGCACGAACGTCGGCGCGCCGGTCGAGACGATGACGACGTCCGCCTCGGCGAGCAGGTGCTGCAGCTCGTCCCAGCTCCGGAAGTTGCCCGCCACCTGTTCGGCGAGGGCGAGGCCCCGCTCCGGCGAGCGGTTCGTCACGAGGATGCGGTCGGCGCCGAGCACGGCGAGCGCCTTCGCCGAGAGCGCGCCCATCTTCCCGGCGCCGGCGAGCAGGATCGAGCGGCCCTTCAGGTCGCCGAAGATCTTCTCGACGAGCTCGACCGCGACCTGCGACATCGAGGTGGTGCCGCGGCCGATGTCGGTCTCGGTCCGGACCCGCTTCGCGGTCGCGAAGGCCCGGTTGCACAGCCGGGAGAAGAACGAGCCCGCCACGGCCGCGGCGCTCGCGAGGCCGTAGGCCTCCTTCACCTGCCCGAGGATCTGCTGCTCGCCGACGACCATCGAGTCGAGGCTCGCGGAGACACGGAAGAGGTGGCGGATCGCTTCGACGCCCCCCTTCACGTACAGATGATCGGCGGCCTCGGGGGACCGCGAGGTGAAGAAGCGGCGCGCCGCCTCGTCCGCGTCCGCTTGGACGTAGACCTCGACGCGGTTGCAGGTCGAGATGACGAGCGCCTCGCGCACGCCGTCGACCGCCCGCAGCTCTCCGAGCGCTCCCTTGAGCGCGTCCCCGGACAGGGCCACGCGCTCGCGCACGTCGATCGGCGCGCTCTTGTGGGAGAGCCCCACGAGGAAGACGTCGCGCGCGCTCACTGCGCGCCCCCGGCGTCGGGGATCGCGACCGTGCCGTAGTCGCCGGTGTGGCGCGTGATCCCGGGCACGACCTTCAGCGTCACCATCGACCCGAGCACGAGCACGAACCCGGCGAGGGTGAGCAGCGCGTACCGCCGGCCGTGCCAGCCGCTGTGGCGCAGCTGGACGAGGACGCCGTAGAGGAGCCAGACGGTCATGGAGACGATCTGCTGCGGATCCCACGACCACGCGCTCTTCCAGACCGCGGTCGCCGTGATCGTCCCGGCGACGAGCGCGACCGTGTAGACGACGAAGCCGGCGCGGACGAGCCGCTGCACCATCCGGTCGAGCGCGTCGAGCGACGGCAGCCTCGAGAAGAGCGCGCCGAACTTCTTGCCCTTCACCTCGCGCTCCTGCAGCAGGTACATGAAGGCCGCGCCGCACGCGATCCCGAAGAGCGCGACCCCGAGCCCGGCGGCGAGGATGTGGAGCGTGAGCGTCGGGTGGCGGATCGCGGCGGGCGGCAGCTCCGGGTGCCCGGGCGTGCCGAACAGCGCCGGCACGAGCGTCACGAGGATGAACGGCGTGATGAACGCGCCGAGCGTGGGCAGGTGGTAGAAGCGCTGCAGGAGCAGATACGCGCCGGCGGCGAGCCAGACCATGAGGAGGAGCCCGCCGCGGGTGCTGAAGAACTCCGCGCCGCCGAACTCGCTGCAGCCGACGCCGATCGCGACGCCGTGCACGACGAACGCGACCGACAGCAGCGCGGCGCCGCCGGTCGCGAGCCGCGCGTGACGCGGCCGGGCGAAGTAGAGGATGTACGCCGCGGTGGCGGCGGCGTAGAGCGCGGCGGCGATGCGCAGGATGAGGACGCTCATGCCTCGTGGCTCCCTGCGGCGCGCGGCGGGTGGTCTGCCGTGCGGCGCAGCGATGTCCCTTCGTTCGAGAGGGTGCGTTCGTTCAAGAGAGCTTCCCCAGGAGGAAACGGGCGAGATCCTCCGCCTCCTTCCGCTTCTCTTCCAGATCCTTCGGCATCGGGCTCGCGCCGAGGGGTCGAGAGCGGGCGGACGTGTCCTTCGCGGCCGGAGCGCCGGGCGCCGGCCCGACCGGGCGGGCCGCGGGCGGCGGTGCGCTCGCCGGCTTCGCGGACGCAACCGCCTGCAGGGCCGCCGACTCGGCGAGGAACCCGGGCTGGACCTCGTAGACGAGGTCTCCGACGATGCAGGAGTCGCCGGCGGGGTCCGCCCCGAGCTCCCTCAGCTGCGGGGCGCTCTTCACCTTGTGGAGCAGGCCGTGAGAGTCCTTCTCGTCGCCGAGCACCTTCATGAACCGGACGGCCGCCTCGAGGGCGTAGCTCCGCCCGCTCCCCTCCCCTGCGAGGAGGGTCATGACGTTGCCGACGAAGTCGATCTTCCCCTGCTCGGCCCAGGAGTCGAGCATCGCCTGGGATACGAAGAGCAGCCCGGACATTGCGTCTCCGGCCCACCTGATACCACGCCCGCCGAGCCCCTTGCCAGGGTGAGACCGCGCGGATAAGAGTTCCGACCGATCGTCCCTTCTTCCCCCGGCCAAGGAGCCGACATGGCGTCGAACGACGTGGTCAACCTGCAGGACGGGACCTTCGACCAGGAGGTCCTGAAGAGCGACGTCCCCGTGCTCGTGGACTTCTGGGCGGTGTGGTGTGGCCCCTGCAAGGCGATCGCGCCGGCGGTCGAGGAGCTCGCGAAGCAGTACAAGGGCAAGGTGAAGGTCGCGAAGATGAACGTGGACGACCACCAGAACGTCCCGCAGCAGTACGGGATCCGGTCGATCCCCACCCTGCTCCTCTTCAAGGGCGGCCGGGTCGTCGACACCATCGTCGGCGCCGTCCCGAAGTCGAAGCTCGAGGAGAGCCTCAAGAAGGCGATCTCCTGACGCTCAGTTCACGAACCGGCGCATGCCGATGTTCGCGAGCAGGCCGATCCCCGCGTACATGGTGAGGACGGACGACCCGCCGTAGCTCATGAGCGGGAGCGTCACCCCCACGACGGGCAGGAGACCGACCACCATCCCGATGTTGATGAAGACGTGCCAGAACAGCATCCCGGTGAGGCCGACCGCGAGGAAGTTCCCGAAGCGGTCGCGTGCGTTCCCGGCGACGTCGACCGCGCTCGTCACGAGCGCGAAGTAGAGCACGAGGAGCAGCAGGCAGCCGACGAACCCGTGCTCCTCGGCCCACACCGAGAAGATGAAGTCGGTGTGCTGCTCGGGCAGGAACGACAGGTTGTTCTGGGTGCCCTGCCCCCAGCCCTTCCCGAGCCCCTGCCCCGAGCCGATCGCGATCATCGACTGGGTCGCGTGGTAGCCGGCGCCGCGCGCGTACGCCTGCGGGTTCAGGAACGTCTCGATCCGCATCTTCTGGTAGGGCTTGAGGTGCGGGTACGCGAAGCTCGCGCCGCCCACCGCCACCACGAGGAGGATCGCGATCGTCTTCCAGCGGACCTTCGCGAAGAGGATCTGCGTGAACCCGACCGAGCAGATGATGAGCGCGGTGCCGAGGTCGGGCTGGCGCAGCGTGAGGACCGCCGGCAGGACGGTGATGCCGAGCGGGATGACGAGGCCGAGGAGGCCGTAGCCGTCCTTCCGCTTCTCGGCGTCGACGTGGAACCAGGACGCGAGCGCGAGCGCGACGGCGAGCTTCGCGAGCTCGGAGGGCTGGAAGTTCACCGGGCCGAAGCCGATCCAGCGCCGCGCGCCCATCACGTAGCGCCCCTTCACGAGGACGAAGAGGAGCAGGGCGATGACGATCGCGTAGAGGACCCAGGAGAGCCGCTGGAACGTCCGCGTGTCGAACAGCGTGACCGCGAGCGCCAGCACGGCGCCGACGCCCATCCAGGCGGTCTGCTGGATCCAGACCGGCGCGTGGGCGCTCGCCGACGCGGAGGCGAGGTTCCAGATCCCGATCGCGGAGATCGCGAGCACGATCAGCCCGAGGTGGAGGGGGAAGTGCGCGAACGGCCGGCGATGCGGCATCGCCGCGAGCGAGACCTCAGCCATGCGCGCCTCCCCACTGCACGTCCGGGGACGCCTCGCCGAGCTCGGGCTTCTCCACGGCCCCGAGCTTGGGCTTCTCCACGGCGCCGCGCGCGGGCGGCGGCGGCGCGGGCGGGGTCGGGGGCGCGGGCGCCGGCTGCGGGGCCGGCCCGGCCCGCTCCGCCGCGTCCTCCGCCTGCAGCTCGAGCCAGCGCCGCACGATCGCGCTCGCGGTCGGGGCGGCGTTGGACGAGCCGAAGCCCGAGTGCTCGTTCAGCACCACCACGACGATCTTCGGGTCGTCCGCGGGAGCGAACGCCACGAACCAGGCGTGGTCGCGCTCGAAGTAGGAGACCTGGCTCGCCTTGAGCCGCCTCGCGCCCATCTTCACGACCTGCGCCGTGCCCGTCTTCCCGGCCATGACCGTGTCCTTGAGCCGCGAGCCGTAGGCGGTGCCGAACGGCTCGTTCACCGCGGCGAGGAGGCCCTTCAGCACCGCCTCGCGCGTGGACTTCTGGATCTGCGGGCGGCCGCGCTCCTGCGGCGCGAACTCCTGCACGGGGCGTCCGTCCGCGTCCTCGACGCGCTGCACCACCTGCGGCTTCCAGAGGATCCCGGTCGCGAGCGCGCCGTAAAAGACGAGCTGCTGCATCGGCGTGACGTTCACGTCGCCCTGGCCGATCGCGAGGTTCACGGGCATGCCCTTCTGATAGCCGCCCGGGACGTGCCGGTCGTGCCACGCGATGTCCGGGATGGTGCCCGGGACCTCGCCCGCGACGTCGAACCCGGTGGGCATGCCGAGGCCGAACGTGTTCGCCCACTTCGCGATGGCGTCGGCGCCGAGCCGCGCGCCCGCCTCGTAGAAGAACACGTCGCAGCTCGCGCCGAGCGCGTGCTCGAAGTCCACGTACCCGTGGCCCGACTCCTTGTCGCAGCGCCACGTGTGCGAGCCCATCCGGAAGTGGCCGGGGCAGAAGATCGTCGTCCCGGGCCGGTAGACGCCCTCCTCGAGCGCCGCGATCGCGGTGAGCGCCTTGAACGTGGAGCCCGGGTGGTAGTGCTGCTGCACGGCCCGGAACAGCTCGGGCTGGAGCGGGTCCGAGTGGATCGCGGCGAGCTCCGCCCCGCTGATGCGGCCCGACATCTTGTTCGGATCCGGGGCGGGCCGGTCGACGAGGGCGAGGATGAACCCGGTCTTCGCGTCCATCGCGAGGGCGGTGCCGGCGGTCGCGGGGAAGGTCTTCTCCGCGAACTCCTGCAGGCGCCAGTCGAGCGAGAGGACGAGGTTCTTGCCGGGCTGGGACGGGACCACCCGCAGCGCCGGCGGGATGAGCTCGTCCGCGTCGTCCTTGCGCCGCCCCTTCGCGTCCACCGGGACGCGCTCCTTCCCGTCGACGCCGCGCAGGTCCTTCTCGAACTTCCGCTCGAGCCCGCGCCGGCCGACGTAGTCGCCGAGCAGGTACTGCCCGGGGAGCTTCGCGTTCGGGCGCGGCGGCTCGTCGCCGTTCAGCCGGCGCTGCTCCTCGGCCTGCTTCTTCAGCTCGTCGTTGAGCTTCGTCCGCTCTTCGGGCCCGACCTCGTTCATGTAGCCGATGAGGTGGCCGCCGAGCCCCGCGTAGCGGTAGTTCCGGTGCGGCGTCGCGACGATGTCGACGCCCAGCAGCTCCATCTGCGTCGCGAGGAACTGGTCGAGCGCCTCGCGGCCGACGTCGATCTTCACGGTGAACGGCTGGAACCGATCGAGGGACTTGAGGTTCCTGAGCGCGCCGTTCGCCTGGCCGCGCGCCCGCTCGATCTCGTCCTGGGACAGGGACAGCATCGTCGCGAGCCGCGAGATGACGTCGTCGCACTGCTTCCCGCAGAACGCCGGGGTGAGCGTGACGTCGTACGACGGGCGCGAGTCCACGAGGACGCGGCGGTTCCGGTCGAGGATGAGCCCGCGGTCGGCGGGCTGCCGCAGCTCCTTCACGAAGTTGTCGTCCGCCTTCTCCTTGTACTCGTCGCCGCGCAGGATCTGGAGCTGGTACAGCCGGCCGAGGAGCACGACGAACGAGAGGATGATGACGCCCGTGGCCCAGAAGAGCCGCGGCTTGAAGTCCTTCTGCGCCGCGCCCGGCGCGCTGGGGGGGATGAGCGACATTCTAGAGCACGTGCTAGCGGAGGAGCCCCGGCTCCTCGCGGTGGAACAGCGCGTCGATCCGCTTGAGCCCGAGCGCCACGGCCGGGGAGAGCGCCCCCGTGAGGAGCGCCTCGAGGAACATGCGCGGGACGAGCACCGCGCCGGGGCCCGCCTCGGGCGCGACGGTGGTGCGCAGGAGGATCGTCGCGCCGATGGAGAGGACGAGCGCGCCGAGGCCCGAGAGGAGCGCGAACGCGGCGCGGCTCCGCACGTCGACCGAGGCGGCGACCGCGCGGACGGCGAGGAAGAGCATCACCGCGAGGAACGTCATGAGCCCCTTCGGCGTGCCCGCCATGAGGTCCATGACGTAGCCGATCCCGGCCGCCGCGATGGACCCGTCCACGTTGCCGCCGTGCAGGCCGAGGTGGACGAGGCACGCGGCGAGGAGCGCGAGGGAGAACGCGCCGCCGCCCACCCAGCGGAGCAGCGCCGCCTGGAGCGCCGCGAGGAGCAGCGCGAATGCGACGTGGGCGAGTGGCTTCACGGGAGCTTCCCGGGTGCGAACGCCGCCGGCAGGACCTCGGCCGGGCGCTCCCAGCTCGTGACGACGAGCACCTCCTCGAGCCGCGTCACGTCCACGGCGGGCACGACGCGCGCGTCCTGGAAGAGGCCGTGCTGCTTGCGCTCGAACTGCGTCACCTTCCCGACGGGCAGCCCGCGCGGGAAGACCCCGTCGGTTCCCGAGGTGACGAGCGGATCGCCCTCGATCATGTCCTCGGTGCGGAGCGCGTAGTCGAGGCGGCAGAGCTCGGGCTTGCCGAGCCCGCGCACGTTCGCGCGCGCGCGCGTCCGGTCCACGCGCACCGCGATCGAGCTGTTGAGATCGGTGAGGACGAGCACGTCCGCGGTGCGGGCGCCGACCGCGTGGACTCGGCCGACGACGCCCTCCGCGACGACGACCGGCATCATCGGCGCGATCCCGTCGTCGCCGCCGCGGTCCACCGTGAGGATCTGGCGCCCGACGGTGCCGAGGCGGATCCCGATGACGCGCGCGCCGACGTAACGCCGCTCGGCCGACGCCTCCGCGAACCCGAGCAGCCTGCGCAGCCGCTCCGCCTCGGCGCCCGACGCGACGAGCTGCTGCCGCTCGAGCTCGAGCGTCCGCACCCGGGACGAGAGCTCGGCCGCCCGCTCGTGCGCTCCGCGGAGCGAGACGTACCCGCTCCACGCGCGGAGCGCGCCCGTGACGGTCCACGCGATGGTGCGCTCGACCGGCGTCGCGAGCCACACCACGGCGCGATCGAGGCGCGACCGTTCGGAGGCGCGCTTCGCGTGCGCGAAGAACACCCCGAGCGGCACGAGGAGCAGCACCGCGACGAGGATCAGCTCGCGGTACCGCTTGAGCAAGGCAAGCACGCAGACTCCGTGTGGGGGAAATTCCCTTGCATTTTAGCGCTTGTTGAATAGGGTGTTCAACTTCGTTGCGCCCGGGACCGCTCGGGTGCCGACCTTCAACAACTCGGAGCCACGCTTCATGCTCGACATCCTCCGGGCGAACACGAAGAGCACGTTCACCTGGCTCATCGTCATCGGGATCGTGGTCGTCTTCGCCATCAACTTCGGACCGGGCTCTCTCTCGAAGGGGGGAGGCTGTGCCGGGGCCGCCGTCCCGTACGCCGCCAGGGTGAACGGAAAGACGATCCCCGCGTCGGAGTGGGACCGCCAGTACCGCCAGCTGTACCAGCTCTTCCGGCAGCAGGCCGGCGACATGTTCTCGCGCGAGCTCGTCGAGCAGCTCGCGATCCCCTCGCAGGCGATGGACCAGATCATCGACCGCGAGCTGGTCGTGCAGGAGGCGCGGCGCCGCGGTCTCACGATCTCGCGTGACGAGCTGACCCGCGCGGTGCACGGCATCTCGTGGGCGCAGGACGGCGGCGTCTTCAAGTTCGAGGTGTACCAGGAGGGAGCCCGCGCGATGTTCGGCTCACCCGCCAAGTTCGAGGCGGCGCTCAAGGACGACCTGCTCTACCAGAAGATGATGGCCGCCGTCCGCGAGACCGTGAAGGTCTCGGATGCGGAGGTGCGCGAGGTCTGGGAGGCCGACGCCGACCGCGCCGCGCTCCAGTTCGTGCGCGTCCCGTTCGCGGCCGCCGAGCCGCTCGCGAAGCCCTCGCCCGACGAGGTGAAGGCGTTCGCGGCAAAGGAGGGCGCGCGGATCGAGAAGTTCTACGGCGAGAGCGCCGCCCGCTTCGACCAGAAGAAGAAGGTCCGGGTCCGCCACGTAGTCGCGAAGGTCGCCCCCGGCGGCGACGACGCGGGAGCGCGGAAGAAGATCGAGGAGGCGCAGGCGCGCCTGAAGAAGGGCGAGGACTTCGCGAAGGTCGCGCAGGCGCTCTCCGAGGACGAGGCCACCAAGGCGCGCGGCGGCGACCTCGGGTTCGTCTCCGAGGGGCTCTTCGACGAGGCGTTCGCCGCGGCGGCGCTCGCGCTCGAGCCCGGGCAGGTCTCGGCGCCCGTGCGGAGCGACGCCGGCTGGCACCTCGTGAAGGCGGAGGAGGTCGTGCCGGGCAAGAAGGTGTCGCTCGCCGACGCGCGAGAGACGATCGCCCGCGAGCTGCTCGTGAAGGATCGCGCGCAGGCGCTCGCGCGCGAGCGCGCCCAGGCGGCGCTCGACGCGGCGAAGGCGGGCCACCCGCTCGCGGCGGTGAAGCTCGGGTCGCAGACCGCGGCCCCGGAGGAGACCGGCCCGTTCGGCCGGACGAGCCCGTTCGTGCCGAAGGTCGGCGAGGCGCAGGGCCTCCTCGCGGACGCGTTCGCGGCGAAGGCGGGGCAGGTGCTCCCGCGCCTCTACGAGACGCCCGCCGGCCCGGTCGTCGCGGTCGTGAAGCAGCGCGAGGTCCCGGACCCGAACGCGTTCGACGGGCAGCGCGAGACGCTCGCGACGCGGCTGCGGAACCGCAAGGAGTCGCAGGTGCAGGGCACGTGGCTCCGCTCCCTCCGCGAGGGCGCGAAGATCGAGACGAACGGCGCGCTGCTCGCGGCCGCGTCCGCCGCGCGCCCGGAGTGAGCCGCGCGGGCGGGTCGCCCTTGACGCCGCGCCTCGTCCTCGCCTCGCAGAGCCCGCGCCGGCGCGAGCTGCTCGCGCAGCTCGGCGTCGCGCTCGAGGTGCGGCCCGCCGACGCGGACGAGTCGGTCCTGCCCGGCGAGCCGCCGCACGAGTACGTCCTGCGGGTCGCCCGCGAGAAGGCGCGCGCGGTCGCGGGCCCCGTCGTGCTCGCGGCGGACACCGCCGTCGTGCTCGGGCGCGAGGTGCTCGGCAAGCCGCGCGACGCCGAGGACGCCCGCCGGATGCTCCGGGCGCTCTCCGCGACCTCGCACGAGGTCCTCACCGCCGTCTGCGTCCGGCGCACGCAGCCGGCGCTCGCGGTCGAGCTCGACGTCGTCGTGACGACGCGGGTCCGCTTCGCGCGGCTCGGGGACGCCGAGATCGACTGGTACGTCTCGACGGGAGAGCCGCTCGACAAGGCCGGCGCCTACGCGATCCAGGGTGCGGGCGGCGCGTTCGTCCTCGGGGTCGAGGGGAGCGTCTCGAACGTCGTCGGGCTTCCGCTCGCGGAGACCGCCGAGCTGCTGGCCCGCGCGGGGTTTCCCCTGCCCTGGAGCCCCCCGTGAGCGTCGCGGAGCGCGTCGCCGCGCTGCGGGCCCGGCTCCCGCCCGGCGTGACCCTCGTCGCGGTCTCGAAGACCCACGGCGCCGAGGCGATCCGCGAGGCGTACGCCGCCGGGCAGCGTGACTTCGGCGAGAACTACGCGCAGGAGTGGCGAGAGAAGGCGGACGCGCTCGCGGACCTCGCCGACCTCCGCTGGCACTTCATCGGCGGGCTGCAGACGAACAAGGTGAAGTACCTCGCCGGCCGCGTCGCCGCGATCCATACGGTGGACCGGATCGAGCTCGCGCGGGAGATCTCGAAGCGCTTCGCCGCGAAGGGGGCGACGGCGCGGCTGTTCGTCGAGGTGAACACGGGCGGCGAGGCGACGAAGTCGGGCTGCGCACCCGCCGACGCGCCGGCGCTCGCCGAGGCGGCGCGCGCCCTGCCCGCGGTCGCGATCGCGGGGCTCATGTGCATCCCGCCGGCGCACGACGACCCGCGCCCTCACTTCCGGGCGCTCCGCGCGCTGCGAGATCGGCTCGGGCTCGCCGAGCTCTCGATGGGGATGAGCGCCGACTGGCCGATCGCCATCGAGGAGGGCTCGACCTGCGTCCGAGTCGGCACCGCGATCTTCGGAGCGCGGTGATCCTCAGATGCCTTTGAGACGCAGGCGCCCGGAGTCGTTCACGTCAGCCCGGAATTCCTGGCCGCAGTAGTAGCAGCGCACCTCGTCGCCGTCGCCGAACGAGTCGTCGTACGGGTTGTTCGCGTTGCAGTCCGGACAGTCGAAGTCCTGGAACCGCCGCGTCCGACCGAGGTCCTCCGCCTGGGGCTTCTCGTCGTCTTCGTACGAGTCGATCGCCATCGGCGCCTCCCCGCCCCGCGGGGCGCCCCCGGAGCGTACGCCAGCCCGGCCCGGAAATCGCGCACCGAGCGCCAGCGAGGGTTCGCCTCGGAGCGGGGGCGTTGCAATGGCGGCGCGAGATCCCCAGGAATGACCGCCATGGAGCACCGCGCCGATCCCTCCGGGACGCCGGGCCCGCCGGCGCCCTCCCGACGCGCCATGACCCTCCGGACGCTCGCCCTCGCGGCCCTCGTCGCGGCCGCCCCCGCGCGCGCCAACCCCGCCGCCTTCGCCCCGGGCGAGGAGAGCGTGCTCGGCTTCACCTACCTCGGCGTCCCGTCGGCCGAGGGGCGAGTCAGCGTGGGGCAGCCCGCCGGAGACGTGTGGCCGGTCGTCTTCCAGGCGAGGACGCAGGGAATCGCCGGTTTCATCGACATCCGCGAGCACCTCGTCACGTACTGGGACGCGACGACGTCGCTGCCGCGCGGGCTCGACGTCCGCTCGTACGAGGTCGGCGATTACCACCAGGACACGACGCGCTTCGACCGGGTGAACCTCAAGGCGACCTACGAGCGGCTGCGCAGGGGCAGCCGGTCGGTGCGGACGTTCGACATCCCTCCGGACGTCCGCGACCTCACCGGCGCCCTGATGTGGCTGCGGCTCCAGGCGCTCGAGCCCGGGCGCCGGGTCGAGATCCCGGTCTTCTCGGGTACGCGCCAGTTCACGCTCGTCGCGGACGTGCTCGAGCGCGAGACGGTCGAGACACCGGCCGGGCGCTTCCCGAGCTTGAAGGTGCAGATCCGGACCGCGTTCGAGGGCAAGTTCTCGACGAAGCGCGACTCGTTCGTGTGGCTCTCGGACGACGTGCGGCACGTGCCCGTCCGGATGACGGCCGAGTTCGCGGTGGGGACGGTCGTCGTGACGCTGAAGAGCTACCGCCCCGGGACCCCCGTCGCCGCACGCTGACGCGCCGGCCCCGCCGGGCCGCGGTCGCGCCCGCGCGATGTGTAGCTTGCCCGCGTGCGCCCCGCGGTCGCCCTCCTCGCAGCCTGCCTCGTGAGCCCGCCCTCCGCCGCGGCCGTCGAGGCGCGAGGCCGCGGCGCGCCAGACGTCGGAGTCGCGAGCTCGCTCGACAAGCTCCGGCCCACGAGCGCCGTGCCACGCGCCCGCACGATCGACCTCGTCGCCGCGCGCGGCGAGTGCGAGGCAGCGCAGATCGCGGTGCGCGCCCCGGGAGGCCTCGCGGCGCTCTCGGCCGACGCGACGCCGCTCCGGAGGGGCCGCGGCGCGACCGTGCCGCTCGCGCTGTACCGCGTCGCGACGCTCGCGCTCACGCGGCCCTCGGGCCCCGACGGCGAGCCGGGCGAGTGGCCCGATCCGCTCATCCCGGCCCGCGACGCCTACGCCGGGGAGGCGCGGCGCGCCTTTCCGGTGGCCGTCGCGCCCGGCCGGCTCCAGGCGATCTGGGTCGAGGCCTGCGTGCCCGAGGACGCGTCGGCCGGCGAGCACGCGGGCGTCGTCCGCCTCTCCGACGCCGGCCGCCGGATCGCGGAGGTCCGGGTGCGGCTCCGCGTGTGGCCCTTCGCGCTCCCGCGCACCGGCTCCTTCACCGCCGCGTTCGGCCTGCCGACCCGCGTCGGCACCCGTGCGCTCGGGCACCCCGACGACCCGGCCGTCGCCCGCGACCTCGCCGCGGCCGCGCTCCGCCACCGCGTGACGCCCTACGTCCTGTCGGCCGATCCGCCCGACGGCGCCTGCACCGCGCGCCGCTGCGCCCTCGACTGGACCCGCTACGACGCGGAGGTCGGGCCCGTCCTCGACGGCACCCTCGTCCCCGGCGTGCGCGGCGCGTTCGCGGAGGTGCGGATCGCCGGGCGCGTCTGGGACGGCCCGGAGGAGGACCTGCTCGGGACGCTCCGCGCGTGGCGACGCCACTTCGACGAGCGCGGCTGGGCGGACCGGCTCCGGCTCTACACGCTCGACGAGGCGGGGCCGGCGCAGCTCCCGGAGCTGCGGCGTCGCGCCCGGCTCGCGCGCGCCGCCGGCGTCCGCGTCTTCGCGACGGTCGTTCCGCTCGCGGCGCTCGCCGGTGCCGTGGACGAGTTCGCGCCGAACCTCGCGCTCGTCGGCGACGGGGGCGGGCGCCCCGAGCGGGTGACGTGGTCGTACGCGTCGTGCCTGTCGCACGGCTGCGACGAGCTCCCGGCCGACGGGCCGGCGCGCCGCGCCATGGCGCGCGAGTTCGCGGGCTGGCCGGGCTACGAGATCGACCGCCCCGGGACGGCCGCCCGCGCGGTGCCGCTGCTCGGCTTGCGGCGCGGCCTGAAGGGCGAGCTCTACTACGATATGCTCCAGGCGTGGACGGGCGATCCCTGGACGGAGGTGCGGGCGTTCGCGGGGAACGGCGACGGCACGCTGCTCTACCCGGGCCGTCCCGAGGCGCTCGGGGGAACGCGCCCGTTCCCGGTCGAGTCCATCCGGCTCAAGATCGTCCGGGACGCGCTCGAGGACGCGGAGCTCGTGGCGCTCGCGCGGGCCGCGGGCGAGGGACCGCTCGCGGACCGGCTGCTCGCGCGCCTCGTCCCCTCCGCGCGCGGGTGGGAGCGCCGCCCGGAGCCGTGGCTGCGCGCGCGGCGCGAGCTCGGGGACGCGCTCGCGCGGTGCGCGCCGCGGGCCGCGCGGTGAGCGGGGGGGCGACTTGATCTTCGCGGCGCTCCTCGGGTTCGCGCTCGCCGGGGCCCCTGCCTGCGGACTGCCCCCGCTCGCCGCAGGCGAGCGGCCGTGGCGCGTGAACGAGGCGCTCACCTACGACCTCGACGTCCTCGGGATGGTGAAGGCGGGGACGCTCCAGCTCGCCGTCGAGCGCCCGATGTCGGGCGGCAAGGTCGTCCCGCTCCGCGCGCGCGCCCGGACGACGCCGTCGCTCGCGACCGTGAAGCCGTTCGCAGGCGTCGCGCTCTCCTGGATCGACGCCGCGACGCTCCTGCCGGAGCGCTACCGCGACGAGGCGGAGGAGGGCGGCGTCCACAAGATGTCGGACACCCGAATCGCGCCGGCGGCGCGGGAGCTCGTCGTCGAGTACCGGTACGGCGCCAGCACCGGGAAGACGGCGTACCCGCGCGAGCGGGACGTCCTCGACGCGCTCTCGACGATCTACTACCTGCGCGCGGCGCGGCTCGCACCGGGCGATCGGTTCTGCTTCGACCTCGTCGCGAACCGGCGCTTCTGGCGCCTCGAGGGGAGCGTCGCCGCACGGACGGAGAAGGTCGAGACGCCGGCGGGCCGGTTCGACACGGTCCGGGTGGACGCGACGACGCGGCGGGCCGACCGGCCCGAGGAGAAGGCCCGGGCGATCCACCTGTGGTACGGGACGGACGCGCGGCGGCTCCCGGTGGCGATCGTCTCGGAGATCGACATCGGGCCGGTGAGCGCGACGCTCTCGTCGATCCGCGGCGCCCGCTGAGCGGGGCGCCCGCGCTACATGCGCGCGGCGACCTGCGCGAGGCGGCGGCGGACGGAGGCGATCGCCCGCGAGAGCTCGTCGACCCGCTCGCCCGGCCTGCCGCCGAGCGCGACCGACAGGATCGCCTGCTGCGAGGGGACGCGCTCGCCGAGCGCGTGCTCGACGTTCGCGAGCCACGCGGCGACGCCCGCGAGGGAGGCCCGGGCCTCGCGCAGGTCGTCCTCGAGGAAGTCGAGGACCACGTGCTCGCGCGCGGACCCGCCCGCGAGGCGTCGCCGGAGGGCCTCGACGGCTCCGTCGTCGGCGGGCGACGCGTCGGGCGCGACGGTGACGGCGACGGCGGCGGCCTTCCGGTTCATGGTCTCTCTCCCGCGTTGGCGGCGCGCGCGGCGCGCCGGCGGACCGTCTCGATTGCGGCGGCGATCCGCTCCGGCGACTGGCCCTCTCCGAGGAGCTCGCGGATCTCGCGCAAGGCCGCCGCGACGCCCTCGGGCTCGGTCCGGCCCCGGGCGGCCGCGAGCGCGCGCCCGAGCGCGGCCTCGGTCGCGACCGTGCGCGGGCGCGCCGCCGGCGGGGGCGTGGCGAGCGGAGCCGCGGCCGTGGCGGAGGGCGTCTGCGCGCCTCCGCGGACGACGCGCAGGTCCGCGGCGCGGCCGACGAGGACGTCCTCGCCGAGCGGCTCGCCGGCCGCCTCGCGCGGCAGGTAGACGCGGTAGAGCGTGCCGCGGTTGTCGCGATGGAGCGGACGGACGTACCGCTTCTCGACGAGCGCGCCGAGAACGCGCAGCAGGCGCCGCTCGGAGAGGCGGAGCCGGTCCATGAGCTCGCGCTTCGCGAGCCGGCACCAGTTGCGCCCCTCCGCGACGGAGAGCCTGAGGAGGTGCAGGTACGCCGCCTGCTCCTCGGCCTCGAGGTCGGCGCAGGCGCGGTCGAAGGCGTCGAGCGGGATCGCCGCGAACCCCGCGCGGACGCGGACCGCGCCGACGAGCTCGCCGGCGAACGGCACGCGGCGCATCTCGCCGGGCTCGAGCGACTCGGGGGGCGGTGCCTCGGCGTGCAGGGGCCGCGTCGCGAGCGCCGCGCTCCCACGGACTCCCCGGTAGTACGGGACCTTCGACACGCCGCCTCCGCCCATGAACCCAGCGTGGAGCGTATTCGCCCGATATCGCCCGTCCAGTTTTCGACCCACCCTGCGCCTGCGCCTGCGCCTGCGCCGTGGACCTGGACCTGGACCTGGACCTGGACCTGGACCTGGACCTGGACCTGGACCTGGACCTGGACCTGGACCTGGACCTGGACCTGGAC
>WNFU01001523.1_pt1 | contig 32758 bp, 41 predicted proteins | sample 5400121 | NCBI WGS metagenome assembly WNFU01 (sample SAMN13153360, study PRJNA577476) | soil metagenome | isolation source: 100 cm soil or saprolite under grassland replicate 1 | place: USA:California | collected 2016-06-15
GCGCAGGGCGGAGCCGGCCGGCAGCGTGCGGCGCAGGAAGGAGACCGTCGGCGACGTCGACATCCTCGTCGCCGCGAGCGAGGCGGAGCCGGCGATCAGGGCGTTCTGCGATCTCGCCGAGGTGGCGGAGGTGCTCGCGCGCGGCCCCACCAAGGCGGCCATTCGTCTGCGCATCGGGCTGCAGGTCGACCTGCGCGTGTTGCCGCCCGAGTCGTTCGGCGCGGCGCTTCACTACTTCACGGGAAGCAAGGCGCACAACATCGCCGTCCGCACGCGCGCCGTGCACCGCGGCGTGAAGCTGAGCGAGTACGGCGTCTTCGATCGCGAGGGGCGGCGGCTCGGTGGAGAGCGCGAGGAGGACGTGTTCGCGGCGGTCGGGCTGCCCTGGATCCCTCCCGAGCTGCGCGAGGGCGCCGGGGAGATCGAGGCCGCCGAGGCGGGCAAGCTCCCGCGGCTCGTCGGCGAGGCGGACGTCCTCGGAGACCTGCACGTGCACTCCCGGGCGTCGGCAGACGCCCGCGCCTCGCTCGAGGAGCTCGCCGACGAGGCGGCGCGCCTGGGCCGGAGGTACGTCGCCATCACCGACCACTCCCGCTCGCGGCCGCTCGGCCTCGACGAGAAGGCCGTTGCGGAACAGCGCGAGCGCATCGCCGCGCTGAACCGCGAAGCGAGGGGCCCGCACCTGCTCGCGGGCGTCGAGGTGGACATCCTCCCCGACGGCTCGCTCGACCTGCCCGCGGAGACGCTCGCCGGCCTCGACTGGGTGGTCGCGAGCGTCCACACGGACTTCGCGCAGCCGCGCGATCGCATGACCGACCGGATCGTCCGGGCGCTCCGGTCGGGCGTCGTCGACGTGCTCGGGCATCCGAGCGGCAGGCGCATCGGGCACCGCGATCCGGTCGGGCTCGATCTCGAGGCGGTGCTCGAGGTGGCGCGCGAGCAGGGGGTCGCTCTCGAGGTGAACGCCATGCCGGAGCGCCTCGACCTCGACGATCGCGCGTGCCGGCTCGCGAAGGAGGCCGGCGTGCGGGTGGCGATCTCGACCGACGCCCACGTCGCCGCGCACCTCGCGAACATCCGGAACGGCGTGTGGGTCGCGCGCCGCGGGTGGCTCGAGCCGGACGACGTGATCAACACGCGGCCGCTCGAGGAGCTGTGGCGGCTGCGGCAGCGGCACTGACGTAGCCGCCCAAGGCGACCCAACCGCCTCGGCGCACGCCGGCGGCGCGGTTACAATGCCGCGATGGCTCGCGACCGCACCTCCGACGGCTAAGTGCACGGCTACTCCGAGCGCGAGCACGAACGCCTGCTCGACCAGGCCACGACGCTGACCGAGCTGCTGCACTCGGACACCCGCTATTCCGACGGGAGCAGCGTGCTCGAGGCGGGCTGCGGCGTCGGCGCACAGACCGTGACGCTCGCGCGAAACAGCCCGGGGGCGCGGTTCACCTGCGTGGACGTGTCACCCGAGTCGCTCGCGGCGGCGCAGGAGCGGTCGCGGGCCGCGTCGATCGGGAACGTCACGTTCCGGCAGGCGAGCATCTTCGCGCTCCCGTTCCCGGAAGAGAGCTTCGACCACGTGTTCGTCTGCTTCGTCCTCGAGCACCTCTCGACGCCGCACGAGGCGCTCGCGAGCCTCGTCGCACGGCTCCGGCCGGGCGGGACCCTCACCGTGATCGAGGGCGACCACGGCTCGACGCTCTTCCACCCCGAGGACGCCGACGCGCGTCGCGCGATCGACTGCCTCGTGACGCTCCAGGCGCGGGCCGGCGGAAACGCGCTCATCGGCCGGCAGCTGTACCCGCTGCTCGCCGAGGCGCGGTTGCGGGAGATCGAGGTGTCGCCGCGGCTCGTGTACGTGGACTCGAGCCGGCCGGAATGGGTGGAGGGCTTCACGAGGAACACCTTCACCGCGATGGTGGAGGGAGTGCGCGAGCAGGCGCTCGCGGCGGGGCTCGTCGACGCGGACACGTGGCAGAGGGGCATCGCGGGCCTTCGGCGTGCCGCCCGGGCGGATGGCGTGTTCTGCTACACGTTCTTCAAGGCGGTCGGCGTGCGCGCTGGGGCGCCCGCGCGACATTGAAACCTCCCGGCAGCGCAGGCCCTCAGGCATGCCGATGAAGCTCGTGGCCATCGTACGCACGCCGGCGCGCCTCGACGAGGCAGCGAGAGCCGTGGCCGACGCAGCGGGGCTCGCGCTGGCAGAGGCCCGCATGCGTCTGGCGCCCGAGCCACCTGCTCTCCTCGCACGACTCGAGGAGGACGAGGCGGCCGCGCTCGTCGCCGCGCTGCGCAAGTCGGGGCTCGCCGCGCTCGCGGTCGACGCCCGCTGTCCGACCGACAAGGATCGCACCGTCGCCCGCTTCTTCTCCGTCGACGACGGAGGCATCACGCTCACGCCCCGCTTCGGGGACTCGCTGGAGGTCGAGTGGCCCGACGTGGTCGCGATCCTGCGCGGCGTTCGCGCGTCGCGCTCCGAGATCGCGCGCACCGAGAAGTCGAAACGCTTCTCGCTCGGCACCGCCATCGTGACGGGCGGCCTCAGCCTGACCCGCACCTCCACGAAGACGGTGCGTTCCTCGGAGGAGGCGATGGAGCAGGTGATCCTCGTCTACGCACGCGGGGGGCGCGCGGCGACGCTCGCTGAGAACCAGCTCGACTTCTCGTGCCTGGGCGCCGGGATGCAGCCCTCCAGCACCGGGAACATGCTCGAGCTGGCGCGGATATTGCGCGAGAGGGCGAAGGGAGCGTTCTACGACGAACGGCTCCTGCGCCTCGGCCGCCGGCCGCTGCCCTTCCTCGCGGGCGGCGAGTCGCGCTCGCAGACGGCCGCGGTGACGAAGACCCTCACCGACACGAGCGGCTCGCTCGACACGCTCGCCGAGATGATGCGGCGGGCCTTGATGGAGGCTCTGCTCCCGTAGGGGAAACGCGTCACGGCTCCACCGCTCCGTCCGCGCGCCTGAGCTCGACGGTGCCCTGCGCCGGGTAGATCGACTCCACACGGACGCCGTGCGGGAGGTGGAGCGCCTCCGGCCGCACCACCCACGGGACCAGGCCGGGACCGGCCCGCGTCAGATCGACAACCGCAGGCGCGCTATAGCAAGTCGGATGCAGACCGAAGAGCTCACCGTCACCGGCGACGACGGGAAGCCCATCGCCGTCTATCGCTGGACCCCCGATCGCGAGGCCCACGCGATCGTGCAGATCGTCCACGGCATGGCCGAGCATGCCAGGAGGTACGCGCCGCTCGCGCGCGTCCTCTGCGCCGGCGGTTACGCCGTCTTCGCCCAGGACCTGCGCGGACACGGCCGCAGCATCCAGAGCCCTGCCGAGAAGGGCCATCTCGCCGACGAGGGCGGCTGGGCCCGCGTCCTGGCCGACGTCGAGGCGGTCCGGCAGCGCGCCCGCGACGCGCACCCGGGAGCCCCCATCTGCCTCCTCGGCCACAGCGGTGGATCGTTCGTCTCGCAGGACTTCGTTTCGGCCCACCCCCATGCCTATCAGGGGCTCGTGCTCTCGGGCTCGAACGTCGGCGGAGGCCCGCTCGTCGCCCTGGGCCGCGTCATCGCCCGCCTCGAGCGGCTGCGCCAGGGCCCGCGCGGCAGGAGCGCCCTCATCGACACGATGTCGTTCGGCGGCTTCAACAAGGCCTTCGCGCCGGCGCGCACGCGCTTCGACTGGCTGTCGCGTGACGAGGCGATCGTCGATGCCTACCTGGCCGATCCGCTGTGCGGCTTCCGGTGCACGAACCAGTTCTGGATCGACCTCCTCGACGCGCTCGCGCGCATCAGCACGCCGGAGGCGCTCGCGTCGTTTCCGAGGGATCTGCCGATCTACGTCCTGGCGGGCAGCCGCGACCCGGTCTCCCGTGGCACGCGCGGGCTCGTGGCGCTGCTCGCGGCGTTCCGTCGGGCCGGGCTGACGAACGTCACGCACGAGTTCTTCCCCGAAGCTCGCCACGAGATCTTCAACGAGACGAATCGTGACGAGGTCTTCGCGAAGCTCGTCGCCTGGCTCGACGCCAACGTCGCCGGGCGCTCGCGGGCGGCCGAGGAGAAGCGCGCGAGCACGTAGCGCGGGAGTGGACGCGCCCGATCAGATCCGCTTTCGAAGCTGGACGCGGGACTCGCCCGGCCCGTCATAGTCGATCACGTACGCGGTCCCTTGCGACCCCGCATCACCCGGGAGCACCTCGAAACCCATCGCGGCGTGGAATGCGACGGACCCGCGGTTCTCGGGTGACGTCACCGCGTACACGTGCGTGCACTCCAGCGCCCGCGCCGCGGTGAAGAAGCGCTCGTACAGGGCGCGACCGACGCCCGAACCTCGCCGCGCCGGATCGACGCCCACGAAATGGACGTAGGCCCGCTCGCCGTGCGTTTGCGAGCGAAAGCCTGCGAGGAAGCCGATGACGCGCCCTTCGGCCTCCGCCACGAAGCTGGTCGGCCGGAAGTGTACGAAGAAGAGCCTGGGCAGCATCTCCGCCATGCGTCGGCCACCCCACCAGGCGTCCACCACCGCGATGATGGGGCGGTGGTCGTCGGGCTCGGCATGACGGATCGTGATTGCCATCGCGCTCCTTCCAGCGTGGTTCGTCAGCTCGCCTGCGCCGATGCCGCGAGAATGCGCACCACGGCGCCGTGCTCCGCCGCGACGATTGCCCGGGCGTCCTCGACGAGCCCGCTCCAGCCGCGCTCGAGGCGGGTTCGCCACCACGCGAGCCCCTCGTCATGGTCGAAGCCGCGCACCCGATGCAGGTAGAAGAACCAGTACGCGGGGCGCGCGAGCTGCGCCATCACGTCCGCGTTCGAGACGCACACCTCCTCGACGCTGCCGTCGCCGGGCGCGACGGGAGCAGAGTGGGACGCAATGCAGCGGCACGCCGCGTCCACGATGTGCGCCGGCCAGCCGCGTTCGCGGAGGAGGTCCCGGGAGATGCGGGCGCTGTCGAGATGATGCGTCGGGACGCAGGCCAGATCGCGGACGGCCGAGATGTCGTGGAGCCAGCCCGCGAGCTCCACCACCTGCTCGTCGGCGCCGAGGCGCCGCGCGAGCTGCCGGCCGTACTCCACCACGGGGAGGAGGTGCTGGCCGAAGAAGGCCGGACCGAACCGGTTCGCGGCGCCGAGGCACTCCGCTCGGACGAGGTCGCGGACGTCATCGGTGGCGGGCCGGGGATGCAGCGCTGCGGACAGAGAGTGCAAGTGACTCCTCCTCCTCGTCGTCGACCGAGCGACGCGCGCGAGCATGCCCCGGCGCGCAGCGCGGGTGGAATGCGCGAATGCGCAGGCATAGACTTGCAGGAATGCAAGCCCTCGACTGGAACGACCTCCGGTACCTCGTGGCCGCCGAGCAGACGGGCTCCTTCGCCGCCGCCGCCCGGCGCCTGCGGGTGGACCAGGCCACGGTGGGCCGCCGCCTACGGGCGCTGCAGGACGCGATGGGGACACCGCTCGTCGAGCGGACGCCCGGGTCGCTCACGCTCACCGCCGCTGGCCGGCGGGCGCTCCTCGCGGGCGAGGCGATGAGCGAGGCGGCGCTCGAGCTCGAGCGAACGATCGACGCCGGACGCCCCGAGGTGGCCGGGCTCCTCCGGATCACGGCGACGGAGGCGCTCGCCAGCCGCATCGTGGCTCCCCGGATCCCGGAGCTCACCTTGCGTCATCCCGGGCTGACGATCGAGCTGCACGTGAGCAACGAGCGGATGAGCCTGTCGCGCCGGGAGGCGGACATCGCAGTGCGCCTCTCGCGACCGGTGGAGCCGGCGATCGCGGCGCGCCGCGCGGGGACGCTCGGAGTCGCGCTGTACGCCTCGCGCGACTACGTCCGCCGGCGCGGGAAGCCCACCCGCGAGACGCTGCGCGACCATGATCTCCTCGGCTACGACCGCCCGCTCGCGGCCGCTTCCACTGCGCTCGCCTGGATCGACGAGGTCCGCGGCGGACGCGTGGTGCTCCGCAGCAACGGGGCGTTGAGCCTGCTCGGGGCGACGGCAGCGGGCCTCGGCGTGGGCGCGCTCCCGTGCTTCCTCGGTGACGCCGAACCGGGCCTGGTCCGCATCTTGCCGGAGGTGCGCGCTCGCGAGATCTGGCTCGCCGTCCACGGCGATCTGCGCCGCTCGGCCCGCGTCCGCGCCGGCCTCGACTTCCTCGAGGCGGTCCTCTCGACCGAAGGCGATCGTCTGAGGGGAGATCTCGGGGCGGCATCGCCGCCCCGGAGGCAGCTGAGGCGCGGACGGTAGCTCGCGCCGCTCGACGAGCGACGAGGCGTATGCTACGTCGCGCTGCCGTTGCGTTCGAGCTCGAGGACCGAGGGGATGCCCGCGGACTTCGCGGCGGCCACCGCTTCGAGGTCGAGCCGAAAGAGAGGGATACGTATGGGCACCAGCGTCACCATCACCCCCGCCGTCACGACGTCGTCGGGCAAGAGCCACACCGTCGCGCATGTCGGCCAGCTCGGCGAGGTCGACCGCTACGAGCTCTCGCTCCCGCAGTTCAAGCGCCCGGTCCGGGGAAAGCTCTTCCTCAAGGGGATCCTCGGGCTCACCGGGATGGAGGTGTCGGTCACGAAGCTCCCGGCCGGAGCCGCGATTCCGTTCCTGCATCACCACCGCGCGCACGAGGAGCTGTACGTCTTCGTTGGCGGCCGGGGACAGATGCAGGTCGACGGCGAGACCTTCGACGTCGAGGAGGGCTCGGTCGTGAGGGTCGCGACACGCGGCGCGCGTACTCTCCGCGCCGCTGCGGACGAGGAGCTCAGCTACGTCTGCATCCAGGCGCGCGAAGGGTCCATGCCCGATGCCGAGGCCGCCGACGACGGCCAGCGTCTCGAGGCGAAGCCGGTCTGGCCGTGACGACTCGATGTCTGCCCACGTGCGCGTCAGTCGAATCCGGCTGATATGACACGGGCCGCGATGCTGCTCGACCACCACCTCCCCGAGCTCGATTTCGTCGAGCGCCACGTCCTGAAGGTCGCTGCGCCTCCCGGGGTCGTATTCGCCGCGATCCGGCGCGCCGACCTCGGAGGGGGTCTGCTCACGCGGACGCTCTTCCTCCTGCGCGCCCTCCCCGGCCTCCTCGTCGCGCCGCGCGAGACGGTCCGGCGGTTCCTCGCTCGGCGCGGGAGCCGGCGCGTCACCCTCGATGCGCTCGCCTCCGCGGGTTTCGTGTTCCTCGGCGAGGATCCGGGACGCGAGGTCGTGGTCGGGACGATCGGCCGGTTCTGGAGAGCCTCGGGCGGTATGCGCCCGTTCGCGGCAGCGGAGTTCGCGCGCTTCGACGAGCCGGGCTGGGCCAAGGCCGCCTGGAACTTCCGGGTGGATCCGGCGCAGGGATGCGCGACACTCTCGACCGAAACGCGCGTCCTCTGCACGGACCCGCGCAGCCGGCGCGCGTTCGGCCGGTACTGGCGGATCGTCCAGCCGTTCAGCGGCCTCATCCGACTCGAGATGCTGCGGGCGATCCGCCGCGAGAGCGAGCGGACCGGATCCAGCTCGACCGCTTGATCCGGTGCGCCCGCGGCGGCGGGCCGTCCTACATGACCGCCGTGACCCGCGCTGGGGGCGGCTCGCCCTCGATCATCTCGGACAGGGCCGAGCCTGGGGGCACGATCGGGAACACGTTCTCCGTCTCGCTCACCCGCACGTCCACGACCACCGGACCTCCGCCGTGCGCGAGCGCGCGCTCGATCGCGGCGTCGAGCTCTTCTGCCGTCTCCGCGCGCAGCCCGAGGCAGCCGTACGCCTCGGCGAGGCGGACGAGATCGGGGCGGCCGGAGAGAGCCGTGGCGAGGTACCGGCGTCCCTGGAAGAGGTGCTGGAGCTGGCGCACCATCCCAAGCGCCCGGTTGTTCAAGACGAAGATCTTGAGCGGCAGGCCGAGGTCCGCGGCCGTGGCGAGATCCTGCACCGTCATCTGGAAGCTCCCGTCGCCGTCGATGCCGACGACGAGCGCATCCGGGCGGCCGAGCTGGGCACCGATCGCCGACGGGAGGCAGAACCCCATCGTCCCGAACCCGCCCGAGGTGATGAACTCGCGCGGCGCGCCCGTCTTCCAGTACTGCGCCGCGAACATCTGGTGCTGGCCGACCCCGGTCGTGACGACGGTGCCCTGCGGAACGCGCCGGTGCAGTCGCTCCACGACGTACTGCGGCAGGAGCGGCCCGTGCGCGGACTGCGCGTATCGCGGCGCGCGCTCCGCCACGAGCGCGGCGACCTCGCTCCGCCACGGGTCGAGACTCACGCGCGCGCCAGCGGCGAACCCGCGCACCACTTCCGCGTGCAGCGCCGGAACGACATCGCGCAGATCACCCCGGAGCGCCACGGTGGCTGGGACGAGCTTCGAGATCTCCGCAGGGTCGAGGTCCGCGTGGACGACTTTCGCGGACGGCGCGAACCCGGAGAGCCGCCCGGTCGCGCGGTCGTCGAATCTTGCGCCGAGGACGACGAGGAGGTCCGCGCGCTGCACCGCGAGGTTCGCGTGGGAGCCGCCGTGCATGCCGAGCATGCCTAGGCAGAGCGGGTGGTCCTCGGGGATCGCCCCCTTCCCGTGGACGGTGGTGACCGCGGCCGCGCCGATCGCCTCCACGAGGGCGCGCACCTCCCGGTGGACGCCTGCGCTCCGCACGCCGCCGCCGAGATAGAAGAGCGGTCGCGTCGCGGTGGCGACGAGCGCCGCCGCCGAGGTGATCTCCGCCGCATCGATGGGTGGCCGGGCGGCGCCGCGCGGCGCGTACTCGAACTCGATCCGGGCGAGCTGCACGTCCTTCGGGATGTCGACGAGGACGGGCCCGGGGCGGCCGGAACGCGCGAGCTGGAACGCCTCCGCGATCGTGTCGGAGAGCGCGCGTGGATCGCGGAGGACGACGCTTCGCTTCGTGACCGGCGCCGTGATCGCGACGATGTCCGCTTCCTGGAATGCCCCCGTTCCGGTGAGCGCCACTGGGACGTTCCCGGTGATCGCCACCAGCGGAACCCGATCGTGGAAGGCGTCCGCAATTCCGGTGACGAGGTTCGTTGCGCCGGGGCCGGACGTGCCCATGCACACGCCGACGCGCCCGGTCGCGTGGGCGTACCCCTCGGCTGCGTGCGCGCCCACCTGCTCGTGCCGGACGAGGACATGGATGACGCCCGGCGCGAGCCGGGCGTACGCATCGTAGATGGGAAGGATGTTGCCGCCGGGGATGCCGAAGACATACTCGACCTCCTCGGCCTCCAGAGCACGCCACAGCGCCTCGGCAACGGTAAGGCTCGGTCGCGACATGGTTCTCCTCCGGTGAGACGGCGCGCGCACCCTGCGGCGGCGCACGGGAACGGGATTCGGCGCTGAGGGAGCGAGACGATCGGGCGCGACCGCGCACGGGTGCGCCGTCCGGGGAAGGGACGGCCCTATACGCTAAGTCGTACGAGGGGAGACGCGGCCGGGCGCGCCTGAAAGGCGCTGCGCTCATCGATGTGGAAGGCCGCGTTCACGAGTCGATCCTGACGACAGGGTACTCGATCTTCGCGCGTCGCGACACGAATTGCGTGTGTTCGGGTCTTCAACGACCCCCGAGCGAGGCCGCGAGCTCGCAGCTGGCGGCCTCCATGCGAAGCGTCCCGGAGAACACCCGATCGAGGTCCCGGATCGACCAGTTCTCGAGGGATGTTGCCGTGGTGCCGGGGGCGTTCCCGACGCTTGCCACGCGCTATCTTTGTACAACAGGAACGACCTGCAGGGCGACGAGCCGGGCTGGGCCAAGGCCGCCTGGAGCTTCGGGCACGGATCCGGCGCACATCGTCCCGAGCTGGTCGTGCTCGGGTGCTCGGAGGTGCTCGATGGCAGCGACTCGAAGGAAGGCCGTCAAGAGGACGCGCGTCCGGCGCGCGCAGACGACCGGCGGCGGGGCGAAGGCGCCGCGACGGACGTGGTCGCGCGCCGTCATGGAGCGCAGCGACGCGCTCGACCTGCTGCGCGGCGTGTTCAAGCTCCCCCCGCTCGAGATGGCACGCTCGCTCAAGCGCTCCGCCGAGCGCAGCACGCGCAGGAAGTCGTCTCCGTTCCGGTCCGCCATGTCGATGCTGACGTTCTTCGAGAACCGCGCCGGCCGGACCCTGCCCGCGGCACGGAAGAAGGCGATCCACCGGGCGAAGGAGGAGCTGCGGAAGCTCTTCGGCCGCGAGTCCGGAGGCTCCTGAGTCGGGGCGGCGCTGCGGTCACCGCAGCGACTCGATCCCGCGCAGCGTCGAGCCCGAGCTCGAAGAGCGCGTCGGGATTCCGGTCAGTACCCTCCGCCGCCCCCTCCGCCTCCTCCCATCGACGTCGGCGTGGCGCTCGTGTCGATCGTGATCGAGCCGTTCGGCGTGTTCATCGTCCCCTTGTGGACGGTACAGAAGAACGGGATGACCGTTCCGTTGGGCGCGTTCGAGGGAAGCGCGAAGCTCCTCGTCCCGATGAAAGGCCCGGTGTCGAACGAGATCCCCGCGACCGAGCCGAGCGTGAAGGCGTTCGCGTTCGCCTCGCTCGTCACCGAGTGGTCGATCCCATCGTCGTTGACGACGGTGACGGTGGCGCCGGGCGGGGCATGCAGGTTCAGCGGCGAGAAGCTCATGTTGAAGATGGTGATGAAGAAGCCCGTGGCGGGCGCCGATGGCGCCGCCGGCGAGCTCGATCCCCCGCAGCCCGCCGCGAAGATGGTCGCCAGGGCGACGACCCCGGTCTTGACGTTCAGGCACATGAACTCCCCCCCGGGGATCGTCCGCGGTTGCGAACGCATCCGCTGAGGAGATGCTCGGGCGCGCGGGTTGGGTTCCGCACGCATCCGCTCGGGGTCCTCGGCCTGCGAGACGAGCTCGCGCCCGGAAGCCCGGATCGCCGGCGCCTGCCTGTGACGCCCAGCTGCTCGTGGGCCGAGGGATGCAGCACGACTGGTCGCTCACGCTGCCGTGGCTCGACGAGAGCAAGCACGCCTGGCGCGCGATGCGTCGATTCGTGGAGGGACGCTCGGCGGCATAGACCCGGGCAGGGGCCGTCAGCCCCTTCTGGGATCACCTGATTTGTGGTGCGCAAACGCGGGAGTGAACGCCGCGTGAAGTGGATGGATACACGCGGGTAAACGCGCGTTCCGCGGCGTCGAGGTGCAGTCCAGTGCGCGTCTCCGGGGCGGGCGCCCCTTGAACACCCGACCGGGCGTTAATAGGTCGCATCCCATGCGGGGGAGCGAGCAAGCCCCCGGTCGCCGTAAACCGAGAAGAGAGGGTGGGCCCATGAAGCCGAATTCGAAATCCCGCGCCATGAGGCGCGGGGTGGTCATCGCGACAGCACTCATTCTGACCCGAGCGGCCACCGCGGAGGCGAGCGTGTGCCCGTCGGCGAACGTCATCACAGATCCCGCAGAGTTCCAGTGGACCGCGAACAACGGCTACTTCAGCGGGACGCTCGAGTTCGGCGCCGCGACGCTTGCCGTCGGCGCCGACACCTTGACGACGCGGGCCTACCGTCAGGCGGGCGGGACCTTCAGCATCCCCGGTCCGACGATCAGGATGGTGCCGGGGAACACCTATGTCATGACCCTCAAGAACCTGCTGCCGTACTCTCCGCCCAGCACCGCCGAGAACACTTTCAAGGACCCCGACATCACCAACGTTCACACGCACGGCCTGCACGTCTCGCCCACGTCGCCCTCCGACGACGCCATGCGCGTGATCAACGGCACCTATTGCGGCGACTACGTCTACGCGGTGCCTCCCGACCACATGGGTGGAACGCTGTGGTACCACCCGCACCACCACGGTTCGACGTTCCTCCAGGTGTCCGGCGGCGCGTGGGGTCTCCTCCTCGTGGACGACTCCAAGGACGTCCTCCCCGCGGGCGTGGCCGGCATGACGGAACGCCAGCTGGTGGTGGGGTTCGTCAACCCGAGCGTCGCCGGAACCGGCGGCGACACCCTGATCTCCGGCTCGCTCTCTCCCACCTGGACGGTGAACGGGAAGGTCCAGGGGAACCTGTGCACCCCCGCGAACGAGTGGCAGCACTGGCGCGTGCTCCTCGCCGATGCCGACGCAATGCCCAAGACGTTGACGGTCGGCGCGGGCTGCGAGGTGGCCCTGCTGGCGCGCGACGGCGTCTGGCGGACCGTTGCGCCGCTGCCCCTCCCCACGAGCTCCATCGACCTCACCGGCGCCTCTCGGGCCGACCTGGCCGTGAGGTGCAGCGCGGACTCGACCATCTCCGTCAAGGGGACCGTCGTCGCGAACGTGTTCGCGGACGCGGGGGTGTCCGCCAACACGTCGGTCGGGCCGTACTCGCAGGGCTCGACGGGCACCACCTGGTCCGCGCACCGGCCGAGCTACCTGCGCGATCTCCGGAGCGTCACGTCGGTCGAGCAGCGCACGGTGAGCATGGGCGCGCGCACCATCAACGGCAGCAAGTTCGACATGAACACGCCCACGTTCACGATCCCGACGGGCAGCGTGCAGGACTGGACGATCAAGGCCGGAGCCCACCCCTTCCACCTCCACGCCTACCACTTCCAGATGAACGGTGCGTGTGGCGCGTTCGAGGATGGCGAGTACTACGACACGCTCGGTGGCGGCCCGTGCTCCACGCGATTCGACCTGAACCCCACCACCTCGAGCGTCTACGACGGAACGACGATGATGCACTGCCACATCCTGGATCACGAGGACCAGGGCGCCATGGGCTGGGCCGACGTCCAGGGCGGAATGGCTCCTCCGACGTTCCCGGATCCCAGTTTCAGCGAGCTGTACCAGTGCGTCTCGGCCCCCCCTCCGACCAGCTGCTCGACGTACCTCGACCGAACCTCGTGCAACGCCAACGCGGCGTGCACGTGGGACGGCAAGGCGAAGAGGTGCGTGAACCGCTGAAGCAGCGCGTGGTGACGGGCAAAGGGAGCATCCACCGCTCCCCTTGCCCGCACCCGGACGTCGGGATCCTCGGCCTGCGAGACGAGCTCGCGCCCGGAAGCCCGGATCGCCGGCGCCTGCCTGTGACGCCCGCGAGCGTCGCCGAGCGCGGCGTTACATCCGTGCCGTGCCCTCCTTCCGCCTGTGCATCGACGTGGACGATCTCGACGCCGCCGTCACGTTCTACACGCGAGCCCTCGGGTTCACCCCCGGACGGCGGAACGACGAGTGGGCGGAGCTCGTCGGTGGACCGTGCCCCATCGATCTCCTCGCAAAGCCGCCCGGAACCGCTTCGCTGCCGAGCGGCACGCGCGCGTTACGCGACTACGAGCGCCACTGGACGCCGGTGCACCTCGACGTCGTCGTGGAGGATCTCGACGCGTCGGTCGTCCGGGCAGTCGCCGCGGGCGCGAAGCTCGAGCGCGGCGCCGAGACGAAGGTGTGGGGGAGGATCGTAATCCTCGCGGATCCCTTCGGCCACGGCTTCTGCCTGCTCGAGTTCACGGGGCGCGGTTACGACGAGGTGCCGTCGACGCGTTAGAGCCGGCCCTGTGGCGAGTTGTCGCAAGGCGGCGAGCTCGCCCCCAGGGGTGCCATACTGATCGTGGACTTGGATTCGAAGCGCCCCCGTCGATGACCCATTGCCCCCGCCGCTCGTCCAATGGTCGGGCACGACGCGATCGCGGCGCCGGAGCCTGAAGGCACCTCGGAGAACAGAAACCATGCGTCGATCCTGCTGCCCGTCCCGTCTGCTCGCCGCGGTTGCGGTGCTCGTCGTCCCTTGCCTCGCCACTGCCGGCGACGAGGTCCTCTACGGCGGCTCGAGCACGATCGCCGATACCATCCTGAACGGCGGGGCCATCCAGGGGTTCCAGTCGAGCACCGGGGCGCGGCTCACCATCGTGGACGTCTCGGGCACGGGCAAGGGGCTCAAGGCGCTCGCCGAGGGGAAAGTGAACCTGGTCGGCTCGGGCAGGACCCTCACGCCGGATGAGAAGAAGGCCGGCTTGCTCGGGACGGTGGTCGGCTACGACGGCCTCGCCGTGTTCGTGAACAAGGCGAACCCGGTGAAGGGCGTCACCCGCGCGCAGCTCAAGGACATCTTCACCGGCAAGGTGAAGAGCTGGAAGGAGCTGGGCGGCAAGGACGTCCCGGTGGTGGCGTTCATCGAGCCGATCGCGAGCAAGCGAGCCACCGTGCAGCTCCTCCAGGAGCTCGTGCTCGACGGAGTCGCGTTCCAGCCGGGGATCCGCGAGGTGGAGCAGATCAGCGAGCAGCTGCGCGAGGTGACGGCGTCCGAGGGCGCCATCTGCGTCGCGTCCGTCGGCTTCCTCCACTCCGGAGAGGCGTGAAGAACGCCGTCCATACCGTCGACCTCGACGAGATGAGCGCGAGCAACGGGAACATCCGCTCCGGCGCGTATCTCCTCTCGCGTCCGTTGCTCCTCGTGACGAAAGGCCTGCCGGGAGGCGACGCGAAGCGGTTCATCGAGTACATGCTCTCGAAGGAAGGACAGGCGATCGTCGAGCGCTTCTTCGTCCCCGTTCGGAAGTAGCGGGTCGCCGCTGCGCGAATGGGAGTCGTCATGAAGAGGTGGTTCCGCGGCGTCGCGCCGGGCAAGCGCCTCGGCGTCCGCGCCCGGTTGTTCCTCATCACCGGCCTCGTCTTCGCCGCGATGGCGCTCACGCTCACGAGCAACGTGGTTGCCCTCCGCAGCGTGAAGGTGGGCGGACCCCTGTACGAGCAGATCCGCGACCGCCAGCAGTCGCTCGAGGGCTTCGCCCAGCTTCGGGCCGACCTGAACCAGGTCCGGGCGGAGCTCGGGATCTTCGCCAGCGAGACGGATCCGGACCGGGTCCGGCTCCTCAAGAACCGCGTCCTCGAGCTGAAGGACGTCATCCACGATGACTTCGTCGCCATCGAGCACTCGCTCCGAGACGACCTGGACCGGAGCGCGATGGACGACGCGCGCGGCACCTGGGACGAGTTCTCGGCCACGGTGGATGACGCGCTCATCCCCGCCGTCGAGGCGGGGAACACCGCCGCGGCCCGCACCCTGCTCATCGGCGCGCAGCGCAAGCGCTACGAGCGCTTCATCGAGCAGATCGCCTCGCTCGTCGACAAGTGCAAGCTGGAGATCGACGAGCTGGAGAAGGCCACCGCCCGCCGCGTGCTCGCGATCACCGTCGTCACGACCGGCGCCAGCGCGGCGTTCTTCTTCGTGATCCTCGCTGCGCAGGCGCTGCTGGCGGAATCCCTCGCGCGCCGCATCTCTGCGCTCAAGCGCGTGGCGCAGGAGATGGCCGGGGGCGATCTCACGGTCACGGTTGCCGACGACAGCGGCGACGAGGTGGGAGTCCTCGCCCGCGCGCTCGACGACACGGTCGCTCGCCTGCGGGACGTCGCCGCCACCGTGAAGCTCAGCGCCCGGAACCTCGCCGCTGCGAGCGGGGGCATGAGCGAGGCGGCGAGCCAGGTGTCGCACGGCGCGGGGGAGCAGGCCGCGGCGGCGTCCGAGGCATCGGCATCGGTGGAGCGCGTGGGAACCGGCGCCCAGCAGAACGCCGGGCACGCCCGCGAGACCGAGGAGATCGTGACCCAGACCGCTGAGGCCGCGCTCCGGGGAGGAGACGCGGTCTCGGCCACGCTCGCGTCCATGCGGGAGATCACCGAGAGGATCGCCGTGGTCGAGGACATCGCCTACTCGACGAACCTCCTCGCGCTGAACGCCGCGATCGAGGCGGCGCGCGCCGGGGCGCACGGGCGGGGCTTCGCCGTGGTCGCGACCGAGGTGCGGCGGCTCGCGGAGCGGAGCAAGCGCGGCGACCGACGTCGGAAAGCTCTCCGCCGACAGCCGCGGCGTCACCCAGGAAGCGGGGGACCTCCTCGGACGGATCGTCCCGGACATCCAGCGGACTGCCGAGCTCGTCCGCGAGATCAGCGCGGCGAGCGCGGAGCAGTCCGCCGGCGCGAAGGAGATCGTGTCCGCGATCCGGAGGCTCGAGGAGATCATCCAGCAGAACGCGAGCTCGTCCGAGGAGCTCGCGTCGGCGGCGGAGGAGGTGGCCGCCCAGGCAGAGGAGCTCCGGAGCGCGGTCGCGTTCTTCCGGACCGGCGACGATGCGATGGATGCGGACCGGGAAGCGCTGCCCCCGGCGAAGGCCAGGCTTCGCGCGTCATGAGATGGCGGCAGACTCGCTTCACTCGTCACCTGCGGTGACACCCGTCACACGCGGAGAACGCTCGCTTCCCGTCGTGGCACCCGAAGCAGGCGCTGCCGCGCTCGTGGTCGGCCCGCGAGATGAGGCCGGTGCGGCGGGTCGGGAAGCGATCCGCATGGCAGTCCCGGCAGAGGAGGCCCGCCTTTGCGTGGCTCCGCGCGTCGAACGTGACGCGCCCTTCGCCACCGCCGCGGTACGTCGTGCTCTGGCCGCCGGGCAGCGCCAGCGCGCCACCGGCCAGGGCGAGGGCAGCGGCGGCGAGGGCGCCGTGGAGCGCTCTCATCGTCGGCGCCCTCAGGAGAGGATGCTCCGGCTCACGGCGCGGACGCTGGCGGCACCGGTGAGCGTCATCGCCTCGACCAGCTCGTTCTTCATCTTGGTGAGGACGAGCGTCACCCCTTCGACGCCGCCACCATGCGCACCGCGGACGATGGGCCGGCCCACGAGCACCACCTGGGCGCCGAGGGCGAGCATCTTGAGGACGTCGTAGCCGTACCGGATCCCCCCGTCCGCGAGCACCACCACCTTGCCCCGGACCTTGTCGGCGATCGCGGGCAGGACCTCGGCGGAGCCCGGCGTGTGATCGAGGACGCGCCCGCCGTGATTCGAGACCACGATGGCGGCGGCGCCCGCGTCGACCGCGACCTGGGCCTCGTCGGGGGTCATGACCCCCTTCACGATGAAGGGGAGCTTCGTCGCGCGGACCAGCTCGCGGAGCTGCTTCGGCGACTTCGGCTCGATGATCTGCCCGAGCTTCGCCGCGCGCGCGGCGCGTCCGGCGGAGTCGATGTCCACCGCGACCGCCAGCGCGCCCGCCTCCTCCACCAGCCGGATGCGTTCGACGATGTCCTTCTGCGCCCGCGGCTTGATCACGGCGATGCCGCCGTGTCGCGCGATCGCCTTGAGGCGGAGCTGATAGGTGGCGAGCGGATCCTCGGTCCCATCGGCGACGAGGCCGAGGGTCCCGGCGCTCTTCGCCCCGCCGAGCGACGCGTCGATGAAGTCCTCCTCGCTCATCTTCCCGCCCATGTTGTAGGTCGTGCCGCCGAGCGAGGCGCACAGGACCGGCAGCTCGAGCTTGTGGCCGAAGAGGGTGACGGCCGTATCCGGTCGCGTCACCTCGTGGAAGGTTCGGAGATTGAGGTGCAGCCGCTCGAGCGCCTTCACGTTGTTCTTGAACGACGCGGCGCTCCCGATCCCGCCCATCCCCGGCACCTCGCCGGCGCAGGCGTTCCCGTCGCACTCCAGGCAGACGCGGCAGCGTGGGTACAGCTTCTCACGCGCGGCCTTCAGCACGTCCTCGAGCTTCTTCGCGCCGGTGACCGCCGCCTTCGTCGCAGCGGTGGGCGCAGCGGCGCTGGGCGCCGGCGCATCCGTCGCGGGCGCCGGAGACGTCGCGGCCATCTCTGCCGCCTTCGCGGTCGCCGCGATCGCGACCGCGCCCACGCTGGCTGCAGCCGTTCCGAGGAATCCCCGCCTGCTGACCGCGCTCGTCTTGCTCATATCCGCGTCCCCCTGGCGTCTCGGTGAACCCCGAGTGGACCACTCCGGTCGAAGGGTCGCCATGACCTAACTCAACTGTTTACCCGGGACGAGCGCCGATGACCGATGGTTGCCAGGAGCTCGAGGCGCTTCGGAGCCGCGCGCGTGCCGGCGAGATCGCTTGACGGCCATCGGCGCACTGTGATGGTCGTGTGAGCTCACGCGCGCCGCATCGCGCTCAGGACGGACGGAATCCGGATGAAGCTCCTCGGGCATGCTTTCCTCGCGGCTTTCCTGTCGACATCGGCGGTGGCGGCGGCCGCGGCCCCCGCGTGCGACGACGGAAGCGCCGTCGAGGCGGTGAGGGCCGCGACGGCGCGCGAGCGCCTCGACGTCTCGACGCTCCAGCTCGTCGTGGAGGGGCCGTATGGTCGCGCGAAGTTCATCCGCACCCATCCGACCTTCCCGCCGAGCCCCGCCCTGAAGCGCAAGCTCGCGAAGCGGGCGTTCTACTTCGTGTGGTTCCACGCGCCGTTCAGATCGATGGGCGGAAGGGCGTCAGACGTGTGGGCGCTCGTGGATGCGGAGCGGTGCGAGTTGCTGCACCTCGCGCGGCCGCGGTGATTTGGCTCGTTCGGCCCGCTCAGAGCGCAACCGCCCACCCGATCTTGAGCGACGCCTCGGCCTGGACCCGCGGCGGGCGGAAGCGCTCACCGCGCAGCTCGATCTCGGGGTTCCCGAGCTGCACGTGACCGGCCGCCCACGGGTTCAGGTAGAGGCCGCGCCAGACGGGGAACACCCACCCCGCGCCGAGGGTCGCGACGGGGTTCGTGCGCTCGGCCCGCTCCGGGCCGAGCTCCGTCCCGATGTCCGTCCACCAGACCTCGAGCCCGCCACCGATCCACGGTCCGCGAAAGCCGTCCCGGAAGAAGCGATCGTAGATGAGCGCGAGCACGGTGAGGTCCCGGTCGCGAAATGGCGCGTCCGTCAGCGAGTCCGGGAAATGGAGGATGGCGGTCACGAGCCGCACGCGGGCGCGTCCCTGTCCGGCCCAGAGCTGGAGCGCCCCACCCACCTCGCCGTCCGCGGCGCTGATCGCCACCGGGAGGAGATCCAGCTCGGCACCGACGATGTCGCGCCGCGGATCCGCGAGAGGGTCAGGCGCGCCGCGGGCCGGAAGGGCCGCAAGGAGCGCGGCCGCGAGGAGGAGGGCTTTCATGAAGCGCATCGCGATGGGACCCGAGTACGCACGTGACGTCGAGGACGCGAAACTCGCTCTACGATACCGCAGCAGCGATGGGCCCGCTGGGCCATCTGGACCCGCGACCGGGAGTGAACGATGAACAGCGCCGGACACGCGATGATGGCGACCGCGATCGGCATCGCCATCTTCGTCGGCCTGCCGCTCGTCGGGTGGGGGCTCTCGGACGTCGCGATCCTCGTCCCTCCCGCCGGGCGGAGGCCGGGCGAGGAGGACAAGCGGGTCCGCCGCCAGCGCCTTGCCATCGTGCTCCTCCAGATCGTCAGCCTCGCCCTCGTCGTCGTCGCCCCGTACGCCGACCGGCGCGGGATCGCCGTCCTTCCGGCCCCCGCGCTCCGGGTCCTCGGGCTCGCGCTCTTCGTCCTGGGACAGGTGGCGGTGAGCGGGGCGCAGATCGCGCTCGACCGTCAGTTCAGCGTTCGAGGTCACGATCCAGAAGGACCACCGGCTCGTGACCGAAGGCGTGTACCGGTACCTCCGCCACCCCCGGTACCTCGGCATCGTCGTGTTCACGCTCGGCTTCGCGCTCGTCTTCCGCTCCGGCGTCGGGCTCGCGCTCGTGCCCGCCGAGACGTTCGTCCTCCTCTGGCGCATCGGTGACGAGGAGGCGCTGCTCCGCAGCGAGTTCGGCCCCGCGTGGGACGCCTACGCGGAACGCTCCTGGCGCCTCGTCCCGTTCGTCTTCTGAAGCGAGCGTGCGCAACTCCGTGCGCACGCCGGATTCACTTCTGCTGCACGATCATGCCGAGCAGCTGCTGCGCGTAGTTCTTGTCCCAGACGGCGATGTTCTTCCGCGCGGAGACCTCCGTCTTCGTGCTCTCCGCGCCCTGCTGCTGCATCAACACAGAGATCTCGAGATCGCCTTTGGGCCCCTTGATCTCCCGTCTGGCGCCGCTGTTCTCGACCTGGGACCCGGTGACCGGAATGTCCTCGGCTGCGAACACCGCGCGGGCGCGCCTCTCCACATCGTCCATCGAGCCCTTCACGACGGACTCCGCGCCGCGGCTCGTCAGGTAGATCCCGGTCCCTGCTCCTGCTGCCGCCGCGCCCGCAGCCAGGCAGCCGGGCAGCGCTCCTGCGAGGACGACCGCGAGGAAGCAGAGCGCCCGCCTGTCCGCCACGGATGTCATGCCAAAAGGTAGGCAATCCGGGCGCCTCTTGCGAGGGTGCAGACCGTCCCGCGATGAGGTCGCGCTCGCGCCCGAGCCCGTCACGCCGCGTGTGCGCGGGGCTTGCCGTAGATGCCGTCGCCCACCCGCCGCATCCACGCGAGCTCGTCGGCGGACATGGGGCCGCGCCGCAGGGCGGCGAGCGCGTGCTCGGTCTGGTCCGCGCTCGACAGCCCGGTCATGCAGACGTCGACGTCGGGATTCGACAGCACGAAGCGGTAGCAATCGGCGGCGGTGGGCAACCTCTCGCCCACCGCGACGCGCTTCGGCCCAAGCAGCTGCCGGTGACTCGTCGCCGTGAACGCCACGATCCCCGGACGGCCGGCGCTCGGGAGATGCGGGAACACATCCGCTTCGGCGCCGGCGTGCACGGCGTTGTAGCGCACGTGGAAGACGTCGACGCCTTCCACGCCGGCAGCGACGAGCGGCCGGTGGTGCGTGGAGGCGGCGATGAAGCGAACGAGACCGCGCTCCTTGAGCCTGCGCGCGGCGTCGAGGATGCGCGGCGACACGGGCTTGTTCCACATGCCGAGCAACAGCACGTCGGCGTGGTCGTACCCGATCATCTTCAGGCCGCGCTCGAAGGTGAACGTGAGAAAGCTCGCCAGCCGCGAGTACGACTGCAGCACGAGGGCGATCCGGTCGCGCTGGGGCGCGAGGTGGCGCAGCGCTTCGGCGAAGCCGCGACGGCGGATGCTCCCGAAGTAGAGGTAGTTCATCCCCTGCTCGAAGGCGGCTTCGACCGCGGTCGCGGGCATGCCGTACGAGGAGCTGAGGCCGAGGCGACCGACGCGCAGGCCGGTGCGGCCGAGGGTGGTTGGGGCGAGGAGGTCGGAGGCTCGCGGGGTCATCGGCGGTAGCCTCGCACGAGTCGTCAGTGCCGGGAAGCCGACACACGGGCGCGATCGCGCAGATTGTCGCGCCTTCTCAGGGGCGGGTTCCACTTCCAGCGGCGCCGCTCCCTGCTGTTCACTACACCCGATCCGCCTGCGCCCACCGTGGCGTGGGGGAGCGCGCCTTGTCGCCTGACGGCGAGCAGATCGACGTGGTCGTGATCGGCGCCGGACCGGCGGGCCTGGCGGTGGGCGCGTGCCTGCGCCGAGCGGGCGTCGGATTCCTGATCCTCGAGCGCGAGGCGACGGTGGGCGCGTCCTGGCGACGCCACTACGATCGGCTGCACCTCCACACCGACCGCGCACACTCGTCGCTGCCGTACCTGCCGCTCCCGCGCGACGTCCCGCGCTATCCTTCGCGCGATCAGGTGGTGGCATACCTGGAGGCGTACGCGCGCGCGTTCGAGCTCGACCCTCGCTGCGGCGAGGAGGTCACGCGAGCGCGGCCGCGCGACGGCGGCTGGGAGGTCGAGACGGCGCGCGGACGCTATCGCGCCAAGGCGGTGGTGGTGGCGACCGGCGCCTGCGCGGTGGCGGTCCGGCCGCGCTGGCCCGGGCTCGACGCGTACCGCGGCCCTGTGCAGCACAGCGCGGAGTACCGCAACGGCGAGCGGTTCCGCGGAGCGCGCGTGCTGGTGGTGGGGTTCGGCAACTCCGGAGGCGAGATCGCGATCGACCTCGTCGAGCACGGCGCCCGGCCCACGCTCGCGGCGCGCGGCCCGGTGAACCTCCTGCCACGCGACCTGCTCGGCCTTCCCATCCTGACCTGGGCCATCGCCCTGTCGCGGCTGCCGCCCGCGGTCGCCGACGCGCTGGCGCGGCCGCTCCTCCGGCTCGCCCTCGGCGATCCGGCGCGCTACGGATTGCAGAGGCCGGAGCGCGGGCCCATGCAGCAGATCCGCGAGCGAGGCCGCATCCCGCTCATCGACGTGGGAACGCTGGCGCTGATTCGCGCGGGCCGGATCGCCGTCCGGCCGGGCGTGGCGCGGTTCACGCCGGAGGGCGCGGCGTTCGAGGGCGCGGCGGAGGAGCCGTTCGACGCCGTCGTGCTCGCCACAGGGTACGCGCATGGCCTGGAGCGGTTCGTCGAGGGCGCCGAGCGGATCCTGGGCCCGGGCGGGCGGCCCGCGGCGAGCGGCCACGAGACCGCGCTGCCCGGCCTCTTCCTGTGCGGGTTGTACGTCGCGCCGACCGGGATGCTGCGCGAGATCGCCAGGGAGGCGCGCCGCATCGCCGACGCGCTCTCGCGCCGCGTGGCGTCGCGGGCGGCGAGGCTGAGCGGGGCGAGACGGCGACCGGTTCACGGTCGTGACGATCGGCTGACGGCGACTCGTACACCGCACGATGCGTGACATCACCCAGGAGTGCGGGCGAAATCCCCCCCTCGACGACGACGCACTTCGGGTCCGTTTCACGATGAGCTCGTCTACGCTGCCCCGTGACGGCGACGCCGACTCAATGTCGCGGGAAGGACGGCGCCGTCTCGGGAACCCGAGGCGGCGTTCGTCTGCCCGTGCGAAATGCGAGTAGCACCGCTCCTTGCTACTTCTCAGCCACCGGTTGGCCGATGGCGAGCAAGTTCCCCTCGCTGTCCCTGAACCAGGCGCCCTTCTCGCCGGCACCACCCTTGCTCGGATAGTTCCCTGCGATCGTGGCGATCCCGTCCACGGTCCTGAGTCCGGGCAGGTCGTACTCCTCGAACACCACTCCACGCGCACGCAATGCCGCGACCGTCGCCCCGATGTCGACGACCTCCCATGCCATCTGCGTGTGGTTGCCCGAGGCGGCGCCGCTCGACTCGAACAGGGAAAAGGAACCGTGTCCGCAGCGGTAGCGAAGGCCGCCGGGCCTCTCCTCGACGGGCTCGAGGCCCAGCTTTTCCGCGTAGAAGGACCGCGCCCGCCGCAGATCCTGGGCCGGGATCCTGGTCGAGACGTCGCTGTGCTCGAGGATGCGGGGCAAGGAGCCGGTAGCCATGGCTCAACTTAAGCGCTGCGTTGGCCGCGACCGTGGCCGCGCTCGGCCGGGGGAGGCCCGCCCTCTCGCTCGGCGTCCGAGGACGACGCTAGCGACATCCGGCATGGTCGCGCGGCGCCGCGAACGTCCGGAGTTGCGCTGCGCCGCGCGGCACCTTATTTAACCTTCTAGTTAACAATGATCCCTGGAGGGCGATGACCTCGCTCGACGCCACCTTCTCGGCCCTCGCGGACCCCACCCGCCGGGCGATCCTCGCGCGCCTCGCTTCCGGCGAGGCGTCCGTGAACGAGCTCGCCCGGCCGTTCGACGTGAGCCTCCCCGCGATCTCGAAGCACCTCAAGGTGCTCGAGCGGGCCGGTCTCATCGTCCGCGGGCGGGACGCCCAGCGGCGCCCGTGCCGCCTGGTCGCCTCGCAGCTCAAGGCCGTCTCCGACTGGGCCGAGCAGTACCGCCGGTTCTGGGAAGAGAGCTTCGACCGCCTCGACGAGTACCTCCGCGAGTTGCAGGCGACGGAGGCGAAATCCCGAGCACCGAAGGAGAGAGCACATGGCCGCAGGAAGCGTTGACGCGCGCGGCGGGACCGCCGCGTCGGACCGGGAGATCGTCGCGACGCGCGAGCTCGACGCGCCCCGCGATGCTCGGGCAGAACCTCGAGAAGCTCGGCGAGTACCTCGGGGCGACCCCGGCCGCCCGCGCGCCCGAGCGCGGGATGGTCGTGACGCGCGTGTTCGACGCGCCGCGGCAGGTCGTGTTCGAGGCGTGGACCCGGCCCGAGCACCTCGCGCGCTGGTGGGGGCCGAAGGCGTTCACGCTGCCGTCCTGCGACGTCGACTTCCGGACGGGCGGAGCGTACCGGATGGTGATGCGCGGGCCGGACGGCACCGAGTACCCGTTCCACGGGGTCTACCGCGAGATCGTTCCGCCCGCTCGCATCGAGTTCAGCGCGGTCATCGAGTCCGGTCCCGGCGCCGCCGTCCTGACCGTGGTGACGTTCGATGACGAGGGAGGGAAGACCCGCGTCACCGTGCGCCAGACCATCCCCGCGCTCGAGGAGGCGGCGCGCGGCCAGCGTCAGGGCTGGACGGAGAGCCTCGAGAAGCTCGCCGAGCACGTCGCCGCGCGGTGACATGGCTGCGCGAGCGGTTCGGACGCACCGTCTCGAGCCTCTGCTCGCTATGCTCCCGCCATGGCCCATATCCTCACGCCCGACACCTCGGTCCTGCTGCTCGTCGTTCGCGCTCTCGTGGTTTACGGGTTCCTGCTCATCGCGCTCCGGATCGCAGGCCGGCGCGAGCTGGCGCAGATGACGAGCTTCGATCTGGTGCTCCTGCTCATCATCTCGAACGCGGTCCAGAACTCGATCAACGCGGGCGACAACTCGCTGGCGGGCGGGCTCGTCAGCGCCGTGACGCTCCTCGGGGTGAACTGGGGAGTCGGGTTCGCCACCTGGCGCTGGCGCAGGGTGGAACGGCTCGTCCAGGGGAGCCCGGTGCGGATCGTGACCGACGGCCGCGTGCACCTCGGCGCCCTCCAGCACGAGCTGCTCACGCTCGCGGAGCTGCGCTCGGCGCTGCGCAAGCAGGGCATCATGCGCATCTCCGACTGCAAGCAGGTGGTGCTCGAGACCGACGGGACGTTGTCCGCGGTCCGGACCGACGTCGTCCAGCGGTCGCTCGAGGAGCTGGCGCACCCGCAGCCCGTCCACGACGTGGACGCCGGCGAGGGAATCTGAGGACGGAGGGTCGGCTCGCGCTCTCCACGGCAGAATCCTGCCCCCGCTTGACGCCCTCGCCCTCCGGCGCGATGGTGCGCGCCCCCATGCCCGTCCTCCGCGGTTCCGTCACCTTCGCCCGCTACCGGTCCGAGACCGTGAAGCGACCCCAGGACACCCGCCGCTGGCTCGTCCGCGGCCTCGATCGCGGGGCGTTCGAGCCCCTTGACGTGACGCGCGGAGAGGACGACCGCTCTGCCGGCTTCGTCGCGCTCGCGGACCCCGACGCGACCGACTTCACGTCCGGCGTGCTCGAGATGGGCCGCGCGCTGTTCGCGTGGCGCATCGACACCATCCAGGTGAAGGCGTCCGCGGTGCGGCCCGAGCTCGAGCGGTGGGCCGCCGCGTTCGCGGACGAGCACCGGCGCGCTCCGACCCGCGGCGAGAAGGCCGGCGCTCGCGACGAGATCCGCCACCGCCTGCGTCAGCGGCAGGCGCCGACCACGCGGGTATTCGACGTGAGCTGGGCGGTCGACGCCGGCGAGCTCCAGATCTGGGCCGCCTCGCGCAAGGTGGTGGACGAGGTCGCCGCGGCGATCGAGGCCGCCTTCGAGGTGAAGCTCGCGCCGCTCTCCGTCGGCGCACAGGCGGTGCGGGCCGGCATCGCCGAGAGCACGCTCGCGCCGACGGCGACGCTGCTCGGGCTGTCGCGGGAGGAGGTGCGCCGTGGGGAAGCGTGAGCCGAACCGGGCGGCGGCCGCCTTCATGCGGGGCGAGACCGGCGTGGACGGGGTCGCGGCGGAGCCGGATCAGCGCGACGAGGCGGAGGTCGAGCGAGATCGTGCGCGCGAGCAGCTCCTCCGCGGTCGGACCTGGCTCGGCCGCGAGCTGCTCACGTGGCTGCTGTGGCGCTCGGAGTCGGGCGACGCTCTCGTGGAGGTGGACGGCACGGGCGTCGTGGTGCTCTTCACGGGGCGCGTGGTCCTGCGCGGCCTCGCGGGCGACGTCACCGAGGTGGCCGCGCGCGGCGCCGCCGCGCCGTACGCGGCGCAGGTGAAGCGGGCGCTCGCGAGCGGCCTGCTCGTGCACCAGGCGCGCCTTCGGCTCACCCATGGCGAGCGGAGCTGGGAGGTCACGCTCGACGCCGAGCACCTCGACGTGCGCGCGGCGAAGCTGCCGGAGCTGCTCACCGAGGCGGAGGACGACCGCGCCGCCGAGCGGCTCGACCTCTGCGAGGAGCTCGGCCGGCTCGTGGACGCGCTCGTGGAGGCGTTCCTCTCGGTTCGCGCGGAGAAGGGCTGGGCGCGGAGCACGGTGCCCGCGCTGCGCGCGTGGATGGAGGAGGACGCGTAGTCCCCGCACCCGCACCGGCAGCGGGTTGCGCGTACGGACGGCATAGTTATGATGTCCGTACGGAGGTAACGCATGCAGAAGAAGCTGACGAAGACCGGCAACAGCCTCGCGCTCGTCCTCGATCGGGGTCTCCTCGAGAGCACGGGCATCGACGCGGACACTACGCTCGAGGTCTCGACGGACGGCGAGGTGATCGTGATCTCGCCGGTACGTGGAGCGAAGCGCACCGCGAAGCTGAGGGCCGTCATGGAGAAGGCGCACGCCCGCTACGCCGGCGCGTTCAAGAGGCTCGCGGAGTGAGGGACCCTGCGTTCCTCACGCTCGACGAGGTCCTGGCGCTGCACGCCGATCAGATCGACCGATACGGAGGATCTCCAGGCCTGCGCGACGTGGAGCTCCTCGAGTCCGCGCTCGCTGCGCCCCGGGCGACGTTCGGAGGCGGTTACCTGCACACGACCTTGCCAGAGATGGCGGCGGCCTATCTCTTCCACATCGTCAGGAACCATCCGTTCGTGGACGGAAACAAGCGTGCGGGTCTCGCCGCGGCGATCGCGTTCCTCGGTCTGAACGACCTGTGGCTCGAGGCGGACGCGGGCGCCGTCGCGGATCTCGTCGTCGCAGTAGCGGACGGCCGGATGGGAAAGCCCGAGGTGGCGGTCTTCGTGAAGGGGCACGCGCAGAAGCTCGGGTAGCGTTCGGGTCCCGCGCTGGGGGCGGGCCACTCGGGGGGCCGATCGCGAACGATCTCCTCGCGGTCGCCGCGTCACTCCGCCAGCAGCTTGCTCGCCGCGCGCGTATCGCTCCGGAGCACCGCGGCGGTCCAGAGCGCGCCGGCGAAGTCGATCACTCCGACCAGGATCAGGACCGGCTTCACCAGCCCGGCGAGCACGAATCCGACCAGGAAGACGAGCACCGCCACGCGCGCGTGGACGGTGAGCCGCGCGTACGGAAGGAACTCCTCCCGCGCGAGCCGGAGGTTGAGATAGGCAATAATGAGCACCAGCACGCCCACGACGCGGATCCAGACCTCCTCGGTCGGCGGCAGGCCCACGATCCCGAGCAGGAGGTTCGGCAAGAAGACGAGGAGCGCTCCGAAACCGGCCAAGTACCAGCCGAACACGACGAGTGAACGAGCGACCGCGGACATGTGCGCCTCCCCGTTGAGCGACGGGTCACGCTAGCACGGGGTGCGCCGCACCCGACCCACGTGAACGTCGGGGTCGCCGTCGACGCGACGATGACCGGATCGGCGCCGACCGCGGTGCCGCCGATGGTGAGCAGGTCCACCGCCGGCACTATCTTGAACCCGGGAGGTGAGCCCACGAGCGCGCCGCTCTGGACAGTGACCCGTGGCGCGTCGGTGTTCCCCGCGCCGGAGATGTCGCGCACGTCGCGGTCGTCGAGGCCCGCACGCAGCGTGACGGACGCCGAGGCGGGCTTGCCGCTCGTCTCGCGCGTCGCGCGCACCTTCAGCTCGTACGCGCCGCCGCTCGCGCTGATGGCGACGGTCGAGACCGGCGCCCGGTCGGCGTCGAGCGCGACGATGCGCGCGTCGTCGTGGCGCCAGTCGGATCGACGACCGTGCCGCGCAGGAGCACCGGCGCGAAGCAGCCGACGCCGTTCGTCACCGGCTCGCAATACTGTCCCGCGGCGCACCCGGTCTGCGCGGCCGCGCTGCAGACCGGACCGCTGGAGCTGCTGCTGCTGCACGCGACGGCGAGACCGAGTACGTTGACGGCATGAGCTCCGTGTCTCCTCTTGCCACCCCCGAGCCATGGGACCTCGTCGTGTCGGGGTACGTGGCCGAGAACCTTTCCCAGTTCGAGGCATTCGCGCGAGAAGCGCTCCGCCTCGTCCCGGCCGCGGGCGAGGTCCTCGACGTGGCCGCGGGACCGGGCTCGCTGACATTGATCGCCGCGCGCACGGCGCGGCGGGTGTACGCCGTCGACTTCGCACCCGCGAATGATCGAGGCGCTCCGCGCGCGCGCCGTCGCCGCAGGGATCGCAAACGTAGACGCGCAGGTGGCAGACGGGCACGCGTTGCCTTTCGCGGCCGCGAGCTTCGACGCCGCCTACTCGATGTTCGGGCTCATCTTCTTTCCGGACCGGGCGCGGGGGCTCGCGGAGCTGGTGCGCGTCCTCCGGCCGGGCGCGCAGGCCGTCGTCTCGAGCTGGCCCACGCTGGAGCGTGTGCCGGTGTTCGCGGCGCTCTTCGGCGCGCTCGGTGCAGAGCTGCCGGGGTCCGGTCTCGGCGAGGCGCCCACCGTCCTGGGGACGACGGCGGAGATCACGGCAGAGATGCGGCGCGCAGGCTTCGCTGCCGTGATCGTGCACGAGCATGACGTCGTCGTCGGCACCCTCACGCCTGCCGAGCTGTGGCGCTCCTTCGCCCGGGGCGGCGCGCCGGCCGTGCTGATGCAGAAGAGGATGGGCGACGAGGCGTTCGCGGAACTCTCGGGGCGCGTCGTCGCACGCCTCGAGGCGGCGCTCGGGTCCGGTCCCCGCGAGGTCCGGCTGACCGCGCTGCTCGGGGTCGGGACGCGCTGACGGGGGACGTCTACGGCGTCTCGGAGGGTTCCGCACCGGGCGGCGGTACGAACCGCAGCAGGAGGTTCGTTGTCGTGCCGTCCAAGCTGAAGCTCGCGCGGAAGTCGTGAGCGCCCGGAGCGCGGCTGCGGAAGGGCTCGCCACCCGGGAGCGCGTCGTCCGAGATGCGGAACTCGAGATGCGCGCCGCCGACATCGAGCGAGAGCACGCCGGGGCCCGCGCGGAAGCGACCGGTGATGTCGCCGGCCCCGGCCCGCTCCTCGGCAGACGATTCCTGCTGGAGCACGTCCGGCTGCGACTCGGCCGCGCGCGTGCCTCCGGCGACGAGCGCGAGCGCGGCACCGAGCGCAGCACGCTGGCTGCTTCGCGTCCTCATGCCACCCGAGTAGCCTGCGGCGGCGCGGTGCGCACGGCGACGACGTGAACCGTTGAACCGTGCAGCCGTGCCGACGCGTGGACGCTCGTCAGCGGTGCGCGGCGAAGGCGCCACTCACGCCGTCATCCACCCATGAGACCGGCGGCGCTCGCGCTCGGGTTCGTCGTTGCGCTCCCGCCGCGCATTCCCGAGGGGATCGCGGACGCACGCGGGCGGCTGGCGGTCGTTCGCGCGAGGGACGCGGGCATTGCCGCGGTGGATCTCTCGACAGGCGAGGTCCGCTGGTTCACCCGCGGAAGCTCCCCGACCGGACGACGCCGGGGTTCGAGGTCCGCGCGTGGATCCCTTCGCTCCCGCGGGGCGAGGCCGATGGTGGGCGCACCGCATTGACGGGGCGGCGCGCCGGGCGGCTCAAGGCGTCACGACCCGGCGCTGTCCGTTCTTGTCCACCAGCGTCACCGAAGGCTCCCCACGCTCCGCCTTGATCTGCGCGTACGTGGGGTTGGATTCGCCGCCGAGCACCAGGATTCCCGCTCGGTCCGACGCACTGAGCTTGACCGCACCCTTTGCATGAGGTGGGTCCGCGCCGGATTCAGTCCAGGCGCACGACGACCTTGCCGCGGGTGTGCTTGGTCTCGACGTGCTCCTCGGCTTCCACGATTCGGTCGAGCGCGTACACCTCGTCGACGACCGGAACGACGCGGCCTTGGTCCACGCATTCGGCGATGAAGGCGAGGTCGCGCGCCCGGGGCCGGACGATGACGAGGCGTGCCCGCGGAGACGTGAAGGACGTGCGGGCGACGTCGAGGAGGTCGCGCGCCTTCGGGACGGTCTTCACGTACACGCCGTGGCGCGTGAGCACGGCGCGCGCCTCACGGAAGCTGCGGTTCCCGAAGACGTCGAACACCACGTCGAACCGGTCACCGCCCGCGAGCGGATCCGTCGCCCGGTAGTCGGTCGCGACGTCCGCTCCGAGCTTCCGGCACAGCTCGAGGTTGCCGGCGCTCGAGGTCGTCGTGACGTGCGTCCCGAGCATCTTCGCGAGCTGGATCGCGAACACGCCGACACCCCCCGAGCCGCCGTTGATCAGCACGCGCATGCCGCGCTCGACGTGCGCCACGTCCCTGAGCGCCTGCAGCGCGGTCGAGGCCGCGAGCGGGACCGCTGCCGCGAGCACGAAATCGAGGCGCGAAGGCTTCGGGGCGCAGTCGCTCGGCCGCGTGACGAAGTACTCGGCGCAGGCGCCACCCTGGTACCCGTCCACCATCCCGTAATACGCCGCTCCAACGGGGACGCCGGTCACCCCGGGGCCGATCTCGGCGATCTCGCCCGACCAGTCGAAGCCGACGCGCTTCGGAAAGCGGCGGCCCGAGAGCACGCGGAACTTGCCCGAGCGGATTATCACGTCCTTGGGGTTGAGCGCCGCCGCGCGCACCCGCACGAGGAGCTCCCCGAGGCCGGGCCTCGGGCGTGGGACCTCGCGGATCTGCAGCACGCTCGCCGGCCCGTAGCGGTCGTATTCGGCGGCCTTCACGGGGGGAACTCTACTCGTTTCTGCCCACGCACGCGCCGGCGTCGTGGCTCCTCGTGAAGCCGCCGCTGCTCGCGGTCTCGGGGGACGGGCTGCCTACGAGACGTTCCCCGCCGCGGTGAAGCTCGTCGCCGGATTTGCCGCGACCGCGAAGGGTGCTCGTACTTTCCGTTCAGCGGGTCGACCCTTCGAACCCTGGCCGACGAGCTCGAGGGCTACGACATGACGAAGGGCGCGCTCCATTTCGATCCGGCCGAGCCGTTGCCGCTGGCGCTCGTGCGCAAGCTCATCAAGGCGCGGAAGGCCGAGATCTGACGCGCCGACCCGGGACATCTACGGCGTCCCGGACGGTACCGCACCGGGCGGCGGCACGAACCGCAGCAGGAGGTTCGTCGTTACCCTCCACGCTGAAGCCGCGCGGAGGTCGTGAGCGTCGTCAGCCGTTGACCTCGATCCGGAACACCGGCGGGTCGATCCGCGTGCTCCGGCAGCTCGGGCAGGCGCCCGGCCGCGTGAGCCGCGCGCGGTCCGAGAACCGGTACCCGCAGGCGATGCACGATGCGGGCTCGACGACGAGGCGCTCGCCGTCGTGCGGCAGCGATCGCGCGAGATGGGCGAGGTGCTCCGCCACGTCGCTCTCGCGGACACTCGCGATCGCGGAGAGCTCGTGCGCGGTGGCGGGACCTTCCCGGAGCGTCTTGCGCAGCGTCTCTCGCACCGTCTCGCCGCGCGCCGCGGGTCCTCGATCGCGCATCCCGTAACCGTAGCATCCGCTCGACATCAGCGCCGCGGCGACGTGGCGACGTCGTCTACCGCTCCAACGTGCATCACACGAGGGGAAACGCCCAATGACCATCCGTCGCTACGTTCAGCTCTCCGCAGGATCGTTCGTCATGCTTTCGCTCGCGCTCGGCGCGCCTGCCAGCATGATTTTCCACAACGAGAAATGGCTCTGGTTGGCCGGCTTCGTAGGCTTCATGCTGGCCCAGAGCGGGATCACCGGGTTCTGCCCGATGGCCATCGTCCTTCGCGCGCTCGGCGTGAAGGACCACCTCCCTATGCCAGATGGGACCTGATGACCGGGGCCACTTCCTCCGCGCGCTCGCCTGGCGAAGGAGTGAGTCCCACCCGCGACGGTCACGAGGCGCGCGCCAGTGATGCGCTCGGCGAGGAGATGGGCGACCGGGAGCGGGCTGATGAGATCCGCGTCGCTCCATAGCAGCAGGGTCGGCGCTCGGATCGTCGGCAGCCGATCGCTGAGGTCCGTCCGGTCATCGGCGAACCAGGTCGGCACGTCCGGCAGCGACGCCCGATACTCGTGACGCCATTCGGCCCCGCCGAGCCGCGCCACGTCGACGCCGCCGGAGGTCGCGACGAGCACCAGGCATGCGACACGTTCCGGCTGCTCCATTGCCAGGCGCACGTCAGCGTCCGGCTCGGGAACGGTCCACGGCGAGCGGGCGGACGTCGCTGCGCGCCGTTAATGCTCGAGCATGAGCTCGACCCGCGTGAGTCGTCACGTGAACGCGCAGCGCGGAAAGGTCTACCGCGCACTCATCGACGCGAACGCGATCGCTGCCTGGATGGTGCCGACCGGGATGACCAGTCACGTGCACGCGTTCGAGGGCCGCGAGGGTGGCACCTTCCGGATCTCCCTCACGTACGACGCGGCGACCGCAGCAGGCAAGACGACCGCGCACACGGACACGTACCCCGGCCGCTTCGTGAAGCTCGTTCCGAACGAGCGGGTCATCGAGGTGGTCGAGTTCGAGACGGCAGACCCCGCGATGCGCGGCGAGATGATGATCACGATCACCCTCGCGGATGCGAACGGCGGCACCGAAGTGGTCGCCGTGCACGACGGACTACCGCGCGGCCTCGTGACGGCGGACAACGAGGCCGGCTGGCGATCGTCGCTCGCGAAGCTCGCCGCGCTCGTCGAGGCGTGACAGCTCGGCCGGCGCGGCGCGATGGCGAGAAAGGAAAAGGGCCTGCCGGAGCAGGCCCTGCGACCCGCGGCCCAAGCCATCGAAGCGCGTGCCGCCATCCGCCGTTCGTCCGAGGCGAAATCGTAGACGGTCACCCACTCATCCTCGGGATCCGAGTGGATCCTGATCCTCCGCGGGGGATCGCGACGATCGCCTGGCGACGTGCCCCGACCTCCGATAGAGGGGTGACATGATCGATCTCGCCGCAATGCTCCGGGACCTGCCGGCGGTGCGCGGCCGCGCGCCGTGGCCCGGCCACGAGTACGTGAAGGGCTGGGGCGTGTTCGGGCTCCCGTTCGACTCGGGTCACGTGCTCGCGCTGCGGGTGTTCCCGGAGAACGACTT
>WNFU01002042.1_pt1 | contig 32751 bp, 23 predicted proteins | sample 5400121 | NCBI WGS metagenome assembly WNFU01 (sample SAMN13153360, study PRJNA577476) | soil metagenome | isolation source: 100 cm soil or saprolite under grassland replicate 1 | place: USA:California | collected 2016-06-15
CGGGCGGATCCTCCTTTTGTTTATATACCCAACGTCAGTTTAACTGACGTCAAGAGGATTCGCCCTCCTGCCGATTGCTGCTATTCGTTTTCAAACAACTTGCCTGTTTTCAGGCGGATTCATATGGGACAGGACTGATTCCAGGTTACTTGAAAGGAGAGATTCTCCCGTCCGACTCGCAAAACACTCGGCGCCGGTTCTGGATCGATTATCACAGCGCCAGCAAACTGATGTCGCAGTGGCTCGCGAGTCTTGAGACGCAGCAACAAGAGGTTTACCGGCCTTTTATCTTACCGCCGCTTGCCGATCAGTACGTCGCTGGTCTGACGCGATTCGCCGAGGTCACCGAGCAGCAGCGACAAGTACGGAAAGCCGAGACTGATTCCGTCGTTCCGCAATTCGCTGCTATCCGCGCCGAAGCTCATTTCCGCTATAACCGGATCAGACGCCTCCACCGCGCTTACCAGGAAGCCCTGCAAGCATTGAACAAAGGCGGACCCTCTTTCCCATTGAGCTTCAGCTATGAGGAGGGAGGCGATCCGGAGCGCGGCCTGCCCGCACATGAACGGTTGTCGTTTCGGATTTGGGATCGGCGGAGCTTTGTGCTCGCGCATGCCGATGCTTATTCGCGTAACGTGATTCGGGCTGCTCAGTCGGCCCGAATGAGTTTCACTGATGAGTTGAATCACGTCTTTCTGGAATTGGTCAAAGCCGAGCGATTGATCGGCGATGCGCCAGCCGAAGGGTTCTGGTTTGAAGAACTATTCAAGCGAGGTGTGATGGGGCTTAACGCCTCGGTTGGACCAAGAGAAGAAGTGGAAGCGAAGCGCGCCTGGTTGGACTCCTGGGGCTACGGCGCCGCGCCATTCTTTGCCGATGTCGGCGGGCTACTGACGTGGTCAGTCGCAGAAGGGAGATTCATGTTCTGCGCGCAACGCCGCACGTCCGGCTCGCTCATTCCGGCTGAGGCAATCTATGCGGCAGCCACTATCGGGCTGATGGCGATCGATCTCTTTACGACAACCGGCGCCCGGATCAACGAGGTGATGCAAATTCGCCTGGCCGAGGACTGTATTGTGCGCCTGCAAATGGCAGCGCCGCCCGGGGCGAGCGATCAGTCCCCGCGTATCCGTTACATTTTGCGGCTCGTTCCCAAAGGCGAGAAGACAAACACGCCGCAAGACTATTTTATCAGTGAAGAGACCAAGCGTTTGCTGGTCAAGACGGCCCAGATGCTGGGCGTACATTACCATCTCCAAGCCGGTGAATCGCTGCCGAGTGTGGAGTTCAATCGGAATAGTGGGCGCGCCAATCGCTTTGGGAAAGCCCCCTACCTGTTCCAGTTCAACTATCAACATTTGACCGGAAACACGATTACCGCCTGCATGCGGTTTCTCTTGCACGGGATGGTCTTCAAGACTCGTGAGGGGAGGATGGTCGTGCTTAAATCCCATTTGCTGCGGCATGCTTTTGCCACGCACGCCGTCCAGATCGAGAAGATTCCGATTGATATAGTGGGCGCATGGCTGCATCAGAAGAATCTCGTTGTGACTGACTACTACTCTAAACCCACTGAGAGCATGGTGGCTGAAGCGTCCGACCTCTTTCTGTCTCGCATCGCGGCCCAGATCAATGTGAGTGACGCGGTACTCCGTTCACCTGACGAATTGCAACAACTGTATGAAAGCGCCCGCGGCAAGGCTGGCACACTGGCTGACGTCATCGGCGGGCAATGTGTCAGCCATGGTTTTTGCGCGGCGAAATTTGCCTGTGTCGGTTGCGCAGGCAAGGTCCCTGAGCCGGCGAAGCGTTACCAAATCGAGAAGCACAAGCAGTGGGCGCTACAGCAGGTTGATTACGCAGTGCAAGAAGGGCTCTACCCGGAGGCTGAGCGAATGAAACAATTGGCCCGTGATTGTGACATTGAGATGACGGAGATGGATTTGATCGAATTCTATCAAGGGGACGAACGCCGTGATGCCGAAATCCAAATTGAAGGGCAATACTGAAGGTCGGCCCTGGCTGAGAGAAAAAGTCTACGACCCCAAGCGGCAGCGAACCGTAGAGTTGGTGAAGCGCGCCGTGGATTGCTTGCTCAAAGACAAGCAGCAAGTTTCACTGGCTTCGCTCGCCGCGCGCTCAAAGGAGCTGGTTCCGGAAGGCCGTGGAATTTCTGAGTCGGCCATTCTCAACAACGAAGAAGCCCGCCAGCATTACGAGCAACACCGCGCCTGGAAAGGGGCTTTAGCTTGCAAGCCTATGGACTACCATTCCATATGCTAAATCTCTGTAGAAGCGAATTTTGGCCGATTTTAGTGAAACGGGCTAAAAAGTAACTGCCACCGGTTGCTTCCAGAGCTTCATTGCAGTTGGTTGCTTCTACGAGATCTGAAAGGAAAACATGGAACCGAACTCGAACAATGGCGCCTTGCTGCCTTCGGCTTTGGCTTTGAAAGACTCACTGAGTCAGAAGCCCGATGTCTCACCAGAGACGATGATGCTCACAGCATATCAGCAAGAATTGTTGCGGCTGTTCGAAAATGAGATTGACGAGTATCTTGCCCAATCGTCACATCTGGATGCGTTTCTTTCGCGTCTAAGAGGCCTGATTTTGTCCGATGTTTGATGACGTGGATAATCTCCATGAAGGACGTCGCAACCGAAGCCGAATACGATCAAACGATCGCTGAAATCAATCGTCTTCTGCGCAAATGCGAGGCAAACCTCTCGCCCGAAGAAGATCGTCTTCTCGACTTGCTCTCGACGCTGGCCGAGAACTGGGAAGAGGCTCATCATCCGATCCCGGAAGCGCCGGGGTATCGCATCCTGAAGCTTTACATGCAGGTTCGTGGTCTCAGACAAATAGACTGCAGCCGATCCTCGGATCGCGCTTAGTCACGTCGGAGATCGTCAACGGCAAACGCTCGATCACGAAGGAGCAGGCCAAACGACTCGGCGCGCTTTTCGGCGTCTCTCCTGCTGCTTTTATTTGACCTGTCCTTCGCCAAAACCTCATCCAGACGCTAAATGCCTCACATTGGTCTCATATAACCCCAGTTAACATGTTATATCCGGTTTTCCCAAGTTATTGAAACTAAAGGCGGATGAGGTTTTGGCGAAGGACAGCCTCCGGCGTCAGATCCTCATGCCTGTAGATGATGGCGGCGGCCTCACACACGCTGAGCGTTTCGCGGATGTAGGTTTCTTTCTCCGTGACGCCGGCCGGAGCCTGTATGGATTCCGGCACGTCGGCTAAAGCTATGCTGATCCCGTCCTGACTCCCGCCGATGAAGAGATAACTTTGCATGTCAGTCCTCCGCGTAAAAAAGCCGGGCTCATCACCCGGCGTACTGATTTTGCAATAAAAGTCAGGCTGAGATCGGAAAATGTCGTGTTTGCACGCGCAATGTCGCAATTACGGCGCCAGGTGACGAGTTGTTGAATGTAATGCATTTCGTCGTGGCCGCGACCCGAAACGCCACGCAGGTTGCCCCGAAAGGCCACAAAAGCCGGGCGATGAACCCGGCTTTTGCATTTGTGTGGTGCGCACGTGTTATTCAGCCAGGGCTTTAGCTGTCTTCTTCTCTTCCACTAAAGCCATAAGAGTGTCTCTGAAGTCCTTATCTGGCCGTATCACGGTCGTTCCGCCATTAGATGTTTGAATGTTTACTTTCAGTGTAGCCACGTCGAAGCGCGTCAACTTTAGTTCGTTAACGAGTTCTCTGGCCCACTGGTTCTCTTTTCCCATGGGAATATACCAGGTGGCGGGTTGACCGTCGGTGAGTAACGCGGGAAGGTCGCTAGGCCCGCCTCGCATGAACTTGACGAAGTAATAGCGCTTCCACCGCCAGACGCCATAGCTGAAAACTACGTTTGTGACCGTGGTCGGTCGAGGAGAGATGTTTGTGGCGGACACTGCGATCACATCAAGCTTGTCGCGGCTCCCTTCGTACACAATGGATCGACGCCCCCACCAGCCACGAAGCTTTACACGCTGCGACCAGACCGCGACGTAAAGGGCGACTATCACGGCCGCGAGCGAGCCGAGTCCGGAGACCCAATCGGCGACTGATCCTCAATCAATAATCGTCAGTAAAATCGAGTGCATAGCGTTTGCCTGGACGCGTGGCATTCTAACCCGCGCCATGATCCGCGTTCAACATTCGCCGCAACGAAAGAGCCGGGCGACGAACCCGGCTTTTGCTTTTCCGCTGTGCAACGACCCGCAATCTCACCATCTCCGCGCCAATCGAAGCCTGTCCTTCGCCAAAACCTCGTAACAATTGATATCGTTGACTTTTTACAGCCGAGCTCGACACTCTACTGGTATGAGGGAATCACTATCCTTGCTGTTTTGCTTTTTCAAAGTCTCACTCAGCGGTCAATGCAATTTGGCTCTTGAGAACCTTGCCTTACGGCAATAACTCGCCATCCTGAAGCGAACCTAAAAGCGTCCGGCAATCAGTACAAAGGACCGCCTGTTCTGTGTCTGGTTATCTCGAATCTGGTCTGAGTGGCGCGCCCCTTTACTCATCGTCAAACCCGATACGGTCATTGGCTGGCATCGCAAAGGCTTTCGTCTCTTTTGGACCAGGCTGTCGCGGCGAAAGATCGGCGGCCGCCAATCCGCCAATTCCCAAATTAGAGCCCTGATCAAGCAAATGACGCAGGCCAACCCGCTGTGGGGAGCGCCTCGCATCCACGGTGAATTACTCAAACTCGGGATCGACATCTCGGAACGATCTGTTTCGCGACTAATGCCCAAAGTCAGGAAACCTCCCTCACAACCCTGGCGCACATTTCTCAACAATCACATCCGAGCTTCTTACTCAGAGATCGAGATCAGATTTACGGCGAAGAGTTCCGTAGGCGAGTGGCGGGAATGAGGATTGAGGAAGTGATGACAGCCCCACATAGCCCGTGGCAATCTCCTTATGTGGAAGGGCTGATCGGCTCAATCCGGCGCGAGTGTCTGGACCATGTAATCGTTCTCGGCGAAAACCATCTACGACGAATTTTGAGAAGTTACTTCGATTACTACCACCGTTCCAGAACACATTTATCTTTGTGTAAGGATGCGCCGATAGAGTTTTGGCGAAGGACACGTCAATTATCTGGTTGAGCAAATCGGACAGCGGGCAAAGCTGCGCTTTCACGTCCACCCGCACATGCTCCGGCACTCAACCAGGTACTATCTGGCGAATCGTGGCTATGACACAAGGCTGGTGCAGGATTACCTGGGACACAAGAACATCGCTCACACAGTCAGATACACTCGAACGGCGGCGATCCGCTTTGAGGGATTGTGGCGGTAAGAAAGCCGTATTCCCTTGGGCATCGCTCAAAATCTGGAATTCTGGTCAAGTGCAATAGTCAAGATCAGTTTCCATAACTGCCCGGTGTCAGGATACTCATGACTGTCAGAGAACAGAGAGGGCGCAAGCCCTCTCTAGTGGACCTCCAGCCGAAGCGAGGTCGCTGTCAAGGGCTTGCGAAGCAAGCCGCGCAGCGGGCGAAGCCCCTTGACAGCGACCGTAGCGGAGGCTATTGCCTCGGAGCGGCCAGTGTGTCCGAGAAATCGTCACACTATCTTCATGACTGCAGGCGCAAGTCTTGAGTTTTACAAGTCAAGAAAAAAATTCTCTGACATTCTTTTGCCTTTTTTCGCAACTTCTATATAGTATTGAGACGTTTCGCGGCGCGTTTCTCGCGGTCTCAATTAGCCGGATCGCCGGGATCAGATTCAAACGTATTCCAAGCCAAGGCTCAGACACAAAAGGAGGTTTCTCTGCCATGCGTCTCACACGTTTCGCTTCCATCAAGCTCACACCCCTGACTCTCAGTTTCCTGATCGTCTTCGGTTTTCACGGCGCCATTCCACATTTTGAAACGCCAATGGCCGCTCCCTCCGCGGCGGCTTTGCAAGCCGACCCGTCAGTGGTCGGCCAGTGGTCTTCTCCAACACCCTGGCCCGTGGTCACCATCCATACGAATGTGCTCCCTAACGGTAAGGTGCTGGTTTGGCAGCGCAAGGATACAGAACTGACCACAGAGACTCACCTCTGGGACCCCGCCACGGGCGGCTTCAATCTGATACTCAATCCCTACACGCACCTGTTTTGTAGCGGCCATGCTTTTTTGCCTGATGGCCGGCTACTGGTCACCGGAGGCCACCATCTCCTTGACGGTCACGGCGAGCCGCATACAAACATCTTTGACTTCAACACCAATACCTGGACTCGCGTGGACGACATGAACGCGGGTCGCTGGTACCCGACTAACACCACTCTCGCCAACGGCGAAGTGCTGACCGTGTCCGGAATATACTGGGACGGAACTCGCCTTGTAAACAATACGCTTCCACAAGTATGGCAAACCACCGGAGGATGGCGATCGCTGACTAATGCGCGACTGGGCCTACCCCTCTATCCCTGGATGCTTTTAGCCCCTGACGGCAGAGTCTTTTACTCCGGGCAGGACGTCCAAACGCGCTTCCTGGACACCAATGGGACGGGGTCCTGGTCTAACGGACCCCGCAGCAACTTCGGCTATCGAGACTACGGGACGTCAGTGATGTATGCTGACGGCAAGGTCATGATTACGGGCGGCGGCAGCCCACCTACTAATACCACGGAGGTGATTAATCTATTAGATCAGACGCCTCAATGGCGATACGTAGGTTCGATGGCTTTCGCCCGACGCCAACTTAATGCGACGATCCTGCCGGATGGGAAAGTGCTGGTTACAGGCGGCACAAGCGCGCCCAGTAATGTAGAGGCCAGCCAGCCAGTACTCGCAGCCGAGATGTGGGATCCGGCGACGGAGACCTGGTCGACCATGGCCAGCATGCAGGTTCGGAGGCTGTATCATTCGACGGCGGCGCTGTTGCCTGACGGCAGAGTGCTCTCGTCAGGTGGCGGAATGCCTCCGGGAGGCGGAACCCTTCCTGGAGGGGGAACAGATACGAACCATTTTGACGCGGAGATTTACTCGCCACCATATCTATTCAAAGGCCCACGCCCGACGATTATCTCCGCCCCGGCCAGCATAACATATGGGCAGACGTTCAATGTGCAAACGTCTAATGGGCTCAGCATATCGAAAGTGACGTTGATTCGCCTATCATCTGTGACCCACGCCTTCAATGAGAACCAGCGGATCAGTCATTTGAGCTTCAGGCGAAGATCAACGAGAGTGAACGTGACTGCGCCTGCAAACGGTAATCTATGTCCCCCCGGCCACTATATGCTGTTTATACTCAACGGCTCCGGCGTGCTTTCCGTGGCCAAAATCATTCGAGTGCAATAATCTCCAACTGGCTCGTCAAGCTAAGAGGGAATCGCCATGGGCTCTATTCTCAGACAGGCTTTGATCATCGTTTCGGCCACCGGACGGAAAAATGTGAGGCTGAAAAATAAGATCCGCCATTTTTCAGCCTCACATTTTTCCGTCCGGATTGTGATCGTGATCTTGCTGTGCTGTGCGCCCACGACCCGGAGCGCGCAAAGGCCGAAAGCCGATCTGAAGCCGTCTATTCCCGACGTGGAGGTCCTCGATCAGGAGGGTAAGCGAATACATTTTTACTCCGATCTGATTAAAGGCAAAGTAGTCGTCATCAGCTTTCTCTTTACAACCTGCAAATTGTATTGCCCCATGCAGGGAGATAGCCTTTCCAAGGTTCAGTCGCTACTGGGTGAGCGTCTGGGCAGGGACATCAATCTGATCACCGTCAGCCTCGACCCTGAGAATGACACCCCCGAGCGGCTTAAGGCATGGGGAGCGATGTTTGGCGCGAAACCGGGCTGGACATTCGTCACAGGCGCCAAGCCGGAGATCGATAAAATTTCAATGGCGTTGACCGGGGCTGTAGCCCTCAAGGGTGAACATTCCCCTGTCGTCTACATCGGGAACGATAAAACAGGGATATGGATTCGCGCTTATGGACTTCACGACCCGGAAAAATTTAATAAGCTCATTGAGGAGGCCATAGATAACTCTCCGACAGAACCGGGCCAAAAAAGGGGCCGTTTTCAGCTGTCCTTCGCCAAAACCTCATCCGCCTTTAGTTTCAATAACTTGGGAAAACCGGATGTAACAGTTAACTGGAGTTATATGAGACCACTGTGAGGCATTTGGCGTCAGGATGAGGTTTTGGCGAAGGACAGGCGACTTGCCCGCTTTCGATTTGGGCGAGGCGGGCTTCCTAGATTCGACGCGCCTCCTGACGGCGATGGCGCAACTTCGCGATATTTCTAGCCCCCGACAACACGCGGCGTGTCGTCTGCAAGCCAGGCCGCGAATCTTCATGCCGCCCACAGCCGTAGACGGTCAAGAAATATTCCGTCCTTTATCAGGCTGAAGAGGGAGATAGTAGGCGGAGTTGGCAAGCGTAGATTACAATCGCCAGCGGTTGCGCCGCCACTATTTCAAAGCCGTGAGCGCGAAGCGCATCCGCATGCGCGTCAAAGATACCAACGGCGGCCCGCTCGCGCGCGCTTCGAGGTTCGCTGCTATGCGTAGAAGATCGAGGTGGATCATGACAGTCGTAGACGGCGCCGGCGCCAGCCGCGTAATGACGTGGCGCGAGTTCGTCGTGCGGCGCTTGAAACTATCCGCCCTGCTGGCGCTGATCGGATTGGCCATCGTCGGCGCGAGGGATCCCGAAAGCGCAAGGGCGAAAAACTCATCGCCCCGCCGAATTGACTTCAACCGCGACATTCGGCCCATCCTTTCTGACAAGTGCTGGGCCTGCCACGGCCCGGACGCGGCGAACAGGAAGATCAGGCTTCGCCTTGATTCCGAAGCGGCGGCGCTCGCCGATCTGGGCGGGGGCCGGCGAGCCATCGCGCCGCGCCATCCCGAGCGTAGCGAACTGGTCAAACGCGTCAGCGCGGCGGACGCCGACATGCGGATGCCGCCCGTTTCATCGGGCCGCTCGCTCAGTCAAGACGAGATCGCGCTGCTGACCGAATGGATCGCGCAGGGCGCGCCGTGGCAGACGCATTGGGCCTTCATCCCGCCGCAACGCCCGGCTGCGCCCGCCGTCAAAGACCGGCGGTGGCCGCGCAACACGATTGACTATTTCGTCCTGGCGCGTCTTGAGAAAGAAGGCCTAGCGCCGGCGCACGAAGCAGACCGCAAGACGCTCGTCCGCCGCGTCTCGCTCGATTTGACCGGCCTGCCGCCGACGCCGTCCGAAGTGGACGCCTTCCTCAGAGACCGGTCTCCGCGGGCTTACGAGAACGTCGTGGATCGTCTGCTCGCCAGCCCGCGTTACGGCGAGCGGATGGCGTTCAAGTGGCTCGAAGCGGCGCGATACGCCGACACGAACGGCTATCAGATCGATGGCGAGCGCGACGCGTGGCGTTGGCGCGACTGGGTGATTGAGGCGTTCAATCAGAACAAGCCTTTCGATCAATTCATCATCGAACAACTGGCCGGCGACCTGCTGCCGAACGCGAGTCTGGACCAGAGGATCGCCACCGCCTTCAATCGCAACCATCGTACCAATTCCGAAGACGGCATCGTGCCGGAGGAGTACGCGGTCGAGTACGTGATTGATCGCGTGGACACCGCGTCCACGCTCTTCCTGGGCCTGACAATGGGCTGCGCGCGCTGCCACGACCACAAGTTCGATCCACTGTCGCAGCGCGAGTATTACCAGCTCTACGCCTACTTCAACAGCATCCCCGAAGACGGTCGCGCCAGCAATCACGGCAACTCCGCGCCGTGGGTCGCCGCGCCGACGCGCGAACAGCGAGGGCAGTTGGCCAAGCTGGAAGCAGAGATCGCGCGGGTTGAGCGGCGACTGGCCGCGCAATTGAAAGGCGAAGCGCCCCCCCGACGTCGCTGGGAGCAGTCGCTCGCCGAGCGCCCAGGCGCGCAGTGGGCGCCATCCGATAACCTCGTCTTCAGCCATACGCTCGATCAGGCGGGAAAGGTAGAGGCGTACGAGGTCGACGCCGATGGTTCATCGCGGGCCGAAAGCAAACCGATGGAACGCGGTTTCAAGGGCGGCGCGCCGCGACTGGTCGCTTCGCCAACCGGACAGGGCGCGGCCTTCAACGGCGAGCTCTATTACGACGCGGGCAGGATAGCCAACTTCAATTACCGCGACCGCGTCCGGGATTTCAAAGAGAAGTTCGCCATCTCCGCCTGGTTCTACTCCGAGAGCGAACAGGGCGGCGCGATTGTCACGAAGACCGCCGACAACGCCGCCGAGCAGGAGAATAACCTGCCGAAGTCGCGCGGCTATGGGCTATATCTGGTCAACGGCAAACTGCATTTCAATCTTGTCAGCGTCTGGGCCGACGACTCGTTTCGCGTCGAGACCGAGGCCGCGCCGGCGCTGCGGCAGTGGCATCACGTCGTCGCGCTCTTCGATGGCGGCGCGCCTTACGAGAAGGTTCAGATTTATCTGGACGGCGAGAAGCAGCCGTTGAAACTCAATCATCCGCGACTCTTCCGCAACTTCGCCGACGGCGCCGCCAGATTGAAGATCGGCGCGGGCGGCGGCGAGCGGTGGCTCTTCAAAGGCTGGATTGACGACGTGCGGATTTACAACGCGCTGCTCGACGAGCGGCAGATCGCCACGCTGGCTTGCGCGGACTCGCTCAACAGAATCGCGGCCATCCCGTCGTCGCGCCGCACGACCGCGCAGGAGCTGAAATTGCATTGGGCTTTTCTCGAACAGGGCGCGCCCGCCGCGTTGCGGCAAATGTGGCGAGAGCGCGCGGAATTGCGAGCGGAGCGGGCCCGGCTCGAAGCCTCGTTCCCCACAGTGATGGTGATGCAGGAATTACCGCAGCCGCGCCCGTCCTTCGTGCTCAAACGCGGCGCGTACGATGCGCCGGGCGAAGAGGTGTCGCGCGGCGCGCCCGCCGTTTTACCGCCGCTGCCCGCTGGCGCGCCGAATAACAGGCTGGGCCTTGCGCGATGGCTAACGCGGCCAGAGCATCCGCTCACGAGCCGCGTCACGGTCAATCGCCTCTGGCAGATGCTATTCGGCGTGGGTATAGTCAAAACGGTCGAGGATTTCGGCTCTCAGGGCGAATCGCCCTCGCAACCCGACCTGCTCGACTGGCTCGCAGTCGAATTTCAGCGCTCCGGCTGGGACACGAAAGCCCTACTCAAAAGCATCGTGACCAGCGCGACCTATCGCCAGTCGTCAACAGTCGCGCCGGAGATGTTGCAGCGGGATCACGACAACCGGCTGCTCGCGCGCGGCCCTCGAACCAGGTTGGCGGCGGAGGTGATCCGCGATCAGGCCCTGTTCATCGCAGGATTACTTGTCGAGAAGCTCGGCGGCGAATCGGCCAGGCCCTACCAGCCCGCCGGACTCTGGAACGACATGGTTTTCAAGGAGATTCGGTACGCGCAGGATCACGGCGAGAACCTTTACCGCCGCAGCCTGTATACCTATTGGAAGCGCACCATCGCGCCTCCGGAGATGGTGACCTTCGACGCCGCCACACGCGAAAGCTGCGCCGTGCGCGAGACGCGGACGAACACGCCTTTGCAGGCGCTCAACCTGATGAACGACGTGGTCTACGTCGAGACCGCGCGAATCCTGGCCGAGCGGATGATGCGCGAAGGCGGCGCGAGCGCGGACGAGCGGCTGCGCTTCGCGTTCCGGCTGGCCACGGCGAGGCCGCCGAATGCGGCGGAGCTTCAGGCGCTGCGCGAGAATTGGCAGGCGCAGTTCGAATACTTCGCCAAGCGTCCGGCGGAGGCGGAGAAATTATTGAAGGTAGGCGAGAAGCGCGCCGACGCGACGTTGAATCAGACCGAACTGGCGGCGTATGCGATGGCGGCGAGTCTGATTCTGAATCTGGATGAAGTGATTACGCAGCATTAGATATGGATCCACTACGCGAAACAAAACTGTTGATGACTCGCCGCCATTTCTTCGGTCGCTTCGGCGCCGGGGTGGGCGTCGCGGCGTTGGCGTCGCTGCTCGAAGAGAGCGGCTTGGCGCAACAGACGGGTCTGCCCGGTCTGCCGCACTTCGCGCCGAAGGCGAAGCGCGTGATTTACCTCTACCAGTCGGGCGCGCCGTCGCAACTCGATCTCTTCGACCTGAAGCCGCAACTTGAAAAGTATCGCGGCCAGAACCTGCCCGATTCGGTTCGGAGGGGACAGCGGCTCACGGGGATGACGGCGTACCAATCGAGTTTCCCGACCGCGCCTTCGGTCTTCAAGTTCGAGCGGCACGGGCGTTCGGGCGCGTGGCTTTCCGAACTGTCGCCGCATACGGCTCGACACGTCGACGACATCTGCTTCATCAAGTCAATGCACACCGAGCAGATAAATCACGACCCGGCGGCTACGTTCATCATGACCGGCTTTCATCTCGCGGGCCGTCCGAGCCTGGGCGCGTGGCTGTCCTATGGGCTGGGCAGCGCAAATCAGAACCTGCCGGCTTTCGTCGTGATGGTGTCGCGCGGGACGGGCAACACGGACGACCAGCCGCTCTACGACCGGCTGTGGGGCAGCGCGTTCCTGCCGTCTAAATACCAGGGCGTCAAGTTTCGCAGCGGCGCCGACCCGGTTTTGTATCTATCGAACCCGCCCGGCGTTGACGGCCCGGCGCGCCGCCGCTTCCTGGACGATCTGGCGAAGCTGAATCAGATGCGACAGCAGGAGACAAACGACCCCGAAATCGGCGCGCGCATCGCTCAATACGAGATGGCCTTTCGCATGCAGACCAGCGTGCCCGAATTGACTGATCTGTCGAAAGAGCCTGAAGCGACCTTCGAACGCTACGGCCCCGAATCGCGCCAGCCGGGCGCGTACGCGGCGAACTGCCTGCTGGCGCGGCGACTGGCGGAACGCGGCGTGCGCTTCATCCAACTGTTTCATCGCGGCTGGGATCAGCACAACAACCTGCCGAAACAGATCGCCAATCAGGCCCGCGACACCGATCAGCCGACGGCGGCGCTGCTTCAAGATTTGAAAGATCGCGGCATGCTCGACGACACGCTCGTCGTCTGGGGCGGCGAATTCGGGCGAACCGTCTATTCGCAAGGCAAACTGACGCCCGACAATTACGGGCGCGACCACCATCCGCGCTGCTTCACGATCTGGCTCGCGGGCGGCGGCGTCAGGGGCGGAGTGACAATCGGCGAGACCGATGATTTCAGCTATAACATCGCGCGCGATCCGGTAGAAGTTCACGACCTGCACGCGACGATGCTGCATTGCCTGGGCGTTGACCACACGCGTCTGACATATAAATTCCAGGGACGCTATTTCGTTTAACCGACGTGTCCGGCCATATCGTGATGGCGGCGTTGCGCTGAATAGCAAGACAGTCCTGTCGATACGGAAAATGTCATCTGAGCGGCTTTGTGCTAGGAATTGCCTTGTCGATGAATTCAACCTCGTCTCATCTTTCGTGATCTGGGCGATTACGTCGCTCGTTCTGTCGGGCAAATTCTCTCTGCAGAATCAGGCCATCGTACTGAGATAAGCCAGCCCGCCTCTTCAGAATAAGCGACCTGGCTGTGCCAAGCCGTTTCTTGCGGTTGGATTTGCTGTCAGGTCGTAATCGGGAACAGCTTGTCAGAAATAGAATCGGTTGGATGAGGGAATAGAATTGCCGACCATCTCGCTAAATGCATGCAAAATAAGCCGGGATGGAGTTTTTGATATGAACACGGCAGATTGAAAGCCTGGCGGCTTACGAACAAGTCGCCGGTCCGGAAATCAAGATTCTGGCAGGCGGCGGCCTGGATGAGGTGAAGATCAAGGCGATTCGCGCCGCGACGAACATTCGTGAATTTCACGTCGGACGCGCCGCCCGCATGCCTGCAAGCATTGATGACGCGGTGGGCGCGGAGCGAGTGAAGGATATCACCAAACAATTGAGCTGAATTAAGGAGATCTGCATGAACCGGCGAAGATTCATTGGTCGAACCGTCGCTGGCGGCGCTATTTTGGGCGGCGCCGGCGTCCCCGCGCAAACACAGATGCGCGACAATGCTCAACAGGCTGAAGTGTTCATCGAGCGCGACTTAGATGGACGGCCCCACCGGGGCAAGGTGCTCGCCGCCATCCAGCCACACTGCGATGATTTGCCTCTGTTCGCAGGTGGAACCATCCTCAAGCTGATCCGCGAAGGATACACAGGTATCCTGATTCGCACGAGCAATGACGAGATGGCCGGGCGCGGGGCTACTGTCGGGGAGGTCGTCCTTAACAACGAGCGCGACAACTTCGAGGTCGCGCGCCGCCTCGGCTTGAAGAAAGTCTTCGACTTGCATTACCGCAATCACGAATTCGACGCCGTCACTGCGGCCGAGCTGCGACACCGGCTGATCTTCATCTTCCGGTTGATGAAAGTGGACACGGTCATTTGCTACGACCCGTGGGGACATTACGAGGAGAACCCCGATCGGAGCGCTGTTATCGGATCGACTTTCGCAGCCCGCCGCGCCGGCAGGTAGCCGGCGAGTAGCGCCACACCTGTCAGCAGCAGCGTAAACCCGACAAACGTCAAAGGTTCGAGCGCGATGACGCCGAAGAGCGCGCCGACCATCGCCCTACCGAGGGCCAACGCCACCGGCAGCCCGATTGCCAGACCGAGCGCCGTGAGCTTGAGCGACTGCCCGAGGACCAATCGGAGCACATCTTGCGGGCGCGCGCCTAGCGCCACTCGCACACCGATCTCGCGCGTCCGCTGCGAGACGGCGTAGGCCATGACGCCGTAGACACCGACAGACGCGAGCGCGAGCGCCAACGCGCCGAACATCACCATCAACGCCGCTACCAGTCGCAGTCCGGCCATCCGGTCGGCGATCACTTGTTCGTGGCTCTTGATTTCGTAGAGAGGTAGCTTGTCGTCCAGGGCGGCGATCTGCGCGCGGACGGCAGGTAAAGCGGCCATTGGGGCGCCGGAAGCGCGCACGACGAAGTACGCATTGCGATCAGGGAGTTGCTGGTTCGGCAAGTAGAGCATCGGCTGCATCTCGCGATCAAGCATGAACCGCGGGACGTCCCCCGCCACGCCGACGATGGTATACCACGGCGCCGCCGGCTCCGGCGCGCCGACCTTGACGCGACGGCCAAGTGGATCTTCGTTCGGGAAATACCGCCGCGCCAGCGTCTCGCTGATCACCGCCACGCGCGGCGCTCCCTCCACGTCGTCCGCCGAGAACTCGCGACCTTTGATGACTGGGATGCGCACGGTTCGGAAGTAATCTGCGCCGACTTGCTGGTAGGAGCTAATACGCTCCTGCCCCGGCGGCGGCGCGGGCTGGCCTTCAATTTGAAACTCAGTCGAATTCCAGGCGTCGCTCCCTGGGAGAAAGCTGGTGGAGGAGGCTGACTCGACGCCCGGCAGCGCCGAAAGCCGCTCCTGCGCCTGACGGTGAAAAGCCACGATCTGGCGCTCATTGGCGTAGCGAGACGGCGGCAGCGTCGCGCGCAGCGTCAGCGCGTGGCGCGGGTCGAAACCCTGATGTTGCTTCTCTGTCATTCGCGCGAAACCTTTGACCATCAGCCCCGCCCCGACCAGCAGCACGAGCGCCAGCGCTACTTCGGCGACGATCAGCGCCTTGCGCATGCGCTGTCTCCCGGCGCCCCCGCCATCGCTCCGGCCGCCCTCTTTGAGCGCTTCGTTGAGGTTGGGGTCTGAGGATTGCAGCGCCGGGACGAGGCCGAAAACGACGCTGCTCGCCAGCGAGACCACGAGGGTGAAGATCATCACACGCTCATTGACGCGGATGCCTTCCCAGCCTGGAATGTATTGGACCTGGTCGAGCGGGATGCTGCCGCGGATGAAGCTGAGCAACCCGGAGGAGACCAGCAAGCCGCAGACGCCGCCGAGCAGGCTGAGCAACAGGCTCTCGGTCAGTAGTTGCCGCACGAGCGCCAGGCGCCTTGCTCCTAAAGCCACGCGGACGGCCATCTCCCGCGAGCGCGAGCTGGCGCGGGCCAGTTGCATGTTGGCGATGTTGACGCAGGTGATTAGCAGCACGAACCCGGCCGCGCCCATGAGCAGGCTCAAGAACACCTCGCTATACTCGTTGCCAGGCTTCTGGCGCAGCAGCCTGACCGTCGCGCCCCGCCCCGCATTGGTCTGCGGGTATTGCTCAGCGAGACGCGCAGCGAGCGTCTTGACCTCTGCGTTGACCTGCCCCAACTCGACGCCCGCTTTGAGACGCGCCACCACCTGCAGACTCTGCGCCCGGCGTTCATTCCAGGCTTCATTGCCGAGCGCCAGCGGCGTCCACAACTCGACCGGCTTCGGGAAGTCGAATCCCTCCGGCATCACGCCGATGACAGTGTAGGCTTTTTCATCGAGCGAGATTGTTGCGCCGACGATCTTGGGATCTGCGCCGAAGCGCCGCCGCCATAGGCCGTACCCAAGCACCGCCACCTGACCGCGCCCGGCCTGCTCTTCTTCGGGTAAAAACGCGCGCCCCAACGCGGCCTCGCCGCCGAGCATCCGGAAGAACTCCGCCGTGACTTCGGAATTCCACACGCGCTCCGGCTCGCCCACGCCGGTCAAGTTCGAATTCGACAATCGGAAAGCAGCCAGGTTGGCAAAGACCTTCTGCTGCCGGCGCAGGTCGGCAAAATCGGCTGGGCTCACCCCGGAGGGAAAGTTGCCCTGTTGCGGCGCCGTTTCGTAGACCCACACCAGCCGGTCCAGGTCTTGGAAATCGAAGGGCCGCAGCACGAGCGCGCTGGTCAGGCTGAAGATCGCCGTGTTCGCGCCGATGCCAAGCGCAAGTGTGAGTACCGCAATCGTCGTGATGCCAGGAGTCTTCAGCAACATTCGCATGCCGTAACGCAAGTCTTGTACGAGCGTTTCCATAGATCTAAAACTCCACATATCGCGGCTCACCTCCTGGAGCAATGTTTGATTGCCGAATTGCCGCTGCGCCGCATACCGCGATTCTTCCGGAGATGATCCACCAGCGAGGTTTTCTTCCGCCTTCATCTCCAGGTGGAACCGCATCTCCTCTTCCAGTTCGCGGTCGAATTGATCTCGCCGCGCGTAGAAGAGCAGCCTGCGCCAAAGTTGTAAAAGTTTGTCGAACAAGAGTGGCCTCAGTTGGATCGTAGCGATGTCATTGGATCAACTTTCGTAGCCCGCCGCGCCGGTATCCAGCAGGCCAGCAGGGCAACCACGAGGAGTAGCAACGCGATCAAGATGAATGTCAGAGGATCGGTCGCGCTTACTTCGTAAAGCTGGCTCTTCAGCGCGCGCAGCGACCCCCATGCCGCCAACAGACCTAGCGCCAACCCTACTCCGATCAGCGTCAAGCTCTCGCGTAACACTAACCGCAGCAAATCACCGGCCTGCGCCCCCAACGCAATCCGAATGCCCAGTTCGCGGGTCCGCGCCGAGACGCTGTATGCCATCACGCCGTAAATGCCGATGGCTGATAACAACAGCGCCAATCCGGCGAACACACCGAGCAATAAGGCGATGAAGCGAGTGCGCGAGGTTACTTCAGCCACGCGTTCGGACATGGTTTGGATCCGAGTGAGCGGCACGTTTTTATCCAGCGCCAGCGATTCGCGCCGCACCGCTGCGGCGATAGCCGCCGGATCGACGCTCGACCGCACAATCAACGTCTGCGCGCGCTCGGTCGGTTGCAAAGCTGAGAGATAAACGTCCGGCCCCACGGCTTCTTCGATCCGGCCGTACTTCGCGTCACCGACGACGCCGACGATTTCGATGACTTGCTCCTCGGTTTTGTAGGCGGGGCCGACAAAAGGTTTGATGCGTTTGCCTAGCGGTTCTTCGCCGCGAAAGATGTGTTCGGCGGCGGCTTGGTTGATGACGGCCACGCGTGGCGCGCCGATGCGATCCTGGGATGTGAAAACGCGACCTTTGATCAGATTGATGCCGAGCGTTTTGAAGTAATCAGGCGAGACACTGTGAAAACCGATGCCGACCATCTTATTGGTCGTGCGGCCTTCGATCTCCATCAATGTCTGACTGGAATGGCCGAGTAATGGCGCGGAACTGCCGAGTCCTGCCGCTTCGACGCCGGGTAACGCTTGTACTCGCGCCAGCAATTGTTCGTAATACTCTAGCCTGGGCTTGCGCATCGGCGCGGACATCGTCATTACATTCTCTGGCGCAAAACCTAAGCTAACCGCATGCAAACGCGCCAGGCTCTTAATCATCAATCCGGCGCTGATGAGCAGCACCAGTGACAAAGCTAGCTCACACACCACCAGCAAACTGCGCGTGGGCATAATGCGAGGGCGCAGCGGTCTGAAACTGACCAGAGAGCCTGCGCCTTTCAAAACTTCGTTAACGTTGGCGCGTGAAGCTTGCAAGGCGGGTAGCAACCCGAAGAGCCCGCCGGTAATCAGCGTCAGCAAAAAGTTGAAGACCAGCACGCGCCAGTCGAGATTTATGGTGAAAAAATCGAAGGTCCGCGCATAAGAAGTCCAGAACTGCGCGTTGTCGCTGGGACGAAAATTCAGCAACAAGTCAATGCCCCAACGCGCGATCAGTACGCCCAACGCGCCCCCTACAAGCGCCAACAACACGCTCTCGGTCAGTAGTTGGCGCAGCAATCGCAAACGGCTCGCGCCAAGGGCAAGCCGCACTGCAAACTCTGAGGAGCGCCCCACGGATCGCGCCAGCATCAGATTGGCCGTATTGGCGCAGGCGATCAGCAATACCAGTCCCACCGCCACCAGCAGAATCAAAAACGAGCGTTTGATAGCAGGATCAACTCTGGAGCTTTGTAACGGTGTGATCGTGGCGACCTTCCTGGTCACGCCGGATGACTGCGTCTGGCCTTTAGTCGGGAACGCCTGCTCAATGCGCTCGCTGATCAACGCCATCTCCGTCTGCGCTTGCGTGAGAGTCGTACCGTCTTTCAGCCGCGCGATGATTTGCAACCAGTAACTATGCGGATTAGCGAGGTCCCCTTTGGAGCGCAACACCTCCGCCGCCGATATCGACGCCCACGCCTCAGCGTCGCCTTCCTGACCTCTAAAGCCTGGTGGCAGCACACCCACGATGGTAAAGGGGTGTTTGTCGAATTCAATAGTTTTGCCAATCACCTGCGCGTCGCCGCCAAAGCGGCGCTGCCAGAGGCTGTAGCCGAGTAAAGCGGCCAGATTCGCGTCCGGCCCTTTGTCCTCTCCCGCCGTGAAGGCGCGGCCGACAATCGTATCAATGCCGAGGAGCGGGAAATAACTTGCTGACACCAACTCGACTCGCAACCGCTCCGGCTCATCCGTGCCAGTCAGATTGTAAAGACCCTTCGTGTAACCGGCGACAGCCGCGAAGCTTCGACTCTGATCGCGCAACACTTCAAAGCGCGGGTACGCCCAAGATGCCGGTAACGAGCCTTTGGTCAGATCGGGTTGCGCTTCGTAAACCGTCACGAGTCTTTCCGGCTGATGATAAGGCAATGGGCGCAGCATCACGGCATTGACCACACTGAAGATTGCCGTATTCGCGCCAATGACCAGCGCGAGAGTAAGCACGGCCACCAAAGTGAAGCCGGGGTTCTTGACCATCATTCGCAGGCTATATCGTAAATCTTGCGCGAGCGTCTCCAGAGATCTAAAGCTCCACATGTCGCGACTCACCTCCCGGAGTAATGTTTGATTGCCGAACTGCCGCTGCGCCGCATAGCGCGCTTCCTCCAGCGATATTCCCGCAGCCAGGTTTTCTTCCGCCTTCATCTCCAGGTGGAACCGCATCTCCTCTTCCAGTTCGCGGTCGAATTGATTTCGCCGCGCGTAGAAGAGCAGCCTGCGCCAGAGTTGTGACAGCTTGTCCATCATTTTCATAAGGGGGCATCAACTCACGTCGGCTGCACCACGCGCAGGATCGCCTCCAGCACACGCTCGAAGTCGGCGACCTCCTGCTTGAGCTGCTTCCGCCCGGCGGGCGTTAACTTGTACAGGCGGGCGCGACGGTTGTTCTCGGATTGTCCCCACTCCGCTTTGACCCAGCCTTTGATCGCCAGGCGTTGCAGCGCCGGGTAGAGCGAGCCCTCCTCAACCTGCAGCACGTCGCCCGAGATCTGCTTGATGTAGCGGGCGATCCCGTAGCCGTGCATCGGCCCCGCGTTGCGCTCAATGGTCTTGAGGATGAGCATCTCCAGCGTTCCCGGCGCCAACTCAGTTTTCTTTGCGTCATTTCCCATAGATTATCTTCCCATAGATAAGGTATGGGAGAAGGTACGCGGGTTTGACACGCCTGTCAAGTCGCGCGGGAGGAAGCAGGCCTATTCTCGAACCAGAGGCGCCAGGCGATCCAGCTACTTTCAGACACGACGCCTCAGTTCATCCAGTCGACATCGGATAAGACTGTGTCGTTGAGGGCGGCGCTCGAGTGGCGCCTCCGATCCGCGTAGCCAGAGAGTTGGATTGCCGGATTGGCGAGCTTCTTCGGCCCGAAAATGATGCGGTTGGCATCGAGGCCATGCCGTCATCAACTTCATACATCTTCTGCCGCGTCAACCGGCGCAGGCCTTGCAGGATTTGTGGAAAGCCCGATTGGTGCTTATATTCGCGCAACGGCGAGCGCATCTCAATCTGTATGCGTGTGAGCGACGGGGCGCGAAAGATCAACCGCCACGGCGGCGCGATCTTCATTCACGAAGATTGGCGCGAAGAGAAGGGAATTGACGTTCACGCCGTCGCCGATATTCCGCAGTCGCCAGTTGCTCCTATCGAAATCCGCGACTTCGTTTACGGCAGACTGATCGAGATCAGCCCGGCCACGCTCTATCCCGGCGCGCTCATTGCCGGGGAAAAGGGCCTTCTTGCGCGCGGGCTGAGCGAATATCACTTCGGCGATTACGGCGGGCTGCCACCGAGTTCGAGAGAGCGAGGCCGTCTTGCGCGGCTGCTCCAGCAAGAGATAAATGACCACTTTCCAGACGCCGCTTCGCTGCGGGGCATTCCCGGATTCTGGGAAGACGGGCAGGGCGTAAATCTCTGGAAGCCGAAAGACTATCTCCTGCCGAGACTGCTCATTCCCGTCCGCGACGGCTCGGGACGCATTCAAGCCTGAAAGATGCGACTGCCTTTCACCACAAAGAAGGGGCTGCGATACTTCTGGCTCTCCTCTTCCGATCTGCCGTACGGAACCGGCTCAGGCAGCCCGCTTCATTTCAGGTTCCGTCTCGCCGATCTCCCGCGTGACGCCCAGATTGTGATCGTCGAGTGCGTGCTCAAGGCCGACGTCCTCTCCGCCATTCGCCCTGAGTTGTATATCGTCGCGACGCCATGCGTGACGGCCAATCACCGTGCGCTCGTCGAACTTACGTGCGGGAGGCATATGTTGACTGCGTTCGATCAGGATTTCTCTGAAAACGAGGTGGTCTGCTTTCATCTGGCCTCGCTTATCGCCAGGAGGCTGCGGCGTGAAAGGACGCTCGCGACGACGCGCATCGCCTCCTGGGACGCCTCTGTCAAAGGAATTGACGACGCCGCGGCCCACAATCTTCCGATCACATCCATCAGCGTCCGACGCTGGCTCGATCGCCTCAGCCCACGGTTTCGACAGATCGCGATGGCGCGCCTGTCTGAAATCACCGCACTTCCACTCAGAGCGAAAAACAGAGGCGGTTCGCAAGGACGGTGACGGTGTTAGCCCGATAAAAGCGCGCCGAGTTCGTCCACGGACCGCAGGGCATCATCCAGTGTCGGGGCATTTAACCAAGGGATAAGGCGATGAACCCCAATGTCTTCGTACTGGCGTATGACCTCTTTGCTAATCGGGATCGGGGGCGTGACCGAGATTTCAAGGTCTCCCAATTCGGATGGGCGCTCGCCATTTTCAATATAGCCGCGAATCCAGTCGAGGCTACGTTTCGTTGCTTCGGGGTCGGTATGGAATCCGTACCAGCCATCGCCGTACCTCGCCGCGCGCCGCGCGCCATGACGGCTCTTTCCTCCCACATGAATCGGCGGATGGGGCTTTTGTATCGGGCGCGGTTGCGCATCGATGCCGCCGAAGGAGAAGAACCGCCCATGGTAAGTGGGTTTTTCCATCCTCCATAGCGCCTTGATCGCCTCGATCGCTTCGTTTGTTACGGCGCCACGTTGCTCGAAAGGAGCCCCGAGAGCGCGGAACTCGGGCTCAAGGTAGCCGGCTCCCAAGCCGAACAGGAGCCGACCTCCAGACACGACATCGAGAGTGGCGAGTTCCTTCGCCAAGACGATGGGATTACGCTGTGGGAGGATAATCACCCCCGTCCCCAGGCGCAGCCGGACTGTGTGGGCCGCGATATGACTGAGCGTGACGACTGGGTCTAGAAAGGGCGTCTGCGGCTCAGAAGGCGATGGCGCCACACGCGGGTCGGGAAGAACGACGTGCTCGCCGGTCCAAACCGATTCAAGTCCGGCTTGCTCGGCGGACTTCGCCACTTGAATCATTGCGACTGGGTCGCCACAAACTCCGAAATTGATGCCAAAAATGCCTATTTTCATAATCCCAGTTTATGGCCTCCCCTAAGGGGAGAGTCCAGTCGGTCGAATTCTACGGACCGATTTTTTTCGTAGTCTCCGGCGCCGCTCCGCCATCAGAGACGATGGCTTCATAGCTCTGCCACAAAATGGGGAGTCTTCGGTAAGCTTGTCACTTTTCGCGTCTGATCAGGGCGAGAAGCTCGATTGCCTGGGCGGGCCGAAGCAGCGATTCTCATCCAACTTCGTTTCTACCGACGCGCTGAAAACCTACCAGTGCAAAAGTCTCAGAAGGAAAACGAAATGAAAGCTGGCGGCAGGACGAGGAGACGGAAGCGGAGGCCTGCCCACTCGATTGGGCTTGAGTCTCCTGACTCGAGCACGGGTGGCTGGGCGGGCTTCTCGCTCCGCCACGTTGAATTGGAGCAGGGGGCGAGATAGCCCACGTCAGCCTCTCCCCGGCCACTGCGGAAATAAAGCGGGCGGCGGATCGCGCATTGGTCGCCGAGCGCCACGCAATGTGACGTCCGCCCGACTCCATTCCGACATCGAACCAGGGAGGCCAAATGAGTTCTTTCCTCTTAACGATAAGCCGCACGATCTTCTTTCGCCTTCTCGCGCACGCTCCGGAAGAGCTGGTTCAGGAAGCTTAGGAAGTACTATTCCCCTCTGGCGTATCACTCGTTGATCTGACTCTGACTTGATACGCGTGTACACAAGCCGGAGCGCCAACCGCTCCTTCCCTCCAGGGGGCGTGAAGTACAGCTCGGAAATGTGACGGTCATTGCTTTCGATGCGGAACACAGTCCGCTGCACTACAGGTTTTCCAACTGTCTGCTCGCTGACCACGCCCTGATCGGTGAAGACGCCGGTTACGTCAATGGGCATCTGTTCGCCAGACCCCGGCTTCCCGAGGTAGATCATCATCGGGACCCGCGGAGCGATGGTCACCCATTCATAGCGCCGGTCTATGTTGCTGTATCCGAGCCAGCCCCGGCGCCAGTATGGCTGCCCTTCCACTGCGCCTTCGGTCGTGTCCTCGATGTACTGTCCGTCCGCGACCCAGACCCGCGTGGTTCGGATGTCGTTGGAGACGATTGGCGGCAGGTCCGGACTGCGTCCCATGGTTCCGTAGATGCTCAGTTCAACGCGCCATGAGCCGACGAGCGGCGCCAGCGCGGCATGGCCTGCGCCTGGAATCCCCCTGCTCGCCCAGTTTGGAACGGCTTGTTGGGCTGCAGGCGCCTTTCCACGCTGGGTATCAGGATTCTGAGCTGAAGTGGGCGGGGCAAAAATGCATACGACCATGATCAGTACGGAGCGTAACGTTGTAGTCATCAATAATCCTCCTTTGCCGCTATCGGCGAGTCTTCGCCGTTCAGCGAGCGTAAGCCTGGCGTTGAGGGCCGGCTCCGACGCGTTTAGTTCGGCATTTTCGAGCAATATGGGACTCATGGAGAAGGTCATGATACCAGGGCGCCGGTCGCCAGGATTGTATAAAACCGCCTGCAAGTTTGTACAAAACCGTCCGGCAGGATGTAAATACGGCAAACGAGAGGTCATCCTTTTGAATTGCCCGAGATCCGTCACTCGCTTGATCATCGGTTCAGGAGCGATCTCCTCACCGCCTCGCCCGGCGTTATCCCGAACTTCTTTCGGAACTCGCGGGTGAAATGCGACTGGTCAAAAAAGCCGCATTCGGCGGCTACGCTGGCTATGTCCGCCGCGGAGGAGCGCGCCAGCGCGGCGCTCCCTCGTTCCAGCCTCAGGCGCAGAGTAAACTGATGCGGAGTCTCGCCCGTAATGTGTTTGAACGTCCGTGAGAAGTGCGACTCACTCAAGCCGACTTCGCGAGCCATCTCCTTCACGCTTATCTTTTCAGGGAGCCTCTCCTCGATGAGACTTAAGACGCGGCGAAATTGCGAATGAGACAGGCCGCCGCGAGTGGCCCTCCAGGCGCATTGATCCGGATCGAGAATTCGCGGCTCCCCATAGAGGTTCGTAGCAGGTTCGGCGTCGTCTACGGATCGAAAGCGACGACGAAGCTCTTCGCCAGCCGCAGCGATGGCGGCTCGCGCCTGTGTTTCTGCTGTAATGTCGGTCAAAACGCCCACCAGGGCAAAATCATACCCAAACCTGGCCGAGACTGGATGCGCGTGGCTGTGTAATACCTTTACGGAGCCGTCTCGGAGACGAACCCGAAATTCTGTTTCGTAATCCTGCTTTTCCCGAAACGCTCTTTGAGCGGCTTGTCAGCCCGACTATCCGTTTGAACACGCGGCCCAAATGCGCCTGATCGGCAAAGCCCGTCGCGTCCGCCACCTCAGACGACGCCACTCCTCTCGCTAGCAAGCCCCGCGCGCTCTCCACACGCGTCCGCACCAACCAGGCATGCGGCGTGACCCCTAACTCGCGCCGAAAGTAACGGACCAGTACGAACTTGTTCACCTCGACTGCGCGCGCGACCTCGTCGAGTGATGGATTGCTTTGAATGCGCGAGGCCAGGTACTCACGCGCTCGGTTCACAATCACACGGCGCGGAGTAGCGACGTGCAATTCATCGGAATCGAACGCGGAGCAAGCCCGCAGCGCCTCCACGATCTCCGCCAGCGCTTCCTGTTTGCGCAACGGCTCCACTGATCGCTCGACCAACAGAATGAGGTCCCGGATATTTGGCAGAGAGTCTCTCGGCAGAAACCGCATGGGTTCGTATCCTATTCCCTGTGGGAGGCGCTCCGTCGCGATATCAATCGAGATGAAGCCCACTGACGCCGGCTCGCTCGCCCACACGCAGCCAGGATACCTTATGCAGATCGAGTCGGCAGGGTAGATCAGCGACTGGCCGTCGCTCCGGACGTCGTGTGATGGTCCCGTCTTGATACAAATCCCAAGACTCTCGCTGACCCGCGTTGGAAATACACGCCTCTCCGGGGACGCCACAACGATCTCCACGCCGCCGCCGAATCCGGCCGGACGCGATACGCAGCAGCCGGAAAGAGAGAGTTCCGACGGCGAGGCGAGTGGATCGGTGTAGTCAGGTTGGCGGGATTCGTTTCGATTCTCTGCGCTCATAAGCTCAAAGGAAGGTCAAAAAGCGATTGATGTCCGGAGGCCGAAGGGACACCGTATATCTGAGATCGGGATCACATGCTTAAGCGAACTGGGGTGTTCATTCCGCAAAGGTTAGCACCCAGGACGGCTTAGGGTAACATTTCTCAAAAATTCTCCCGGAATCCTCATATGCTCTTTTGGCCGCCGATAAATTAGGATCAAAGGTTTGATCTATGCCAACAATGTTTAGCTCAACTGTTCACCTTGTCGTCAAACTGCGCACCTATTTAATGCTTCCAGTTATACACGCAGCAGCCAATTCACACACTAAGCTCTGTTCCCGGCCTGGCTAAGCTATTTGCTTTTCAAACTTTACACTCCTTTATGTTGGCTGCCAAGTTATGCCTCCCAACTGCCAATGTATGGGTAAAGTCACACTGAGCGCCAGGCAAAAGAAGGGCGGGCGGCACGGCCGTGTCTTGAGGAGGGACACGGCGATGGACGAAATCCAAAATCCGGCCAGAACGCCCGACATAGCCGATCTGACAGCTTTGGTTGAGGAGATCATTGCGTATTGGAAAGAGTTGGGGCGCACGCGCTTCAACGCTCAACCGGGCGTGGATCCGGACGATTTCGAGCGACTCTGGCTGTTACTGAAGACGCTCGGCCGCGTCGCTCCGTCACAGGTCGTGTCGCGCGCCAAGATGCGGGCCGAGATTGAGAATACGGCTGCGGATGGTGGTGTACGCGCAAGATGATGGCTGTCCTTCCATGGCCAGCAGGCTTGACCAACCCTGTGCCTGTGGCATACGAGCGTGACAAGGACAAAATGGCCCGCTAGCTCTTGTTTCTGAGTGGCGCGCTGCATAGAATCAGCGCCATCGCCGATGAAGAAAGATCTGGATCCCCAATTCGACTGATCTTGCAGAGATCGAGGCGCTTATGCTCGCGGTCAGTGGCAGGCGCATCGTCTTGCTCTCGACGCCGTTCGGCAATCGCGGATTCTTCTAAAAGGAATGGAGCGAAGGCGACGAGGATTGGCGCAAGGTCGAGATCACGGCGCGCGACTGTACGCGTATTTATGGTGAATGGCTTGATGCTGAGCGCAAGGCCATTTGAATGGATACGCTGAAAATCGCACATAGAGGCTATCCCCTTTGCGAGCCTCGCACCTTACCTGCATCGCACTCTGTCTGTCCATGCATAGCCCCCTGAAAATGCATGGCAGGGCATTTACGCGCGAAAAACCACCGCCCGGTCTTCGTTTAAATAAACCAAGACAAAGTAATCTGAAGAGTCATTCATCTCGCACAGCGTTGTCCTGAGAGAATAAAAATATTGTAGTGTGGGATGAGTCGCGGAACATAGACGGAAGGCTGGTTACGTGTAAACATCGTATTTGATCAGCGGTAAGGAGGCTGTCTATGGACTTTGGAGGTGAAAAGGCAATGGCGGCGGCGCGCGCCGACTGGCTGACCGGCGGCGGCGAGATGGGTAAATTGATTCGTGAGATGGATTGGTCACGGACGCCACTCGGGCCGATTGAGTCGTGGCCGCAAAGTTTGCGCAGCTCGGTAAGTATGCTGCTTCCGTCAAAAGCCCAGATTATCCTGTTCTGGGGGCCGAACCTCGTTGCGATTTACAATGACACCTACCGTGAGATTTTTGGGACCAAGCACCCATGGGCGCTCGGTCAGCCAGCCCGTAAGTGTTGGAGCGAAATTTGGGACGTCCTGGGCCCGCTCCTGGAAGGAGTCGTGAATACCGGCGAGGCGTTCTGGGCGAAGGATCATCCGTTCTCGGTGGAGCGCCGAGGCTACACTGAAGAAACGTACTTCGATGTCTCCTACGACCCCGTTCGTGATGAAACCGGCAAAGTCGGAGGCGTGTTTTGCATCGTCAGAGAAACGACCGGACGCGTTCTCGGCGAACGCCGCCTGCAGACGCTGCGCGACCTTGCCGCTCGCAGCGCCGAGGCGCGAACAGAGGAAGGAGCCTGCCAACTCGCCGCCGAAACACTAGCGGCCAATGCTTACGACATCCCTTTCGCGATGCTCTACCTGCTCGACCGCACAGACGCGCGTATGCAACTGGCCGGTGTCGCAGGCATTGCGGTGGACACTGCGGCCAGCCCGCGTGAGATCGCCCTCGCGCAGGCTAGCGACTCGCCATGCGGTTGGCCCTTCGCCGAAGTGATGGCGGACAGGCGTAGCAGGGTTGTGGACGATTTATCACAACGTTTTGGCCTGACGGGGACAAAGCTGCCCGGCGGGCCGTGGCCTGAGTCGCCGGAGCAGGCGATGATGCTGCCCCTGGCCAGAGCGGGGCAAGAACAGTCCACAAGTCCGCAGGCCGGATTCTTGATCGCTGGCGTCAGCCCGCGCCGCGCCTTCGACGACGAGTATCAGGGATTTTTTGCGCTCGTCGCCGGACAGGTGACGACGGCCATCGCCAACGCCCATGCATACGAAGAAGAGCGCCGGCGGGCCGAGGCGCTGGCCGAAATTGACCGCGCCAAGACCGCGTTCTTCTCGAACGTCTCACACGAATTTCGCACGCCGCTCACCTTGATGCTCGGCCCGATTGAGGACACATTGGCTGAGGACCAACTGCCGTCTCGGGCGCACGAGCGGTTGGAAGTGGCTCATCGCAACAGCCTGCGCCTGCTTAAACTGGTCAACACGCTGCTTGATTTTTCGCGCATCGAGGCCGGGCGCATTCAGGCGGTCTATGAACCCGTTGACCTGGCCACGTTCACGGCCGATCTGGCCAGCGTCTTCCGCTCGGCCATCGAGCGCGCGGGGATGAGTTTGATCATTGATTGCCTGCCGCTATCCCAGGACACCTACGTTGACCGCGAGATGTGGGAGAAGATCGTCTTGAACCTACTTTCAAACGCCTTCAAGTTCACGTTTGAAGGTCGGATTGAGGTGAGTCTGAAGCCGGCGGGCGAATCGGTTGAATTAACCGTGCGCGACACCGGCGTCGGCATAGCGGCGAAAGAGCTGCCTCGACTGTTCGAGCGGTTCCACCGCGTTGCAGACGCGCGCGGGCGCACTTATGAAGGTTCGGGCATCGGCCTGGCGCTCGTCCAGGAACTGGTCAAGCTGCATTGCGGAACAGTGCGAGTCGAAAGCGAACCCGGAGTGGGCAGCGCGTTTATCGTTTCGATCCCCTTCGGCTTAGCGCACCTGCCCGCCGAAAGTGTCAAAATCAACGATGAGAACGAGCGGGCGCAGACCGCGATCGCAACCAACGCGAGAGCATTTGTTGAAGAGGCGCTGCGCTGGTTGCCTGTTGAGGCAGAAAGCCAGACGGACGGAGAGACGCAGAGCGTCGATGCAATGGATGCGGTTCTACCCAGCTTCCCCTCCACCCTTCCATCCATCCCTCAGGCTCGTATCCTGCTGGCCGACGACAACTCGGATATGCGCGAGTATGTGAGGCGGTTGCTAGTTGCAAATTACGAAGTCGAAGCCGTCGCAGATGGCGAGGCCGCATTGCAAGCGGCGCGCGAACGCCCGCCAGACCTCGTCCTTTCGGACGTAATGATGCCGAAACTCGACGGGTTCGGCTTGTTGAAGGCTTTGCGCGAAGACGAGCGCTTGGCGACGATGCCGGTCATTCTACTTTCGGCGCGCGCCGGGGAGGAGGCGCGCGTCGAGGGGTTGGAAGCTGGCGCCGACGATTATCTGATCAAGCCGTTCAGCGCCCGTGAACTGCTGGCGCGCGTCAGGGCGCATCTGGAGATGACCCGCCTCCGGCGCGAGGTGGAAATGGCGCTGCGTCATAGCGAGAAGCTCTTCCGCGAGCTGGCGGACAACGCCCCGCTCATCATCTGGATGACGGACGATCAGGGTAATAATGAGTTCGTCAACAAAGCCTATCTGACGTTTTTCGGAGTAACGCCTGAGGATGTCGCCGAGCGGAGATGGGTGGAACTGGTCCATCCCGACGACTACAAGGGCTATGTCCAGAAGTTTGTTGAAGTCTCTGCCGCCCGCCTTCCGTTTCGCGCCGAGGCTCGCGTCCGTCGCGCTGACGGGGAATGGCGATGGCTCGATTCCTATGCCGTTCCGCGGTCCACGGAATTAGGCCACACACCGGGAATGATCGGTTGCAGCTCGGACATCACCGAACGCAAGCAGGCGGAAGACGCTATGGGCCAGTTGGCGGCTATCGTCGAATCCTCGGACGAAGCCATCTACAGCAATGATTTGAACGACGTCATCATGAGCTGGAACAAAGGCGCGGAGAAGTTGTTCGGCTATGCGGCTGAAGAGGTCATCGGTAAGTCCATCATGATTGTGATACCGCCGGATCGCGCGGATGAGGAGACGCGGGTTCTGGAAAGCGTCCGGCGCGGCGAAAAGATTGACCAATACGAAACCGTGCGGCGGCGCAAAGACGGCGCTCTTGTCGAAATCTCATTGACGGTTTCGCCGCTTCGGGACAAAGCGGGCAAAGTCATCGGCGCGTCGAAGATCGCCCGCGACATTACCGAACGCAAACGGGTTGAGCAGGCGCTGGCCGAAGGCGAGCGACAGCAAAGGGCGTTGTATCAGTTGGCGGATCATCTACATCGCGCCCAATCGATCGACGACGTATATACCGCGGCGTTGGACGCGATTCTCAGCTCTTTGCGGTGCGACCGCGCTGCGATCTCGCTCTTCGACGACGCCGGCGTGATGCGGTTTGCCGGCTGGCGCGGTTTGTCCGACGGTTATCGCAAAGCCGTTGAAGCCCATTCACCGTGGAAGCCCGACAAAAGATATCCGGAGCCGGTTTGCGTTAACGATGTTGACCTGACTGAAATAGACGATTCGCTCAAAGCCGTCGCCAAAGGCGAGGGCATCGGCGCGCTCGCGTTCATCCCGCTCGTCTCCCGTGGAAAGCTCATTGGCAAGTTAGTGACGTATTTCAACGCGCCCCACGGTTTCAGCGACGGCGAACTCGCGCTCAGTCTGACCATCGCCCGGCAACTGGCCTTCGGTATTGAGCGCAAACGCGCCGAAAAACTTTTTCGGCAAAACGCGGCGCAACTTGCTCTGATCACCGACACCGCGCCGGTCTTCATAGCTCATTGCGACGCTCATGCGCGATTCAAGTTTGTCAACAAAGCCTACGCCGGAAGATTCGGCTTAACGCCGGAAGACTGTATCGGCAAACGCGTTCCCGAAGTCGTCGGTGAGGAGGCTTACCGCAGTTTCAGCCAACACGTCGAATCGGTGTTGCGTGGCGAACCGGTCGAGTTCGAAGTCGAAATTCCGTATGCGGTCATCGGCAAGCGCTTCATGCATTGCTCTTATGCGCCGGAGTTTGACGCCAACGGGAAGGTCGTCGGGTTTGTGGCGGCGATTACCGACATCAGCGCGCGCAAGCAGGCCGAGGAGAAGCTGATTGCCACCACCGCCAAGTTCGAATCCGTCTTCAACCAGTCAGGCATCTTCGCCGCGATAACTGACCTGCAAGGCTACTTGCGGGAGGTCAATGACCTGGCCCTCAACTGGTGCGGATACACGAGGGAACAGGTACTGCACCGGCCGTTCTGGGAAACGCCGTGGTGGCGCGGATCAGAGGATGTGAAGGCGCGGGTTCGCGCCGCGACCGAACAGGCCGCCGCAGGCATGGTCTTCCGTGAGGAGTTGCCGTACTGGTGGGCTGACGGCACGGAGCGCATGGCGGAACTCGCCATCCACCCGATTCGCGATCAGGACGGCCGCGTGATGTTGCTGCATCCGACAGGCTTTGATCTTACCGAGCGCAAGCGGGCCGAAGAAAAGATCGCGCGGCTGCTGGCCGAGGAGCAAGCGGCGCGCGAGGTGGCCGAGGAAGCCACGCGCGCAAAGGACGAGTTCCTCGCCCTCGTTTCACACGAACTCCGCTCGCCATTAAACGCCATCCTCGGCTACACGCGGATGCTGCGCTCCGGCCCGGGGGACAGAGAGGATATCAATAAAGCTACTGGCGTCATCGAGCGCAGCGCAAAGGCGCAGCTTCAGATCGTCGAAGACCTGCTCGATTCGGCGCGCATCGTCACGGGCAAGCTGCGGATCGAGCCGAGTCTGGTTGATCTGGTCCAAGCGCTTGAAGCCGCGCTCGACATGGTGCGCTCGGCGGCCGAAGCGAAGGGCATCACCCTTGTCGCCAATTTCAGCCACCTGCCAGAACTAGTTCTCGGCGACTCGACGCGGTTGCAGCAGGTCGTGTGGAACCTGCTCACGAACGCGGTCAAGTTCACGCCCGAGGGCGGGCTGGTCGAGTTGCGGATGGAGGGCGCCGCCGATCATATCCGGATCGCGGTCAGCGACACTGGTAAGGGCGTCGAGCCGGAGTTCCTACCGTTCGTCTTCGACCGCTTCCGACAGGCCGACACGTCTAGCGGGAGGAGGTACGGCGGGGTAGGACTGGGGCTGTCGCTCGTGAAACACCTGGTTGAATTGCATGGCGGGACAATCACGGCGGCGAGCGAGGGGGCGGGGCGCGGGGCGACATTCACCATCACGTTGCCACGCCGCCACCTGGAATTAATACCGCCGGCGCCGCCCGCAGTAACATCCCGAGAAGTGCGCACGGAAGGCGCCATCCCGAGGGATCTGGCCCTGTCGCTCGAAGGCGTGAGCGTGCTTGTGGTGGACGATCAGGAAGAGGCGCGCGTGGTTTTGACCCATGCGCTCAGCGAATATGGAGCGCAGGTGACAACCGTATCGTCGGGGGCGGAGGCTTTGGCAATTCTCTCCCGCCGGCCAGACGGGAGGAGGCCCGACGCCCTGATTCTGGACATTGCTATGCCGGACGAGGATGGCTACGCCGTATTAAAGAAAGTGCGCGCGCTGGAAGCGGAGCAGGGCGCCGTGGTGGATCAGATACCGGCCATTGCGCTGACCGCCCACGCGAGGGCCGAAGACCGATTTCGTGCGCTCCAAGCAGGTTTCCAGATGCACGTCGCTAAACCGGTCGAGCCAACTGAACTGGCGGTAGTCATCTTAAGCCTCATCAAACGGTTCGACATCAAACCCGGCTCGTAACGCGCCTTCGATGTAAACAGCAAATCGGTATCATAAATCTCAATCCAGAGGGCGGCGGCCTGTCACTTCGACCCGTTTGATCTCTTTCTGAAAATCGAGCGGGCGGCAGAAGCGCGCACAGGCTGAAGCCTCAATCCGGTTACGGAAGAAGTGGAGAGCGACTCTGAAATAGTCTACGCGCTACGCGGGGAATCGAGGCCGAGATCGCTCTTCGATCGGGAGGTGGCCGCAGTCGAGCGGATGATCCGCGGTCGCCGGAAGAGCG
>WNFU01001528.1_pt1 | contig 32702 bp, 33 predicted proteins | sample 5400121 | NCBI WGS metagenome assembly WNFU01 (sample SAMN13153360, study PRJNA577476) | soil metagenome | isolation source: 100 cm soil or saprolite under grassland replicate 1 | place: USA:California | collected 2016-06-15
AACCGGGCGCTGTGCCACGCACCCGCCGGCATCGTGACCGCGGAGGCCCGGGCGAGCCGCATCGTTCGGCGCCGAAACGATTTCTCGAGGCTCCCGTCAAGAACGAACGCGAGGTACGGCAGCTCAGGGTCGAAGGCGACCTGCACGTATCCCGGCGGGAAACGAAGCTCTGAGAGCGTGAAGCCGTTCACCTCCCGTGAGATGGCGAGAACGCCGTCCTCCTCGACAACGGTGGCGACGCCGGCTTCCATGTCCAATTAGGACCGGTACGCGATGGCTTAGTTAGCGAATTCAGGCCTCCTAGTTCGCCCGGTACACACCCCCCGAGGCGACGGCGATGCCTGCTAACTCGAGCTCCGTCAGCGCCGACGCGAGGGCGCCCGCGTCGAGGCCGGTCGCCCGCGCGAGCTCGTCGGCGCTTGCAGGCCCGTCGCGGAGGCGCGCCAGGACGGTGTCCGCGACTGCGCTCACCTCCACCGCGGCCGCCGGCTTCTGATCGAGCCCGAAGAGCTCGAGGACGTCGCCCGCGGCAAGCAGCGGCGAAGCCCCCAGCCGCAGGAGATCGTTCGTCCCGGACGAGAGTGCCGACGTGATCTCACCGGGAACCGCGAACACCTCGCGGCCCTCGTCGAGCGCGAGGTCGGCCGTGATCAGCGCCCCGCTTCGCTCGCGGGCTTCGACGACGACGGTCACATCGACGAGACCGGCGATGATCCGGTTCCGTGCGGGAAAGCGCCAGGGCGCCGGCTCAACCCCGGGCGCGTACTCGGAGACGGTGAGCCCGGTCGCGCGCACTCGCCCTGAGAGCTCGGCGTTCGCCGCCGGGTAGTCGCGGTCGATCCCGCAGCCCAGGACGCCGACCGTCACGCCCCCGGACTCGAGTGCCCCTCGATGCGCCTCGCCGTCGATCCCCCGGGCGAGACCGCTGACGACGACGAGGCCGGCCGCCGCGAGCTCACGCCCGAGCATCCGCGCGACCTGCGCTCCGTACGGCGAGCACGAACGCGCGCCGACGACGGCCACCCCTGGCCGCCTCAGGATCTCGATCTCCGCGGCTCCGCGGATGAAGAGACCGACCGGCGGATCGTGGATCGCGCGCAGGAGCGGAGGGAAGCCGGGATCCGAGCGTGCCAGCCAGCGAACTCCGCCTTCGCGCAGGCGAGCGAGGAACCCCGCTTCGTCGAAACGACGGGCGAAGCCGTGGAACGGGCCGCTGCGCGGCGGACGGATGAGATGAACGCCCTGCTCGGCGGCAAAGGCCGCCAGCGCGAGGTCGCTCATGTCTGGCCCAGCTCCCGCGGGGAGCGGTATGCCAGCGCCTCCGCCAGGTGATCGGCGCCAACGGCGGGCTCGGCGGCGAGCGCGGCGATCGTCTCGGCAACGCGGCGGGACCGTGCCCGGCCGCGGCCGGAGAGCGGCAGGCGCTCGACGGCGCGGTCGAGCAGCTCCGTCGCCTCCTTCGTCCACTGGGGCCGCCCGAGCTCGAGCCGTCCACGCCCGACGGCGACCCGCTCGCGGACGGCCTCCGAGCCCTCGCCGGCCGGCGCGGCGAGCTCGACCGCACGAGGGCGAGGCATCGCCACGATGAGATCGAAGCGGTCGAGCAGGGCGCGCGAGAGCTTGTCGCGGAAGGAAGCGAGCCGCTGAGGCGAGCACGAGCACGTCGCGGCCGGATCGCCCCGCGCCCCGCAAGGGCAGAGATTCATCGCCGCCACGAGCTGGAAGCGGGCCGGAAAGAGCGCCCGCCCTCCGACGCGAGCGATCGAGACGAAACCGTCCTCGAGCGGCTGCCGGAGCGCCTCGAGCGCGGGCCGGGTGAACTCCGCGAACTCGTCCAGGACGAGCACGCCGCGATGGGCGAGGCTGACCTCGCCCGGCTTCGGCCCCTGTCCGCCGCCTACGAGCGCCGCCACCGAGGCGTTGTAGTGCGGAGATCGGAGAGGCCGGGAGGTGACGAGCGGGCGGTCGGCGGCGAGCTGCCCCGCGATCGAGTGGATCCTCGTCACCTCGAGCGCCTCCGCGGGCGCGAGCGGAGGAAGGATCCCCGGAAGCCGCCTGGCGAGCATCGTCTTGCCCGTTCCAGGCGGGCCGGCGAGGAGCAGGTTGTGCCCGCCGGTCGCCGCGATCTCGAGCGCCCGGCGAGCACGTTCCTGGCCCCGGACGTCCGCGAGGTCGAGCGGCGGCGGCCCGGGTGGGTGCCCGTTGCCGGCGACGTACGGCTCCGGCTCCCGCTCCCCGCGCAGGTAGGCGGCGGCCTCCGCGAGATGCCGAACCGGCACAGGCTCGATCTCGGCGAGCGCGGCCTCGGGCGCCGTGGAGGCCGGGCAGATGATCCGCGACAGCCCGGCCTGCCGCGCCGCCTCCGCGAGCGCAAGCATCCCGCCGACAGGACGAAGATGACCGGTCAGCGCGAGCTCGCCCACCGCGGCGTGATCCGCCAGTCGCTCGCTCGGAACCTGATCCGAGGCGGCGAGAATCGAAAGCGCGATCGGAAGGTCGAACCCTGCACCCTCCTTGCGCAGCCCGGCCGGCGCGAGGTTGACGGTGATGCGCCGGAGCGGCCATTCGAGCTCGGCCGAGGTGATTCCGCTTCGGACGCGCTGCTTCGCCTCCTGGCAGGCGCGGTCGGCGAGACCGACGATCGAGAATCCCGGGACGCCCGACTCGAGATGGGCCTCGACCTCGACGCGGCGGGCCTCGAGCCCGACGAGGGCATGCGTGATCGTGCGCGCCAGCATCCAGCCAGGCTAGGCGGGTTACGCTCACATGTCTGTGCCGGAAGTGCGCCGAAAGCGTGTCGCCCTGCCACAGCCCGCCGCGGGGCCGTCTGCGCGTTTGCAACCGGCCGCTGAAGGAGAAACCAGCGGTATGAGCGCAAAGGCGCTCCTGGGCTTCCTGGCCGCCTTCGGCGTCGTCGCCGTCGGCGCCTCGGCCAAGACTCCGCCCTCGCCGACCCCGGTACCGGTGAAGGCGAGCACCCGCAACGAGGTGACCCCGGCGGCGGGCAGCGGCTACATCGCCTGGGCGAAGAGCAGGCGGGGCCATCCTCACGTGTACGACGTCTGGGCCCAGCAGGAGGGACAGGCCGCCTTCAAGGTCAACGCCCCGAACACGCACGGCTGGGCCGGAGGCATCGACGCGACGAGGTTCGTCTACCAGCAGGTGAAGAAGGGCAACTCCGACGTCCGTTTCTTCGACCTCGTCACCCGGCGGCGCACGAACGCCCCCGCCGGCGTGAATACGAAGCGCTGGGAATGGCGACCGACGATCTCGGGTGACTGGCTCCTCTACGGCCGCGGGGTCGTCTTCGGCGGGTCGACCCAATACGTCCTCCTCCGCAACCTCGTCACAGGGGAGCAGCGCATACTCGACTCCCTGAAGAGCAGGAACGGCTTCCTGCAGGCGGGGCAGGTGAACGGCACCTACGCCGTCTGGATGAAGTGCACGTCGCGCGTCGGCTGCAACGTCTATCGCTACGACATCACCACCGCGACGACGACCTACATGCCGACAACCGGCCAGGTCCTCTATGCCCCCTCGGTCACGAACTCCGGGACCGCCTTCTACGGGCGCAGCGGTCCGTCGTGCGGATCCAACGCCGAGCTCGCGAAGACGACGCTCGACGGGACGACGACCGTCGTCTACTCGTTCCCGAGCGGGCAGGACTTCGGAGTCACCTACGCGACGACGCTCACGAGCCTCCCGCCACCACCGTTCACGACGAGCCGGATCTACTTCGACCTCGGGGACTGCTCCACCGGGCGAGTCGACATCTACAGCATCGACGACTCCGAGCGGCTTCCGCCTTCCGGACGCTAGCTGGCCCGCGCGACGAGCACATCCTCGAAGAACTCTCCCGCGCGACGGCCGGTGCGGCGGTTCACGTGCCGGCGGTAGCGGGTCTCGAGCGAAAGGCCTGCGCGCTCGAGGATCTCGGGATAGAGATCCCGGCGGTCGTTGATGACGATCACGACGGGCGCGCGAGGCCGGAGCATCCTGCGGACGCCTTCGAGCGCCGCCGTCATGCCGTCAGCGTAGGCGGCGATCGCCCCCACGCTCGTCCCCGAAGCGGCGGCGCCCAGCTCCAGCTCGCGCCGGTCGTCGAGCCCGAGCAGCTCGTACGCGTACCGATGCTGCTCGTGGTAGTCGATCAGGCCCGGGTAGGGCGGCGACGTGACGACGCCGTCGACGGCCGCGTCGAGCTCCAGCTCGCGCATGTCCCCGTGCAGGACCGCGGCTTCCACGCCGCGGCCGCGGACACGCGAAAAGGCGCGGACCCGCGCCAGGGTGTCGAGCGAGTAGCGGCGCAGGAAGTGCGCGGCGCGGTCGATGGGGCGGCAGACCCGGCGGTGCTTGTGGCACCAGTACTCGCCGAGCTGCGGCGAGCGCGGGAAGTCGAGGTCGAAGTGGGTCGTGCGGCGGGCCGAACGGGCGGCGCGGGCGAGGACGACGCGCAGCGCGTCTGAGTGCTCGTAGTCGTCGACGAGCGAGCGGAAGAAGAGAAGCTCGGCGGCGGCCTGTGGGGCGAACCAGTCCTTGATGTAGCGTGAGGGACGCGTCGGCGCCCGGCCGTCGAAGCGCTCGAGCCTCGTGAGCGCGTCGCGCAGCTCTCGCTCAAGCGTGAAGAGGTTGTAGCTGCGGGTCTTGACGTCCATCAGCAGGCAGTTGAAGGCCGCGACATCGACCCCGGTGGCCGAACGTCCGTCCTCGAGCGCCTGGACGAGCGTCGTCCCCGAGCCCGCGAACGGGTCGAGCACGTGCCGGGCCCGGGGCAGGTGGCGCGCCAGCAGAGCCTCGACGAGCTGCGGCACGAACTTGCCGAGGTACGGGTGCAGCCGGTGGACGTGCTTCGTCCGCTCGCGCTCGGGCAGGTCGCGCTCCGACCAGGAGAGGTCGAGGTCGACGCCGAGCTCGCGGTAGAGCGCGTCCTGGGTCTGGGCCATCGCGCCCGGGTTCGGCGCGGACGAGCCTAGTCCTCGGGCTTAATGCACCGCTTGGGGTGCCGACGTTCGCCAAGCGCCGCAGTCAATCGCCCGAGTATGAGCTGCTCCTGCTCTTACCGACCACACGCCCGTCTTCAAAGCAGACTTCGAAGACCGTCTGCGCATCGAAGATCCAACCCTCGCCCCAGGCCCGGCAGGAGCCGTGCCGAGCAGAAGGTTTTCCTGCCAGATCCGTTACTGCGTCCTCGGTCATCCCGGTGTGAATTCGAGTCCACGCATGTCCGGCACGCTCGGACTCGCCTGTGACTTTGTCACTGCGGTAGTCGAACAAAGCGAACAGCCCGGCGAGCGTCGCTACGAGGATCACGATCGCAATCACGACGCCGGCCGCAGCCAGGACGAACATCCGGACGATACGCGCACGGCGACTCCTGGCTTCGTCCACTACTAGTTCCGATTCTGCCACGGAGCCGCGCACCTATTTCGACACCACGTCTTAAGGGGTGTCGTCGAGCCGGTAGATATCCGTGCGGCGGCTGCGACAGGTAAGGCGGTCGAAATAGATCCGCACAGTCGCCGGCGGGAGCTCGAGGGCGTGAGTCGCTAGGAAATCGTGCCTTCTCGAGAAGGAATAGAGCACCCGCGTCTTTCCGTCGAGCGTGGCCTTGACGAGCTTGACCGAGGAGCCACAACCACGCCTGCTTCGGCCGAAGTACATCGTTCCGGTCGACGTCACCGAGGGTCCGTACTGAAACTGGCCGTGGTTCGGCAGCCGCGTCGTCTTCGCGGCCGTGATGTCATGGCGGTAGACGTTGCAGCTGCGCGGCGATGGGACGCACTTCATCCACACGGCGAAGTTCCCGGTCACATCGCCCGGCAGCAGGATTGCGTTTCTCCTGCGAACCGAAGCGAGCACGCGTTCGTAGCCCGTCAGCAGGTTACGCAGCAGGACTTGCTGGCGCGAGGCGCTGTACGGTTCGCCGCGCCCGTACAGCAGCCAGCCACCGGAGATCGAGGGTCGCCATTCCCACCGGTTGGTGTTCACGCCGGCCGGAGGATCACTGCGAACGCGCGTCACGAGGTCGAGGAAGACGATGTCGGAGTTCCGCTTCCGCACCTGCTGGTAGGCGAGCCTCGTGCCGTCGATGCCGCCGCCCCACGCCGTAGTGTTCGGCGCGTTGACCCTGAAAGCTGGTTGGCCTTGAAGCTCGGCGAAGACGTCGTAAACCCTCGGGTGGCCGGGTCTGCTCTGCGCCCACGAGAAGTAGCCGCTACCGGCCGCCGGCGTCGTTTCGTTGCGGGAGGACGCCTTGACCCGAGTCGGGCTCGTACCCGCCGCGGCGGTCGAGACGAGGAATGCGGCGACGGCGATCGAGCCCAGCCACTTCGCCATACGAGGAGTCTTTCCGGGCGCGATCGGCGACAAACCCGGATCGAAAATCAGAAGGCGTTCGCAATACGCTCGAGCTTCCCTCCGCGCTCGGCGACGACGTCGAACCGGACCTCGCAGCCGTTGACCTCCGGGTGTGCGGCGAGCCAGACCTCGGCTGCCATGGCCAGCCGTCGCGCCTTCTCGCGGGAGACCATCTCCAGCGGATCGCCGCGCCCCGGCCCGCTCTTCGCCTTCACCTCGCAGAAGACGAGCGTCCGCCCGCGGCGCACGACCAGGTCGAGCTCGTAGCCGCCGAGCCAGACGTTCGCTCCGAGGATCCGGTAGCCGCGCAGGCGGTAGTGCCACAGGGCACGCCGCTCGGCCGCCGTGCCGCGGGCGCGGGTGCTCAAGGCGCCGCTTGCGGTGCCGCCCTCAGGACGCCGGGCTCGGCCCGGTGTCCGTCTGAAATGACCGGTCGACACGTCTGACCTCAGCGCGAACGCTCTAAGCCGCCGCGAGCCTCGCGATTTCCTCGTCGCTGAGATAGCAGAGCGCCTGGAACGAACGCCGGTGGATCTCGCACGGCCCGCGCTCGCGCACGATCCGCGAATGACCCGGCGTGATGTAGCCGACGTGGGACGAGAACCCGTAGCCGGGGAAGAGCGAGTCGAGACGGCGCATCGTGCGGTCGCGGATGACCTTGGCCACGATCGACGCCGCCGCGATCGCCGCGCTGCGCTCGTCGCCGTCGACGACCGCCACGTGCTCGGGGGCGCTGGGGCCGAGCCGGAAGCCGTCCACGAGACAGACCTCCGCGGGCGGCGCAAGCGCGGCCAGCGCACGACGCAAGCCTGCGAGATTCGAGCGGTGCAGGCCCTCGCGGTCGATCTCACCGGGCGAGATGACCTGCACCGAGACTCTCGCCGCGGAATCGAGCACCGCGCGGAAGAGCTCCTCGCGGTCCTCGGCGCCGACCTGCTTCGAGTCGTTCAGCTGCGCGAGCGGGCGAACGCGGTGATCCCGAAGCGACCCGTAGTCGAGCAGGACGCCCGCGACGACGAGCGGCCCCGCGAGTGATCCGCGCCCGGCCTCGTCAGCGCCGGCGACGAAGCGAGCGCCGAGCCTTCGGTCGAACCTCAGCAGCCTCTGACCCGTCTTCGACGGCTGCAGCCGGCTCTTCTGCCCCGGGCTCAGCGCCGGCAGCTTCTTCGGGAGCGGGCTCGGCGGCTTCAGCATCGACTTCGGCACGCGGCGAGGATACCGCCGCCGTCCGCTGAACTTCACGGACGCGCGCCTTCTTCCCCACTTTCGCGCGCAGGTAGTACAGCTTGGCCCGGCTCACGTCGCCGACCGCCTGCACCTCGATCTTCTCGATCTTCGGCGAGTGGAGCGGGAACGTCCGCTCGACGCCGACTCCGAACGACTGCTTGCGCACGGTGAACGTCTCTCGGGCCCCCGAGCCCTGGCGCTTGATGACGATGCCCTCGAAGACCTGGATGCGGCGCCGCTGACCCTCGATGACCTGGAAGTGGACACGCACGGTGTCTCCGGCCTTGAACGCCGGCAGGTCGGACCGCAGCTGCCGCTGCTCGAGTAGCTCGATCGGATTCGTCATGGCGAGGAGGCCCAGGCAGGCCTCGCAGCATGCTAGCGCACGATTGCTAACGAAAGCCGACGCGCTTCGGCGGCCAGTAGATGGCGAAGACAGGCCCGATCAGGTTCTTGCGCGGGACGGCCCCCCAGCGGCGCGAATCGCACGAGGAGGAGCGGTTGTCGCCGAGCATGATGTACTGATCCTTCGGAACGGTCTTCTCGGGGAACGTGTCCGAGTCGCGCCGCTCCTGCTCGATGTAGGGCTCGTCGAGCTTCTTCCCGTTGATGTAGATGTAGCCGTCCTGCTCGCGCCAGCGGTCGCCGGGCAGGCCGATCAGGCGCTTGACGAAGGTGTCGCCGCCGTTTGCTCCGCCGCCGGTCAGGCAGGCGGCCTGGGCCGCCGGGGGCGTCTTGAAGACGACGATCTCGCCTCGCTTCGGGTCGCGGAAGTGGTAGATGAGGCGGTTCGCCAGCACGCGGTCCGAGAAGCGCGCGAGGCAGCCGGATCCCGGCCGCGCGCAGTGCAACGTCGGCTCCATCGACGAGGAAGGAATCCGGTACGGATTGACGACGAAGGCCTTGATCGCGAGCACGATCACGACCGCGCCGAGGATCGTCACCGCCCAGTCGATGGTGATGCGCCACTGGCGCGGCAGGCCGTGCGTGAGCGCGTCGATCGGGTTTCTCAGCGGACGGTCCTCGCGCGGCTCTGCTCGCGGCGCCACGCGGCGATCCGCGCGTGGTTTCCGGAGAGGAGGACGTCCGGCACGGCCCAACCGCTGAACTCCGCCGGACGCGTGTAGTGCGGGTACTCGAGCCCGCCCTCGAGCTCGGCGGAGAAGCTCTCCTCGAGGCCCGATTCCTCACTCCCGAGAGCCCCGGGGAGCCGGCGCGCGATCGCGTCGAGCAGCACCATCGCCGGCAGCTCGCCGCCGGAGAGCACGTAGGGCCCGATCGAGACGGCGTCGGTCGCCAGGTGCTCGAGAACCCGCTCGTCGAAGCCCTCGAAGCGCGCCGAGAGGAGGGTCAGCTCCTCCTCAGCCGCGAGCTCCTCCACCAGCTCCTGGTCGAGCTGGCGTCCCTGCGGCGTCAGCGCGACCACCCGGTGGCCGGGAGACCCGCCGTACGTCGTCTCGAGCGCCGCCGCCACGACGTCGACCCGCAGGACCATGCCCGCGCCGCCTCCGTAGGGCTCGTCGTCCACCTGGCCGGACTTGAGCGGGCTCGTGTCACGGTAGTTGAGCAGCCGCAACTCGAGACCGGAGCCGAGGACGGCCGCGAGCGGACGCTGTTCCGTGAGCCAGGCGAACGCGTGAGGGATGAGCGTGAAGACATCGATGCGCAGAGCGACTGAGGTTAACGATCGGTACCGAAACCGGGTTGCACAATGATTCGACCAGAATCGAGATCGACCTCCCGCACACACGCGTCGACGAGCGGGAGCGCGAGGCCGGTGTCGAGCTCGAGCACGTCGTTCGCGGGCCCCGACGAGATCTCGGTGACCCGACCGAGCACCTCACCTCCGTCCTCGACGACCTCGAGGCCGACGAGCTGGAAGGCGTAGTACTCGCCTTCTGCCGGCGGCGGCAGCTCGCTCCGCTCGAGCTCGAGCGCTGCGCCGCGCCCCACCTCGCGGTCGAGCCGGATGACCGGCCTGCCGCCGGCGCGCTTCGACTCGACGACACGCGCCGGCGCGCCTTCCACGATCAGCGTCGAGCCGACGGCGAATCGCTCCGGGTCGTCGCTCGCGTCCTCGACGACGAACGCGCCCTCGCGCCCGTGCGGCCGCCCGACCCGGCCGACCTCGACGAGGTCAGCCACCGAAGACGGCGAGCGCTTCCTCGCGGGACGGGATCCGGAGGACGTTCTCGTCGGCAAACTCCTGCGCGAGTGGCCACGCGGTGGCCCGGATCCGCGCGGCCGCCGCCTCGAGGTCGTAGTCCGTCCGCCGCATCTCGACATCCTCGCCGACGATCGCCCAGTACGCGCCCGGCCGGGCCTCGTACGGCATCCCGACGCTGCCGGCGTTGACGAAGCGGGTCGGACCGACCGTTCGGTCGAGCTGCATGTGCGTGTGGCCGGCGACGACGAGCGGCTGCTCGACGCCCTCGAGGAGCCCCGCGAGGCGCTCGTCGCTCGTCAGCTCGGTGACCCGCTCCATGTCGCTGCCCGGAACGGCATGGCAGAAAAGGACGTGGCCGAGGACGAGCGTCTCCGGCAGCCCTTCGAGCCAGGCGGTCTCGTCGTCGTCGAGCTGCTCCCAGACCCAGGTCGCGCCCGGGGCCTCGTCGTTGGGACGGTCCGCGTTCCCGCGAATCGAGTGCGCAGCGAGCGAGCGGACGAGGGCGAGCGTCTCGCGCGGCAGCGGCCCCGCCGCGATGTCCCCTCCGAAGACGATCTCATCGACGTCCTCGCCTTCGAGCTCGCGGAGCACGGCCTCGAGCGCCGGCAGGTTGCCGTGGATGTCGTACAGCGCTGCGACGCGCACTAGATGGTTGATGCCACGATCTCGCGGCTCCGGATGCGCGATCTGGCGCGTCTGGGCCGCTCCCGCGCCGGGCCCCGAAGCGGTGATCTCATGGCATCACCCATCTAGTCGAGAATCTCGAGGACGACGCGTTGGTGCGAGCGGGTCCCGCTCGCGCGCACGATCGCGCGCAGGGCGCGGGCGATGCGGCCCTGGCGCCCGATCACCTTGCCGACGTCGTCCTTCGCCACGCGCAGCCGGAGGACGGTCGCGCCCTCCTGCCGGACCTCCTCGACCTCGACCGCGTCGGGATCGTCGACGAGCTGCCGCGCGAGATGGGCGAGGAGCTCAGCCACCGACCTTGGCCGCCTTCAGCAGCCGCGCGACGGTGCCCGAGGGCGTCGCGCCCTTGGCCAGCCACTCCTTCACCTTCTCCTCGTCGAACTCGATCGTCGAGGGATCGGTCTGCGGGTTGTAGCGACCGACGATCTCGAGGAACTTGCCGTCCCGCGGCGATCGCGAGTCGGCGACGACCACCCGGTAGATCGGGTTCTTCTTCGACCCCACGCGCGTCAATCTCATTCGTACCGCCATCTCACCTCCAAAGACTTTGCAACAGACTGTTGCAAAGTTAGCCACGTCCCCTGGGTTGGGCTTGCTTCAAGAGCTCCGGTGGGACCCCGGGCATCTTGCCCTTTTTCATCTGCTTCAGCATCTTCTGCATCTGCTTCCGGGCGGAGAGGAGCTGGTTCACCTGCTGGATCGCCACGCCGCTGCCCGCGGCGATTCGCTTTCGCCGCGAGCCGTCGATCAGGTGCGGCATGCGCCGCTCCATCGGCGTCATCGAGAGGACGATCGCCTCCACGCGAGACATGTCCTTCTCGTTCACGTCCAGGCCCTGGAGCTGCTTGCCGAGCCCGGGGATCAGCGAGAGCACCCCCTTGACCGGCCCCATCCGCCGCAGCATCTTGTAGCTCGCGAGGAAGTCGTCGAACGTGAACTCGCCCGCGAGCATCTGCTGCTCGAGCCGGGCCTGGTCGTCCTCGGCGACGGCCTCCTCGGCCTTCTCGATCAGGGTCAGGACGTCACCCATGCCGAGAATGCGCGAGGCCATGCGGTCGGGATGGAAGTACTCGAGCTGGTCGAGCTTCTCCCCGACCGAGGCGAGCTTGATCGGCTTGCCGGTCACCGCCTTCACCGAGAGCGCGGCGCCGCCGCGGGCATCGCCGTCGAGCTTCGTCAGCACGACGCCGTCGAACGCGGCCCGCTCGTGGAAGGCTTCGGCGACCGAGACGGCTTCCTGGCCCGTCATCGCATCGAGGACGAGGAGCACGTTCGTCGGCTTCGCCGCTTTCCGCACCGCGGTCAGCTCCTCCATCAGAGCCTCGTCCACGTGGAGCCGTCCGGCCGTGTCCAGGATGACCACGTCCCGACCCTGGCTGCGAGCCTGCTCGATCCCCTCCGATGTCGCGCTCACGGGGTCTGACCCCGTAAAGACCGGGATCTGGAGCTGGCGGCCGAGCTGCTCGAGCTGCTCCACCGCCGCCGGGCGCTGGAGGTCGGCCGCGACGAGTGCCGGCGAGTGGCCCTCCTTGCGCAGGAGCAGGGCGAGCTTCGCGGCGGCCGTCGTCTTCCCGGCGCCCTGGAGCCCGGCGAGGAGGATCACCGTGGGCGGCCTGCTTGCGAACGCGAGCCGCGAGTCGCCGCTCCCCATCAGCGTCGTCAGCTCGTCGTGGACGATCCGCACGACCTCCTGGCCGGGCGTGAGGCTCTTCGTCACGTCGGCGCCGAGCGCACGCGCCCGCACGCGCGCGACGAAGTCCTTCACGACCTTGAAGTTGACGTCCGCCTCGAGCAGAGCGAGCCGGATCTCGCGCATCGCGCGCGAGACCGAGTCCTCGTCCAGCTTTCCGCGGCCGCGAACGTCGCGGAGAGCGGCCTGAAGCCTGTCTGAGAGGGTGTCGAACACCGGCCCGCCAGTGTAGTCGCCGCCCTCGGGTCCTTAGAGATGGTTTCGAAATGAGTTCGCTTTGGGTCGACCGGTCAGTTCAGACGGGCACCGGGCGAAGCCCAGTGCCCTGAGTCGGCACCGCAAGCGGCGCCTTAGGAATCCCGCGAACACCGTCGTACACTCGGGACATGGCCGTTCTCCGTAAAACGGTCACCGTCCTCTTCTGCGACGTGGCCGACTCGACGCCGCTCGGCGAGCGCCTCGATCCGGAGGTGCTCCAGCGGGTCATGTCCCGCTACCACGCGTCCATGAAGACGGTGCTCGAGCGCCACGGCGGCACGGTCGAGAAGTTCATCGGCGACGCGGTGATGGCGGTCTTCGGGATCCCGACCGTCCACGACGACGACGCCCTGCGCGCCGTCCGCGCCGCCTCCGAGATGCGCACCGCCCTCGCGGAGCTGAACGAGGAACTCGAGCGCGACTTCGGCGTCCAGATCTCCGTCTGCACGGGCCTCAACACCGGGGAGGTCGTGGCCGGCGACCACTCGAGCGGCCAGGCCTTCGCCACCGGCCACGCGGTCGTCGTCGCCGAGCGGCTCCAGAAGGCCGCGCGCGGCGGAGAGATCCTCCTCGGCGAGTCGACGCGCCGCCTCGTCGAGAACGCCGCCCTCGTCGAGCCGCTCGAGGCGCTGAAGGTCAAGGGAAAAACCGACGCGGTCGAAGCCTGGCGGCTGATCGGCGTCCTCGAAGGAGCGCCACCGTTCGCGCGCCGGCTCGACACGCCGATGGTGGGCCGCGAAAACGAGCTCGCCCAGCTCCGGACCGCGTTCGACGAGGCCGTGCGGGACCGCGCCGCCCGTCTCGTCACGATCGTCGGCCAGGCCGGCATCGGCAAGTCGAGGCTCGCCAACGAGCTGCTCGCAAGCGCCGGCGCGGAGGCCTCGGTGCTGGTCGGACGCTGCCTCCCCTACGGCGAGGGGATCACGTACTGGCCGCTGCGTGACGTCCTCCGCGACGCGGCCGGTGACCTGACGCAGGCCCGGATCGAAGAGCTGCTCGAGGGAGAGGAGGGCGCCGACCGCATCGCTGCCCGCGTCGCCGGCACGATCGGAGTCGGCGAGACCTCCGGCGGCGCCGACGAGACCCTCTTCGCGGTGCGGCGGCTGTTCGAGCGGCTGGCCGGCAAGCAGCCGCTGATCGTCGGCTTCGACGACCTCCAGTGGGCGGAGCCCACCTTCCTCGACCTGATCGAGTACCTCGTCCGCTGGAGCCGGGACGCGCCGATCCTCTTCGTCTGCCTCGCGCGCCCGGAGCTCCTCGACAAGCATCCGACGTGGCTCGCAGTCAAGCCGAACGCGACCTCGATCATGCTCGAGCCGCTCTCGGAGGAGGAGGCCGAGTCGCTCCTGGAGCGCCTGCGCGGGAACGCCGAGCTCGGCCCCGAGGTGCTGGAGAGGATCACGCAGGCCGCCGAGGGCAACCCGCTCTTCGTCGAGCAGATGCTCGCCATGATGACCGAGGAGGACGGAGCCTTCGACGCGACGGCGATCCCGCCCTCGATCCACGCCCTGCTGGCCGCCCGCCTCGACCGCCTGCCGCCGGAGGAGCGGGCGGTGCTCGAGCGGGCCTCCGTGATCGGGAAGGAGTTCTGGCGCGGGGCGATCGTCCACCTCTCGGACGATGGTGAGGGCTCGCTCGGCCCGCACATGATGGCGCTCGTGCGCAAGGACCTGATCGAGCCCTCCCGCTCGATCTTCCCCTGGGAGGACGCGTTCCGGTTCCGGCACATCCTGATCCGCGACGCGGCCTACCTGAGCATCCCGAAGGAGACGCGCGCCGCCCTCCACGAGCGCTACGCGGACTGGCTGGAGCAGACGGCCGGCGAACGGGCGAACGAGCTCGAGGAGATCCTCGGCTACCACCTCGAGCAGTCCTACCGCTACCGCGACGAGCTCGGCCCCGTCGGGGAGCGGGGCGCGGCGCTCGCGGCCCGAGCGGGCGAGCGGCTCGGCGCGGCAGGCCGCCGGGCGATCATCGGCGGCGGCGACATCGGGGCCGCGGCAAACCTCGTCTCTCGGGCCGTCGCGCTGCTGCCGCCGGAGCATTCACTCCGTGGCGAGCTCCTGGCCGAACTCGCGAGCGCACTGATGATGACCGGCGACTTCAAGCACGCCGGGGACGTCATCGGCGAAGCGCTTAGCGAAGCGGTCGCGGCCGGCGACGCGCGCCTGGAGGCACGGGCCCTCATCGAGCAGGAGTTCCACAAGGCCTTCGCCGGATCGGCCGATGTCAGCAGCACGATCCCCGAGGTCACGGCCCGCGCGATCCCCGTCCTCGAGGCGGCGGGCGACGACCTCGGGCTCGCGCGCGCGTGGCGGCTGAAGAGCGAAGTCGCGGTCCGGGCCTGCCGCTGGGGCGAGCGCGCGGAGGCTCTCGAGCGGGCCCTCGAGCACGCGCAGCTAGCGGGAGATCGTCGCGAGCAATCAACTCTTGTCGCCCTGCTCGCCTTCTCGCTCTACTACGGGCCGACGCCGGTCGAGGAGGCAATCTTCCGCTGCGAGCACTTCCTCACCGAGGTGAGCGGAGACGTCTCGCTCGAGGCTGCGATCGGGAACATCCTCGCCGGCCTGCGCGCGATGCGCGGCGACTTCGAAGAGGCGCGGAGGCTGTGGTCCGAAGCGCGCAAGCAGTACGACGAGCTCGGGCTGCGAGCCCGAAGGGCCGCGCGGTCGATCATCGCGGCGGACATCGAGACGCTCGCCGGAGACGATGAAGCCGCCGAGCGAGAGCTGCGCTCGGGGTACGAGACCCTGGAGCGGATGGGCGAGAAGGGAGCCCGCGCGTCGATCGCAGCCATCCTGGGGGAGTCGCTCTGCAAGCAGCGGCGAGACGACGAAGCCGAGCGCTTCGCGGAGATCACCAAGGAGCTTGCGCCGAGCGACGACCTCGTGTCCCAGGTGCTTTGGCGGAGCGTCCAGGCGAAGGTGCTCGCGAGGCGCGGCCGGCTCGACGAAGCCGAAGAGCTCGCCCGCGAGGCGGCCGTCCTCGTCGAGACCACGGACTTCCCGTACGTACAGACGTTGACCTACCTGAGCCTGGCCGAGGTCCTCGAGACGGCCGGGAAGACGGACGAAGCCGAAGAGCTCATCCGTCGCGCGCAGACCCTCTGCGAACGCAAGGGGAACGTCGTCGCCGGAAGGCGTATTGTCCGCAACGCCAACACGACCGGGAGGAGCTCATGAAGCAGTCACAGGAATCCGGAGAGTTCGCCGACCAGGAGTGGTTCGAAGGGAGACACGAAGCCGGCTTCGCCGAGGCGGCGCGGGTCGCACTCGAGAGGGCGGAAGAGATCTATGCGGGACGGGGCATCCGGGAGGAAGATTTCCCCACCGAATACGACGTCCAGCTGCGGATCCGCGCACAGGGAGTGTTCAGCGACTACCGCGTGCTGATCGCGCCGCGACCCTGACGGATGCAGGAGCAGCCGACTCCTCCACCCCAGCCCGAGCCGCCGCCCCAGCCCGAGCCTCCGCCTGAGGAACCGCAGGTTCCCGAGGAGCCGCCGGCGGGCCCCGAGATACCGCCGACGGCTCCGGAGCTCTCGGGCTAGCGACGCGTTATCCTCGGCCGCCCAAACGACAAAGGAGCGAAGAGACATGGCAGATGTGGCAAAGGTCGTCACGATCATCGGCTCGTCGCCCGAAAGCTTCGCCAAGGCGGCTGATGCGGCCGTCCAGGAGGCCGCGAAGACGCTGCGGGGGATCCACGGCGCGCACGTCGTCTCGATGAGCGCCGTCGTCGAGAACGACCACATAAGCGAGTACCGGACGACGGTCGATATCGCCTTCGCAATCGAGCGCAGCTAGAGCGCCGCGCCACGAGCGGTCGTAGCGCCGCTCGCGACTGAGCACGAATATTCAAGCCCCCGCCGGCCGACGGCCGCGTTGGCGTAGTAGTCGCGGTCGCTCTGGACCTTGATCTCCCAGTTGGTGGGAGCGGGCTCGAGGCGCCTGACTGTTTTCTGCGCCTCCCAGCCGGTGAGCTTGTAGACGTAGGCGGTTTTCTGGTCGCCCTGGTTGCCGAGGGTCTGGCCGACAGCCCGAGAACGGTTGCCACGCACATCCAGCACATCCTTCCGAAGCTCAGCGTCCGCAGCCGGACCCAGGCTGTAGCGATGGCATACCGCAAAGGGCTCGTTGGGGGCGCCAACGGCGCGGGCAGGGCAGGTTTGCCGCCAGGGAACGCCACCGCGCCCGTTTCCGCTACGAAGCTGCTTGCGACAAGTCTCGACTGAGCACGCTTACGATCCTCGTCCGTGGATTCTGCTCGGGAAGCTCGATCTTGAGAACCCGACCAAGTCGAGCAAAGAGCTCGGGCGTCGCGACGTAATGCCGGGCCCGTCCTCCGCCCTGGGCCTCGAGTAGACGGGCGGCGACCGCCGCCGCAAAGTCGTTCGTCGCCGTCGCGCGGCTGACATCGACGAGCGGGATGTAATAGGCGGGCGCGACGCTCCGCTCGAAGAACGCGTCCCAGAGAGCATTGACGAGGCGCGGCTGAAGGCCCGCTCGATCGACGACATCTTCGAGAGCTTCCCAGATGCGGTGCTCGACGCGCTCGCGGAGGTCGAGGGCACGCACCTGGCTGAGCTGTGCACGCACATGTGTGTCGATGAAGCTCGCGACTTCCGCGGCGTCGTCGAACTCACGACCGAGGCAGGCGAACGCAGCGTAGTAGTCGGCCAGGTGCCGGCCCCACCATTCCTCGAGAGAGGTGAACTCCTTCCGCTGAAAGCCACCCCGGTACATCGCGAGGGAGGCCAGGACGCGGCAGACTCGTCCGTTCCCGTCCTGGAAAGGGTGAATGGCGGCCACGACGACGTGAATCCACGCAGAGTCGATCGCAGGGTGCTCGAGGCCCTCTTCGATTACTTCGCAAGCTCGGTCCACGAGCTCGGAGATCCGCTCCGAGGGCGCAGGGTTGAAGACCTCCTCGCCCGTGAGGTTGTTCACGACCCAGCGTGGGCCGGCGGCGAGCCGCCCGGCTCCCAGCGCGTAGCTTCCGGCGAGGATGCGGTCGTGGAGGCCGACGATTAGTTCTCGGTTCCAGCGGAAGCCGGGATCGTCGGCGCGGCGAAGGACGAACTCCATCGCGTCCCGGTAGCCGCGTACAAGGCCCCGATCCTCCTCGCTCACGGTCGGGATTCGCTCACCGACGAGAATGCGCCGAACCTCGTCGACGGTGACCGGCACCTGCTCCATCCCGACCGATGCCGCGACCGCCTCAGCCTCGAGATCTCGCCGTAGCCGACCGGTCCAGCGCCGGGAGAGCGCACCGGAACGATCCAGTCGCTCGCGCCACTGGTCGAGCTCCTCGCACGTGGCTGCGAGCGGGTCGAAGCTGTACGGGAAGAACGGCACCTTGCATTTATTCTACTAAACTCCTAGTAGGTTGACACACGATTCTACTAAATGCACTAACTCAACCTCCAGGATAGGGCTGAGCGCCTGGGAGTATCGCCAGTCAGCCGCAGATTTCCGGCGGGGTAGATCAGGGCTCGGTGACCGGCTCCCTCTTGACGGGAGCGCTGTGCTCCCCGGTGGCGGCGAAGTGCGCGACCGCCGCCGCCACCCCGAGGAAAAGGACGATCGCGACGGCGACGATGATCGTCAGCTTCCGCATCGTCAGCAGCCGTACCAGCCTGACCAGATGCCGTCGCCGTGGACGGTCAGGTTCGCGCAGCGACTGAAGGCCCGTTCCATTCCGCCCCAGCTCCACCTGAAGTTGCCGATCGCCTTCAGCCGGATGTAGGAACAGCCGTTGCAGCCTGAAACCACGTGGTGCGACACGCCGCTCGGGTGGTAGTACCCCTGAGTCTCCTGCCAGTGAGAGGACTGGTCGCGGCTCGTGATGACGCTGCCGTTATAACAGACGATTGGCCGGTAATAGTGGTGCCAGTTGTTGTCTCCCAACCACCAGAAGCTGTCCCACTGGAGGAAGTACCAGCGGTAGCAGGCCTCGACGGTATCCTGGCTCACCAGCTCGCTGATGACCTCGACATCCTTCCCGCCGCATGTCGCCGGGTCGTCGCAGCCGTCGGAGCCGGCGGGGGCCATGACGACTTCGTCCGGCGCCGAGGTTGTCGCCAGGGCCGGTGAAGCCAGCACCAACGCACCGGCGACCAGAATCAGGAGTGGAATCTTGCGCTTGTTCAGCATCACCGACCTCCGTCGTTCGTCGAGGAAAACCTCCGCCGATTAAAGCGGCCCCTTCTCTGCGCAATTGCGCCGGATGCGTGCCGGCTTTGTGGCGGCGTGGCTAGCCGGAGATCAAGGCCTGCGCGAAGTCACCGGGATCGAACGGGTGCAGGTCCTCGACTTCCTCGCCCACGCCGACGAGCTTCACCGGGAGGCCGAGCTCGTGGGCGATCGCCAGCGCGACCCCGCCCTTGGCCGAGCCGTCGAGCTTCGTGAGCGCGACGCCGGTCACCTGCACCGCCTCGCCGAAGAGCTGGGCCTGGCGGACGCCGTTCTGGCCGGTCGTCGCGTCGACGACGAGAAGGGTCTCGTGCGGGGCACCCTCCACGCGCCCTTCGATCACGCGCCGGATCTTCGCCAGCTCCTCCATCAGGTTCGTCTGCGTGTGCAGGCGGCCCGCCGTGTCGACGACCACCACGTCGCGGCCCCGCGCGGACGCGGCCTCGATCGCGTCGTAGGCGACCGCCGCTGGATCACCGCCTCGCTCCGAGCCGACGAAGTCCGCCTGCGCGCGGCCGGCCCAGATCTCGAGCTGCTCCTCGGCCGCGGCCCGGAACGTGTCGGCTGCCGCGACGATCACCGAGCGCCCGTGGTCGTGCAGGTGGTAGGCGAGCTTGCCGATCGTGGTCGTCTTCCCCGTCCCGTTCACGCCGACGACGAGGACGACGCTCGGGCGCTCGCCGACGTTCATGGTGCCGGGCTCGCCGAGCAGCGCGGAGGCCTCCTCGACGAGTGCCGGCGTCAGGTCGCCGGCCACCCCGCGCTCCTCGAGCCGGCGGACGAGCTCGGCGGTCGCCGGGACGCCGACGTCCGCGGCGATCAGCGCTTCCTCGAGCCGCTCCCAGGCCTCGTCGTCGGCGGGATCGAAGGCGGCCGCCGCCAGCTGCGATGTCAGCGCGCGGCGGCTTTTCCCGAGTGAGTCGCGGAGCCGCCCGAAGAAGCCGGGCTCGGCGGCCCGCTCGTCGGCCCGCTCTTCATCCCCGAGAAGCGCACTCCACGTCCTCATGGCCGCGCCACGATAGCCTCGTTGCGTGGCGACATGGGACGAGGTTCGGAAGCTCGCGCTCGCTCTACCCGAGGCCGAGGAGAGCACGACCCACGGCAACCCGGCGTTCAAGATCAGCGGCAAGACCTTCGCCTGGGAGAGCACGCACGCGCCCGGCGCGCTCGCGCTGCGCTGCGACATCGGCGAGCGGCCGCTGATGATCGAGGAGAATCGCGAGCTGTTCTTCGTCATCCCGCACTTCGAGGACTACTCCGCCGTCCTCGTCCGCTTCGAGCATGCGGACGCGGAGGAGCTCGCCGACCGGATCGAGGAGTCGTGGCTCCTCGTCGCGCCGAAGAGGCTCGCCGACGCCTACGCGGCGACCGCTTCGCGCGGCAGCCGGCGCGAGACGACCTGAGAGACGCCGTCGGCGCCCATCGTGACGCCGTAGAGCACGTCCGCGGCCTCCATCGTCTTCTTCTGGTGCGTGATCACGATGAACTGCGCCCGCTCCGAGTAGCGGCGCAGGAGCTCGACGAAGCGCCCGATGTTCGCGTCGTCGAGGGCGGCCTCGACCTCGTCCAGCAGGTAGAACGGATGCGGCCGCGCGAGGAAGAGCGCGAACAGGAACGAGATCGCGCCGAGTGCCTTCTCGCCCCCTGAGAGGAGCGAGAGGCGGGTCACGCGCTTGCCGGCCGGCCTGAGCTCGATCTCGACTCCGGGCTCGGCGCCCTCGTCCTCGCCTTCGAGCTCCGGCTCGGTCAGGCGCAGGCGGCCCTCTCCGCCGGGGAAGAGCGTGGCGGCGACCTCCTCGAAGTGCTCGCGGACGGCCGCGAAGGTCTCTTCGAAGCGGCGCTCGACCGTCTCTGCGAGCTCGTCGCGGAGGGCCTCGAGCTCCTTCAGGCTGCGCTCGAGGTCGGCCGTCTGCTCGCGCAGCTCGGCGAGCCGCTCCTTTTCGCGCTCGTACTCCTCCTTGGCGAGCGGGTTGACGCTGCCGAGCGCTTCCCGGCGCCGCTCGAGGCGCTCGAGCCTCGCCTCCAGCTCGGCTGGGTCGTCGCCCTCGGCCGGCTCCTCGCCCGCCTCCTCGATGCGGCGACGCAGCTCCTTCGCCTCGGCGGCGAGCGTCGCCAGCTCGACGTCGATCGCCGAGGCGCGCTCTCCCGCCTCGGCGGCCGCGCGCCGCAGCTCGGCCTCTCGCGCGCCCAGCTCGCGCAGCTCCTCGCCCAGCCGACGCGCCCGGTCGCCGCGCGCATCGGCGAGAGCCGCGAGCCGCGGCTCGAAGCGGGTCGCATGCCCGGCCGCCTCGGCGAGGGTGGCCGCCAGGCGTTCGGCCGCCTCGGCGAGTCGCGAGTCGGGGCGACCGGGCTCCGTCGCCGCGCGCCCCGCCGCTTCGTCGAGCTCCTGGATCTTCGACTCGAGCCCGCGGCGACGCGCTTCGAGCTCGAGCAGGACGGCCTCGGCCGCCTCACCCGCGTACCAGAGCTCGCCGCGCGCGGGGTCGTAGGCGAAGCCCTCGCGCGTGACCGAGAGCTCGGTCGCCTCGAGCAAGTCCTCCTTGGCGACGACGGGCGCGTCCGGCTTCGCTCCGCCGACGACGATGCCGAGATTGCCGAGACCGGCCGCCCGCGCGCGCTCGAGCAGGCTGAGTGCCGAAGCCGGGTCTGACGCGACCACGGCCGCCGCCCGCCAGGCGAGGGCGGCCGCGACGGCCCGCTCGTCCCCATCCTCGACCTCGAGCGACGAGAGGACAAGCGGCTCGCCCTGCTCGGCCAGCGCGCGCGCCGCCGGCGGCAGGCCTTCGAGCTCGGCGAGGGTTCGCTCGAGCGCGCCCAGCCGCTCGCGCGCGAGGCGCGCCTCCTCGAGCAGGCGCTCGCGCTCAGGCGAGCGCACCGGAGGTGGGTTCGCACGCAGCCGCTCGGCCAGGGCCTGCGCGCTCTCGCGGCGAAGCTCGAGCCGCTCGGCGGCGCTCTTCAGGCGGTAGAGGCCGGCCGTCGCCTCCTCCCTGCCTCCCGCCGCACCGACGAGCTCGCCCTCGACCCGGTCGCGCTCCCGCAGGAGGCCTTCGAGCTCCTTCGCCGTGCGGTTGCGCGCGAGCGAGGCGGCTTCGCGGCGCTCGTCGGCCTCGCCCCTCCGCTCCTCGACGCCGGCGAGCGCGAGCCCGGAGATCCGCGCGCGAACGGCGGCGATCTCCCCGCGCAGCTTCTCCGCCCGTTCGGCCGCGGTCGCCTGGAGCGCGAGCGGGCGGAGGCGCTTCTTGACCTCGCCCTCGAGGTCACGCGCGCGAGAGACGTCGACCGCGACGCGGGCGAGCTTCAGCTCAGCGCGGTGACGGCGCCGCTTGAAGCGCCCGAGCCCCGCGGCCTCCTCGACGAGCACGCGCCGTTCGTCGGGCTTGCTGGAGAGGATCTCCTCGACCTTGCCCTGGCTGATGATCGAGCCCATCTGGCCGCCGAGGCCGACGTCGGCCAGCAGCTCGACGAGGTCGGTGCGCCGCACCGGCGAGCGGTTGACGAGGTACTGGCCCTCGCCGCCGCGCTGGAGGCGCCGCACGAACGAGACCTCGGCAAAGGGCAGCTCGGCGAGGGCGCCGTCCTCGTTGTCGAAGAGCAGCTCGACCTCGCAGGTCTCGGCGGGAGGCCGGTCACCGCCGCCCGCGAAGAGGACGTCGTCCGGCTTCTCCGCCCGGAGCTCGCTCGGAGCGAGGCTCCCCGCTGCCCAGAGCAGCGCGTCGGAGATGTTCGACTTCCCGGAGCCGTTCGGCCCGACGACAACGGCGACGCCGCGCTCGAGCCGAACCTCGACAGGGTCCGGAAACGACTTGAAGCCGCGCAGCTTGATCGCTCGCAGATGCACGCGGGCCGAAGTCTGACGGGCCGTCAGGACGCCGCTCTGGCTCACTCGAGAGCGAAATCTGATGGGCGCGCGGATGGCGCCCGTCAGGTCAGCTCAGTTCACCGGCGGCGGAAATACGGTACGGCGAACGTGTTCGATAGATGCGCGACCTTGAGGTCGCTGTTCGGTCCCAAGTAGCTGACGAGTCCGAGCCCGTCGGCGCCGATCGTGCTCGAGGTATAGGTGCCGCCGAAACCGGCACTGTCGAACGTTGCGCTCGTCGCGGTCGAGCAGGCGGTGTCCGAGCAGTGGGCGACCTTGAGATCGGCGTTCGTGAAGTCGAAGTAGCTGACGAGGCCGAGCCCGTCGACGCCGATCGTGATCGAGGTGTACCAACCGACATTACCGGCGCTGTCGAGCGTCGCGCTCGTCGCCGTCGAGCAGGCGACGTCCGAGCAGTGGGCGGCCTTGAGGTCGCCGTTCGTCGCGTCGAAGTAGCTGATGAGGCCGAGCCCGTCGGCGCCGATCGTGATCGAGGTGTAGTTGCCGACGAAACCGGCGCTGTCGAGCGTCGCGCTCGTCGCCGCCGAGCAGGCGACGTTCGAGCAGTGGGCGACCTTCAGATCCTGGTTCGTCCCGTCGTTGTAGCTGACGAGGCCGAGCCCGTCGGCGCCGACTGTGATCGAAGTGGAGTAGCCGACTTCACCGTCGCTGTCGAGCGTGGTGCTCGTCGCCGCAGAGCAGGCGACGTTCGAGCAGTGGGCGACCTTCAGATCCTGGTTCGTCGTGTCCCTGTAACTCACGAGGGCGAGCCCGTCGGCGCCGACTGTGATCGAGGTGTCCTGCCCCCCGCTGTCGAGCGTCGCGCTCGTCGCCGCCGAGCAGGCGACGTTCGAACAATGGGCAACCCTGAGGTCGTTCCCCGCGCCCCAGTAACTGATGATGCCGAGCCCGTCGGCGCCGACGGTGATCGAGGCGAAGCGACCCCCGTTGCCGGCGCCGTCGGGCCTCGCGCTCGTCGCCGTCGTGCAAGCAGAATTCGAGCAGTGGGCGACCTTGAGGGCGTTGTTTGGACCGTCCCAGTAGCTAACGAGGGCGAGCCCGTCGTCACCGATCACGGCTGAAGTGGGGTAGCCGCCCGCGCCGCCCGTCGTGTCATCGATCACCGTCAACGAAAAGCCGGCGCGATCAAGGCCACGGCCGGTCGCCCCAGGCGGTCCCACTTCGCCCTGGATTCCCTGCTGTCCGGTCGCACCTTGGGCTCCAGCAGAGCCCTGTGGGCCCTGGAGCCCCTGAGCCCCGGTTTCTCCAGGAAGGCCGTGTGCGCCCCTGAAACCTCGCGGTCCTCGCGGGCCTCGCGGGCCTCGCGGCCCTCGCGGGCCTCGCGTCGCATTGATCACGTGCGGCTTCAGGGTAGCCGTCGGGGAACGGCTTCCGCCAAGCGAGACTGCGGGCAGAGAGAGTGCAAGCACTGCGATCGCGAGCGGCAGCAACCGCGCGCGGCGACCTGGTCGATTCGTCCTGCGAAATGAAAAGTTCGGCATCTCCGGCTCCCGGATCGGCGTTTCGAGCCGAAACAAGGCGGCTCGCGGTCCCGGCCAGAGTGTTGGAACCGGAAGAGGCCCCGCCCAACTCCTTTTTTGGGCCCAGGCACGCACAGCGTAACACGGAGGAGTCTGGGGACAAAAGACGCCTCTACTCGGCGGCGAGCTTCGCGAGGGCCTCGCCGGCGGCTTCTTGCTCGGCCGCCTTCTTCGACGTCCCCCGGCCGACGCCGGCCTCTTCGCCGCCGATCACGGCCGCGCAGGTGATCGTGCGATCGTGTTGCGGGCCCGACGACAACGGCGACGCCGCGCTCGAGCCGAACCTCGACAGGGTCCGGAAACGACTTGAAGCCGCGCAGCTTGATCGCTCGCAGATGGACGCGGGCCGAAGTCTGACGGGCCGCCAGGACGCCGCGTCAGCGGGAGCCGGCGGGGGTCTCCTGCGGCTCCGAGCCCAACATCGTCGGCAGCGCCGGCGCGGCGACGGGCAGTTCGAACGAGAAGGTCGAGCCCTGCCCGTGATCCGATTCCACCCAGATCCGGCCGCCCATCCGGCGGACGAGCTCGCTGCAGATGTAGAGCCCGAGCCCGGTGCCGCCGACGCCGCGGGTCATCTCGGGATCGAGCCGGTAGAACTTGTCGAAGATCCGCTCCTGCTCGACTTCGGGGATCCCGAGCCCTTCGTCGCTGACATAGAAGCGAACGGCACCCTCCGTGTGGTCGATCCCGACCTCGACGCGTCCGCCGTCCGGCGAGTACTTGATCGCGTTCTCGATGAAGTTGACGAGCACCTGGCGCGCCTTGTCGCGGTCGGCTGCGACGGAAGGCAGCGGCTCTTCCGGAACAGCGGTGCTGAGCGTGACGGTCGGGGACAGGTGTGCGCGCATGGCCTCGACGACGCGCTCGACGAGCTCTGCGGGGTCAAAGGGCTCGCTCTCGAGATCGAGGCGACCAGCGTCGAGCTGGCTCGCAAGCAGGATCTCGTTCACGATCCTGTTCAGCCGCTCCGATTCATCGGTGATCAGCGAGATAAAGCGGGCGCGGCCTGCCTCGTCGAGCGCGAAGTCGTGCCGCCGCAGCGTCTGAGCGGCACCGTACACGGCCGCCAGCGGCGTCCGCAGCTCATGCGAGGCAGTCGTGACGAACTCCGCCTTGAGCTCATCGAGGCGGCGCGCCTCCGTGACGTCTCGAAACGCGTAAACGGTGCCGCCGAAGAAGTTGACGCCCATCATCGAGAACCAGCGCTCTCCCTTCGGGGTTTCAAACGGAACGGTTTCCTCCTGCCCTGGATCGGGTGAGCTCTCGATCGGGATTCTCTCGGCGATCTCTTGCCAGTCAGGGAGAACTTCTATGGCAGAGCGATGGAGCACGGCACTCGCAGCCAGCCCCGTCATGGCTTCGGCGGCCGGATTCCATAGCTGAATCACGCCTGCACGGTCGATCAGGAACACGCCGTCCGCCACGTACGTCAGCACGCGCGCGGCTTCGGCGCGCTCCTCGACCTCCGCGTACAGACGGGCGTTATCGATCGCGAGCGCCACCCTGCGCGCCAGATCGCGGACGAGGCCGAGATCGCCAGCGGTAAATCTCCGGCCCGGCGTCGTCGAGATCATCGTCACCGCTCCGACGACGCGGTCGCGTACGAGGAGCGGGAGGCACATGTACGACTCGGCTTCGATCCCGCTCACGGACGGGGTCGTCGTCGGTGCCGAGTCGGGCGCGGGCACGATTTCCGCTCGCCGCCTGGCGACGACTCGCCTTGCGACCTCGTCCGGATCCTCATCGGGCGGGCCTTGCGCGGCTCGTTCTGCGGAGAGTGGCTCCGCGTGCGCGACCAGATGGCGTGACAGCGCCCCCGCCTCGTCGCTGATGTCGAAGATGCACCAGTCGGCGAAGCGCCGCACAGCGAGCTCGGCCACCTGTCGGAGCGCCTGCCCGTAGTCGTGGGACGCCGCGAGCGCGTCGGTGCTCCTGGCGAGGAAGTTGAGCCGTCCTTCGCGATCGGCGGCGCGGGCGAGGGCTTCGCGCTCGGCTTCTTGCACCCGCTCGAGCTCTTCCGTGCCGAGCTTCTGCTCGCTGATATCGAGCAGGTAGCCCTGGATGTAGGCGGGATTGCCTTCCACGTCGCGCACGGTGCTTGCCTCGTCGCGGACCCAGACCACGTGACCGTCGCGGGCGAGCATGCGGTACTCGGAGCGAAGCGGCGCGTCCGCGCGTGAGCTCTTCGCCGCTTCTTGCAGCGCCCGCTCCCGGTCGTCGGGATGGATCAGCCGCGACGGGAGATCGCCCTGCGCGAGCCACTCGTCCGGCGTGTATCCGAGCAGCGCCTCGAGCTGGGGACTGACGTAGATCGGAGATGAGCGATCACGCGCGGCGTAGAGATACGTGACGAGCGGAAGCCGCGTGACGAGCGTCTGGTATCTCGATTCGGCTTCCTTCGCGTTCTGCAGCGCCCGGGCCCGTTCGCTGATGTCGGCCGCGATTGCGACGGCTCCTCCGGCTTCGCCGGATCCGTTGCCGACGGGAGCGACCGTCAGTGAGGCCAGAAACGTCTTGCCGTCAGCTCGCTGCTGAACGATCTCCCGGCGAACCGTGGAGCCGTCGCGAACCTGCTGGAGAAGGTCGTCGATCTCGGCACCTCGTTCCTCCACGGCAAGAGTGCTGAGCGGGCGTCCCTCGATGTCGTCAGATGAAAAGCCGTAGATCGCCTCCGCGCCGTGGCTCCAACTCGTGATCGCTCCATCTCGATCGAGGTCGACGATCGCTTCTGCGGCGCTCTCGCGAATTGCGCTCAACTCCGTGAGTGCGAGGGCGCGCTCTTGTTCCCGGCCGCGGGAGCGAGCGCCGAGCAGGCCCGTTGCAACAGTCATCGCTGCGCCGACTGGGAGTGCGAGCGCGACACGTCCGGGACGATCCACGACGACCGCGACCGACCCGAGACCCGCGAGCAGAGCGACGAGGCCCGGGAGCGGGCCGGCGAGGAAACCGGCGAGCCCTCCGATGACGAGCGCAAGCGCGGTGAGGAGCTCCGGCGGCGCGTACGAGGACGCCTGGAAGGGAAGAACGACCACGGCCGCAAGGGCCGCGCAGGCGACACCTATGAGCCAGGGCTGGGCGAAGCGGCTAGTCGACATGAGGGCGATTCGCGGGGCTGGACCGGCAATTCTAGGGTGAGAGGCCTATTGTGTAAATGAGAGCGCCCTCCTCCTTGAATTTCAGCGGCGGCGGAAGTACGGCACGCAGAAGACGTTCGAGCAGTGAGCCACCTCGAGCCCACGTGTCTGGTTGTTGTACGTGACGACGGCGAGCCCGTCGACGCCCGCCGTGACGGAGGTCCCGAAGAGGTTGCCGTCAGGATCGAGCGTCGTCGTCGTCGCCTGCGAACAAGCGATGTTCGAGCAATGGGCGACCTTGATGGGCCCGTGGCTGGTCTGCGGAGCCTCATAGCTGACGAGGCCAAGGCCGTCGGAGCCGATCGTGATCGACGTGAACCCGCCGATGTCGCCCAAGTCGATCGTCGCCGTGGACGCGGACGAGCAGGTGAGATCCGAGCAGTGCGCGACTTTGAGGCTGCCGTTCGTCCCGTCGTGGTAGCTGATCAGCCCCAACCCGTCCGAACCGGTCGTGATCGAGCTCCACCCGCCGACGTCGAAAGCGGCATCGAGAGTTGCCTTGGTGGTCGAGGTGCAGACGAGATTCGAGCAATGAGCGACCTTCAGGTGACTGGCCGATTCGTAGCTCATCAGGCCCAGACCATCGGCGCCGATCGTCACCGAACTGCCCTGACGGAAGTTGTTCGCATCCACGATCGTGACGGTCGCGCTGGAGCAGGCGACGTTCTCGCAGTGAGCGACCGTTGGGAAGAGACCCTTCGGATCGACGAAGCTGATCAGGCCGAGCCCGTCGCTGCCGATCGTGATCGACACCTCGTCGAAGGCAAAGTGGTCGGGCTCGCCGATCGTCGCCGTGGTCGCCGACGAGCAAGCGATGTCCAGGCAGTGGGCGACCTCGAGGTAGCCGACCGACTGGCCCGTGTAGGCGATCAGGCCGAGCCCGTCTGCGCCGATCGTGATCGACGTGAACAGCTCGCACTGGCAGCTCTTGAGCGTGGTGATCCCCGCCGACGTGCAGGCGAGGTTCGCGCAATGGGCGACGTTCAGCTCGTGCCAGCCGGCGTAGCTGATCAGAGGCAGCCCGTCGGCGCCGACCGCAACAGAGCTGTACCCGACGACGCTGGAGCCATCCAGCGCTGTGTTCGTGAACCCGGGGCGCCCGGGGCCCAAGCCGGGGAGTCCCTGCGGCCCCTCCATGCCCTGCGGCCCCTGCGTGCCCTGCGGCCCCTGAGGGCCCTCCGGTCCCCGAGTGCCGGTCGCGCCCTGGGGACCTTGAGCGCCAGGCGTGCCCGGAAGCCCTCGAGGACCGCGCGGGCCGACCCGGCCTCTCAGACCTCGCGGCCCACGAGGTCCGCGGACGACGTCGGCTGCCCGCGTCGATATTGACGAGGGCGTGGCGCTCGCGCTCAACGGGACGAGAGGGAGAGCCGAAACCAGGACGCTAGCTGTGAGGCCCACCCAGAGCCGCATTGCCCTCATCCCACACGGAAGGTAGCCCTCGCTGCGAATCTTTTCAAGCGGCGGAGAGCTTCGCGAGCGCCTCCCGCGCGGCTTCCTGCTCGGCCGCCTTCTTCGAGGGCCCCCGGCCGACGCCGACCTCTTCCCCGTCGATCACCGCTGCGCAGGTGAACGTGCGGTCGTGGGGCGGGCCGTCGACGTCGAGGACGGAGTAGCTGACGGCGCGGCCCAGGCGGGCCAGAACCTCCTGCAGCTCCGTCTTGTGGTCGACGTAGGTCGTCCGCGCGTACTCGATCCTCCCCGCGAATGCCGCGACGACCGCCTCCTCGATGTGCTCGAAGCCGTACTCGAGGAAGAGCGCGCCGAGCGCGGCCTCGAGGAGCGCCGCGAGCACGTTCCTGTTCCTGGCCAGGCGGTCGAGCTCCTCGGGGGGCGCGGAATCGCGCGCCCGCTCGACCATCCGCTCGCCGAGACCGAGCTCCCGCGAGACGACCGCGCAGCTCGCGCGCGAGACGACGTGCGAGCGGATCTTCGCCAGCCGGCCTTCGGTGAACTCCGGAAAGCGCTCGTACAGCTCTCGCGCGATGGCCAGCTCGAGGACGCTGTCGCCGAGGAATTCGAGCCGCTCGTAGGACGACGTGCGGTCAGGCGCCCAGGACGTGTGCGTGAAGACGTTCTCCAGGCGCTCGGCCGGAAGCTCGTCGATCAGCCGATCTAAAACAGCGTTACTGGTGCGAGGTGACGTAGTCGACGGCCTGACCGACGGTCTGGATCTTCTGGGCGTCCTCGTCCGAGATCTTGATCCCGAACTGGTCTTCGAGCTCCATGATCAGCTCCACGAGGTCGAGCGAATCCGCTTCGAGATCTTCCTGGAACGATGCCTCCCCGGTGATCGCGCTCTCCTCCACGCCGAGTTGCTCGGTCAAGACTTCCTTCACTCGCTCGAAGACTTCCTCACGGGACGCGGCCATCTCACCTCGCTTGGGGGTCGTTTTCGGTTTCGGCTACTTGGAGCGCGCGGATGCTAACACGGCCCCACGCAGGCGCTCGGAAAGGCGATCGACGAGGCGGTGCTCGACGCCGCGCGCCCCGAGCCGAATCGCGTTTGCGATCGCTCGGCTCGTGGAGTTGCCGTGGGCGATGACCGCGAGACCCTGGAGGCCCAGCAGGTAGGCGCCGCCGTACGTGTCGGGGTCGAGGCGGTCGCGGAGATGGCGCACCGCCGGTCTGATGAGAAGGCCTCCGACCTTGCCCCGAGTGGAGGAGACGATCTCCTCGCGGATCCCCTCCATCAGCGTCGTGATCGTGCCTTCGAGGAGCTTCAGGCAGATGTTGCCCGTGAAGCCGTCGCAGACGACGACGTCGCCCGCGTGCCGGAGAAGCTGGCGGCTCTCGACGTTTCCGCCGAAGCGAAGGTCGCTCGCGGAGAGCAGCGCGTGCGCCTCGAGCGTGAGCTGGTTGCCCTTCTCCGGCTCCTCGCCGATCGAGAGCAGCCGCACGTCCGGGTTCTCGATCTCGAGGATCTCCTCGGCGAAGATCGCGCCCATCTGGGCGAACTGGAGCAGGTGCTCGGGCCGGGCGTCCGCGTTCGCGCCGGAGTCGACGAGAACCGAGGGCCCGTCACGGGCCGGGATGATGACGGCGATCGCCGGGCGGTCGACCTCCCGCAGACGGTGGATGTGGAAGAGGCCGGCGGCCAGCATCGCGCCGGTGTTCCCGGCGGAGACAACGGCTTCCGCTTGGCCGTCTCCCACCGCGCGGCAGGCGGCGACGAGCGAGCTGCCCGGCTTGGCACGTACGGCTTCGACCGGCTTCTCGTGCATGTCGATCGTGTCCGGCGCCTCGACGAGCTCGAGCCCTTCTGTCTCGAGGTCCCGCGGGCCGTAGAGGACCGGCCTGACGGTCTCGGAGGCGGCTTCGAGCGCGCCGGCGACGATCTCGCTCGGCCCCCGGTCGCCGCCCATCGCGTCGACCGCCACGCGAACCGGCGTCGTCAAGGGACTACGGGGCGGGAGTCCCGAGCGGCTCGACCTCGCGGCCCCGATACGTCTTGCAGGTGGGGCACACGCGGTGCGGCTGCTTCGGCTGGTGGCAGACAGGGCACTCGTTGACGCGGGGCGCCTGGAGGCGATGCTGCGCACGCCGCTTGTCGCGACGCGTGCTCGTCTGTCTGCGCTTGGGGACTGCCATGGCCGGCCGCGCAGTATAGCCAGGCTTGCCTTGAAACTCGCTCGGCCGCCTGTCAGATTCCGGATCGACCGCTCGGTCGTGGGGAGGGCGACTTCATGAGTGCTCACATGCGGCTCGGCCTGATGGGGGCAGTGCTGGCGGCGATGACGCTCGGTCTTGCCCCCCCGACGGGATCCCGCGCAGATGAGCTGCCCATCTGCGGGCCCGGCCCGGACCGGACCTGGGACGGCGGCGGTGACGGGACTTCCTGGCACGACCCGCTGAACTGGAATCCGGACGGGCTGCCGCAGCCCAGCGAGCACGTCTGCATCGAGGTCCCCGGGACGCATCCGGTCACCCTCTCCCAGGGTACGCAGACAGTCGGGAGCCTCGAGACCGCCGAGCCCTTGACCATCACCGGCGCGGTGCTCGAGCTCACCGACACTGCGCGGACCTCCAAGCTCGTCGGGACCACACTCACCGACGCCGGAGCTCTCGCGGGCGCAGGAACCGTCGAGCTCCTCGACATCATGCACTGGCTCGACGGAACGATGACCGGCAGTGGAACGACGCTCGTCGGCAACGGCGGCATTCTCCTGATCGAGGCGGCCGAGGGAACCGCTGACTTGCGCGGGGGCCGCACCTTGCACAACAACGGCGAGGTGATCTGGGAAACCGGCGATATCCGCTCTGGAGAGGGTGCGCGGGTCGAGAATCAGAGCGACTTCTTGCTCGGGTTGGACGCAGATCACTCCTGGACGTACGACTTCGGCGGAGCGCCTCCGCGCCTACACGTCCTCCCCAACGGGCACTTTTCGAACAGCTCGGACGGGACCGTCATGGTTGCCGCCGAGCTGGAAAACGACGGCCTCGTCGGTTCGGGAAACGGCACGCTCGTCTTCACGGGCGGTGGCGGCACGGGCTCCTCGAGCGGAGTCTTCGGCGGGCGCGCCGGGGGCGAGCTCGATCTCTCCGCCGGGACGTTCGACCTCGTAGACGCGACGTTGAACGGACGCGTCGGGATCCACGGCACGGCCGTCGTCAACGTCCAGGGCACGGTGATCTCGACGGACGAAGGCGCGATCGGCCTGGCGGACACCGCCACTCTGCAGGGCTCGGGCACGCTCATCCTGGGCGGACACTCGGACTGGACCGGAGGCCACATGGCCGGCGGGACGACCGTGATCGCTCCGGGCGGCTCGCTGACGATGAATGCCGCTGCGGGGAGCTTCCTGCACCTGCACGGGCAGCACACGCTGCGCATCCAGGGCTCGGCAACCTGGCTCGGCGGCGGCATCCGCTCCGGGCAGAGCGCCCTCCTCGACGTGCTCGGCACCTTCACGATCGCGACCGACGGGCTCTTCGACTTCAACTACGGCGAGACCCAGGCTCGCCTGCACATCGCGCCGGGCGGGAGCCTGACGAAGAGCGCCGACGCCGGCTCGGCGGTGATCGAGGCCGTCGCCGACAACGACGGGACGGTCAACGTCCAGAGTGGAACGCTCCAGGCGCTGACGTTCGCGAACGCAGGCGTGTTGACGGTCGGGCAGGGAAGCAGCTTCGCGTCGCCGCAGACGGTGACGAATACGGGCCTGCTCCGAGGGGTAGGCACGATCTCGACGACGGGATCGGTCGTCTCGAGCGGCGAGATCGCACCCGGCACTTCCCCCGGTGGTCTGACGATTGACGGGGACTACGTGCAGATGCCTGCAGGGCGCCTGCGGGTCGAGATCGCGGGCGAGACCCCGGGCTCGGAGTACGACCGACTCACGGTGCTCGGCAGCGCCTCGATCGACGGCACGCTCACGATCGAGACCGCGACGGGGTACGTCCCGCCGCTGGGCGCCGACTTCGACGTCGTGATGGGAACTCGCGGCGGCCAGTTTGCGGCCGTCGAAGGTGCCAATCTCCCTGGAGGGCTCGTCTACGCGCCGCACTACAACCCCGACCGCGTCCGGCTCGTCGTCGAAGAGGGCATTCCGCCTCCTCCTCCTCCCCCCCCACCGCCACCGCCTCCTCCT